>OLGM01000013.1_pt1 | contig 132165 bp, 118 predicted proteins | sample 1606001 | NCBI WGS metagenome assembly OLGM01 (sample SAMN03283294) | human gut metagenome | biome: human-associated habitat; material: feces | host: Homo sapiens | place: Peru | collected 2012
TCGACCTTTTCAAAGGTCGTGGGTGTGGGCAAAGCCCACAAATACTTTCCGTTTACGCAATCTAACGATAGCCAAACATGCTGTTTGGCGGCTTGAACACAACGGCGAATGCCTTTAAATGCGAAAGCAAAAAGAAAAGACATTCACTATATAATATAATGAAAAAAGTTAATGATTTCTTTTCTAAAAGGCTACCGCCTGTTTTAACAAACTTGGTTTTAGCACGCAAACAGCGACGCTGTTTGCGACCGAAGAATTGTTATATCGGAAGATAATTATGGGCGCTGCCCAAACCCGCAATTTTTGAAAAAATTGAGTAAACTTTTTTGTTTTTTGGAGGATAATTTAGCGTTAGCTAAATTTCAATGCCCAACCGACACTCCGCTAAACCATAATTTATTATTGTTGCCCGACATTCGGTAAAAATTTTTTGATAAAAGCAAGCCTCGTCAATTAATTTTGCTGAGGCGTTTTTTATTGAGTTTATTTATTTTTCTTTGAACAAATCTGTCCCCATACAAATACGATTACAAACCAAATTATCATACTTTCGCTCATAAGTCCGTTTGTAAAACCTAAGCGGAAAGGTGAGTCGGGCAACAGCATTTTTATTATATACATAACCGCATAAATAAAAAGTATATTTGTAAAAGCCGAGGTTCTCGGAAATACTGTTTTCTTTGTGATTTGGAGATAAAACCAATATATAAAAGGCGCAAGCATAAATACTTCGCTGAGGGTTACTATCCATGACAAATGTTTGAACAGCGCCTCGCAGGCAGGCATTGCAGCATCGGCATATCCGTTGCCGTTTAGCCATGAGAATAAAAACAGTATCATTATGTAAAACAAATGCAGGCTGAGCCAAGGCGTCAGTCCAAAGGATGTTAAAGTTTTATAGATTTTCTTTTGCCTGTTTTCTCTTATAAAATCAGATATTGAGAACAGCGCAATGCCATAAAATATTATTCCCGGAAAAGACAACAGCATTGCAAGCGAGTTTCGCCATTCGGGTATTTGAGCTGTTCCGTTTGTCAACCAATAAAGACTTCCCGTATGTGTAACATCGCCGTAAATCATCAGCCAGTCACCGCAGCCAAAGCATATACAGCCTAATATACCGCAAATGAGCATTAGTATTGATTTTTTCTTTGTCATAGAATTACCTCTTTTCGCAACTGATTAGTTATCGCTAACTATTTATCTATATATTACCACAAAATAAAATATTTGTTATACATTAACTGAATTTTATTTTGTGGCAGAAAGTTTAAATTTTTATTATCGGTGTTGTAAAGTCAGCACCGCATTTTTGGGGCGGATTTGTGGCAAGCGAAAAAATGTCCGTTGCAAAAATTTCGGTTTTAAGCAGTTTTTCAATGTTGCCGCCGAGCGACAAACCTTTTTTTACCGAGGTTATTACAGGTAAATTGCAGTTCTTGAGGATTTTGGCACCCTCATTTGTAAATCCAAGCACTCTTGCGTAACTTGGCTCTATATTCTGAATTTCTTTTGTTATATTCAAAAGGGCGCAGACCAAAATTCTTCTCAGCCTTGCAAGTGTGTAACGCTTTGATTTTACGGCAAATAATATTTCATCAACGCAGTTATATTCGCGTATCGCCGAGTAAATTCGGTTTTCAAGTCCCTCGGTTACATCGGGCAGATTTGCAATTTCTTTTGCCGTCATTGAGCGGAGTTTATAGAGCAAGGCAGTTTCAAGATTTTCGGGAAAAGCAAGCTCAGACGGCGAATAGGGGACAAATTCGCCTATGTTTTCTCCGCTTTTTAATTTTTCTCTTATATATGAGGCAGAGGCAAAATTATTGGCTGCATTTTTGCTGTCATGCGCTACACCCTCACGCTGAATCGGCAGAGGTGATATATTATTGGGCAACGCCTTGAGATACTCAACCGCAAGTACATTGTTGGGGGTTGAGAGAATATCGGCTGTTTCATTGCTGTAAATCTCACGCACTGCGTTTTCAATAGCCTTGGGGTAATATGAGCCGTTTTGCATTTCTTTGGCAACAAGCGCCTGTACGGCGGTATTTCTATGTGCCTGAGCCGCTTGCTTTAGTAAATTTATGTTATTGTTTTCACAACCGAATGCGAGGTAATTCATATCGGAAAAGGAAGATAGAATTTTAACTCCGCTTTTTGCAAAAACCTCTGCGTTTGAAACCGCATAGGCAACGGGGAGTTCTATTACAAGGTCAGCGCCGCCGAGCAGGGCAGACTTTGCTCTTGTGAATTTATCGGTAACGGCAACCTCGCCACGCTGAGTAAAACTTGTGCTCATTACAACGGCGACAGGCTCGTTTACAAGGCTTTTTGCCTTTTGTATTAAATATTTATGTCCGTTATGAAATGGGTTAAATTCGCAAATTATGCCGATTGCCATAGCTTTACCTCGAAAAAACAAAAAATTATTGTCAGATATTAAAAAAATCACTTGAAAACTATTATAAAAAGTTTTATCATTATAATGTAACACTCACAGAGTGACTTTTAATTGTCCTCAGATATATTATATATCAAAAATCGCTTTAGGACAACTAATATAGTTGAAAGGATGAATAATAATGAAGGTTCTCGTTATTAACGCAGGCAGCTCATCACTTAAATATCAGCTTATTGATATGGACAGCGAAAAGGTACTTGCAAAAGGAAACTGTGAAAGAATCGGTCAGGAGGGTGCATTTATCGGTTTTAAAGCTCCTGACGGCACAAAAATTGAACGCAAAACAGAGATGGTTAATCATACACAGGCTTTTGAGGCTGTTAAAGACGCACTTCTTGATCCGCAGTATGGTGCAATCAAGGATTTGTCAGAGGTTAGCGCAATCGGTCACAGAGTAGTGCAGGGCGGCAGCTACTTTAACAAGTCGGTTCTCGTAACAGACGATGTTATCAAGAAGATTGAAGAGCTTGCTCCTCTTGCTCCTCTCCATAACCCTGCTCACATTCAGGGTATTAACGCTTGCACAAATGTATTTGGCAAAGATGTTCCGCAGGTTGTAGTATTTGATACTGCTTTCCATCAGACAATGCCTGAAAAGGCTTATATGTTCGCCATTCCTTACAAATACTACGAAAAGTACGGTATTCGCCGCTATGGTTTCCACGGTACTTCTCACCGTTATGTATCTCAGAAAATGGCTGAGCTTATGGGCAAAAACATTGAGGATACAAAAATCATTACCTGTCATATCGGCAATGGTTCTTCAATTACAGCTATCAAGGGCGGCAAGGTTATTGATACTTCAATGGGTCTTACTCCGCTCGGCGGCTTTATGATGGGCACACGCTCAGGTTCACTTGATCCGTCTGTAATTACTTTCATTGCAGAGAAAGAAAACATTTCTGCCGAAGAAATGCTTAAGATTCTTAACAAGGAATCGGGTCTTTTGGGTGTATCCGGCATATCTTCAGATGATCGTGATGTTTGCGCAGCTGAGGAGCATGGCAACCACAGAGCACACCTTGCTCACGAAATGCTTTATTATCAGATTGCAAAGACAATCGGTTCTTATTATGTTGCACTCGGCGGTTGTGACGCAATCGTATTCACCGCAGGTATTGGCGAAAATCAGCCACAGCTTCGTGAAACTGTTTGCGATTACATTTCTTGCCTTGGTGTAGAGATGGACAAGGAATTTAACAAGAAAGCAAAGTGCGGCGTTACAGGCACACTTTCAACTCCAAATTCAAAAATTAGAGTTGAGCTTATTGCTACCAACGAAGAGCTTGTTATAGCAAGAGATACAAAGGAAATTGTAGAGGCTCTTTAATTTTTAAATACACATATAATAAGGTGGCTGTTCATAGCGGACAGCCACCTTTTGCGTTACACGGAATCATTTGTAACCGCAGTATCGGTGTCGGTATCTCTGAATAAAAGCGATATACACCAAATTGCGGCAAGCGCAACGAGAATGTAAATAATACGGCTGATAATACCCGTTTGACCACCGCATATCCATGCTACAAGGTCAAACTGAAAAATACCTACACATCCCCAATTAATACCGCCAATAATTAAAAGCGTCAGGGCAATTTTATCAATCATAATAATCCTCCTTAATTATAATTGTAAAAATATTATTGACGCTTTTAAAATAAATATTCAGTCGTTTTTATGTTCTGATAATTTTGTTTTGTATAGCTTTATCAATATAAAATATAATTAGTGCGCTTGTAATAGTCATTAATATAAAAAGTATAAATGAAATCGGTTTAGATAATCCAAAATTATCAACTGAAGTTACACTATTTAAAAAAGCATAGTGAGTAATATATATTGGATATGACAGTTTATCAAAAGTTATCCAAATATTTGATTTTGCAATTTTTATAAATATTGTAAATTTGTTAACCAAATAATTACAAATGAAATAAGTTGATACGGCTAATCCTAAATGAGTAGCGGAAACAATCAGTAAATAAAAATTATTAATAGAATTATCAAAACAATATTTGCCTACTAATCTGATGACAATAGAAGCTAAAAATAAAAACAAGCCATAAATAATGAATATCGGCAGTGTATTTTTTACTTTGAATTTAGAAATATAATATCCTAAAAAATATGTAACAAAATATTCAAGTGAAATATATGGTATGTTAAAACACATCATTATTTTTGGAATAAACCAAGCAGCAACAAGTATCAAAATTATTACAGCTATATTGAGTTTATGCTTTTTTTCAATCTTTTTAACTAATATTGTCAGTAAATAGCAAATAAGAATAATTGTAACAAACCACAAATTTCCTAAAGGTTTAATTTCAGAAAATGGTATGAAAGGAGTTATAAAATTAATGCCTTGCAAGCAAAATAAATATTTTATTGCTTCCAAGCCATCAAATCCATTTATTTTAAAATACACTATGGAAACAGGAATAACAAACAAATAAAATGGAATTAACAGTTTTTTTACTCTTGTCAAAAACCATTTAGAAGGGCTATTGATTTCTTTATTTGCATAAAGAAATCCAGAAATAAATAAAAAAATATATACGCCATAATTAAAAAATTGTTCTAAAGAAGCTATATCAAGCCAACTTGCAATATGACAAAGTATTATAAGTAGCATACCTAATACTCTTAGTATGGAAATGCAATAGTTTCTTTCTGTATTTTGATTTACACTCAAATTTTTACTCCTTTACATTAAAATTTTCAAACGAAAGTTAATCAGGAAAAATAATCGGGAACAATAACATAAAGATTAAAAACATAAATCCGAGGCCGATTACTGCGAGCCCGATATATCGGGTGATTTTGGTTGCTTTTTTCAGCTTGTACTTTGAAATCATATTTTCGGTGGGAAACGGAAGTAAAATAAGCATTATGCCGAGAATATCGCAGCTTGCGACTGTAACTATCATTCCCGCAGTTCGCAAAAACGCAAAAAGAAAAATTCCGATAGTAATGCCAAAAAAGCAAATCATATTTATAATGCTGAACAATTTTCCGTACTTTTCGGTAGTTTCGTAATATTTATTTGCATTGCCGTGACATTCCTCACTGCAATATTGGTCAAAATAGGATATTTCTTTTGCACAATAATCACATTTTTTCAAGTTTTCAGAACCTTTCACTTATATTATAAACTATTCTAACACATTACACCGCTTTTTTCAATGATATTTAGGTGAATGGAGTGGGAAAGATGTTTATAACGCCTAACAAATTTGTAAAGGGTAATTAACATTATATTGTATTTATAAAAAATATATGCTATTCTTTCTTTGAGGAGATGGTAGAATGCCTAATTTTTTTGTGGCTCTGTATGCGGTACTGCCTATGTTTATAATGCTTGCTATCGGTTTTACTGTGCGAAAAATGAAAGTGATTGAAGAGGCTCATCTGCCTGTGCTTAACAAAATCGTTTTTAATGTTTTCTTTCCGTTCTTGATGTTTAACAATATATATGCATTTGATTTGTCGGCAGATTTTAATGCATCACTTCTTTTGTATGCGGTTGTTGCCGTAGCGGTTATTTACGCTTTATCGGTTGGATTTTCGCTTATATTTGAAAAGTCAAACAAGAGCAGGGGAGCGCTGATACAGGCTATTTACAGAAGTAATTTTGTTCTTATGGGGTTGCCGATAGTCGGAAATATTTTTGGCAGCGGCAGACTTGGTATGACATCTATGCTCGTTACAGTAATTGTACCAATGTATAATATTCTTGCTGTAATTACGCTTGAGGTGTTTAGAGGAAAAACTATTAAGATTGCCAAAATATTAAAGGGAATTGCTACAAATCCGCTTATTATAGGCTCTTTGGCAGGTATTTTAGCCGCAGTGTTTGGTTTAAAATTGCCCGATATTGCCGAAAGTGTAATTTCGGATATGGCATCTGCCGCAACTCCGCTTGCCTTGATTGTGCTTGGTGCATCTTTCAGGTTTTCAAGTATAAAGCGATACAGAAAAAATCTTATTGCGGTTATTATTGCCCGACTTATTATTGTGCCGTTGCTGAGCCTTTCGGGTGCTATTTTGCTTGGATTCAGAGGAATTGACCTTGTATCTCTCATCGGTATTTTTGCCTCTCCTTGTGCGGTATCTTCTTACACTATGGCAAGGCAAATGGACAGCGACTACGAGCTTTCGGCAGGTACGGTAGTCTTTACCACAATGCTATCGTGCTTTACACTGTTTTGCTGGATATACTTTTTAAAAGAATTAGGTTTCTTTTAATGTGCAAATTGCATAAAATATACATTGTGCATTTATACAATATATCTAATCAACTGATTTTGACTGATTTAAAAAAATATGCTTGATTTTGACGGATTTTGTGCTATAATAAAGCCATAAAATAAATTATAACAAATTTTCGATTTATTGTATTGAAAAAAGTTTATAGTTATTTCCTTCTTTTATTTTTTGTGAGCATAGAAAAAAGCAAGACTTTGTCTTGTTTTTTTTCTTTTTTTGTTTTATTTTGCGTTATGCTTGATATATGAAAATACAGGATAATAAAATATAAGTCCAAGACAAAAATTGACAATTTAATAATTCTTTGCAAATATATAAAAAGTATTGACAAAAAGAAAAATATAATTTATATTATTAGTGTACTAATTAGATTAATACAATAAATTCAATTAATACAATTTACAGGAACGGAGGTATTAAAATGCTTCAGATAGATTTAACATCACGAGTACCGATTTATGAACAGATTTATACTAACATAATTCGTCTTGCATCAGCAGGTGTATTAAAGCCGGGCGATAAGATTTTACCTGTAAGAAGTCTTGCGGCACAGCTTGGTATAAATCCTAATACTGTTGCCAAAGCGTACAGGCAGCTTGAAAGCGAGGGATACATTATATCTAATGTCGGCAGAGGAAGTTATGTATCTGATAAGCTCACAAGGGATTGCGCAGAAAAGGAAATTGCTCTTGATGATTTTCGGCAGAGCGTGAACAGAGCAAATTTACTTAGCATAAAAAAATCTGAGCTTATAGAAATTATTAATAATGTTTATGACGGAGGTGGCATTAATGATTGAAATATGCGGACTTACCAAGAGATTTGGTAAGATTAATGCTGTTGATAATATGACTGTAAATATACCCGACGGTGCGGTTCTCGGACTTGTGGGCAGTAACGGCAGCGGTAAATCAACACTTTTGCGTATGCTCGCAGGGGTATATGCACCTGACGGAGGTATGGTAAAAATAGATGGAATACAGCATTTTGATAATCCCGCAACAAAGGGACAGTGCTTTTTTATTCCTGATTTTCCGTATTTTTATAATTCAAGCACTGTTGAAAGTACGGCTTTCCTTTACAGAAGATTGTATCCCAACTGGAGCGAGGAGGAGTATCAAAAACTTTGCTCTGTATTTCCAATTAATATAAAAGCTCCTATTATTAATATGTCAAAGGGTATGCAAAGACAGGCGGCGCTTATTCTTGCACTTTCAACCTGCCCTAAGTATTTGTTCCTTGACGAGATTTTTGACGGTCTTGACCCTGTTGTAAGGCATATGCTCAAAGGCCTTATTGCAGAAAAGGTGTCTGACAACCACACTACCGTTGTAATTGCCTCTCACAACCTCAGAGAGCTTGAGGATTTGTGCGACAGACTTTGCCTTATGCACAGGGGACAAATGCTGCTTGAGCGTGGCATTGACGATTTGCGTCATGGTTTGCGCAAGGTGCAGGTTGCCTTTTCAGAATTGCCGTATAAACCGAATATTTTTGAGGGTATTAACGCTATTAATATTACGCAGAACGGCAATATATTTAATCTTACAATAAAGGGAACAGAGGAGGAGTTTATGCCGAAATTAAAGGCACTCAATCCTGCGTTTGTTTCCGCAATACCTCTTACTTTGGAGGAAATATTTATTAGTGAAATGGGGGCGGCAGGATATGACATCCACAGTATCCTTTAAAGATAAACTCAAGCAGATCATTTCGGTTATATTATGGGATTTAAAAGGCTGTAAAGGCTCGTTGATGGTGTACGGAATACTTGCCTCGGTGGCAACTGTAATAATCTTTACGCTTGTGTTTGTACTTACGGCAGATCAAACAACATTTACAACGCTGTTTTCAACCGCAAGCTCCGAAAAAATACCTATAAGCACAAAAATCCAGGTTTTTCAGGCCATTACATCTGCGATAATCGGCTTGCTTACATTAATCTTTTCCATTATTTATACGGTGCAGATTTTTTCATATATGCACAACAAGCGCAAGGTGGATTTTTACGGTTCACTTCCAATCAGCAGAGCAAGACTTTTCCTTGCTAAATATTGTGCGGCTTATTTGTTCTCTATTGTGCCTATGCTCGTGTTTATGGGCATAATTGCTATTATTTCTATTTGTACGGGCACATTAATGAGGCCTGAGGTTACTCATATGTACCTGAACTTTGTAATCGGTACGCTTGCCTGCATTAGCGCTTACGGATTTCTTTCGGCTTGCTGCGGCACTACATTCAACACAATTATTATGTTTATTGCCGTTTGCATTTGCTATCCGCTGTCTATGATATTTGTAAGAAGTTATATTGACGCTTTCTTTGCAGGTTCATATACAGGCAACTTCTCAGACAGCTTTATTACAAATGCACTCAATCCGATTTCTGCTTACTTTGGCAACAATTTAATTTATTGGATAATCTTCAGCATAGCTTGCGTTGCTTTTGGCACATTGCTTATTATGAAGAGAAGATCCGAAAGAGCGCAGACCTCATTCGCTTATTATATACCTTGCCATATTATCAAGGTAATAGTATCATTCCTTGCCGGTATGTTCCTCGGCACATTATTCGGCTCGCTCAATGTATTTGGCAACGGCTTGGCAGGCTTTGTATTCGGATTTATCCTTGCAAGTGCGCCTACATTCCTTATTGTTCATATGATTTTCTACAAGGGAGTAAAGCAGATTGTACGCACACTTCCCATTTACGGCGGTCTTACGGTTATTGTAATTGCAGGCGTGGCGCTCATTAACTTTGATATATTCGGCTACAACAGCTTTGTGCCAAAGGCAGACGATGTAAAGAGCGCAGGTATGCTTAGCTCAACATACGGCACTGTTGCCGATGATGTTGCACATTTAAGCAAGAAAAGCGCCGAGGACTTTACAGATAAAAAGGATATCGAAACCATTATAATTGCACACAATTCTATTCTCAGTATCAGAAAGCCTGACCTTTCGGCAAAATCAAAGTTTTGCTGCGTATGGGGAAGTATGCTTTATAACGCAATCGGTGATTATAGATATGACGAGGCGATTACTGTTGCATATAAGCTCAACAACGGAAGAACCGTAACAAGATATTATTCTCAGAGTTTACTTGCTTTGGCTAATGACTTTGATTATGAGCCGTATGACTATACAGATGATATTTATGATGAAAGCTATGGTTACAGTTACAGCAAAACTGATTTTTCGGGAATTTACACTAAGGCAATGTCAATTTTCTCATCAAAGCAATATATATTGAAGTATTCGGGTGTGGCAAATGCAGACCTTAACGCTGATTATAATGTAAAAAGCGTTACTGTTCATGGAATGTTTAATTTCTCGGATGACAGCACAAATTCGGCAAGTATTGATAATTACAGCGGTTATGAACTTGATGAAGAGAAAAAAGACCCCAAGGCTGATGCAGTAAGAAACAGTATGATGAATGAGATTAACGCAGCGTTCAAAAAAGACCTTAAGGCTGACGATAAGTATCTTAATGGTGTTTTGTATGACCCGTTTGCACTTCTTTACAATGATGATATTTATTATGATTCTTCTAATGACGAGGATTCGGTTTACAGCTTTGGGTCTTTAAAATATATCCGTCAAAAGTATTCTCAGGACTATGTTTGCAAGCTGGATTTATGCTATGGCAAATCTAATACAACGGGAGCAAATTACATTTTAAGCTCGTATGCAACAGATTCGGAGTATTACTATGTGCCGAAGTCATATACAAATACCATTGAAATTCTCAAAAAATACGGCATACTAAATTCTGACTGCACACTCAACAAAAACTCGGAGTTTTGCAGCGGCAATGACAGAGATGTCGCTTATTATTATGAGAGATAATTAAATTACAGAGCGATTGTGTTGTGCAGTCGCTCTGTTTTTCTTTGACAAAGGGAGAGTAATCCATTATTATATTAGTAGTAAATTGATAGGAGATGACGGCTGTGGAATTATACAAGGGCAGACCGCAGAGTACAGAGGGCAGGCTCGACAGAGAGGTAAGAGTATATGATTTGCTCGACAGTTTGGGCATTGAGTATTTGCGAACAGACCACGCACACGCAGACACAATGGATGCTTGCAATGAGATTGACAAGGTGCTTGATGTGCTTATTTGCAAAAACCTGTTTTTATGCAACAGACAGAAAACAAAGTTTTATTTGCTTATGATGCCGGGGGACAAGCCTTTTAAGACAAAGGAGCTTTCAAGTCAGATAAATTCGGCAAGGCTTTCGTTTGCCTCAGCCGAGGCTATGGAAGAGTACCTTGATATTTTGCCGGGGTCTGTAAGCGTTATGGGACTTATGAACGACAAAGAAAACGCAGTCACTTTGCTTGTAGATGAAGATGTTTTAAAAGGTGAATATGTAGGATGTCACCCGTGCGTGAATACATCGAGCCTTAAAATAAAAACAACAGATGTTTTTGATAAGTTTTTAAAAGCGGTAGGGCATATGGCAACAGTCGTGCATTTGACAGGTGAATAAACACAAGTAAAAAAGACTTCTGCAAATGGAAGTCTTTTGATGTATATATGTAAAATTTTATTTACATTGCATTTGATATATGATATAATGCTGATAATAAACATTTATGGAGGTTTATCTATGCAATACAAAATTGAGGGAGGCTCACTTCCGATAGTGGAGGTATCTCTTGAAAGCGGCGAAACTATTATTACACAGGGCGGCGGAATGGTATGGATGTCGCCAAACCTTAATATGGAAACTTCAGGCGGCGGCGTAGGCAAGATGTTCAGCAAAATGATGTCGGGAGAGTCTATTATGCAGAACCGCTACACAGCTATGGGCGGTCCGGGCTTCATTACTCTTGCTTCATCTTTCCCAGGTTCAATCATTCCTTTTGAGATTCAGCCTAATATGCCTATAATCGTTCAGAAATCGGGTTTCCTTGCAAGTTCTGCAACTGTTGACCTCTCTGTACATTTTAATAAAAAAGCCGGTGCAGGCTTTTTTGGAGGCGAAGGATTCATACTTCAAAAGTTATCGGGTTACGGAACTGCTTTTGTTGAGATTGACGGCTACTGCAAGCAGTATAACCTTGCACCCGGTCAGCAGATTGTTGTTGATACAGGCAACCTTGCTGCAATGGATGCATCTTGTCAAATGGACATCCAGCGTATTAAAGGTGTTAAGAATATGTTCCTCGGAGGAGAGGGTTTGTTTAATACAGTTATTACAGGCCCGGGCAGAGTGTTCTTACAGTCGCACCCAATTTCAACAGTAGCGGCAGCTATCCGTCCTTTTATTACAACAAACTAAGTTAATAAAATAATTTTTGCCCTGCAACTTTGCAGGGCATTTGTTATAGGCAAGAAAAAGCTGTACCGAGCAGGTACAGCTTTTTGTTTAAGGGTTTTAACTTTTAGTAAATATCAAGATTACTTCTGCTTGAGGTTTGTATTCTGATATAGGTTGTACTTGCTTCAGTTGAAGAAGTTTTTGTTGTTATGGTTGAATATTGCAGCGGAGGTATAGTAGCAGAATTATTTGTATTATTCAAAACTACTCCACTTGAAATAGTGTACTCAACTCGTTTATCAGTATCCTTATCCCATACATTGCTTCCTACTGTTGTTACTGTATATTGAAGAATATATTTTTTTTCATCAGTATTAAGTTGTTTAAGGTCGAATTTAATTGATTTTACATTGTCAATACTGACTATTGGTGTAAGCTTATGTCCTGTAGGATCACCCGATGAAGTATCAAACTTAGCAAGAATTAATCTGTATTTTGTATTTGGATCTGCATATAAAAAGTAATCACTTTTATTACCGATACCATTATCTACATCCATAAAACCACTTGGTGTTGCACTTTCGTCATATGCTTTGAGAGTAGGTTTTGAATCATATGATTGAACATAGTTTGAGGTATTACCGTAAATTGAAAGTTGTTTAGAAATCATATCGCTTGTGCGTTCGCAAAGGGAAAGATCCTGACCTCTTTTTGCAACATTGGCCATAGCAAATAATCCGCTTATGCTTACGGTAGAGGCAATAGAAAGAATGCATACAACAGCTATAAGTTCAATAAGCGTTGAACCGATTTTATTTTTTACGGAGCGCTTGGAGAGATGTTTTTTTAATTTATTCAATATATTAATCATTTGCATCCTCCTTATTGAACATATTTGGATTTAGTGATAATACCGGTACATGAAGTTGTACCATTTGTACCGTAATCAATATAAACAGTGACTTTGTACGATACCATACTTATACCATCAGAATTAATGTAAGAACCTTCTTTTTGAATTGTATAAGCAACTTCATTTTTGTTAAAATCTCTGTTGTCAATATCTGCAGAAGCATATTGTTTTGCTGAAAAAGTATTGTCAAGAGCTTTTACATCTGTATCAATATTGCTTTGAATATCGCTTGTAAAAGTATATGTTTGATTAGGTGTATCTGCAAAAAGTTTATTAGCATTCTTTTGTGCTTCAGTCAATGAATCCCAACCGTCATATGGATCATTTGACGGTGTCTTTTCAACATATGTCATAATTACATCACAATACATTTGTGCTTTTGCAGAAGCTTTGTCCATAAGACTGTTTTTAGTAATGGACTGATTACTGATATTAAGACCGGTGGCAGTAGCCGAAACGGCTATTGCCATGATCATAATTGCACATACCAACTCAAGAAGAGAAAAGCCTTTTTTACTTTTTAAATATTTTTTAAATTTAAGGTTCTTCTTCTTCATTAGAAATACTTCCCTTCAAAGTCAACAGGATCAATTTTAGTTGTAACAGTTACCTTTTTATAAGCTTCAGTACCGTCGTTTAATTTTTCCGCTTTGTAATATGGTTTTGAAGAACTCCAATTTTCCCAAAAAGCTTTGCTTAAAATATCAAAATCACCTGTAATACCCGGGAAGAAATAGTAACCCGGACTTAAAGTTATAGAATTAGCATTATCATCATTAAATTTGAGAGTGGTTTTACGAGTAATCTGAAGCATGGAACCGTCAATAGGATTACCGTCTACAACACATGTTGATTCCTTATGTGCACTATAAGTATTAATTTTAAGTCCTTTTCCGTCTTTTCTTTCAAGCAAATCCGCTCCGATTGAAACAACATCTGCTTTTAAGGTTGCATTGTTTCCATATGTTACAATAGCATCTTTACCCGAATAACCATTACCAAAATCACAGTAAATAGCTTTGCCCTTATATGTATCGTCTTTAAGTGTTCCGCCGCATGTTGCTTTAAAATTTATAACTGAACTGCTTTGGTCGAGGTTACTGCTGTCTACTGAAGTATTAATAGTGTTATTTTTCACCCATTCAATACTTGATGAGTTAGAATCAACTCGTGAAGTAGAATGACTTTCAAAGTATTTTTTTGCTTCGTCTGTAAATAAGTTAAGTCCTGTCTCCGGAATATCTGTGTAATCATCGGCTTTTATGGTATATGTTGTACCATCTGACATTTCTACAATAAAATCATTTACTACTTTAAGAGTAAACGATTTTTCATTCCAATAAGGTTTTACACTAAATGATGCTGAACTGTTATTTTGTTTGATTTTATTTGAACCTTCTGATGTGAATTTTGTAGTATTACTGTCAGTAGCAAACTTGTCTGTAGGAAGAATAGTTTGATTGAAAGAATAAGGATAGTATGGATTACCGTTGCTGTTCTTAATTTGATTGTTATAATAAACAGTTTCGTTTTCATCGGGACCAATTGATAATGTAATATTACTACTATGAATTGACATATCGACATTTCCATTAAATTCCATTGGGTTTATATTGTACCAAAGATAATTAAATTCTTTGCCTGAATACATATCATAATATCCACTAGCTGTTGGCATTTCAGATGGTGCACAATAAATGTAGTAGTCTTGCCATCCTTTAGTAAATGTTGTTCGAACTGTATTGGAGTAGCTGTTTGAATTTGGAACTGCAGTGAAAATTCCAGATTCATTCAAAATATCAACTCTTTCTTTGCCCTTTTCATATTCACCTTCGTAAGCTGAATGTATGTCCTTTAGTTTGCCTTTTGTATCAACCATAGAACTATACATATCAATACTGTTAACTCTTTTGTATTCTTCACTGTTTGTAGCAATTTTTACAGCACTTTTTTTGGTATTTTCTGAAAATAAATCAACGGCTGTATTGTTGTCACCTAAGTTAATATAATAATATCCTTTTTTATACTCTACTGTTTTAGTTATTTGATTGCTATTATTATAAGTCATAAGCTTACAATCTTTAGTAAAGTATATTACAACACCTTTATCGGTATTATAAGAGCTGCCGGAGTATTTAAGTGTAATGCCGGATTCGCCAGTGGCCGGACGACATACCATATTTCCGCCAATTACAAGATATTTACATTCTAAGGCTGTACCGTAAGCGTCTGAGTTTGTGTAAAAACTAACATCAACCGCTTCGGAATTATAGTCACTTGTTATTTTTGGTCCGGTGTAATTGCCTAAAAAGTAAATGCCGTTATCATATGCTGTAAATTTAAGTCTACTATTACCGTTACTTGTACTTTTTACTGTTTTATCAAATACAAGAGGAAAGCAAGTTGTGAGTGGTGTATTGCCAGCTTCGTTTTTAGGAATATAAATTATTGATTTTTTTTCATTGTCAGTATCATAGCTCTGTAAGGTACGAAATGTGGTATCTCCTTCGTTTAAAGTTTTTCTTACAGAACGAAGAAGTGAAAATGAAGTTTGATCACCAAGCATTAAAAATTTATTGCCGGTCGGTGAAGTAATTGTTTTTTGCTTCATAGTGAGGTTAGCTGTTTCTTCTTTTTCAACTAAATTATATTTTACATCAAATTTGGTTGAAAGATCACCTGTATTTCCATCACCTGAATAGTCATATTTATTTTCTTTGCCAACGGCAGTCATAGTGTAACTACCGTCTGTATTTTTAGTAATTTTAATATAAGCATTACCTATTATAGTATAACTTGCATGAGCCGGATTGTTAATCCATTTTAATGCATCTTCAGAGCTGTTGAATTTTTCTACATGAACCTTAGGATCTCCTTCAACATAGTAAAAAACATAGTAAAGTGATCCTGAATCAGGTAATTGAAGTTTACCGTCGTTTAACAGTTCTTCTGCCATATCAAGCGCACTTTTTGCAGATACATATGCCTGACGGGAGTTCATTGTAGTACCGGTTTCTTTTTGCTGGAGCATTGCAATAGATAAGAAAGTAGTTGTCGATAAAAACAAAACTGCAGCCAAAGCTATTGCAAGAACCATGGAAATACCTTTTTTACTGTTTATCCTTCTTTTCTTTGTATGAAGTTTCTTCATAAAGATCTCCTTTCGTCTGCTATAAATTATCACTGTTAGGCTGTGATAACTGAATACATACCGAACATTGCCTGTACGATAGAAATTACAACGAAACCTACGATACCGGCGATAATGATTGTCATTGCAGGTGTCATTGCATCTGTCATACGCTGTGTAGCGTCGGTTGCCTGTTCATCGTACATATCTGCCATTTTGTTAAGGGAATCACTGAGCATACCGCTTTCCTCACCGACTCTTATCATTGATACAAAGAGCGGATCGAAAGCTTTTGGATATCTTGAAAGAGAAATATTGATCGGTGTACCGATTCTTACATCTTCAATTACCTGGTTAAGACAGTCGGACATAAATTTGTTGCCTACTACATCTCTTGAAAGTTCAAGTGCGAAAAGAATGTTTACACCGGAAGAAGTAAGTGTTGCCATCATATTTGCAAATCTTGTAAGCTGGTTAAGTCTTAAAACTTCGCCGATAATCGGGATTTTAAGCTGGAATGTTGACCACCACATACAGAATGTATAGTTCTTTTTGTAAAGAATTCTGAGTGTAACTACAAGTGCAACGATAATAAGAACAACGAGCCAGCCGAAATGAAGAAGTACATCTGAAATACCCATTGTAATCTGCGTCATTATCGGAAGTTCAGAGCCAAAACTTTCAAACAATCCTTTAAATGACGGAAGTACAACTACACTCATTACAATAATAAGTGCAATTGTAAGAATAAGAAGGAAGATAGGGTAAATCATTGCACCCTTAATCTTACCTTTAAGAGTGATTTCCTTTTTGAGAAGACTAACGCACTTATCAAATGCTTCATCAAGTCGACCGTTTGCCTCACCTGTTTGAATAATGTTTACATAAACGGTCGGGAAAGTTTTAAATGAGCTTAGCGACTGAGAAAGTGTAATACCGTTGTAGAGGTTTGAGGTGATTTCCTGCAAAATTCTCAACATATTCTTATCTTTTTCGGTATCGCACATTACAGCCATTGCAACAGAAAGCGAAATACCCGAACGAATCATAAGCGCCATTTGGTGCATAAAAGTTAGAAGTCGCTTGTTGCTGATTTTTAATGTATGCACATCCTTTGTGCCGCCAAGGTCACGCTGCCAAATCGGAATATCGTCCTGCGAGCCTTTCTTTACTTCATCGATTGAAAGAGCAATAAGACCTCGCTGTTCGAGCTTTCGCTTAACCTCTTCCTTGGTGTTTGCTGTCATTCGGGAGCGATATTTACGATTTTTTTCATTTACCGCTACATAAGAAAATTCCATTATTTTTACCTCCTGTTAAGATAAGCGTTTGTGCTGTTTTGCGGGAGATTAGAATACTGTGGCATTGGAGCGGTAAGCTGCTGCGGTGTTTGCTGTGGTATTCCCGGTGCGCCCGGCTGCGGAGCATTGTTGCCGCCTGTAAGTATTGCGTTATCAGCCACATCGTAACTGTACTTGTCGGCAGTTTCTTTTGAAATAATTCCTCTTTTGAGGAGGTTTTCGATACTCAACTTTCTTGTAATCATACCTGTCTGCTGGTTCAAAGAAATCATCTGTTCAATCTGCGGAATCTTATCTTCACGAATAAGGTTAGCGATAGCAGAATTAACAAACATAATTTCAAATGCACCGATACGGCCCGGACGGTCTGATCTTGGAAGCAAACGCTGTGAAATTACTGCTTTAAGTGTGGTTGAAAGCTGGCTGAGTGCCTGTTTTTGACGCTCAACAGGGTACATATCTATAAGACGGTCAATTGTTTTTGCGGCACTCTCTGTATGAAGTGTTGAAAAAACAAGGTGACCTGTTTCTGCTGCACGAAGAGCGATTGACATTGACTCAAGGTCACGAATCTCACCCATGAGGATAATATCAGGGTCTTCACGAAGTGCCGATTTAAGTGCTGTCGAGTAAGTTTCACTGTCCTGGCCGACTTCTCTCTGGTTAATAATACATTTTGCAGGGGAGTGCATATACTCAACAGGGTCTTCAATTGTGATGATGTGCAGTTCCTCTCGATGGTTAATTTCATTGATAAGAGCTGCAAGTGTTGTTGACTTACCGCTACCGGTAGGACCTGTTACAAGTACAAGACCTTCCTGCAGGTTAAGAATTTTTGCAATAGACCGAGGCAAATTTAAATCGCCGAGTTTTGGAGGATTCATTTTGATTACACGCATTACAAGCGTCGCACCGTGGCGCTGCTTGAATGCATTAACTCTGAATCGTGCGAGGTCTTCAAACTGATAAGCCGAGTCGATATCGCCTGTGTTGCAGAACTTAAGGTAATCGGCAGGCTCAAGAACCTCGTCAATATACTGCATAACTGTGTCCTCGTCAAGAATCTCTGTGCCTTTGTAGTTCATAATTTTACCGTTTTTACGGTAAGAAGGCAAGTTATTGCTTGCAAGGTGAATATCAGACGCACCGTTTTCAACGGCAAATCTGACCATCTCTTCAAATTCCATAAAACTTACTCCTTAATCTTCCTGATAGATTTCTGATACAGTGTCAATGAATGTATCAAATGATATAATACCGTCATACAACAGCTTTTTAAGGTTATCACGAAGTGAAATCATACCCTCTTCTCTTGCTATTGTGTCAATTTCATCTGTGGTTTTTCCAAGATGAATGGCATTTTTAATTGCTCTTGAAACAGGCATAACCTCGTGTACCGCAATTCGTCCTTTATAACCGATGTTGTTACAAGCAGGGCACTGACCCGGTTTGTAAAGTGTGAGTTGCTTTGTAATTGGGAGTCCGAGAAGTCTAAGCTCGTCATCTGTTGCATCATATGCTTGCTTACACTCCGGGCAAAGTCTTCTTACAAGCTTTTGGGCAATAACGCCTAGCATAGAAGAAGATACCATATAAGGTTCAACACCCATATCAATAAGTCGGACAACCGAGCTGGCCGCATTATATGTATGGATAGTTGAAAGCACAAGGTGACCTGTAATAGCGGCTCTGGCTGCAATGTCTGCGGTTTCCTGGTCACGAATCTCACCGATCATAATAATATCAGGGTCCTGACGGAGGATAGAGCGAAGAACGCTTGCAAATGTAAGTCCTGCTTTTTCATTGATATTAACCTGAGTTGCACCCGGCAAAACCATTTCGACAGGGTTTTCTACTGTTACAATGTTTTTGTCTTCGGTGTTAAGAGCTGAAAGAGCAGCGTAAAGTGTGGTTGACTTACCTGAACCTGTTGCACCCGAAAGAAGAATGATACCACGACTTGATGTCAAAAGCTGGTCAAATTTTTCAAGGTTTTCGGGGAGAAAACCGATGTTCTTTTTATCGAGCTTCATACCGAGTGCGGTTGTAATTCTGATTACGATTTTTTCGCCATAAACACAAGGAAGAGAAGATACACGCATATCAATTTTTTGATTATTGATATTGTAGTGAATTCTACCGTCCTGCGGAATTCTTTTTTCCGCAATGTTCATACCGCTGATAAATTTAATACGGCTCGTAACCGAAGGAGCAAGCTCCTTGCTTGAGTCCATATATTTAATAAGTTTACCGTCAACACGGAAACGAATTACCAATTTCTTTTCCTGAGGCTCAAGGTGAATATCTGATACACGCTGTCTTACAGCCTCGGCTATCATATTGTTTACAAACTTAATGATAGGCTGATCTTCAATATCCTCTTGATCTTCGGTGGATACTGTGTCCTCGGATTTTTTCATCTGGCTCTGTACAAATTCCTGAGCCTCGTCTATTACCGCTTCTTTGTCCGACACACTGAAAATTTCGTCAAGTTTGATTTTAAGTTGTGTAGGAGTACATATAGCGGTTTTTATTTTTCTTTTTGTATAGTTGTTGAGAGTATAAATTGCTTTATAATCAAGCGGATTTGTCATGGCAATTAAGAGATAATTGCCGTCAATGGTAAGCGGCATAACACCGAGGTCTTCCATCATCTGCTCCGGAATGAGCTGGGCTACATCGTCTGATATGTAGTAGGAAGTAAGGTCAACAAGCGGCAAATGCATTTTCTTTGCCATAAGGTCATAAATCTGCTCCTCTGTGACAACGCCTTCTTTTATCAACGCATGTTCAAGAGTAAGAGTATTGTCTTCCATATAAAGCATTTCAACACGCTTTAATGTTTTTAAACTTACTATACCGCTTTTAACGAGATCGTCACTCAAGTTAAAAACAGAGTTTTTCATATATGATCATCCTTTCAGGGGAATAAAGATTAATAACTAAGGCTAAAGAGAGAGAAATAGAGATCTAAGCCATAGTTTATAACATTAACTAAAAACATACTGCATAGTGAGCCAATGCAAAGAAAAGGGCCGAACGGGAAATAGCTTGAAACTTCGTTTTTGGATACAGCCTTTTTAATGAGTAAAAAGATAATGTATACAAATGCCACGAGTACCGCTAAAAGAAGTCCTGAAAATACCATAGGAAAACCGAGGCAGGCACCGAGTGCAAGCATAAGCTTTACATCGCCAAAGCCCATTCCTGCCTTTTTTAATATAAGTATTGAAAAAAGATTGATAAGCATAAGCACACCGCCACCGCAGATTGCGCCAAGCGGAATACTCCACCATTCTTTAATAAAGATTTGCTGCGTAAAAAGGTCGGTTATCGCAAGTGCAACGCAAAGCACTGCAAGTGCGATTGTAAATTGATCCGGAATAATTGTATATTTAAAGTCGCTCATTGTAATGAGGAGCATTGTGTACGAAATTAATAAAAAGAAAATTGTGTAAAAAGAATAGCTGAAAAACGCAAAGATGCCTAAGTTAAATATAGCAAACAAAGCGGAAGTGTAAATTCCGCTTTGTTTGAAAATATACCTTGTGCCCAAAAGACTTTCGCCCGGCTCTTCATCATAGTCGCACAGCCATTTTGCAGGCACGACATTCATAAGCCTGTATGCGAGCATACAGAGTACAACTGACAGTATTAAAATTACTGCGAGAGTTATATAGGTTGAAATTTGTGAAAAGTCGATTGGAAGTAAATTAGCCATAGTAAAGTCCTTATAATTATGTAGTGGGTTCTGTTGAATCGGTAGAATCTGTATTATTTACAGCCTGCTTTGTTGTATCAAAGTAGTAAAGTGTTATATTAAATGAAGTAGCGTATTCTTTGCTGCCTTCAATTTCTGACATTGAAAGCGAATCAATAAAGTAGCAGCCTTTTGATTCCTGTTCGAGATAATGGATAAGCTGTAAAGTTTTATCCTTTGCGCCGGTATAGCTGAATGTAAGGTTTGTGTAGTAAAGCGGAATGCCGCCCATAGATGTTCTGCCTTGTGGGTCCTGCATGCCTTCACCACGGGTAAGTGATGACATATCAATACCGAGGTCGGCAAAAATATCCTGCAAATCCTTAACGGATGACTTAGCATCAACATAGAGGTTTTGCTGATTTTCATCATACTGCTTTTTCATTTCGCTAATTTTGGTTTCGACACTTGTCTGATTTGCAAGTACATCGTCGCAGTCGGCGATTTTTGCTGTGACAGCAGCATGGTCATCATTATACTTAGAAAGGTTAGTGATTGTCGGCATTACAAGTGCAAGCAAAATAATTACAAATACTATGAGAAGTGCAACAAACACAATAATCGGTACCGGTATTTTAGTCTTTTTCATTTTTGTTTCCTCCCTTAGTTTTCGCTGTTGTTTTCAGTATCACTTGCAGTTTTACTTGATTGTGACTGAGTTATGTCTGTTGTAAGCTGAGCTGTAAGACTGTACTGATCGGTTTCTGTATTTGTAGAAACCGAGAAGTTTTCGCTCATAGAGAAGAAACCGTTGTCTTTAATGTTGTTCTGTAAATCAATAAAGGTAGGGAAGTCTTTAATAAGTCCGTTTACCGGAATGGTGTAGGTTTCGTTGCCGTCGTTTGCGTGAGTTATACTGTAGGTTGTAAAAGTATCCATTTTATCTACAACCTGGTCGTCAAGCTCATTAATTACATCTTCACAATAAAGCTGTGTTCTCGGTAAAAGCTCGGCATCCTGTGACTGATTTGCCAAAGACTGGGTAATGTCATCTCTCTGTTGAATAAGAGTTTTTGCGTAATCGTACTTTGTATCGTTATAAACCATATCATCTACAACGCTTCTGCCAAAGTAGAAACCGAAGAAAGCAAGTCCTGCCACGCATAGAACGCCAAGACCGATACAGCCGAGCTTGGCGGCTTTGGCACTGTCGTCAAGTGTTTTTGCCTGCTGAGCCTTTAAGCCGTAAATAAGGTTGTTTTCAAAAACAGTACCGCTGTTCATAAGCTCATTCATAAGGAAGTATGAGCCTGATTTGTAGAAGTCATCCCTTGCCTTGAGTGACGGCTCAGGAATAATTGATCCTGTGTTGAATGTATCGGATACAAGCATTACCTCGCCTGCAAGACCAAAGCCTACAAAGTAGTTGCGAATATGCGGAATGTAAGCCAAGAAGTCACTGAGGAACATTTGGTCAATGCTGATGTTGAGCGACATTGTAACAAGACGAACATTTCTTACGATATCGTCAATAAGATTTTCTGCAATGTCTTCAATCTTTCGCTGAGAAGATGCACTGCGGCACTCTTCCTTAAAGCCGTAGCCTGCGGTACGCAGGTAATCAATAGCGGCAGCCGTGCTTAAATCTCTGTCTTCTTCAATTACCTGTAAAATTTCGTCAACAGGGGATGTAAATTCGTGACAGTAGAGAGGCACACCGTTTTTGGCAATAAAAACTCTGACTGCCGAATAGTCCATACTGATGAAAGCTACGGTTTTGTTAAAGCTGTAGATTGTCTTTTGAGCAGCATAAATCATTGCCGTCTCTGATGGGGTAATCTTGATAAGATTAAGAGAGAAGGACTTAAATCCTGCAACAAGGTCATCCGCAAGTGCTTTCGGCATTGCAAAAGCCTTAGATGTGATTTCTTCGCTGACCTCTTTTGTTTTGTATGTAGAGTAGTCCTTGTAGATTACCGAGAAGTCGGAAACCGCCTCGCCGACAAAATCTCTGATTCTGTCAATTGCAAGTCCTTCGATGATTTTTTTGGCACCTCTGATATGCTGATACTCCTGACAGGTAAGGTCGTAGCTTTCTACCATAAGAATAACATCACGAACCTCACTGTGGTTCATTGTGCTTAGTCCGTCCTTTACAAGGCGGGCGAGTAAAGCAGGGTCTTCCCATACGGAGCTTTTGTCTTTTAATACAGCCTTGTCAACAGGAACAATAAGAGGGGAGGAGAAAGAGTAGGCTTTCTTTTCGTTAGGGTCAGCCTGTTTTTTACTGTTACCTTTATTTGCAGTGCCGTTAGCAGCTGCCTCGCCTACAGTTTCGCAGGCTGTTATGCAAAGGTATCTTTTGGCAATCTGCACCAGTACATAATTCATATTTAATACACCACCTGAAATTTTATGCTTGTTTAAGCTTATCAAAACCGTTAAAAAATTTTAAACCGATTTGATTATAAAATTACTTTAAAGAATAAATTAAAATAATTTTATAATCAAACAGGGTAAATCAGGGTATATCCCCTAAAAGTTATTAACAATACACAAAAATTGAGTTTAATACACCGAAAAACCTATATACATTTCAAAAGGCTCGCACTCGGCGAGCCTTTTGCTTGTATGTTGTCGGTCATCAGCAAAACCGAGATATTACATTATGTATTTATTATGGATTCTGTCCCTGGCCACCATTATTGCCACCAGCTTGACCTTGTGTTGCTTTACCTGTACCGTCGAATGTAACAGTTGCAACGGCACCATTGCTTGAAAGAGCAACTGTATTTGTACCAGTATAGGCTTTACCGTCAACATCTACTGTGCTGTTACCTTTTTTACCTAAGAAAACAACCTTCTGAGTGTCGTTGTCATAGTAAGCAATGTAATTTTTTACACCGTCAATCTGATAAGTAGCTGTTACAGCAGATTTAATAGCCTTAGCATCTGAAATGTTTGCTAATGTAAGTGAGCCTGAACTTGCTTTAAAATTAGGATTAGCAGCATTTTTTTTATCTATAAATACTGTATCGTCTTTTGCTGAAATAGCAGCGTCCGCCTCTTTAATAGCAACCTCAATTGTCTGAGCGTTTGACTTAGCCGAGCTTCTCTGTGAAGATGTGATTGTTGATGATACAACCGGAATAGCGATTGCTGCGAGAATTGCAAGGATTGCAATAACTACTACGAGCTCTACGAGTGTAAAGCCTTTTTTGCTGTTCTTCTTAACTTCTTCGATTTTTGCAGTTTTTACTGCCTGAATTTCGTTCATTGTTTTTACCTCTCTTTAATAATAATTTGTGAGCCGTTTTGTGGAAACCGCAACGACGGTTGCTGATAGGATTTTGCGTTACCGTTCCCGTTAAACAAGTTTATTATATACCACAGTGGAAAAAAATTCAATATATTTTTACCAAAAAAAGTTAAAAAACGCATTTTTATTACATTGCACAAACTTTACTGCGTTAAATTGTTAAATATGCTATCTGTTTGAAAGATTTAGCGTTGTAATATTTCCGTCTATTATATACCCTTTTGTTTGGTCGTAAAGAGCAATAGCATCATCGGGTAATTTTGTACCGTCAATGGTTTTGTCGTTTGCATCAAATTTGCCGTCATTATTTGAATCAACTGCAAAATACACCTTGCTTTTACAGATAACAGGATAATACGGTGTGCCAAAAAGATGTTCGGGCTGAATAATCTGCTCAAGTTTATTAGCGGCTACAACTTCAGAAATTTGTATAGTATTTGTACTTGCATTGGCATATTTTGTGTTATCTGCACCTGCAACAGCCGCATCGGCTTCTTTAAAGGCATATTCTATGGTGTTTGCGTTGGTTTTTGCCCTGCTTACTATAGATGACATAGTAGTAGATGCAACTATCGGTATAGCTATAGCTGCGAGAATAGCTATTATGGCAATTACCACTACAAGTTCTACCAATGTAAAGCCTTTTTTGCTTTTGATTTTTTTTGCAGGAACTAACGATTTAAATCGCACGCTTATGCGTGAATTTGGTGTTCTTTTTTCTTTCATTTTTCTCCCTCATTCAAAATATAATATTTTGCAAAATATTATCACAGCAAATATTGTACACTGAAAGTAAAAATAATGCAAGTGTATTTTTATAGTTTTTATGCCGTTTTTTTTATTAATTTGTTGAAAATAATAATGCCCTTGATTTATTAAAATACAGTACCGATTGTAAAACTTTTTTAATATATTTGTTGATATATTGCTTAAAAGACAGTTAATTTAATTGTCTATTAGACACGTATTTTCGTAAAAATTCTCTATACTATTTATATAGGAATTTTTTAACGGTTAAATAACGGGTAAATTTTCGTTTTATCATTTACAAAACCGAACATATGTGGTATGATGTTAAATGTTAAATTATGTATTTTTATCGGAGGATTTTACTATGGACGCTTATAAAAAGGAATTTATTGAATTTATGGTTGATTGCCAAGTGCTTAAATTTGGCGATTTCGTAACAAAAAGCGGCAGAAAGACACCTTTCTTTGTAAACACAGGCTTTTACAGAACCGGTGCACAGCTCAGAAAGCTCGGCGGCTACTATGCAGAGGCTATCAAAGAGAAATTCGGTCTTGATTTTGATGTGCTTTTCGGCCCTGCCTACAAGGGTATTCCGCTTTCTGTTGCCGCTACTATTGCTATCAGCGAAAAGTACGATACAGATATTCGCTACTGCTCAAACCGCAAAGAGGTTAAGGACCATGGCGACAAGGGCATTTTGCTCGGCAGTCCTATAAATGACGGCGACAAGGTTGTTATTATTGAGGATGTTACAACAGCAGGTACTTCTATTGAGGAAACTCTCCCTATCATTAAGGCTCAGGGCAATGTTAATCCAATCGGTCTTGTGGTTTCTGTTGACAGAATGGAAAGAGGTAAGGGCACAAAGAGTGCTCTCTCTGAAATCGAGGAGAAATACGGCTTAAAGACTACTGCAATCGTTACAATGGCAGAGGTTGTAGAGCACCTTTATAATAAGGAGTATAAGGGCAAGGTTATCATTGATGACAAGCTCAAGGCTGCCATCGACGCTTACTATGAGCAGTACGGCGTAAAGGAATAATTTTAATTTAAAAATAATCGGAGGTGAATGGTATGGCAAACGAGCATAGCGGACATCGTGACCGTATTCGCAAGAGATTTCTTGAAAACGGCTTTGACGGCTTTGAACCGCACGAGGTACTTGAAATGTGCCTTTTCTATGCCATTCCCCGAAAAGATACAAACGCACTTGCGCACCGCCTGCTTGATAGGTATATGACAATAGCCGGGGTGTGCGACGCACCCGTAGACGAGCTTATGCGTGAATTTTCACTTTCGCAGTCGTGTGCGGTTTTTCTTAAAATGCTCCCCGAATTTGCAAGGGTGTATAAAGAATCAAAAACGGAAAATCATAATGTCATCGAGCTTGAACACCTCGGCGAAATGTTTATAGATAAGTTTATAGGCAGAACCAACGAGGCGGTGGCGCTTATGCTCGGAGATGCAAAGGGCAGAATGATTTTCTTTGACATTATTGCCAAAGGCTCGCTTAATTCCTCGGATGTTCCGCTGAGAAAGATAGTTGACCTTGCTTTAAGGCACAACGCCAAAACCGCCTTCTTGGGGCACAATCACCCGAGCGGCTCGGCTTTGCCCTCGCAAAGCGATCTTAATTCTACAAAAATTATAAGACGAACTCTTGACAGCATTGGTGTAAACCTTGTAGACCACTATATTGTGACCGAGTTTGACTATGTTTCCCTGCGTGACAGTGAAATGTCGGGAAGTATTTTTTTATTGTAATAAGGTTGATTTTATGGAATTTAAGCTGAAATCCAAATATAAGCCTACGGGTGACCAACCTGCTGCGATTGATGAGCTTGTAAACAGCATTGAGTCGGGCAACAGAGAGCAGACTTTGCTCGGTGTTACGGGTTCGGGCAAAACCTTTACTATGGCTAATATAATAGAAAGAACGCAAAGACCAACCCTTGTGCTCGCTCACAACAAAACCCTTGCGGCTCAGCTTTGCAGTGAGTTTAAGGAGTTTTTCCCCGACAATGCGGTAGAATACTTTGTGTCTTATTACGATTACTATCAGCCTGAGGCTTACATTGCAAATACAGATACTTATATAGAAAAGGACAGCGCTGTAAATGATGAAATAGATAAGCTCAGGCACAGCGCTACTCTTGCGCTTTCCGAAAGGCGAGATGTAATTATAGTAGCCTCGGTTTCGTGCATTTACAGCTTGGGCGACCCGATTGATTACCGAAATATGGTAATATCCCTGCGTCCCGGTATGGAAAAAAGCCGAGATGACCTTGTGAAAAAACTCGTTGAACTGCAATATGAGCGCAACGATGTTAATTTTATAAGAAATAAATTCAGAGTAAGGGGAGATGTGGTGGAGATTTTCCCTGCCGCATCTAACGATTCTATAATAAGAGTAGAATTTTTCGGTGATGAAATCGACCGTATTTCAGAGATAAATCCGCTTACGGGCGAACTAAAGGCTGTTTTGCGCCATGCTGCAATTTACCCTGCGTCACACTACATTGTTTCTAAGGATAAAATGGCAACCGCACTCAAAGAAATTGACCGTGAGCTTGAGGAAAGACTTGCGTATTTTCGAGAAAACGGCAAGTTGCTTGAGGCACAGAGAATTGAACAGCGCACACGCTATGATATGGAGATGCTGCAGGAAATCGGATTTTGTACGGGCATTGAGAACTATTCGAGAATTTTGTCGGGCAGAAAACCCGGTTCTTCGCCGTTTACTTTGCTTGACTATTTTCCCGAGGATTTTCTGCTTTTTGTTGACGAATCCCATGTTACTCTGCCGCAGGTGAGGGGAATGTACGCAGGCGACCATGCACGAAAGAAAAATCTTATTGATTACGGTTTTCGCCTGCCGTCTGCATTTGACAACAGACCGCTTAATTTTGACGAATTTTACGACAGAATAAATCAGGTGGTATTTGTCAGCGCAACTCCGGGCGATTTGGAGCTTGAAAAATCACAAACGGTTGCAGAGCAGATTATCAGACCGACAGGACTTCTTGACCCGGAAATTTCGGTAAGACCTACCGAGGGACAGCTTGATGATTTGGTTTCTGAAATTAATATAAGGGTGAGCAAAAAGCAGAGGGTGCTTATTACAACGCTCACCAAGAAAATGGCTGAGGATCTCACAGCATACCTTGAAACAATGGGTATCAAGGTGCGCTATATGCACCACGATATAGACACCGTAGAGCGTATGGAAATTGTCAGAGATTTGCGCCTCGGCGAATTTGATGTGCTTGTGGGAATTAACCTCTTGCGAGAGGGTTTGGATATTCCCGAAGTGTCGCTGGTTGCCGTGCTTGACGCCGACAAAGAGGGATTTTTGCGCAGTGAGCGCTCACTTATCCAGATTTGCGGCCGTGCCGCACGAAACAGCGAGGGCACTGTAATAATGTATGCCGACAGTGTTACCGATTCTATGCGCAAGGCGATTACCGAAACCGAGCGCAGAAGAAAAATTCAGCAGGCATACAATAAGGAGCATGGCATTACGCCGACTACTATTGTTAAAAAGGTTAGCGAAATTCTTGAAATTTCTACACATACAGATGATGAATTTAAGTCAGCTAAAAAGCTGAACAAGGCTCAAAAGCAACAGCTTATTGAGAGTCTTACAAAGGAAATGAAAGCTGCCGCAAAGCTGCTTGAGTTTGAACACGCCGCATATTTGCGTGACAAAATCAAAAAGCTGCGTGGCGATAAATGAGGATTGATTAAATGGCTAAAACCAAAGCAGTTGAATACGGTGATTCAAGTATTTCTGCCCTTAAAGGTGCAGACAGAGTGCGAAAAAGACCGGCGGTTATTTTTGGCTCTGACGGTATTGACGGCTGTCAACATTCAGTTTTTGAAATTCTTTCTAACTCTATTGACGAGGCGAGAGAGGGTTACGGCAAAAAAATTACCGTAACAAGGTTTTCCGACGGTTCTATCGAGGTAGAAGACCACGGCAGAGGTATTCCCGTTGACTTTAACGAAAAAGAAAATGAGTTTAACTGGAAGCTTGTATTCTGCGAAATGTATGCGGGCGGCAAGTATAATAACAACGAGGGCGAAAGCTATGAGTTTTCGCTCGGTATGAACGGTCTTGGACTTTGCTCAACTCAGTACAGCTCAGAGTATATGGATGTTGACATTCGCCGAGGCGGTACTCGTTATACTCTGCATTTTGAAAAGGGCGAAAATGTAGGCGGACTTAAAAAAGAGCCGTACAATAAAAAGGATACAGGTACAAAAATCCGTTGGAAACCTGACCTTGAGGTATTTACCGACATTGACATTCAGCCTGAATACTTCCTTGATATAATGAAAAGACAGGCTATTGTCAACGCAGGCGTTGAATTTATATTCAGAAATCAGAACGGCAAGAGCTTTGATACCACAACCTATTGCTATGTAAACGGTATTGAGGATCATGTTGCGGAGGTCATCGGCGAAAACGGTTTTACTTCGGTTCAGCATTGGACAACCGAGGTAAAAACAAGGGATCGTGACGATAAGCCTGAGTATAAGTGTAAGATTGATGTTGCGGTCGCTTTTTCAAACCAGACAAGGCTTACCGAGTATTACCACAACTCAAGCTGGCTTGAGCATGGCGGTGCGCCCGACAAGGCGGTAAGAACCGCTTTCCTTTATCAGATAGACAATTACTTAAAGACAAATAATAAATACAATAAATCGGAAAGCAAAATAAAATTTGATGATATTGAAGACTGCCTTGTGTGTGTAATTTCTTCGTTTTCGAGCGTATCTTCGTATGAAAACCAGACTAAAAAGTCAGTTACCAACAAGGGTATTCAAGACGCAATGACTGCTTTCTTAAAGCAGAGCCTTGAAGTTTATTTTATCGAAAATCCGCTTGAGGCAGACAAAATCGCACAACAGGTACTTGTAAACAAGCGCAGTAGAGAGAACGCCGAGAAAACCCGTCTTAACATAAAGAAAAAGCTGTCGGGCAGTCTTGATATGACAAACAGAGTAGCAAAATTTGTTGACTGCCGAAGTAAAAATGCGGATGACAGAGAGCTGTTTATAGTAGAGGGTGACTCTGCTCTCGGTGCTTGTAAGCAGGCGAGAAACCCTGATTTCCAGGCGATTATGCCTATCAGAGGTAAAATACTTAACTGTCTTAAGGCTGATTATGACAAAATTTTTAAGAGCGAAATAATTACGGATTTGCTTAGAGTGCTCGGCTGTGGTGTTGAGGTTAAGTCAAAGGCTAATAAAAACTTGAGCGAATTTGACCTTAACGCACTGCGTTGGAATAAAGTTATTCTCTGTACCGATGCCGATGTTGACGGATTTCAGATTAGAACGCTGCTTTTGACAATGCTGTACAGACTTACTCCTACGCTGATAAACGAGGGAAAAGTCTTTATTGCGGAATCACCGCTTTATGAGATTACTTCTAAAAACGATGTTTATTTTGCGTATGACGAGGCAGAAAAGGATAAGTTCATTGCTCAAATCGGCAAGGAAAAGTTTACCATTCAGCGTTCAAAAGGTCTTGGTGAAAACGAACCCGATATGATGAACCTCACAACTATGAACCCTGCTACTCGCAGACTTATTAAGGTTATGCCGACAGACGCTGAAAAAACAGCGGAAATTTTTGATATTCTGCTCGGTGACAATCTTCAGGGCAGAAAAGATTACATTGTGGCTCACGGTAATGAGTACATTGACAATCTTGATGTAAGCTGACGGGAGGTGCGAATTTATGGCTAAAAGAAAAAGAACCCAGCCTGCCAAGGAGAGCAAAACCCATGGTGTTATCAACGGCGCAGGCGAGGTAGTGGAGCAGAATATTGACTCTACAATCAGAGAAAACTATATGCCTTATGCCATGAGCGTTATTCTTTCCCGAGCTATCCCCGAAATTGACGGCTTTAAGCCCTCACACAGAAAACTGCTTTATACAATGTATAAAATGGGACTTTTAAGCGGTGCAAGAACAAAATCAGCCAATATTGTAGGCGCAACAATGAAACTCAATCCGCATGGTGACTCGGCAATTTATGACACAATGGTTCGTCTTTCAAGAGGATATGAGGCGCTTTTGCACCCTTATGTGGATTCAAAGGGTAACTTCGGTAAATTTTACAGCCGAGATATGGCATGGGCGGCATCGAGATATACAGAGGCAAAACTCGACAAAATCTGCAACGAACTTTTCAGAGATATAGATAAGGATACAGTGGATTTTGTAGACAACTATGACAATACAATGAAAGAGCCGTCACTTTTGCCGGTTGCTTTTCCGTCTGTACTTGTAAATACAAACACAGGTATTGCGGTAGGTATGGCATCAAATATCTGTTCTTTCAATTTGAAGGAAATTTGCGAAACAACGGCGGCGCTTATTCGTGACCCGAACCATGATGTTATGCAGACATTGCCTGCGCCCGATTTTATCGGCGGCTGTCAGATTATATATGACGAAAGTGCGTTGCGCCAGGTTTATGAAACAGGCAAGGGCGGTATAAAGCTCAGGGCAAGGTATGAATACGATAAATCGGCAAACTGTATTGATGTGCTTTCAATTCCGAGCACCACAACCTGTGAGGTTATTATCGAAAAGATTATTGACCTTGTAAAAACAGGTAAAATCAAGGATATTGCCGATGTTCGAGATGAAACAGGTATTGACGGACTCAAGATTACCATTGATCTCAAGCGTGGAGCAGATCCCGACAAGCTGATGGCTAAGCTGTACCGCTTTACAACGCTTGAAGATTCATTCTCGTGCAACTTTAATGTGCTTATCGGCGGTGTGCCGAGAGTGCTCGGCGTAAAGGCATTGCTCGAAGAGTGGATTGCATTCAGAATTGAGTGCGTAAGGCGCAGAACATATTTTGACAGAAATAAAAAAGCCGAAAAGCTCCACCTTTTAAAAGGTCTTTCGGCAATTTTGCTTGATATTGACAAGGCTGTTAAAATTGTAAGAGAAACCGATGAGGAATCCGAGGTTGTACCAAACCTTATGATCGGCTTTGGCATTGACGAGGTGCAGGCTGAATATGTAGCCGAAATCAAACTTCGTCATCTTAACAGGGAATACATTTTAAAGAGAACGGCAGAAATTGAGGCACTCGAAAAAGAAATTGCCGACCTTGACGAAATTCTCAAGAGCAAGACAAGAATTAAGACTATAATTGTTAAAGAGCTTAAAGAGATTGCCGAAAAGTACGGTCAGCCACGAAAGAGTATCATTATCTACGAGGATACCGTAAGCTATACAGAAGAAAAGGATGATGTGCCCGATTATCCTGTTAATATCTTCTTTACAAAAGAGGGATATTTCAAGAAGATTACTCCGCAGTCGCTTAGGATGAGCAGTAATCATAAGCTCAAAGACGGAGATGAAATTGTCCAGAATTGTGAGTTCTCAAACAACGGTGAATTGCTGTTCTTTACCGACAAATGTCAGGTTTATAAGGCAAAGGCGGCGGATTTCACCGATACAAAGGCAAGCGCTCTCGGCGAGTATGTACCGGCAAAGTTGGGTATGGACGAGGGCGAAAACGCAGTGTATATGGTAGCCACAAAGGATTACAAGGGAATGCTGCTGTTTGCTTTTGAAAACGGCAAGCTCGCTAAAGTTCCGCTTGAGGCTTATCAAACAAAGACAAACCGTAAAAAACTTACGGGTGCTTATTCCGATAAATCGCCGCTTGCAGGAATGGTGTTCTTTACAGAGGACAAGGAATTTCTCTTAAAGGCATCATCGGGCAGAATGCTGCTTGTTCACTCCGGTGCAATCAATCTTAAAACAACCCGTTCAACTCAGGGTGTGGCAGTTATGAAACTTAAAAAAGGTCATAGACTTTTTGAGATTTCAGAGTATGTTGAGGGTACTTTTGCAAAGCCGCAGAGGTACAGAACAAAGACTTTGCCGACACTCGGCGCTATGCCGGCAAACGAGGATTCAACAGATGAACAGCTGACGCTGATTTGATAGTATTTTTCATATTTAGAAATAAACTAAAAAAGTTGAGAAATTTTCAAAAAAATCTTGCAAAAGCTATAATTTTATGTTAATATAAATTAGTTAGTTTTTGTATTTAGAACTTATTATACATTTTATATTATAGAAAGGAACGGTATAATATGGGCGTTTGGGGTATTGTTCTTGGTTCAGTGCTTATCGTAGCAGCCATCGCAATTATCATCGTAATTATTCTTCAGCAGGGCAACCAGCAGGGTATCGGCGTTGTTTCAGGTGCGGCTGACTCTTATTTCTCAAAAAATAAGGCTCGCTCAATTGACGCAAAACTTGCTCGTTTTACAAAGTTTTTTGCTGCAGTTTTCGTAATTATTGTAATTGCACTTAATGTACTTGCTTATTTTGTCGGAAAAAGTTTCTGATTAAGCTTGTAATATTTTTAAAATTTCAAACATAATTATAGACCGTAGGTTAGTCCTGCGGTCTATTTTTGTTTTAAGGTATTGTTAATGCTAAAGGAGCTGTGAATTATGCCTTTGTGGGGAATAGGATTAATGTTTTTCGGTGCATTTTTGCTGTTTGCACTCGCCCATTACATAAGCAAAAGCAAGCACCCGTTTAAAAGAAGTTTGCTTTCAATGGCAGTAGGAATTTTAACGCTTGTTGCGGTAAATCTGAGCGGCTCGGTTACAGGCGTGTACCTGCCGATAAGCCTTGTGTCAGTGTGTGTTTCAGCCTTTGGCGGAGTGCCGGGAGTAACACTTATGCTCGGACTTAATTTGTTTTTTTAAAATCGGCTTAGAGTAGATTTAATAGGGTAACTGAGCGGAAAAAGGAAACTTTTCGTCCAAAATTTAAAAGTTAGACCTAAATTTTAAATTTATTGAATTTTAACATTGTGCTAAACTGTTTACTTTTACCTCAGATTTTAATAAAATTCAAAAACTACCGCTCGATTTTTAATTTCGAGCGGTAGTTTTGTTACAGATATTTATTTATAATCTAATTAGCCATAATTCAGAATTTTATAAGACTTTCGAGTGCCTCACACACGCTTTCCTTATTCTGAGTAAGCATAGCGAGAATTACCTTATAAAAATTGGTTGGATTATCGTAAAAATTCTTTTTTATAATCTGAGCCTGCGGCATATCGGGTGCAAAAATCGAAAAGCTGAGCAAATCGAGATTTCCGCCTGAAATTTTGCAGTTTACATTGTAACCCATATCGGTTTTAACGATTTCTACGCTGTTTTCTCGCTCTTTTTTCTTTTGTGCAAGCAGATTTATAGCACAATCGTACGCTTTTTCTTTTACAGTGTAGGCAAGTATGGTGTCAAGCTGATTTGCAATCATAACGCCGTTTTCACTGACAGTGTAGGTTTTAACATCTCCGTCAGTACCTTTTTCAATTATATTTCCTTTTTCAATAAGATCGTCAAAGCATGAACTTGTTTCAAAGTAATTTGCAAGGCTTTCCTCACATATTGAGTCAACAATAATCTCTTTGCTGACGGGTTCTTTAATTGAATTTAAAAGATAGCATATAAGAATACGGATTTCGTATTTGCTCCTCATTCCGCCCGGGACAATACCCTCGTCAAATGTATCAAAAGCCAAAATATTCACCTAATTTCATTTAGTATTAATTTAATTATAGCATATAAAAGTTAAAATGTGTAGGAATTTTTTTAAAATATAACATAAGTTAAAAAATACTATAAAAAATTGCAAGAAAATTAAAATTTTTATTGATTTTTCTGATAAGATGTGATACAATGATGTAAATTAGGATACAACCCAAATATATATTAATTAATAGAAGGTGATATTACGGCAAATAAATATGATATTGCGGCAACCAAAAATGCGATACTCTCTGCTTGCGTCAAACTTTTTATTGAGAAAGGCTACAATAATACGACAATGGTAGATATACTCACAACTGCCGGAGTTTCGGCAGGCTCTTTTCATAACATATTTCGTACTAAAGACGGCGTACTTTTAGATCTTACACAGTTTATGTTTACAAATCAATTTAATATAGCTGAGATGTTTCTCGGTGAAAATACAGATCTGCTTATGGTTTATGCGCTTGAGACAGCTATTCAGCTTGCTATTTCAGAATTGAATGAGAATATAAGACAGATTTATATTGAAGCATATACTTATAGCAAGTCGCTGGCTTTCATTAACCGAAAAACTGCTGAAAAATTATCTGTTATTTTCAAAAATACTATGCCCGGTTATACGGAAGCAGATTTTTATGAAATTGAAATAGGAACATCAGGAATGATGCGTAGTTTCATGATAAAAAAGTGCGATATGTATTTTACGCTTGAACGGAAAATAAAGAGATTTTTATCTATGAGTCTTACAATTTTTTGCGTGACCGAGAGTATAAGAGACAACATTATTAACGCAATTTTGCAACAGGATATTCGCAAAATTGCAGATAGTGTTATTCAAAAATTATTCGCTGAACTTTCAATGCACTATGACTTTACTCTCCCTGAAATTAGAAAAATGAATAATAAATAGCATTATCAAGTACTATTTAGCGCACCCCAAAAAAGGCAAAATTTATTTTATTTAATATTTAAATTGAAAGCGAGGAAACACTATGAAAAAACGGTTTTTGAGTTTTATACTTATTCTTAGTATGTTTATAACTGTTTTGCCAACACAGGTAATGGCAAAGGAAGAAAATGATGTTGATATGGATACATCTTACAGCAATGGTACAGCCAATAGTGCTCTTGCCAGTGATGCTATTACTTCTCTATTTCAAACTGCAATAAAAACCCTTGCCAATAAAACAGGTACGAAAATCGGAGATTGGACTTCACAACAGTTTTTTAATCTGATTTTCGGTACAGAGGAAAGTGATACGCAAAAAATACTTCAGGCAATAGATGAGGTTAATGAAAAACAGGACGAGATATTAAAAGATTTAGATGATATTAAAGAGATGCTTAAGAAGCAGTCGACTATTAATGAAATATCAGATATGATGAAAAATTCATCAGGTTCATTGTTTACTTTGACATGCGAATATATGGAAGCTCTTAAGGTGATCGAACCGGGTTATGAGGAACAGGGTCGTAAGGATGTACTTATATGGAATATGGGAGATGATCCGGGAGGAGATCCTTCACAACTGAATACGGCACACGCTGCTTATGACACTTTGGTTTTGACTTTTGGAAATCGCCTGCTTGATATTAATACGCTTCTCGATGGTGACGATCGTAGATCTCTGGATCTTATGAATAAGTATGATTTACAAGTAAATAAATGGGAACATCAGGGATATGAGATGAGAGAAAATTATTGGAACTCTCTAATGAATTTATATATAACATCTGCAAGTCTTATGAAAACTTCTCTGATAGCTCGAATGGAGGAATATAAAAAGTATTTACCAAACAGTCGTGCTAATTTCCTTGAAGGTGTTATGACACTTCTTGAAAAGCAATTGGAGAAGATTGTTCAATTAGCTGATGAAACTGCAGTTAAGCGACTTGACAGTAATATTCGTCATTATCAGAAGCCTGGGCATGATGTTTATATGTATACATCTACTGTTAAGCAAGATATTTCAAATCTGATAAAAACAGCTTACATTTACAATTATAAAAGTGAGGCTGAAAATAAAGTTAATAAATTTTGGGTACCGATGTATACTGTTCAGTCAGGTTCGCTAAAAGGCAAGGTGGGGTTGACTGCTCAGGAATATCAAATGATATATGACGATTATAATCCAAAGGGTTCAAAAAACGAGGTATCTATGTATGATATTTTCTTTGGCAAAGAAAACGGAAACCTTACGCCTCCTTCTGGCATTAGTAGCAATCCACTGTTTGTGTCAAGTAGCGTTTGGACAAAAACATTGTCAAGTAAAAGGTATTGGTTTGGCGGCGGAAAAGATTGGTATTATTATGTTTGTTGCTCATTATTTGAAGGAAATAACGGTAAGCATTATACTTGGAACAAAGGTGCACAGCATGACCAGGGAAAAAATCTTGTAAATGATATTTATACCGTTATGTCATATTATGCCGATGTTGAAACAAACATTTTCAGACATTTGCCTGATGAAGATCAAAACAGACTTGTTATGGTAGTATCTGCAAAGGAAAACCTTAATCAATCTCCTACTCTTGATAATCACGAAGTTGTTGATAGTTGGAAATATGACGAAGAAAAGCATTGGAAAGAATGTGAGGACGGTGATATAGTATCTCCCGAAGATCACAGTCTTAATTGGATAACAGATAGACAGCCAACAAGTGATGTAGTCGGACTAAAGCATCAGGAGTGTTCAGTGTGTGGTTATAAAGGGGAAACAGTGGAAAGTTCGGTTATAAGCAGTAGTGAAACTGTTGAACCAACCAAAGTAGTTAAAAAAAATACTTCTCAAGCTACAATTGATACAGTTAAAAAAGTGCAAAATGATGTGCCTAATACAGGTTATAACGGTAACTGTAATATTTGGTTTGCATTGTTGACAATTACGGGTGCATTAATTATTTCTGCCGGTTGCAGAAAGCAAAAAAATAATAAAGATTAACAAGCACTAACATATTACGGCTTACAGATTTTATTTAAATAATAGTGTTAATTTTGAGTTAGGGCATTATTTCTGTTGAAATAGTGCCCTTTTAAAATATCATAAAGCGTAGTTTAGCTTTTTATGTTAAGTAAATATGTATATATACTATGGATAAAATAATATTAAGCCGTAATTTGAAATGTTCAAAACGGAATACAATGCTGTGGGCGAGAATAGATTTTAACAGAATATCAATTAAATATTAATAAATCTATTAAAAATTTTAGCATATAATTAAAAAATAATTGACTGTATATTGTTCTTATGGTAGAATGTTGTTGTGAAAGGAGATGTGAATATGGAAGAGTATATGCCTTTTGTCTGGATTGGCATAGCAGTGGTTATGGCTGTTGGCGAGGCAGCTACAAATCAGCTTGTGTCTATCTGGTTTGTTGTGGGTGCGCTTTGCGCTGCCGTATCATCGCTTATAACTTCCTCTGTACTTGTTCAGGTAATTGTTTTTATAGTAATTGCGTTCGGTACGCTTATCGCCACAAAGCCGATTGTTGATAAGTATAAAAAGAACCATAAAGATGTAAAAACAAATTCCGACAGGCTTGTCGGACAAATTGGTGTAATGCTTACCGATATTGACTCTTTGGAAACAGTAGGTCAGGTAAAGGTGAGCGGAGAAGTATGGACCGCAAAGCTAAAAAATCCTACACCTGTAAAAAAAGACGATAAAGTCAAAATTCTTGCCATTGAGGGTGTAAAAATGATAGTTGAACCTTGGCAGGGAGAATAATTATTGAATGGAGAAATTAAAATGGGACCATTAATTGTTGTTGCAGTTATTTTACTTATTATTTTAATTGCAATTGTAAGCAATGTGAAAATTGTACCGCAGGCACACGCTTATGTAGTTGAAAGACTCGGCGCTTACCACTCAACATGGGGTACGGGCTTGCATGTAAAAATTCCTTTTATCGACAAAATTTCAAGAAAAGTATCATTAAAAGAGCAGGTTGTTGACTTTCCTCCTCAGCCTGTAATTACAAGAGATAATGTTACTATGCAGATTGACACCGTAGTTTATTTTGAAATTACAGACCCTAAGCTTTACAGCTACGGTGTTGAGCGCCCACTTAACGCTATTGAAAATCTTACAGCTACAACTCTTCGTAATATTATCGGTGAGCTTGAGCTTGACAGCACACTTACTTCCCGTGATACAATCAATGATAAAATCAGAATTATCCTTGATGAGGCTACCGACGCATGGGGTATCAGAGTAAAGAGAGTTGAGCTTAAAAACATTCTTCCGCCTCGTGAAATTCAGGATGCAATGGAAAAGCAGATGAAGGCAGAGCGTGAAAGAAGAGCTAAAATCCTTGATGCCGAGGGTGAAAAGCGCAGTCAGATTCTTATTGCCGAGGGTCTTAAAGAGTCTGCTATTCTTAAGGCTGACGCTGTTAAGGAACAGAAAATCAGAGAGGCTGCCGGTGAGGCTGAGGCTATTCTTACAGTTCAGAGAGCTAACGCAGACGCACTTCGTATGCTTAACGAGGCTGCTCCGACAGACAGAATTATTCAGCTTAAGTCGCTTGAGGCATTTGCAAAGGCTGCTGACGGCAAGGCTACAAAAATTATCATTCCGTCAGAACTTCAGTCGATTGCAGGCAATGTTGCTGCTATCAAAGAAATTTGGAAAGATGAGCCGACTAAGTAAAATAGTACAATCTTAAATCAAAAATAAGGCATAAGGGTGCAGTTTTTATCTGCACCCTTAGGTGCTTTTTTATAGGAAGTGAATTAATGGTTCTTATTCTTTGGACATTTGTTATATTTTCGTTTTTAGGCTGGGTTGGTAATGTAATACGAAACCTCGCTGTAAATAAAAAATTCAGAAATAACGGCTTTCTTACCTCGCCGTTTTTTCCAATGTACGGACTTACGGCTATTATTTGCAGAGTGATTTTGACTCCGCTTGCAAATTATCCGTGGCTTTTGCTTGCTGCTTCGATTGCGCTTACAACCGCCGTAATAGTTCTTTCGGGATTTTTGTTTGAAAAAATACTCGGCTTTAAGGTATGGGATTATTCGCAGGCAAAGCTGAGCATAGGCAGTTATATATCTTTGCCTTATGCATTGTTGGCAGGAATTTTCGGATTTGGTTTTATAAAAATATTTATGCCTGTATCCGATGCACTTGTTATGCTTATTCCGACTACAATCAGCTATATAATTTTGTTTGCTCTGCTTGCAATAATTTTGCTTGACTATATTTTTTCTGTGATTACGGTTATAAGATTAAAACGCAGAATAAAATATTTAAGCAATATTGAAGAATTGCTCGGAGATGATGCAGACGAGGAAAAAATAAAACTTATAGGCGAAAACTGCAACAGACTTTTTACCGAAAATATATTGAGAAGGCGACTTGCCGGTGCTTTTCCGGACCTTAAAACAAGTGTTTATCTCGGTATGATTTCCGACAAGGTCGGCGAGGTAAAGGATAAGAATATGACCGAATATACGGCTGTTTTTGAAAACAAGGAGGAGAGGCCGTTTGCATTCGGACTTTGTTTTACAAAGCTGTTTTACCTTTTTGTAATCGGTTCGCTTTTCGGTACAGTGCTCGAAACAATATGGGCATTTATGATTGACGGTAATTTTCAGGTGAGAGTCGGTCTTGTGTACGGGCCTTTTATCCCCGTTTATGGCGGCGGCGCTTGCTTTTTGACGGTAGTGCTTTATAAGCTCTACAAGCTCAACGATACGCTTATTTATGTTATCAGTGCTGTGGTGGGTGCAAGCTTTGAATATTTTTGCTCGTGGTTTCAGGAAACGCTTTTCGGTACGGTGTCGTGGGATTACAGTGATACTCCGCTGAATTTTAACGGACGCACAAACCTTATGTATGCGCTTATTTGGGGCTTTTTAGGACTTGTATGGGTGCGCTTTGTTTACCCTTGGCTTGCAAGATTAATTGAAAAAATACCAAAGCGTGCAGGCGGTGTAATGACAGCTGTACTCATTATATTTATGGCTTTCAATGCGTTTATGTCTTGCGCAGCGGTTTACAGATGGCAGGACAGAGCGGTAAATCCAAATACCGATAACGCCTTTGTGCAGTATATTGATGACCATTTTGACGATGAGAAAATGGAATTTCTGTTCCCAAATATGAAAGCACCTGATTAAATGAAATTAAGAATATAATACTCAGGTTTAGTAATCCGTCATTGCAAAGTGGCGGATTATTTGTTATTTGAAGATATTTTTTACTTTTAAACCATAACTTTAATAATGAAATAATAATGAAAAGCAAAATTATTCCTGTCACATATTGCAATTTAATTGGATTTTTTATATAATGGTAGTTAAAGTGATTTTACGGTAAAGACTTTTGCCGCTTTCGGCATCTTTATCGAAATAATTATACCGCCGTTTTATGCGGTGCTGTTAAAAGTTAAGGAGTGTAATGATGAAAAAGGTTGCTATTATTATGGGTTCTGACAGTGATTTCCCTATCGTTTCAAAGGCTGTCACAAAGCTTAAGGAATTTGGTGTTCCATATGAAGTGCATGTTATGAGTGCTCACAGAACTCCCGACGCTGCTATTGAATTTTCAAGCAACGCAAAGAAAAACGGCTTTGGAGTAATCATTGCAGCAGCAGGTATGGCTGCACACCTTGCAGGTGTGCTTGCGGCAAAAACAACTTTGCCTGTAATCGGTATTCCTTGCAAATCGGCTGCGTTTGACGGTATGGACGCTTTGCTTGCAACAGTTATGATGCCAACAGGTATTCCTGTTGCAACAGTTGCTGTTGACGGCGCTGCAAATGCCGCTATTCTTGCGATTGAAATGCTCGCTCTTTCTGATGACAGTCTTGCAGAAAAGCTTGAGAAAATGAAAGCAGATATGGAAGAAGGCGTAGCCAAAAAGGATGAGGCTATGCAGCTTAAGGTGGCAGAACTTTGATTAAGTATGTTGATATATATGACAAAGACAAGGTAAATGACGAATGCGGTGTGTTCGGCGTTTATAAAGACAGCAGTGATGATTTCAATATTGCATCCCTTACCCGAGAGGCTCTTTACGGACTTCAGCACAGGGGACAGGTGAGCGCAGGTATTACCGTAAACAATAACGAAAACTTTACTACTGTAAAAGAGTTTGGTATGGTGTCTGAGGTATTAGGTGAAAAGGCGCTTGAAAAACTCGGTGACGGCAATATTGCAGTTGGTCATGTGCGTTACAGTGCTCACGAAAGCCTTGACAGAGCGGCAAATCAGCCGCTTGTTATGAGATATATAGCAGGTTCGCTTGCAATTGCGAGCAACGGCGCTATCACTAATTTTGCTGAAATTCGTAAACAGCTTGAGCATGGCGGCGCAATTTTCCAGTCAAACTCAAATGTTGAGGTTATGTCTTATGTAATTGCAACCGAGCGTTGTACTACAAACGACCTTGAAACAGCTGTTTTGTTTGCTATGGATAAGCTGGAGGGTGCATATTCCGCAGTGCTTTGCGGCCCGTCAAGACTTATCGGCTTTAGAGATAAGAATGGTTTTCGTCCGCTTTGCATCGGAAAACTTAACAACAGCTATATTATTACTTCCGAGAGCTGTGTAATTGACAGCCTTGGCGGTGAATTTTTGCGTGATGTTGAGCCCGGAGAAATGGTTGTAATTGATGAAACGGGTTTTCACAGTTACAAGTCGAGAATTAAGGCATATAATACATCTATGTGTATTTTTGAATATGTTTATGTTGCCCGTCCCGACAGTGTTATTGACGGTGTAAGTGTTCATAATGCGAGATTTAAGGCAGGTGAACTGCTTTATAATGAACATCCGATTGATGCCGATATGGTATGCGGCGTTCCCGATTCGGGAATTATTGCCGCACAAGGCTATGCTAAGGCGTCGGGTATTCCGTACGGTACAGGTTTTGTTAAGAATAAATACATTGGCAGAACTGTCGGTACAGGCAAGGATAAAAAGAAAAGACTTCTCAGAACAAGACTTACTGCCCTCAAGGCAAATGTAAGCGGTAAGAGAATTATTATTGTAGATGACTCTATTGTGCGTGGCGAAACCGCAAATCATATTGTAAGACTTTTGCGTGACGCAGGTGCAAAAGAGGTTCATATGCTCATAAGCTCTCCGCCTTTTGTTTGTCCATGTTATTTTGGTATGGATATTCACAACAAGGAGTCGCTTATTGCAAATAAGTTTTCACAGGAAGAAATATGTAAGGAAATCGGTGCGGATTCGCTCGGCTATCTCAGCGTTTCGGGTCTTAATCAAATTGCCGAGGGTGCAGATGTCGGATTTTGCAACGGTTGCTTTACAGGAGAGTATCCTGCGGAAATTCCGAGAACTATATTTGTTGATAAATTTGCAAAGAAAATTAATAAAAAATAATCTGGAGTGATTGAAGATGAAGAGTTTTTCAGAGAGCTACAAGGCAGCAGGTGTTGATGTAACAGCAGGTTATAAGTCGGTTGAACTTATGAAACAGCATGTTGCACGCACAAAAATTGACGGCGTTGTTTCAGGTATCGGCGGTTTTGGCGGTCTTTTTGCCCCAAATGTAAGCGGTATGACAGAGCCTGTACTCGTTAGCGGTACTGACGGTGTAGGCACAAAAATCAAGCTTGCTTTCCTTATGGATAAGCACGATACTATCGGTATTGATGCAGTTGCTATGTGCGTAAACGATGTAATTTGCTGTGGTGCAAAGCCGTTGTTCTTCCTCGACTACATTGCAATCGGCAAGAACTACCCTGAAAAGGTTGCAGAAATCGTTAAGGGTGTGGCAGACGGCTGTGTAATGTCAGAGTGTGCGCTTATCGGCGGCGAAACAGCTGAACATCCGGGTCTTATGCCTGTTGACGAGTACGATGTTGCAGGTTTTTGCGTAGGTCTTGCAGACAAGCCAAAGATGATTGACGGCTCTAAGCTCAAGGCAGGCGATGTTTTGGTTGCACTTCGTTCTTCAGGTGTTCACTCAAACGGCTTTTCACTTGTAAGAAAAGTTTTTGATATTAACGAAAACACAATCAATAATACATACCCTGAACTTGACAAAACTCTCGGTGAAACTCTCCTTACTCCAACAAAAATATATGTAAAGCCACTCTTTGCTCTTATGAAGGAAGTTGAAGTAAAGGCTGTATCTCACATTACAGGCGGCGGTTTCTACGAGAACATTCCCCGTATGTTAAATGACGGTCTTTCAGCTAAGATTAATAAGAGCGCTGTTCCTGTTCTCCCAATCTTTGACCTTATTCAGAGAGTTGGCGGCATTTCCGAGCACGATATGTTCAACACATTCAATATGGGTGTAGGTATGCTCGTTGCCGTTAACAAGGACGAGGCAGACAAGGCTCTTGAGGTTCTCAAGGCAAACGGTGAGGACGCTGTAATCATCGGTGAAGTAGTAGAGGGCAATGACGGAGTTGTAATTGAATAATGAAAAATATTATTGTTCTTGTATCGGGCGGCGGTACTAATTTACAGGCTCTTATAGACGCATCGGAAAGAGGGGAGATAAAGGGCGGTAAAATCACCTGCGTTATTTCTTCAAATCCGAATGCTTATGCACTTGAGAGAGCCAAGAATCACAATATTGCTACCGATATAATCCGCAGAAAGGATTATGCAAGCCTTGACGAATACGATAAGGCATTAACCGAGCTTTTAAAGTCAAAAAATGCGGATTTGGTTGTGCTTGCGGGATTTATGACAATCCTCGGTACAGGTGTAATCAGAGCGTTTGAAAACAGAATTATAAATATTCACCCGTCACTTATTCCGTCTTTCTGTGGCGAGGGCTTTTACGGACTTAAGGTTCACGAGCAGGCTCTTGCAAGGGGGGTAAAGGTGACAGGTGCAACAGCACATTTTGTAAATGAGGTATGTGACGGCGGTCCTATCATCATTCAGAAAGCTGTTGAAATTCAAAACGGCGACACACCCGAAATTTTACAGAAAAGAGTTATGGAACAGGCGGAGTGGAAAATTCTGCCAAAGGCAGTTTCGCTTTTCTGCGAAGATAAAATAAAGGTAAACGGCAATGTTACAGTAATTGCCGAATAATTCGGAGGTAAACAATGAAACCAATTTCACTTGAAAAAGAAATTTCTTCTGTTACATATCCCGGCAGAGGAATTGTTATAGGCAGAAGTGCCGACGGCACAAAGGCTGTAATTGCTTACTTTATTATGGGCAGAAGCGAAAACAGCAGAAACAGAATTTTTGTTGAAACCGAGGACGGCATAAAGACACAGGCTTTTGACGAATCAAAGCTTATTGACCCGTCACTCATCATCTACTCACCTGTCAGAAAGCTTGACAACAAGACAATCGTTACAAACGGTGACCAGACAGATACAATTTATGAGCTTATGAACGAGGGCGAAACCTTTGAAGAGTCACTCCGCACAAGAGAGTTTGAGCCTGACGGCCCTAACTACACACCTCGTATTTCAGGTATTGTAAAGTGCAGCGGCGGTGTTATGGAATATGCTATGTCTATTCTTAAGAGTGCAGACGGTATTCCCGACAGCTGTCAGAGATACACATTTATGTATTCAACACCTTTACAGGGACTTGGCAGATATATTCATACTTATATGGGCGACGGCACTCCTCTCCCAAGTTTTGAGGGTGAGCCTACACTTGTAGAGATTGGCAACGATGATATTGATACATTTGCTCAGAAAGTATGGAATGCACTTGACGAGGACAACAAGGTATCACTTTTTGTTCGTTACATTGACATTGCAACAGATACAGCAGAGTCAAGAATTATTAATAAGAATAAATAATCTGATTATGAAAGGATGAACTCCAATGAAGGAACTTGCACTTAAATACGGTTGTAACCCTAATCAGAAACCTTCAAGAATTTATATGAACGAGGGCGAACTCCCTGTTGAGGTACTCAACGGCAAACCGGGTTACATTAATTTTCTTGATGCGTTCAACTCATGGCAGCTTGTGCGTGAGCTTAAGGCGGCAACAGGCTTGCCGGCAGCAGCGTCTTTCAAGCATGTCAGCCCTGCCGGTGCAGCGGTAGCAACAGAGCTTTCTGACACATTAAAGAAAATATATTTTGTTGACGATTTGGAGCTTTCACCAATCGCATCTGCATACGCAGCAGCAAGAGGTGCAGACAGAATGTCATCATACGGCGACTGGGTTGCACTTTCAGACACTTGCGATGTTCAGACAGCAAAGCTCTTGCAGAGAGAGGTTTCTGACGGTATTATCGCTCCCGACTATACAGACGAGGCTCTTGAGGTTCTCAAGACAAAGCGCAGAGGCACATATAATATTGTAAAAATTGATCCGAACTATGTTCCTGCTCCGATTGAGCATAAGGATGTATTCGGTGTAACTTTTGAGCAGGGCAGAAACGAGCTTAAAATTGACGAGGCTATGCTCATGCAGAACATTGTTACAGAGAACAAAGAGCTTACGGAAGAGGCTAAGCGTGATCTTCTTATTGCTCTTATCACTCTTAAATACACTCAGTCAAACTCAGTTTGCTATGCAAAGGGCGGTCAGGCTATCGGAGTTGGTGCAGGTCAGCAGTCAAGAATTCACTGTACTCGTCTTGCAGGCAACAAGGCGGATATTTGGTTCTTAAGACAGCATCCGAAGGTTCTTAATCTTCCGTTTGTTGACAATATCCGCAGACCTGACAGAGATAACACTATTGATGTTTATATTTCTGACGATTATGAGGATGTACTCGCAGACGGCGTTTGGGAGCAGTTCTTTAAGACTAAGCCGGAGCCTCTTACACGAGAGGAAAAGAAAGAATGGCTCGCAACATTCAGCGGCGTTTCACTCGGTTCAGACGCATTTTTCCCATTTGGCGACAACATTGAAAGAGCTAAGCGTTCGGGCGTACAGTATGTTGCTCAGCCGGGCGGTTCAATCAGAGATGACAATGTAATTGATACCTGCAACAAGTACGGAATGACTATGTCGTTTACAGGCATCAGACTTTTCCACCATTAATTTGCGGGGTGACAATATGAATATTTTAATGATTGGTTCAGGCGGCAGAGAACACGCACTTATCAAAAAACTTCTTGAAAGCCCTAAATGCACAAAGCTTTACTGCGCACCGGGCAACGGCGGTATTTCAAGAGATGCCGAAACTGTAAATATCGGTGTTATGGACAAAGAGGCACTTGTCGCTTTCGCAAAAGAAAAGAATATTGACCTTGCTTTCGTAGCTCCCGATGATCCGCTTGCGGCAGGCCTTGTAGACGCTTTTCAGGCTGCCGGCATAAGAGCCTTTGGCCCTAATGCAAATGCGGCCGTAATTGAGGCATCAAAGGTATTTTCAAAGGATTTAATGAAAAAGTACGGTATTCCTACCGCTAAATACGAAACCTTTGATAACGCAGAAAACGCTATTGAATATCTTAAGTCAGAGAATACCGCTCCTATCGTAGTCAAGGCTGACGGTCTTGCACTCGGTAAAGGTGTTATTATTGCTCAGACTGTTGACGAGGCTGTGAATGCTGTAAAATCCATTATGGAAGACAAGCAGTTTGGCGAGTCGGGCAACAGAATTGTTATTGAGGAATTTCTTACAGGTCCGGAGGTTTCTGTTCTCGCATTTACAGACGGCAAGTGCGTAAAGCCTATGGTAAGTTCAAAAGACCACAAGAGAGCTTACGATAATGATGAGGGACTTAACACAGGCGGTATGGGCACAATCAGCCCTAACCCTTACTATACAGACGAGATTGCCAAGGAATGTATGGACACAATCTTTATTCCTACAATCAACGCTATGGTAGCAGAGGGCAGACCTTTCAAGGGTTGTCTTTATTTCGGACTTATGATTACTCCGAACGGCCCTAAGGTAATTGAGTATAACGCTCGTTTCGGTGACCCTGAGGCGCAGGTGGTCCTTCCAAGACTTAAAACAGACCTTGTCGATATTTGCGAGGCAGTTATTGACGAAAAACTCGCCGACCTTGACGTTGAATGGGACAACGGTGCGGCTGCTTGCGTAGTTATGGCAAGCGGCGGCTATCCTGTTGCATATAAAAAGGGCATTGAAATGTTCGGTATGGACGAAAACGGTCAGGTAGAGGGCGCTACTGTTTATCATGCAGGTACAAAGTATGAAAACGGTAAATTCTATACTAACGGCGGTCGAGTTCTCGGTGTGACTGCAACTGCTCCTACACTTGACGAGGCACTTGCAAAAGCATATGCTGCGGTTGACAAAATCAGCTTTGATGGTATGCACTTCCGCCACGATATTGGAAAAACTAAGTGATTATTAATGTGTATAATTCATACTGTAAACAACTTTGAGGATGCAAAAAAACTTATAGACGAAAATCCCGATTGTATAATTCTTGATGTGCGAGAGGAAGAGGAGTACGCAACAGGTCATGTAAAGGACGCAGTACTTTTTCCTGTTGATGATATTACCGCCGAATCGGCACAAGAAGTTATACCGAACAAGGAATCTATGCTTGTAGTTTATTGCAGAACAGGCAGTCGCAGCAGAATGGCGGCACAAACGCTGTGCAAGCTCGGCTATACCGATATTTATGATATTGGCGGACTTATTGCCTGGCCTTACGGCTTGATTATGGGACTTTAAAATTACGGATTTATCCGTATATATCCTTACTTATTGTTAAGAGGGAGTAGTCGGTACGCTTTTGCGTATAGTATTATCGACATACTGGTGAATTTCACCCGGTAATATTTTAAATGATGAGACTCGCAGACAGCACAAGGAAAATGTTTTCAATTTTGAGTTTTAGATTTGAGTTGAAAAGATTTGTAAAAGTGCTTGTCTGCGGGTCTTTTTGTGTATTGATTTCAATGTTAAGTTGGAGTTGTGGTTTAACGCACAAAGTTAAGTTTAATAAATTTAAAATTTAGGTCAACCCTTTTTAAAGGGTTGCTGGTTTGGGCAGAGCCCATAAAACGGTAAAAAGCACTGAAATGAAATATAAATAAACAGTCGTAATTATATTATAGAATAACCAAACTTTAGATTACTCAAGACTTTAATAGAAAACAAAAGTTAAGACTAATGAGTGGCAGAGAGCAAGAAAGCTACATTTGAGTATCAGTAGAGAAAAGATATTCTAAAGGACGCAAAGGTTTATATGTGTGGCTAATTTGCCCTTGAAAAGCGGCAAATTAGTAGTTTGAGCAGCGTTTCTCTTCCTTTTGTTGCTGTCGCAATTTTTAGGCTTTCAGCGTTATGTTAAAGCCGCCAAACGGCAAGCAGTTTGGCTATCAGAAAATTACATAAACGGAAAGTTTTTGATAGGAAGTTTTGTTGTTCTTATTTTGTTGCCCGATTAAAATTATGTTCAACCACAATTAAATTGCTGACATTAAAAGCAAAACCTTGATTTGTGTGTTTAATAATGCGTTAGAAAAGCGCATAGATTTATATGAAATGTTTTTTGGAGGAATTGGTATGAGCTTAATAGAGCTTTTCTTTCTTGCAGTGGGACTGTCAATGGACGCATTTGCGGTTTCGGTATGCAAGGGACTTTCACTTGGCAAAATCAAGGCTAAACATATGTGCATTGCCGGCGCATGGTTTGGCGGATTTCAGGCGCTTATGCCGCTTATCGGCTATTTTTTGGGCAGCTTTTTTGCCGGAATGATTGAACAGTATGACCATTGGGTTGCGTTTGCTCTTCTTGCCCTTATCGGCGGAAATATGATAAAAGAATCATTTGGCAAAGATGAGGAAGTTGACTCGGCTATGGATGTTAAATCAATGCTTTTGCTCGCTATTGCAACAAGTATTGACGCACTCGCAGTCGGTGTAACATTTGCTTTCTTGCAGGTTCAAATCGTTCCGGCAGTGTCGTTTATTGGTGTGATAACATTTATATTCTCTGCCGTAGGTGTAAAAATAGGCAGTTTGTTTGGTACAAAGTATAAATCAAAGGCGGAATTTGTCGGCGGAATCGTACTCGTGCTGATTGGTATTAAAATTTTGCTTGAGGGCATTGGTGTATTCGGATAAAAATACAAAATTTTTTAGAAAAAAAGTCGTTTGTAATCGGTTATCGCCCTTTACTTTTGATATAAATTATAGTATAATAATCTGTAAAGCAAAGTCAGACTTTGCGTGTTTATTTAATTAAAAAGGACAGGAGTGCAGAAAGCAATGATAAACGGTGCCGATATAATGGTAAAATGTCTGGAAGCCGAGGGTGTTTCAGTGGTTTTCGGATATCCGGGTGCGGCTATTTGCCCTTTTTACGATTCGCTTTATAATTCTTCAATCAAGCACGTGCTTGTTCGTCAGGAGCAGAATGCGGCTCACGCAGCAAGCGGTTATGCAAGATGTAGTGATATTCCCGGTGTATGCGTAGCAACCTCAGGCCCGGGCGCAACAAACCTTATCACAGGTATTGCAACGGCTTATCAGGATTCTATTCCGATAATTGCAATCACAGGTCAGGTACGTAGCGATTTACTTGGCAGAGATGTTTTTCAGGAGGCTGACATTACAGGCGCTTGCGAGCCGTTTGTAAAGCACAGCTATCTTGTAAGCAAAACTGAGGATTTGCCACGAATTTTTAAAGAGGCTTTTCATATTGCCAAAACAGGCAGACCGGGCCCTGTACTTATTGATATTCCGATTGATATTCAGCAAAATGAAATAGAAAAGTTTGAGTACCCCGAAACCGTAAATATTATTGGCTACAAGCCAACCACAAAGGGACATATCGTTCAGGTTAAGCGTGCGGTTGAGGCTATCAAGAACTGCAAGCGACCGATTATTGTATCGGGCGGCGGCGTTTTAAGCTCGGGTGTAAAGCCAAAGTTTCAGGCTTTTGCAGAAAAAACAGGTATTCCTGTAATTTCTACAATGATGGGCATAGGAGTTATGCCGTCTGACCATGAGCTTTATCTCGGTATGCTTGGTACTCATGGCAAGCCGGCTGCAAACAGAGCTTTGCACGAGGCTGATTTGGTTATTGTGTGCGGCGCAAGACTTGGCGACAGAGCCGTGGCGGCGCCCGACCAGATGAGTAAAAGAACAACTGTTATTCACATAGACATTGACCCGGCGGAAATCGGAAAAAATGTTAAGACAGCTATCCCGATTGTCGGCGATATGATGAATGTTATGGATATGCTCAACGAAAACATTGGCGACTACAAGGTTCAGAACCAGTGGAGTGAGGCTGTTAAAACCTGGAAAAAGGATTTATTCAGAGAACCTCCTAAGTTTGACGGTTATGTAGAACCGAGAACGCTTGTAGGTCATTTAAGCGCAATGTTCCGTTCAAAGGCAATTTTGGTTGCCGATGTAGGTCAAAATCAGATTTGGTGTGCAAACAACTTCCGTATTCGTGAGGGAAGATTCCTTACAACAGGCGGTATGGGAACTATGGGTTATTCGGTGCCGGCTGCTATTGGCGCAAAGTTTGCAAGACCAGACAGAGATGTGCTTGTTGTCTGCGGTGACGGCAGTTTCCAGATGCAGTTAAACGAGCTTGCAACTATTGCCGGTAATAACCTTAACATTAAAATTATAATTATGCGCAACACAAGACTCGGTATGGTGCGTGAACTTCAGGATAATCACTATGGACACAGACATAGCGCCACTATACTTGAGGGTGATCCTGATTTTCTCAAGATTGCAGAGGCTTATGGCATTGACCATGCAGAGGCAAGCTCAAACGAGCAGGCTGAAGAGATTATTAAAAATATTGTTGATTCAGACAAGCCTTTCATCCTTGTGTGCGATGTATATCCCGACACTCCGTCGATTTAATGAGGTGTTGTTATGCAATATACTTTATCAATACTTGTTGAAAACCAGGCGGGCGTTCTTTCCAAAATTTCGGGTTTATTTTCAAGAAGAGGATTCAACATTGATTCACTTGCGGTGGGTGTAACTACCGACCCTAATGTGTCGAGAATTACCATTGTTGCAAATGGCGACGAATATGTTGTAGAGCAGCTTGAAAAGCAGCTTAATAAGCTGATTCCCGTAATCAAGGTTAAAAGACTTGCCGAAGGTGATTTTATCAGCCGAGAGCTGATACTTATAAAAGTTCATTGTCCTGCGCCAAAACGTGGCGAAATTCTCACCACTGTTGAGCTTATGCAGGGTAAAGTAGTCGATTTTTCTACTACAAGTGTTACCGTTGAGTACTGCGAGTGCACAAGCCGAGTAGACACTTTGGTAGAGTTATTAAAGCCTTATGGTATCCGTGAGATTGTAAGAACAGGTACAGTAGCACTTGATAAGGGCGCTGCTGCAGTGTCCGTGTAATCTTGCAGATTTACATAAATCTTTTTATATAAACCGCATAGCGGTAAGGAGGATTTTTAAAATGGAAAATATGACAGCAAAAATTTTCTATCAGTCAGATTGTAACCTTTCTTTGCTTGATGGCAAAACAATTGCAATCATTGGTTATGGTAGCCAGGGCCACGCTCATGCTCTTAACCTTAAGGATTCAGGCTGTGATGTAATCATTGGTCTTTATGAGGGTAGTAAGTCTTGGGCAAAGGCAGAGGCACAGGGCTTTAAGGTATATACAGCTGCTGAGGCTGCAAAGCGTGCCGATATTATTATGATTCTTATTAACGATGAGAAGCAGGCAGCTATGTACAAGAAGGATATCGCTCCTAACCTTGAGGCAGGCAATATGCTTATGTTCGCTCACGGTTTTGCAATTCACTTTGGTCAGATCGTTCCTCCGGCAGATGTTGATGTTACTATGATCGCTCCTAAGGGCCCTGGTCATACAGTAAGAAGTGAATATCAGGCTGGTAAGGGTGTACCATGTCTTGTTGCTGTTGAGCAGGACGCAACAGGTAAGGCTAAGGATCTCGCACTTGCTTATTCACTCGGCATTGGCGGCGCAAGAGCCGGTGTTCTTGAAACAACATTCAGAACAGAAACAGAAACAGACCTCTTTGGTGAGCAGGCTGTTCTTTGCGGCGGTGTTTGCGCACTTATGCAGGCAGGTTTTGAAACACTTTGCGAGGCAGGTTATGACCCAAGAAACGCTTACTTTGAGTGTATCCACGAGATGAAGCTCATCGTTGACCTTATCTATCAGTCAGGCTTTGAGGGTATGAGATATTCTATTTCTAACACAGCTGAGTACGGCGACTACATCACAGGTCCAAAGATTGTTACTGAGGATACTAAGAAGGCTATGAAGAAGATCCTTTCTGATATTCAGGACGGTACATTCGCTAAGGACTTCCTCCTCGATATGTCACCGGCAGGCGGTCAGGCTCACTTCAGAGCTATGAGAAGAAAAGCTGCTGAGCATCCGGCTGAAGTAGTTGGTAAGGAAGTTAGAAAGCTTTACAGCTGGTCAAACGAAGACAAGCTTATCAACAACTAATTTAATAGTTTATAGCTTATTTACAGCCTTGGCTTTTCAGTCAGGGCTGTTTTTATGAGTGTTGGTAAATGGTGGTTTAGTGCATAAAGTTTAGTTTAATAAATTTAAAATTTAGGTCAACCCTTTTTAAAGGGTTGCGGATTTGGGCAGAGCCGATAAAAAGTTTCCTTTACATCAAATTATCGGGCGCAAACAGCTTTGCTGTTTGCGTGCTTAGACAATGTTTGAAAACAGGCGATAGCCTTTTAGGAAAAAATAATTAAAACGCACCGCTATAAACGGAAGCATTTATAGTGCAATTTTTGGTGTTTTTCCTTTTTTATACTCTCGTATTTAGCTATCGCAGTTTTGTTCAAACCGCCAAACGGCTTGCCGTTTAGCTATTAAAATTTGCGATAGCATAAAGTATTTGTGGGCGTTGCCCACAAACACAACCTTTGAAAAGGTTGACCAAACTTTTAATTTCGGGACGGAAAGTTTAGGCTTTGCTTTACTTTGTTGCCCGACTGAAACTAAGCTAAACCATAATTCAAAAAACTATTCTCTTAATTCAAACTCCGGACTTTCAGAATAATTTGCGTTGCTATTGACAAAAACTACCGGTACATTTATAATTGACACAAGAGCAGTATGGGGTGATAGAATGAAAAAGTTTGATGCGGCTGTTTATGAAAAGCGTAAATGCGAGTGCCTTGACAAGTGCTTTCAGGCTTTTATGGATAACGGACTTGAAAATACAGGTTTGCAGCTTTTATGCAAGTATTGCGGTTTTAAAACAAATCAGGCACTATATCACTATTTTGAAAGTAAAGATATGATAATTACCGAATCAGTGCAGTATGCTATGATTAAATTTGAACGAGAGTTTATGAAAAAAGCCCCACGCTCAAGAGCCGATTTAAAGAATTATCTCGAAAAATTCCCCCGTTGGATGCAAAAAAACTACGGCGAGCATATGCGTTTTGTTTATCAGGTGTATACTTCGCCTAAATATAAAAAGCAGGGTTATGACTTCTTTTCGGGAATACCAAAAAGATACGATACATTTATTCATCATATAGCCAAAAACCTTGATGTTTCTTTTGAAAGCATACAGGCATTGTATTATCTTTATATAACATCAACACTTCAATTTGCACTTTTTAAGGATGAGGTTTACCTCGATGTTGAGGTAAATTCTATTTATAATATGTGTCTTGAGGTGTTCGAGGCAGAGGATAGGAAAAAGATTGCTCAAAAGTGCGAAGATTAATTGTGCGAGGACATTGCGTATTACAACAACTAATAAATTTTATATTCGGAACGAATTGTCAGTTGCTTTTTTAATTTGTTGCCCACTGAAAATAAATCGCCACTACAAATTTATATTCATTTAAAATCAATTATTACCGCCTGTTCGCAGAAAAAAGTGCAGGCGGAATTTTTATGCTTTGCAAACTGTCCTTATAAAATTTACGAAAATTGTCTATTTTAACAGTGACACTATTGTTGTATAATGGGAACATCACAAGATAAATGTTGAACTGTTCAGAAATTTTGAGGCGTGATTTAATGACAAAAAAAGCTGTTTTAATAAATGACCTTTCGGGTCTTGGAAAATGCTCGCTTACTGCGGCTATACCTGTTTTGTCCGTTATGGGTATTCAGGCTTGCCCTATGCCTACTGCTGTGCTAACAAGTCAGACAGGCTTTAAGAGCTTTTACTGCAACGATTGTACCGATAAGCTCGACTACTATACTTCAGAGTGGAAAAAGCTCGGTTTTCAGCCTGACGGCATTTACACAGGCTTTTTATCAAGTGAAAAACAGGTTGATAAAATTCTTGATTTCATAAACAGCTTTGAAACAGAGAACACGCTTGTACTTGTGGACCCTGTTATGGGTGACGGCGGCAGAACATACAGCCTTTTTACAGACACACTTGCCTGTAAAATGAAAAAATTGGTGACGGTTGCCGATGTTATTACACCGAATCTTACAGAGTGCTGTATTCTTTGCGATGTTGATTACTGCGAATTTATAAAAAATGCCGACAAGCCCGATTTTATGGACAAAATCGCAGAGCTTGGCAGGAATTTGCTTAATCGTTATGGCGTAAAAATCGTAATAATTACGGGCATTGAGCATAAATCCGCTGACGGTACTGTTAATGTACAAAATCTTATTGCATCCAAAGATGAGATATTCACTGTAAGCTGTAAAAAAATAGGTGGCAGCTATTCGGGTACGGGAGATTTGTTTGCCTCGGTAATGTTTTCCGGACTTTTAAGAGGCGACACTTTGAGAGATACCGTTAGTCTGGCAGTAAAATTCATAGAAACTTCTTTGCGTGATACCGTAGCGTTGGGTATTGACCGCAATGAGGGCATTGAGTTTGAAAAACACTTAAAAATACTTTTGTGAGGGATAACTATGGAATCAAATACACTTTCAAAATCTAAATCAAAAATTAATGTAAAGCTCATTGCAATTACAGCAATGTGTGCGGCTTTGGTAACAGTTACTACTGCGTTTATTAAAATTCCGTCAATGTTCGGATATTCACACGCAGGCGACTCAATGATTTATCTTGCCGCAAGCATTTTGCCCGGTCCTTACGGTATCATTGCCTCATCAATCGGCGGTGCGCTTGCAGACTTGATTTCCGGTTATCCTCAGTGGGCAATTCCTACTGCTATCATCAAGGCTTTTAATGCTGTTCCGTTTGTTCTTTGCAGAATGGCTATGAAAAAACACGGCAAGGACAATAAGATTATTAACTGGTCATCACTTTTAATGCTTATTCCGACTACTATGGTTACAGTCGGCGGTTACTTCATTGCGAACGGTCTTATGTATGGCTTTGAAGGCGCAGTTGCAGAGCTTGCAACATGGTGGTTACAGCCTGGTATGGGCGCTTTGATTTACATCGTTCTCGGTTTTGCCCTCGACAGAATTGATTTTAAGAAAAAACTTGCTTTAAAATAAGCACATTTGCTTATTTTAGGAATTTGGAGTATAATAAATGGAAAATAGATTTGAATTAAATAAAAACCTTGCGCAGATGCTCAAGGGAGGAGTTATTATGGATGTAACAACTCCCGAACAGGCTAAAATTGCCGAGGCTGCGGGTGCGTGCGCAGTTATGGCATTAGAGAGAATTCCTGCCGATATTCGTGCGGCAGGCGGAGTTTCTCGTATGAGCGACCCTAAGATGATTAAAGGTATTCAGAACGCAGTTTCTATTCCTGTAATGGCAAAGTGCCGTATCGGTCATTTTGCAGAAGCACAGATTTTACAGGCAATTGAGATTGACTACATTGACGAAAGCGAAGTTTTATCTCCTGCAGATGATAAGTATCACATTGATAAAACCGCTTTTGATGTACCTTTTGTATGCGGCGCCAAAGATTTAGGCGAGGCATTAAGAAGAATTAATGAGGGCGCTTCTATGATTCGTACAAAGGGCGAGCCGGGTACAGGCGATGTTGTGCAGGCTGTTCGTCATATGAGAATGATGCAGTCTGAAATTCGCAGAATCGCATCTATGGCAAAAGATGAACTCTTTGAAGTTGCAAAGCAGTTACAGGTTCCGTATGATTTGGTTTTGTATGTTCACGAGAATAAGAAATTGCCTGTTGTTAATTTTGCTGCCGGCGGTGTTGCTACTCCTGCTGATGCTGCGCTTATGATGCAGCTCGGCGCAGAGGGTGTATTTGTCGGCTCGGGTATCTTTAAGTCGGGTAATCCCGAAAAAAGAGCGTCTGCTATTGTTAAAGCTGTTACAAACTTTAATGACGCTAAAATGCTTGCTGAACTTTCAGAAGATTTAGGCGAAGCTATGGTAGGAATTAACGAGCAGGAAATTGAAATCCTTATGGCTGAAAGAGGCAAATAATTATGCAGATAGGTGTACTTGCTTTGCAGGGAGCTTTTATTGAGCACGAACAAATGCTTGAAAAACTCGGTGTGTCCTCTTTTGAAATCCGTTGTTTAGATGATTTGAAAAAGCCGTTTGACGGTCTTATAATTCCGGGCGGCGAAAGCACCGTTATCGGAAAATTACTTTTTGAACTCGGGCTTTTTGAGCCGATTAAAAAGTTGATCAATGACGGACTGCCGACTTTTGGCACTTGCGCAGGCTTATTGCTTTTGGCCGACAGCATAGAGAATGATACAAGAAAGTATTTTTGCTCTATGAATATTGAGGCCGTAAGAAATGCCTATGGCAGACAGCTCGGAAGTTTTTATGCCGAAGACAGCTTTGCGAACGAAGGAAAAATTCCTATGACTTTTATACGAGCTCCGTATATAAGCCGAGTTGGCGACGGTGTAGAAGTTCTTGCTCAAGTTGACGGAAAAACAGTAGCGGCAAGGCAGGGGAAACAGTTGGTAACTGCTTTTCACCCTGAATTAAATAATGATTTAACCGTACATAATTATTTTATAAAAATGATTAACGGAGAAATATAATGTATTTATAAGGGAGAAGAAAATAAATGGCTGACATACTTTATGTTTATAAAACATCAATTTATGCTAATCTGACTAACAAATGTCCATGCAGATGTACTTTTTGCATACGCAACAATACCGATGCAATAGGCAATGCAGATACACTTTGGCATAAGCACGATCCGAGCATTGAAGAAATCAAAAAAGCTGTAGATGATTTTGATTTTACAGGCTTTAAAGAACTTGTGTTCTGCGGTTACGGCGAGCCTACCAATGCTCTCGATAATCTCATTGCTACCGCTGAATATGTAAGGGAAAAGCACCCCGACATTAAGCTCAGACTCAATACAAACGGACTTGGTGATGTTATAAACAAAAAGCCCGTTGCAGAGATTTTGTCAAAATACATTGACTCTGTATCAATCAGCCTTAACACCTGTTCGTCAGAGAAATATGACGAGGTGTGCAGACCTGTATTTAATAATGCGTACGAATCTATGCTTAAATTTGCGGCAGACGCTAAAAAATACTTTGGTCACACTCAGTTCTCTATTGTAGATACCATTCCGAAAGAGGATATAGAGGCTTGTCAGAAAATTGCTGACGATATGGGCATTCACCTTAGAATAAGAAAATATTCCGCATGATAAATTACCGCTCAACAGATTGATTTTCTGTTGAGCGGTTTTGGTTTTTTACTATATTTGTCGAAGGGAAAAATTACTTGTCGAGGAAGAGAATATAAACGAAAATTAAAAGACGAAAAAACAGTGCTTTATATAGCTGATCATTAAAAATCATGTTTGAAATGTTCTAAGCCCTATTACGACAATATATTTCTAAGTACTTGCCAATTGTTGCTGCTTATATCATCAGAATAGTTATCCATACAGATACATAACTCATCCGTGGTTGCATCATTGCGTACAATTCCGCCTTTAAGTCCGTGTTCGATTAGATAATTTTTTAGCACCTTGAATTTTTTTGATGTATAAATATCAATATCCTGACTGTTTCCGTTGAAGTCAAATCCGCCCTTTGTTTCTATTATCCAAATTTTTCCGTTTACACCTAGAATGTAGTCCGGATAGAAGAGTTTTTGTTTTCCCGAATTATCTTGATATACAATAGAAAGGTATTCGTTGCCCTTATCTCCGTTTTTGTACCACCATTCTACGCTGTTTGAATGTTCGCAAAATTTTTCAAATTTCACTTCCGGAGTAGAACGGGGTGCGGCTGATGAAAGATAGTTTTGATAAACATTTTTACTCATAATCAGCTGCGTTTTTGCTTCTGCGTTGTATGTAAACAAACAAGACTGCGGAATATGAAATTCATAAAGCGATTTAGACGGCACATCAATTTGCATCTGTGCCATTTCATACGCCATTGCCTCACGCACTAAATAACGCAGCCTGTCAACATTGTTAATAACAAAAGCGTAAACCTCTCTCGGCTCTAATGTGAGAATTTTACGGCTGTACTTAAAGTTTTTATCAAATAATTTGCGGATAATGGTATTCATATATGAATATTCCATACCAATTTCAAAACCAATTTTACCGATTTTGTTATGATAATCTCGTCCATGTATATGAGTGTTTAATTTTTCTGTAACTGCTATATCATTCATATCAGAATATTTAAAATTAAGTGTAGCCGATTCGCCAGAAAGGGTGTGTTTTATGATATTTTTACTAAATTCATAGCCAGCAGCTTGCAAACGAGTGCGGTTTACCATTTTGTTTGTGCCTGTTCCGTATTCTTTTTCTGCATAGGTAACTATAGCCTGCAATGCTTTTTTGGGATTTCGTGAAGAAGTAATCATTGTCCTTTGTTCGCCGGTAAGAGTAATATCCTTATACTCGTTTTTAAGAAATAAAGTGCAAGCATTTAAGGCACTTTTGTCCAACGCTGTTTTAACTCCTGTGGTAAATTTGCTGTCAAAAGTATAAAGATAACAGCTGTCAAGCAAATCGTTGCCATAATGTTTTGCTTCCGGCATACGTCGAATACGACCGATTGTTTGTATCTCAAAGGTTTCATCCATATTATCACGAAGTTTTACAAGAATTTGCGCTCTCGTGCAGTCCCAACCTGTTGCAATTGCTTGTTTGATAATAATTGCTGTTGATGTCGCATTTAACTTGTTAATGCCCTTTAAATTTTCGTGCATATCGGACAGCCAAACCGCAAGCTGACCGTTTTCATAGGTTAAGCCTTGTGTTTCAAAGTAGCGTTCAACATCATCTTGTAAATTATTCGATTTGTTCGGTAATTGAACAACAATAAGCGGATTGATGTCCGTGTTGTGTTGTAAATATGCGGCACGAAGTTCTTGCTGCTTTGCAAGTGCCTTTTTAATTAAAAATTCTGTTTGGTTTTCTGTTTCTACACTCTGAGGAAAATTTTGGTTGATAACAACCAATTTTTTGATAAGTCCTGATGCAATTACTTCTTCCTCAGATATTTCAATCATTTCCGCTTTTGTAATACCTTTCGGTGTTGCAGAGCAGCGGATAATTTTATCCGTGTGAAAGTACTGTATTATTTCATCTGCTTTTATGGTGTCGTTTTGGTGACTTTCATCTACGATGATTACAAAATGCAATCCGTCATTTAATGCGTGCTGAATATGCTCCAAAAAGTTGGTGCGTTCACTTTCTTTCAGTGCGTTGTTGCCTTTCTTAGTGAGTTTTTCCCAGTTTATAAAGCAGTTGTCATTTTCTTCAAAGCCTGCCGTCATTACATCGGAAAGCAATTTGGTATGCGAGGCGTGGATATACTTGTCCATTTTCTTTTTACTTTGTTCCTCAAGATTACCCTTGCCCGGTGTGAGCCATACAAAAACTGTTTTAGAATAAGACTGTATATATTGGTGCATAAAATAGGTTAAAATAATCGTCTTTCCGCTTCCGGTGGGACTTTTAAGAATTATATCACGAACAGGCTTTTCCATTGCCTCAAAAAGCAATTTTACTGTTTTAAGCTGAAATTCTTTTAATTCCATAATCAACCCTCCTGCAAATCACGATAATAATAATCGGGAATAATGCTGATTTCAATATCGTGTGCTTGCAGATCTTTCTCTTGCTTGCCCGTTGGCAAAATATCGTGACCCATATAGAGCTTTTTGCATTTTGTAAGGGTATCTGCATTGGCAACGAAATCTGCCAGTTCCTCCTCGGTAAGCACGATTCCAATTTCGTTGTTACCCGTAAAATTAACACCGTTTTCGAGTTCAACAAGTTCACGAATATGCAAAAGTAGTTCATCGGCATATTCGTAATACATACGGTCTGAAATAGGAATATAATCCACTTTGTAGTATTTTAAACTCGCTGAATAATTTTCTTTGTCGATGATACGCTTAATGCGTTCGTAGGTTACATCACGGCAGATGTTGTTTTCGTTGTTGGTGCAGAGAATGAATTTACGGTTGCCGCCGTCCTCTGCATTTAATTTCATAACTGCGTGACCTGTTGTACCTGAACCTGAAAAAAAGTCGAGTATGTTTATTGATTTTGTTTTGTTTGTTATCTTTATCAAGTATGATATAAGAGAACTTGGCTTAGGAAAAGAAAAATTGATGTTTAAGTCTTTTAATTCTTTTGTACCAGATCTATTAATAAAATCCAAAAGTAATTCGGTAGGAATATTACCGTTATCTTTTTTTTCACGATAATATGATTTAGTATAAATATTCCAATGAGCTTGTTCACCTTTTTTGTTAATCAAAGGGGAACGTTTAGTTTTTTTGAAAGATAAGTATTCTTTCTTTAGCTTGTATTGTTCCACTTCCCAGCGCCAAACACCATCTCCACTATTGGGCGTAGCCCTCTCGCCATCAGCATTGAATAGGGGAAATGTAGTTCCGGGAGGAATCACCAATTCACCATCAGGACATTCAATCCAATATCTTTGATTGGGACGGGTTTCTAAGGTTGACAAATAAAATGCCGTGTCATCCTTGTATATTTCGCCTTTATATTTTCCTTTTGTTTCAACTTTTATATATTTTGATTTATCTGTTATATCCATAAATTTTGTGGGAAATTGCGAGCCAGTGCAATAGCATAAAATATAATCCAAACGCAAAGCAAAATAATTACCACGAAAACTCGTTGTTTTTGTTCTTCTTACAATTTGACCTAAAATATTTTTTGAGCCAAATATTTCATCACATAGTATTCTCAATGAAGCGTTTTCTTCTTTCCCTATTGATATAAAAATAACGCCATCTTGTGATAAAAGTCTTTTAGCAATTTTCAATCGCTTTTCCATAAACGAAATCCATTTACTGTGAATGAAAAGGTCATTTTCATCAACAAATGCATCATCATAGATAAAGCCACCGCCTTCATCACTATTCTTACCTGTATTATATGGCGGATCTATGTAAATAAGGTCAATTTTGCCTTTATGCGTCTTTTCAAGCAACTTGAGCGATGCAAGGTTGTCGCCCTCAATAAGAAAATTCATCTGTCCACCATTATCAATGAACAAGTCTTTGTTTTCTGTCAAAACCGGCGTATGCGTATCAAGTACTTCATCGATTTCTTCTCGGTGTTCCTCAAAAACAAGTCCATATTTCTTTCCATTTATATCCTTTTCCAAATCGGAAAGGTAAGAGAGTAGATTTCCAGTGTTCTCGTCCTGCGGTGCATTGGATATAAAAGTGCGAATTTCTTTGATTTTAGCAAGTAAATCCTCACGCTTTTGCTTTGATATATTTATACTCATATAACTCACCTAAATAATAAACAACATAATCAGCATTATGTTGTACTGTGGAAAAACAAAAAGCACTCACCAATGATTTGTGAGTGCTAAAAACTAAAAATGAGCATAAAAAAGCAAGCCTTGTCATAATCAATCTTGAAAAGGCTTATTTGCTTTGTATTAAAAAGTGACAATTTGGATATTTTTATCTTTTATGTATCTGTATCTGTTGTAAAATTGATTAAAATATGATATACTGAACTTATAATTATATCAATTTACAACATAATGCTGATTATGTTGTAATCGCCATTTTGGATAGCTCTTTTTATTTTTTATAAACTAAATAATCAAATGCATATTTTCCATACGGCGGCGATGTTCTGTGCCTGTGGAAATAATATAAATTCGTGTTGTGTTTATACTGCTGTGGCCGAGTATATCCGCAAGTTTTGCAATATCCCTTTCAATAGCATAGAATACGCGAGCAAACAAGTGACGCAGATTATGCGGAAATACCTTTTTCGGGTTTACATTTGCCTCTTTACATAAGTTTTTCATCTCACGCCATATATTTGTGCGGTTTATGGGTTTGCCTGTTCGTGTTATAAAAATCATACCGCTTTTAATGTTCTGCTTTGCCGCATAGCAAAGCAGTTTTTTCTTTAAGTCTTTTACGATAAATACCGAGCGTGTTTTGCCCTTGAGCGATACAATCGCCTCGCTTTGTTTTACAGCCTCAACGGTTATAAATTGCAATTCGCTTACTCGAATACCTGTTCCGCATATGGTTTGCAAAATTAAATTTAATCGTTCGTTATGTTTGCGATTTGCCGCTGTGCAAAGCCTTGTGTATTCCGCTTTTGTGAGTTCTTTTTCTTCAGAACAGAATACCTGTTGCTGCAATTTTAAGGCTTTAATTTTTAAATCAAGCCAATCCAAAAAATCAAATAGGCAGTTTATGCTTGCAAGCATTGAGTTTACACTCCGTACGGCATAATTTTCCTTTAAATGTTCTTTGTATGCAATAACTGTTTCTTTTGTTATTTCGTTTTTGCTGACAAAAGTCAAAAAAGCTTTTGCATCTCGCAAATATTTTTCTATCGTTGCCTTGCTTTTTTCTTGTAAAATTAAATGCTTTTTAAAATTGCAGAGATTTTCTGCTGTTAAAAACCGGCTTTCCATCGTTGTTACCTCCGAGTAAATGTTAAATTTATTTTACCCGAAAAGTACGAAAAAAAGCGGTACTATTAATTTTGACAAATAAAAAACACCCTGCAATATGGCAGAGTGTTTTGGTTTGTTTTAGATTTTGATAATTCCGCACTGGGTGAGGATTGATGTTACGAGAATAATTATGAGGCAAACAGGAGCAACATATTTAATCATAACATTGAACAAGCCTTTTCTTTTAAAGGGTTCACCGTTGCGTGTAACTTCGTCTGTAATAGTCTTTGGCTTGGTAACCCAGCCTATGAGGATACAGGTGAAGAATGCTACTATCGGCATAAGAATACTGTTGCTGAAGAAGTCGAAGAATGAAAGAATATCCATTCCGAAAATCTTAAAGTCGGACCAAATTCCGTTGCCGAGTGATGACGGAATACCCATCAATAAGCAAAGACCGATTACTACGATACAGCCGACCCATCTCTTTACATGGAACTTATCCATAAGCGAGGATACGATAGCCTCCATAATTGAAATGGCACTTGTGATTGCCGCAAAGAATACGAGGATAAAGAACAGCAGGGCAACTATGTCGCCGCCGGGCATCTGATTAAATACCTTTGGAAGTGTCATAAACATAAGTCCGGGGCCGCTGTTTGCAAGACCTGCTTCGCCGCTGAATACATAAACAGCAGGAATAATCATAAGACCTGCGAGGAGAGCAACGGCTGAGTCGAAAATTTCAATCTGATTTACGGATTTTGTAAGGTTAATTTCATTCTTTGTGTACGAACCGTAGGTAACCATAATACCCATTGCAAGGCTCATAGAGTAGAAAAGCTGTCCCAAAGCACCTGCAACCGTCATTATGGAGAATTTGCTGAAATCCGGTACAAGGTAGTAGGCAACGCCGTCAAGCGCACCCGGAAGTGTCAGTGCATAAACCGAAATTCCGATTGTAAGAATAATGAGCATAGGCATAAGGAATTTACTGATTTTTTCAATGCCGTTTTTAACACCGAGCAAAATTACGCATACGCTTATTCCCATAAATATAAGAAAGAATATAAGCGGTGACCACGGATTACTGATAAAGTCGGAAAAATAATTATCTCCTGCCGCTTGTGTAACAAGACCTTGTGCATATACTGTAACATACTTTGTTACCCAACCGCCGATTACACAGTAGTAAGGGCAGATGATGATAGGTACTATAACTGCAAGTACGCCCAAAAAGCCGAATTTGCTGTTGAGCTTTTTATAGGCAAGTACAGGGCTTAACTTTGTTTTTCTGCCTATGGCAATTTCAGCGGTAAGCATTGCAAAACCGAAGGTTACGGCTAATATAAGGTAAACCAAAATAAAAATACCGCCGCCGTACTGTGCGGCAAGATATGGGAATCGCCAGATGTTTCCGAGGCCTACTGCACTGCCTGCCGCAGCAAATACAAATCCCAGGCCACCGGAAAAGTTACTTCTTTTCTTTTCCATAATAATATATCCCTCGTTTAAGAAATTTTTAATTGATTATACCATAATTTTATAAATAAAACAATACATAATGAATATTAATTTTTTTAAAAGCAAATATCAAAAAATCGACAGACAAAGACTATAATAAATCTGTTGTCTGTCGGTTAAAGTCAGCTGTTTAATTTTTGTTTGTAATTTTTATATCGTACAATAAAGTATATAATACACTCTATGCATACAAAAACAGTAAATATAATTGAAAGATCTGCAATTATACCGAATGCGGCAATTGCAAATACTGATCCATAGTTTTTAACTGATTCTTTTACCATTGTAATTTGGTTTTGTACCCATATCCATATAAAAATACTGCTTAGTATATTTGATAAAGTCAGACCGGCTATACAAATACAAAAGTTTTTATATTCCTTTATCAGCACTCCGAAAATAATTGGTATGATAATTTGAACAAACCACATTATTATTGTAAAATATCCGCCTGTATTAATAGGAATATATATGCTGAAAATTGATAATGAAAGTATAATACATATGATGAGTTTTATTTTGTTATCTTTAATTATTTCCTTATCCATTGTTTTAATTATTCCTTTATTTCCGTAAAAGGTATGTCATGCTCGGTTGCATATTGTTCTGCATAACTACCCTTTATTCCATAGATTGTGAGTTTGTCACAACCGTCAAAAGCGGTGTCATCTATTTCTACACAATTGTTATAAATTACGATTTTTTCTAAAGACTCGCATCCTTCAAATGCATATGAAGCAATTTTTTCAATACTTTTTGGCAAAGAAATCTCTCCCAATGCTGTACAATGCGAAAACATACCCATAGAAATTGTTTTTAATCCCTCACCAAACTTTACATCAGTTAAGTAAGTACAGCTTGACAATGCAAATTGCCCAACATTGCAAAGCGTATTTGGAAACTCAATACATTGAATCGAAGACCAATTAAAAACCTGTGAATCTATCATTTCCAATTTTGATGGCAATACGACCGTTTTGATACTTTCATTATTCTCAAACATTCCTCTTGTTGTTTCTCCGTAAATAAAAGTATAATGATACCTGCCTATCCCTATAACAGGATATCCGTCTATTTCATCAGGTAGATTAATAATCTCATCATCTTTATTAACCGTTTTTTCAATAAGTACCGCTTTTCCATCTTTTAATGTATAATTATATCCGCTTGTTATATAATATTCAAAACCTTGTTTTGTTGTTTCTTTTCTCGTACAGCCACAAAGTAGTAACAGAAAGGATATCTGAATACATATAAGGGCATAAAATATTTTTCTCATAATATCTCACCTTAGGTCAAATAAAATTTATCCGTTGTACAGCTATTTACTAGTTTGTAGGCTAATATATTGTATCTAATTCTTCAAAAGGTATATTGTGTTCGTTTGCATATTGTTCTGCATATGAGCCTTTTATTCCATAGATTGTGAGCTTATCACAACCTTCAAAGGCATTATCCGCAATATCTTCTGCCTTATCGTAAATGATAATTTTCTCCAACAAGGTGCAATTTTCAAAAGCACCCCATTCAATGCTCTTAATATTTTTAGACAAAACTAACTGTTTTAAGGATATGCAATTACTAAATGTATATCGTTGTATTTCAGTAATATTATCGGGAATATTTATACTTTTTAGTGATGTGCAACCGGAAAAAGCACCGTATGCTATTCCACGATCAGCAATATTATCCGGAATTACAAGCGTTTCTAATGAAGAACAGCCTGAAAATGATAAACTTTCAATTTCTTTTACATCACCATTAAAATTAACATTTTTCAGACTTTCACAATTCGTAAAAGAGAATTGTTTTATGGTACTTGGAAGTTGAATGCTTTCTAATGAAATACAATGGTCAAAACATCTGTTAAATATATACTCTATCCCTTCAGAAACAACAATCTCTTTTACTATATCGTTATCCTCAAACATTCCTTTCCTTTCTGCTCCCCACAAATTGTATCCTGTAACATATCCGCCTAAAGCATTTACTTTATGGAAAAATATTGTTGAAGGAATTACAACTTTCTCTGACGGGTAGTTTATCTTTACAATTGTTGCCGATTTATTTGTATATCCATCGGTTTCATATGTGTACCCAAACCACCAATGTTCACTTGAAAAGATTTGCAGCAATATAAATATCACTAACACTACGCACAATATCCCGATAGGTAGTTTATATTTTTTTATTTTTTTCATCATATTAAAATTCTCTCGTAAAAAATATAGTTTTAATTATCAACAAACCGATAATTATTAATTTACAGACTGAATTGTTGTATCCAATTTTTCAAATGGTATGTTATGTTTTTTTGCATACTGTTCTGCATAACTACCCTTCATTCCGCAGATTGTAAGTTTATCACATCCATCAAAAGCGTTGTCCGCAATGTAATCACATTCATCATAGACATTAATTCTCTCTAAAGAAACGCAATCCCGAAAAGCTCCGTCACCTATTTTTATTAAGTCCTCAGGCAAATTCACTATTTCAAGAGATTTGCAACCATCAAATGTCCAGCTCTCAATAATCCTGACCTTTGACGGAACATCAATAGTTTGCAGAGAAGTACACCATTGAAAAGCATTTGAACCTATTTCTGATAGCTTGTCGGGTAAATCAATATTTGTAAGTGAAGTACATCCTTGGAAAGCCACACTCTCTATACAATAAACATTTTTTGAAAACTTCACATTTTTTAATGAATAGCAACGAGCAAAAGCATTAGTGCTGATTTTGTTAATTTGCTTCGGTAAGTATATTTCTTCAAGCCCGGAACAATCGCTGAAACTAAAGGATTCGGTAATAGTATCTCCGTCAACAATGTTCACTTCCTTTAAATTATCACACCGCACTACGTCAAATGTCGTCATTGTGCCTGGTATAGTAATTTTTTCAAGATTATAGCAATTAGCTATAGCCGGGCCATAAGTTTCCACTACTCCTTCAGGTATTATAATTTCTTTTACAACATTATTTCCCTCAAATACACCTGTAAGAGACACCCCAACTAATGCAGCTTCTTCTACACAACTTAGCTTTTTGACTTTATATGAAGAAATTTCCGATGGAATTTCAATGGTTTCAGCCAATATATCGGTTTTTATCAATGTAGCGTTTTGATTTTCATCAATTTCAAATGTATATCCTTCAGCAGTTTTTGTTATAGGGTATAGCTCTTTACAACTTGAAAACATTAAAATAAAAACTGTACAAAAAGATATTGCAAATACTATATTTACTCGTATTAATCTAGTTGTTTTCATATATAAAACCTTTCAAAAGTTTGTAGCACTAATTTCAAAGATGAATGAGCAAACATAATTGCTCATTCATCTTTAGAAATTTATAATGAATCAGTTAATCTGGTTCATATGTTGTCCAAATATTATCCTTAAACCACACATCTTGTGTAACCAAATGCCCAGGTTGCAATACACCAGGTATCTGTTTATTCTTCGAATCATTGAACATTACTTTCGGATTTTCCATTCCAATTAATGTTGCAGTGCCATTGAAAAAGTCGCCCTCAAATGTATATCCCTCTCTGTTGTGTTTTCCGTTAATACTAAAATATGCAATAGTAAATACAACAACGCATAGACCTAAAACTAAAGCTATAATGCTCGAAACTATTTTCGATTTTGGCATTATCTCACTTCCTATTCTTTAGATGAAATAAAATTATATCAACAAACAGTTACTCACTAGTTTAGAAACTCAATTGTTGCATCTAATTCTTCAAAAGGTATATTGTGTTCGTTTGCATATTGTTCTGCATATGAACCTTTTATTCCGTATATGGTTAACTTGCAGCACCCGTCAAATGCATTGTCTGCTATTGAGGTGCATTTTTCGTAAATATATATTTTTTCTAAACCAGAGCATTTGCTAAAAGCACATTTAGATATTTCTGTAATATTTTTTGATAAATCAATTTGTTTTAGCGAAACACAATTATAAAATGTCCAATAATTGATACGGGTTATTGAATCGGGTATATTTATTTCTTGTAAAGATGTGCAGTTGTAAAAAGCATCATTGGATATACCGTCGCAAGCGATATTTTCAGGGAGAATAATCTTTTCCAATGAAGAGCAATCCTGAAATGATAAATCTTCTATTTCAACTGTATTTTCTGAAAATTTTACACTTGTCAGATTTTTGCAATTAGTAACGGATATATCTTTTATTGTGCTTGGAAATTCCAAACTTTTTAAGGCAATTGCATTATGAAAACATCCGTCAACAATTGATTCAATACCCTCTGATATTATGACTTCTTCGACAACTTTATCATTTTCAAACATTCCGGTTCTGTCAACACCCCATAGTGAGCGACTTGAAACATAACCGCCCAAAGCCCGAACTTTATAAAAACAGATTGTAGAGGGAATAACCATTTGTTTTTTAGGATAGTATGCTTTTGTTATGGTAGCGGTATTGTTATTATAATATTTGTCGTTTTCGTACTGAAAACCGCCCCATCTGTGAGTACCCGAAAAACCTTGAGTGATAAAAATAAATATGCAACAGGATACCAGCATAATGGCAGCAAGACCTAACAGTAATTTTTTATTTTGCTTTTTCATAACATCACCTACACTTCTTTTATATGCCATTAATATAGCATACAAAAGAATATAATGATAGATGACATTTGTCACTGTTTTTACGATAAAACGGCCCATTTCAATAAATTTAAAATGAGCCGTTAATCTTTTTAAATATAATCATTTTTTACTGCATAAACCGCAAGCTGAGTTCTGTCCCTTAGTTTTAGTTTTAAAAGCAGTGCCGAAATATTATTTCTTACAGTACCCTCGGATAAAAACATAGTTTTAGCAATTTCTTTGTTGCTGAGTCCTTTTGCCACATTGACAAGCAATTCGGTTTCTCTGTTTGTAAGTTTTACTGTGTGCGTATTGTTTTTTGCAAGTTTTCCTTTCAAGCTATCAAAAACGGTTTTTCCGAAAACATTTATATCGAGCATTGTGCTTTTTATAGCATTAACTATTTTTGTTTCGTCAACATCTTTGAGCACATATCCGTCTGCTCCGCTTGTCAACGCTTTGCTTACTGTGGCTTTATCGTCAAATGTGGTTAGTACAAGCACTTTAATATTCGGAAAGTCCTGCTTTATTTTATAAGTAGCACTTGAGCCGTCACAATATGGCATTTGCATATCCATAAGTACAATGTCGGGATTTTTCGATTTGCATAAATCATATGCCGAATTTCCGTTACTTGCAAGACCGCATACTTTTATATCTTTGTCCTGTTCAATAATTATCTTTAAACCGTTTCTGAAAATATCATCATCGTCTGCAATTATAACATTAATCATAATTTATCACCTCCACGGGAATATATGCCTTTACGGAAAATCCGTTACCGGGTAATGAAGAAAACTCAATATTTCCGCCGATAGAATTAATCTTTTCTTTCATTCCTTTAAGTCCGAAATCAGGAACAATTTTATCACAGCCTGTACCGTCGTCAATTATATAAAGTCTGATACAATTCTCTGAAAATTTAAGTATAACTTCAATTTTGTTTGCATTTCCGTGTCTGATTGAATTGGTGACAGCCTCACGAACAACGCTGAAAATTGTGTCGGATGCAAAACCGTGATATGATTTTTCTTCGCCCATTTCAGTAAAATTAATACAGCTGTTTCCTGAATTGTAATTACATATAAAATCTTGTATTCTGGCAGAAATGCTTGATTTTGTATCTGTTTTAATGCCGACAACGCATTTTCTTACATCATTAAGTAATAATTCGGAGGCTTGCAAAGCCTTTTTTGTATTTTCATTAGAATTGTTTTTGTTAATCAGCGACAGCTTTAGCAATGTCATAATTGAAACAAGGCTGTGTCCTATAGAGTCGTGAAGTTCCTGTGCAATCCTTGTCTGTTCTTTTTCAACGGCAAGTCGCTTTTCTATTACATTCATCTTAGCAAGCTGTGTATTTGCTTTTGTAAGTTCTTGATTTTTTTCTGACAGTTTTTTATTCAGCATATAGTATGTACTTACATCATAAAAAACAAATATTTCGGATACGGTTCTTTTTTCGTTGCAAACGGGCATTTTGCTGATTTCAAAGTATTTGTTTTCCGAAACGGAAACATCTAATGAACCTGAGTTTTTATTCAGTAAATCACTGAATTTTGAAATATCGCTGTTTGTGATTTCCGCAATACGCATAAATGCTGTAATACAATCTTTATGTAAAATACTGTCATCAAGATTAAAGGCTTTTTTTACTGCGTCATTAATATAGGTAATTTTATGTTTTTGATTTGTAACAATTATTCCTTCGTTTATTGAGCTCATAAGATATTTTACGGTAAGCGGGGGAATGGTAATAAATTCATATTTATAAACAGCTAAAAATATCAGTAAAGAAGTTATTGAAAAAGATACAGGAGTAAAATCATATCTTATTGAAAAAACATCAAGCAAAGAAATTAAGTTGAAAGTAATGGGAATTATTGCCGAAAGCGAAATCAAAAGTATCTGCGGGAAATTCTCTTTAAAAGATTTAATGTTTTTTCCTACCATTAAACAAACGGATATTATAAGCAATAAATAATTATATGCAACCGTTATGTAAAATCCGTTTCCGCCGATTACTTCGTTGCTCTGATAACTTTTAAAAAATAAATGAAAAATAGGATCTGTAATTTTAAGAAAGAACAGAGCGGCAGATGGCAAAAATATTATTACTTTAAAAATCTTGCTGTTCGTTATGTCGGCTTTTACATAATGCAGAGCAAAAATCAAAAACACAGTTCCTATTGTGCATACAGAGAAGTAGCCGATATTGCTGAGAATTATTTTTACCGAAAGGTTTGTGGTGAAAATGTCAAAAATATGGCATACTATCCAGTTTATAATTAAAATCTGACAGGCAGTAAAATATCGTGACATCTTTTGACTGTATGAATTTTGTATAAATACAACGGTACTTATAATCGTTAGGCTTAAAGAAACAAGGTTTAAACCAAGGGTAAGTAATGTGTCCATAATAACTCCCTGATACTCTGTAATTTTTTAAATTATAACACGCATAAAATTGAATGGCAACAAGAATTAACCGAATAAAAACAAGCGACAGCATAAACTAACTGTCGCTTAAAAATTTGATTTATATTATGAATGTCGATATTAATCAATAAATTTGATTCTTACACAATATTAAAAATCCCAGTCGGGAACATATTTACGGTCGGCAGAGTCAAGTTCTTGTGTAAATCCGTCAAAGCCGAGCATCATATAGTAATCTTTTACTTTCTGATATTCCCGCCTTGTAATTTTACGGTTAATCTTTTCATATTTATTAGCGTTGCCCATGGGGATATACTGCCCCATAAGGCTGACAAGAATCTGATTGCCATAGTTTTTCTTGAGAATATCAAGAACTTCCATACTGTTCTTTGTGTGTGACGGAAGAATAAGATGTCTTACTATTATGCCTTTCTGCATCATCTGTCGGTCATCAAACTGTGGAAACCCAACCTGAAACAGCATTTCTTTAATTGCTACGGTTGCAGTTTCTACATAGTTTGGTGCGAGTGAATACTTAAGTGCAAGCTCATTATTGCTGTATTTGAAATCAGGAAGATAGATGTCAACTATTCCGTCAAGCATATTTAAGATTTTAGGACTTGTATAACCACTGCAATTATACACAATCGGAATTTTCGGTTTGTAAATTTCAAAACTTTTTACAACTGCAGGTGCAAAATGGTCGGCTGTAACAAGGTTTATGTTATGAACATTTTGCTCTTCAAGCCTTTTGTAGCAGTCGGCGAGCTGTTGCGGCGTAACCTCTCTGCCTTTGTGCAAAGACGAAATCTCATAGTTCTGGCAGTAAACGCAGCCGAGGGTGCAACCGCTGAAAAAAATTGTACCACTTCCGTTTGCTCCGCTGATGCAAGGCTCTTCGCCAAAATGAGGTGCAACTCTCGCTATTACGGGATTTGTTCCCATTCGGCAAAAGCCTCCGCCGCTTGATTCACTTCTTTGTGCATTGCATTTTCTTGGACATAAATTACATATCACTGATATCACCCTAATAAGTTATGATATAAGTATAGCACATCTGCAAGAAAATAGCTATATTAATATGTTTTGAAATCAGTTAAAAAATCTTCTACTATATCGTCAATGTGACATTCCTCAATATCAAGAGAATTGCAAAGAATAACAAGTTTCTTTATCTCTTCCGCATTATCGGACAGATTGGCATATTGCCTGACAGTTCGCTCTTTGTCAATTACATCAATACCGTAGGTAATATTAGCATTGTTAGAATAAGTATTAATTCTGAACAGTAACATAAAATAAAAGTAACCTTTCTTTGTGATTACTAATCACCCTTAAGCAAGATAATACATCGTTTTACGATAAAAGTCAAGGCAAATACGCACAAAAGTATAGGTATATATTTATCTTTGTATATTTAAACAAAATACAATTTTGTTTTTTATGTAGATTTATTGTAAATTTTTTGTCATTTTTCAGATACAGAAATAAACAAAAAAGTATAGATTTGTAACCATAAAAAATATCATTTGTGATTATTATAGTTAAAATGCTATACAAATTTGTTAATTACATAAATAATATTCGGAACAAATGTTTGGAATGTGTTGACTTTGTGAAAATGATATTATATAATAAAATCAGTTCTATATTTATTGTTGCCATGCCGTGTTAAATTGCAATAATATTTCTTGCGTGTAGAACAAGAAAATACTTATTCTCGTTAAATTTGTGTTTTCGGCTGGTTTTCAGCTTATTACTGATTTTGACTGATTTTTTGGACAGAAAACAATTTTGTTAATTATGCACAATAAGCACAGTAAAACTTTGTTTTTATGTGCTTATTTATTTTCTGTAAAAGAAATTAAAACTTTGCAAAATTTGCTAAAATTTAATTACTAATATATAAAGTAAATTGAAAAAGGAGAGAAAGAAATGTTTTTAAAAAGGACGCTTGCAGTTTTACTTAGTGCTACAATGCTCTTTGGTATGACATCGTTGTCAACAACAGCGGCAACCACAGATACCGAAGCAGTGTCGGCAGGTAATTACTACAACGCAAGTTATCTTGAAAATTATGCAAGCAATGCTTACAACGAACAGAATCTCGGTGCAAATTACACAAAAAGCTCAACAGAGTTTAAGGTATGGTCACCTGAGGCGTCTGCTGTAAAGGTTAAACTCTATGCAACAGGCTCGGATTCAGAGTCGGGTGCAGCTGTTCTCGGCACTTATAACCTTAAAAAGAACAGCTCTACAGGTATGTGGTCGGTTACTGTAAACGGTGACCTTAAGAACACATACTATACTTATCTTGTTACCGTAAACGGTACAACAAACGAAACACAGGATGTTTATTCAAAAGCAACAGGTGTAAACGGTAACCGTTCAATGGTTGTTGACCTTGATTCAACCGACCCTGAGGGTTGGGATAACGATAACCATGTTCTTTTCAACAATGCTCAGGAGGCAGTGGTATGGGAGGTTCATGTTCGTGACTTCTCAATTTCGGATACTTCGGGCGTCAGCGATGACAACAAGGGAAAGTACCTCGCATTTACCGAGGGCGGCACAAAGATTAATTCGGATACAAGCGCAAGCTCTGTATCAACTGCTGCTGATTATCTTGTAAAGTCGGGTATTAACTGCGTTCAGCTTATGCCTGTATATGATTTCGGTTCTGTCGATGAAACAATCACAGGTTCGGCAACAAACAGAAACTGGGGTTATGACCCTGTAAACTACAATGTTCCCGAGGGTTCATATTCTTCTAACCCATATGACGGTAATGTTAGAATCACTGAATTTAAGCAGATGATTCAGGCACTTCATGACAGAGGTATTTCCGTTGTAATGGATGTTGTTTACAACCATACATATGTAACCGAGGGTTCATGTTTTACAGATACAGTTCCTAACTACTATTACAGAAAAACAAGTTCAAGCGTTTATTCAAACGGTTCAGGCTGCGGCAACGAAACTGCATCCGATAAACTTATGTACAGAAAGTATATGATCGACTCAATTCTCTATTGGGCAAGCGAGTACCACATTGACGGTTTCCGTTTTGACCTTATGGGACTTCACGACATTACTACTATGAATCAGATTCGTTCAAGTCTTGATAACCTTTATTCGGACGGTTCGGGTAAGAAGATTCTTATGTACGGTGAGCCTTGGACAGGCGGTTCATCCGCAATCAGCGACGGTTGTTTTCAGAGCAAAGCTTCTCAGCTTGATGCAAGAGTAGGTATGTTCTGCGACTCATACCGTGATGCTATTAAGGGTGGTACAAACGATGCATCAACCGGTTTTATTCAGGGTAATAATGGTAAAACTTACACAGTTGTAAACGGTGTAAAGGGTCAGTGCTTTGGCGCAAAAGCTCCGTCACAAACCATTGCTTATGCAGATGCCCACGATAACCTTATTATGTGGGATAAGATGGTGCTTAGTAACGGTAGTAAGGATTGGAACTCTACTTCCTCTTCGCTTACAGATCAGATGAAAGCCACAATGGGACTTCTCATGACTTCACAGGGCATAGTATTTATGACAGCAGGTTCGGAATTCTGCCGTACAAAGCAGGGCGACCACAACAGTTATAAATCAGCCGATTCAATCAACGCCATTGATTGGACTCGTTTAAAGACATATTCTGAAACAGCCGATTATTATAAGGGCCTCCTTAAAATCAGAGAGAATTACTCACCGCTCAAGGGAGGTAACTTCTCAACTCCTACATTCCAGTCATCATACGGCTATGTTGTTGCTTATACATATTCCAATAACACAGCCGGCGAGTGGGGCAAGGTTTGCGTACTCGTAAACAGCGGTACACAGACTTACACAGTCGGTCTTGACGGCAGCGGCTGGACAGTTGTTGCAAACGGCACAAAGGCAGGACTTGAAAGTCTTGGCACAGTTTCGGGCAACTCATATTCTGTCCCTGCAAGAAGTACTTGCGTACTTGTTCAGTCATCTACATTCGGTAATCTTCAGAATGCAGAGCCTACATACGGTACACTTAAGGTAAACCATGTTGATGAAAACGGCAATGCTTTAAAGAGCACATCAGCTACTTATAAGACAGGTACAACATACCGTGCTTTACCTGATACAACACTTCTTTATGACTATAATCTTGTTAATACAACAGGCACAACAACAGGTAAAGTTGAAAGCGGCAAGACATACACTGTAACATTTACATACAAATCATCGGGTATTTCCTCAGGTTACCTTACAGTAAACTATGTAAATGCAAACGGCACAAAGGTTAAAGACTCTGTTAAGAACAAAATGAGAAGCGGAGATGAATACTCTGTAAGTCCTGCAACAATTCAGGGTTATCAGCTTGATACAGATAGTTTCCCTGCTAACACAAGCGGTAATTTCTCAGGTACAGATACTACCATTACTTTTAAGTACAAGAATCTTAATTCTACAAGCACAGTAGTTCACTACAAAAAACCGTCAAGCTGGTCAGATGTTCGTTGCTATTCATATACAGACGACGGCAAAAATCCGACAGGCGAATGGAATACCGCTACAGTAATGACAAGCGAGGGCGACGGTTGGTACAAGTGTACAGTTCCTGCATCTGCTTGCTATGTAATGTTCCACCCAACTTCAAATACAGCTCAGGAGCCGGGACAGGGCGCAAGCGGTTATCCTGCATCGGGCGAAGTATGGATTAATAACGGCGCTATCACATTTACTGCTACAGTAATTACAAGCCATATTGATATTGCAACAGGCAAAAAGATTGCCGCTGATGTTGTAAGCGAGAAAACAAAGGTTACTTCAAGCGACACATACACAACTTCTGCCGTTGCAGGTAAAAATGTAATTACTCCTTTAAATGCAACAGGCAATTATTCCGCAGGCGTAATCAATGTTGTATATCTTTACGATTCAGGTGAAGTTCCTACAACAGCACCGACTACACAACCTACAACAGCACAGCCGTCAACATCTGCAACAGAAATTCCTACAACACCTTCTGATAAAGTATTGATAGGCGATGTTGATACAGACGGCAACATTTCAATCAATGATGTATCTGTTATACAGTTATTTATCAGTGAGCAGTCAACATTGACAGATAAACAGCTTATTGCGGCAGATGCAAATGATGATGGCAGTGTTGATGTAATTGACGCTACACTTGTGCAGATGTACTTGGTTGATAATATTGCAGGCGGCAGTTTAGTAGGTCAGTATAAGTATATTGTACAGCCTACACAGCCAACAACACAAGCAAGTACAGCGGCACCGACAACACAGCCTACAACAGCAGAACCGACAACAGAGCCTACAACAACTCCAAGCGGTACATACACAGTAACATTTGCAAACTCACTTAACTGGGACGGTACAATTTACTGTTATTATTGGACAAGCGGCAGTCAGGGTGAAGTTGCTTGGCCGGGCACAAAAATGAATTTCGTAGAGAATAATGACTACGGTCAGGCAGTTTATACATTGACTGTTCCGTCTTCTTGCGACAGCGTAATCTTTACTAACGGTTCTTCACAGACTGTTGATATTAACACAGGTTCAAAAGACACCAATTACTATGCTAAAACAACAAAGACAAATACAGGCTATAATGTAGGTACTTGGTGATAATTAAGATATATTAATTAAATATTCGATAGTCACGCAGCAATCCCTCCGAAAATATCGGAGGGATTGCTTTTGGCTTTTTATTGAAAAATTTGAATAAATTATGGTTTAGCAAATTATTTCGACAAGTAATTATAAAAGTCTGGTCGACCTTTGAAAAGGTTGTGGGTGTGGGCAATGCCCACAAATGCTTTATGCTATCGCAAACTTTTGATAGCCAAACGGCTTGCCGTTTGGCGGTTTGAACACAACGGCGAAAGCCAAATGCGACAGCAACAAAAGAAAAGCCACGCTACTAAACTACTAATTTGCCACTTTCAAGGGCAAATCAGACACGCATATAAGCTTTTTCATCCTTTAGAATATCTTTTATCTACTAATACACAAGTGTAACTTTCTCACTCTCTGCCACTCATTGGTCTTAACTTTTATTTCCTACTAAAGTATTGATTAGTCTAAGGTTTAGTTATTCTATGATATAAATTTAACAGTTTATTTTTATTGAAAATTAGTTCGTTTTAATTATTTAATGGGCTCTGCCCAAACCCGCAACCCTTTAAAAAGGGTTGACCTGAATTTTAGATTTATTAAACTCTGTTTTTAACCACAATTCCTCAAAATCCCCAAACATTTATAATATACAAAATTACCGCAAAACCAGCACAATTTTTATATTTGACAAGGTAATAGGAGAGTGATATACTAAGGTTAGCAAAAACTAACTATAAGGGTGGATTACTATGGATACTATTATTTCTACAATTATTGTTTGTGCGATTATCGCTGTTATTTGTGTGTTTGGTGTTTTAAAATACATAAAAAACCTTAAAAGCGGTTGCTGTGGTGCAGGCGGCGACAGTGTAAAAAAGGTTAAGCCAAAGGACAGCAATGCAAAAAATTTCAATTATGAATATAAAATCGTTATTGACGGTATGACTTGCAAGAATTGTGCAATGCGTGTTGAAAATGCTTTTAATTCAGATGAAAATTACCTTGCAAAGGTTAAGCTGTCGGAAAATTCTGCTTTTGTAAGGGCAAAGCAGGCAGTTGAAGAAAAAGTTCTGCGTGATGTTGTAATCAAAGCAGGATATATTCCTATGAAAGTTGAAAAAGTATAATTTTTATCTGCCATGTCGGCAAATTCCATACATGGCAGATATTTTTAAACGCAAGAGTTAGCTAAAACTAACCAAATTGATATGTTAAAGTTTTTATTAATTATTTTTACTTGACAATATTTGATTTTTTGTGATAAATTATCATTAACGAATATATGAACAGATAAGCATATATTCATATAATAACAGGAGGTAAAGTATGTTTCTTGAAATTAAGGGTATAGAAAAATACTACGGAACAGGGGATAACCGCACAAAGGTACTCAAAGGTATTACTGCGGGTGTTGAAAAGGGCAAAATATGCGTTTTACTTGGCCCGTCAGGCTCGGGTAAATCTACGCTTTTGAATATTATTGGCGGTATTGAAAAAGCAGACGGCGGAAGTATTTCTATTGACGGCAGCAGAATTGAAGATATGGGCGAAAAACAGCTTTCACTTTACCGCAGAAACCACCTCGGATATGTATTTCAATTCTACAATCTTATTCCGAATTTAACTGTTAAAGAAAATATAGAGGTTGGCGCATATTTGAGCAAAAATCCACTCAATACCGATGAGCTTTTGCACACACTCGGATTGTGGGAGCATAAGGACAAAGTGCCGAGTCAGCTTTCGGGTGGTCAGCAGCAGAGAACCTCAATCGGCAGAGCTATTGTAAAAAATCCCGATATTTTACTTTGTGACGAACCAACGGGCGCACTTGACTACAAGACTTCAAAGGACATATTAAAGCTGATTGAAACTATAAATCAAAAGTACGGAAATACAGTAATTATTGTAACTCATAATGACGCTATCAAGCTGATGGCAGACAAGGTTATTAAACTGCGAGATGGAAATATTCGTAAGGAATACGAGAACAGCGAAAAGGTAAAAGCCGAAGATCTTGATTGGTAAGGAGATGAATTTATGAAAAATCCGCTTAACAGGCGATTGCCACGAGAGCTTAAAAGCGACATAGGAAAGTATATTGTTATTTTCATATTTTTGGTGGCAACAATAGGATTTGTATCGGGTTTTCTTGTTGCAGGTTCAAGTATGAAAACCGCTTTTGACGAGAGCTTTGATAAAAATAACATTGAGGACGGCTACTTTGTACTCGATGATAAAATGACCGATGAACTGAATACTAAGCTCGAAAATCAGGACATTAAATTGTACGAGAATTTTTATAAGGAAGAAAGCTATAAAAACGCTGCATACAGAATTTATAAGAACAGAAATGATGTAGATAAAATCGAGCTTTTTGAGGGTGAGTTTCCAAAACAGGACGATGAAATTGCGATTGACAGACTTTTTGGCGAGAACAACAATATTAATATCGGCGACAAGGCAGAGCTTGACGGCAGGCAGTACAAGGTGAGCGGTTATGTTGCTTTTCCCGATTATACGGCATTATTTAAAAATAATACCGATATGATGTTTGATGCGCAGAATTTTACTGTTGCTGTGGTTACCGACAATGCCTTTGACAAAATATCGGATAAGCATTTACATTACTGCTATTCATATACTTTCAACGACAGCTCGCTTACCGAACAGCAAAAGCACGATAAAAACACCGACCTAAAAGAATTAATTGCTAAAAATGCTGTGATGAATAACTTTGTATCCGAGCTTGACAATCAGGCTATACATTTTTCGGGCGATGACATTGGTTCTGATACCTCAATGATGATAACCCTTTTATACATTGTAATTGCAATTATGGCATTTGTATTTGCAGTCACTACTTCAAATACCATTGAAAAGGAATCAGCCGTTATCGGAACACTGAGAGCGTCGGGTTATACCAAGGGCGAACTTTTAAGGCACTATCTTTTGCTCCCTGTTGTGGTTACAATCGTAGGTGCAATACTCGGTAATGTGCTCGGCTATACTGTGCTTAAGGATATTGTTGCCAATATTTATTACGGAAGTTACAGCCTCGGTCCGTATGTTACATTGTGGAACGGTTATGCGTTTGTAATAACAACCGTTGTGCCTTGCATTATTATGGTGATAGTCAATATATTTATTCTCAGCAAAAAGCTGGCGCTTTCACCGCTTAAATTTTTGCGTCGTGACCTCAGCAAAAAGGAAAAGAAAAAGGTTGCCAAGTTACCTAACTTTAAGTTTATGACAAGGTTCAGGCTTCGTGTTATTTTTCAAAACAAGTCAAGCTACATTGTTTTGTTTGTAGGTATACTTTTTTCAAACCTAATTCTTATGTTCAGTCTTATGTTGCCGCCATTGCTTGATAATTATAAGACAGAGGTAATCGACAATATGATTTGCGATTATCAGTATATATTGAAAATGCCCGTTGAAACCGATACTAAAGGTGCAGAAAAATATGCGGTAACTACGCTTGAAACCAATTTTGAAAATTCCGAAAAATCCGATGAAATTACGGTATATGGTGTGGATAAGGAGTCGGACTATGTAAAAGCAGGATTTATAGACAGAAACTCGGTTTATGTATCTGAGGGTATTTTGGAAAAATTCGGCTTAAAGGTTGGAGATAATCTTGACCTAAAGACAAAGTATGATGACAAAACCTATCGCCTTACAATTAGCGGTACATATAAATATCCTGCGTCATTGGCGGTATTTATGGATATAGAAAATTTCAGAACCGAGTTTGATAAGTCAGAAGATTATTTCAGCGGATATTTTTCAAATAAAGAAATAACAGACGTTGACGATAAGCTGATTGCAAGCAAGATTACTCAAAAGGATTTGACAGTAATCTCTGACCAACTGACCGATTCAATGGGTGGAATGTTCCCAATGGTTTCGGCATTTGCAATACTTCTCTATATGCTGCTTGTATATTTGCTTTCTAAAATCATAATAGAAAAGAATGCAAATTCGGTATCAATAGTAAAGATACTCGGCTATCAGAACGGTGAAATTACAAGGCTTTACATTATTTCAACAGCTATTGTAGCAATTTTTTCGGTAATAATCAGCCTGCCGATTTCATATTTATTGATGAAGATAATATACAGTGAATTGATAAGCAGTTTTTCGGGTTGGCTTTCATTCTACATAGAACCTATGGTTTATGTAAAAATGCTCGTTTTCGGAATACTCGCATATGCGGTTGTAGGCGCTTTGCAGTTTAGAAAAATCAAAAAAATTCCAATGGAAGAGGCGCTCAAAAACGCAGAATAAAATACAGACCGACACTTTTGCTGTGTCGGTCTGTTGCTTTAGTTTTGAAAATTAATTTGCTGTTCTTCAATCAGCGGATAGCGCATAAGCTCGGTGCTGTCGAGATTTTCTTTGCGCATATCAACGGCGGAAATCTGATGATTATTATAGGTTGTGTAGTAGTAAATTCCCTTTGTTGTGTTACAGCAAGAGGTATAAATCGTAATTTCATACTTGCCCTCGCTCACTTCGCAACAGCCTCGCTGTTGGTCTACCGAGCCGAGAATATGGAAAAACTGACTTACACTTTCGTTTTCACTGTCGGCAGAAATTGAATTCATTTTTGTAAACGCAACTCGTGCAAAGCGTGAGGCAGAGGAGAGGTCACCCGGAAGTCCGAGTGCGCCCATTCCTCGGCTGTACGAGTTAAGCGCAAGACCGTTTGCAAAGGTGTTTTGCGGCTGTTTAGGAGAAAGCGACATATAATTATTGAGCATAAACATTTGTGTTTCAAACGGCGGATTGTTTGTAAGCACGCCAACCGGATTATCGTAAATATGCAGTCCGTCTGCCATAGATTCCACTGTAATGCAGCCGTTCTCATCGGCAATTATCCAATGAAGTTGAGCGGTCGGGAGTTTTTCGCTGAACGGTGTATCTGTAAGATTTATGCTTGCAAGCAAGCTTTTTGCCTCGTTAATATTTGCGCATTTGCCTAAAATGTATGGTATAAATTCAAACTGAGCAATATTTTCCTTTCCGCTTACAGGCTTTGCGTAAACGGCATTTCCCACAAAGTTAAGTCCTGCCATTCCAAGACCTTTTTCGTTGATTGCATCATAGTAAAGGGGATAATTTCCCGCAATATGTGCCATTCCGATTATAGCATAGTGAGAGGTGCAAGCGCTTGTGTGGCGAAAATCAAAGGCATAGTTTCTCGGAGTAACGGTTATTTCGTCACCGTACGAAAATTCATAGTCAAGAGTTCGTCCAAAATAAAAATCCTTTGTTTTGTATGTTGCGGCAGTACACATATATAAACCTCCTTGTGTTATTGTTTTCTAAAAATAATTTAATATGTAAATGTTTAAAAATAATATCAGACTCCTCACCAACCGACAAGGAGTCCTTTTGATTTGCAGTCAGATTATTACCATTTAAGCTCGCCGTCACCGCCCATAAGTTTTGTCATTTCCTCAATTTTTTCAAGCGGAAACGGGGGAGATGATACGGGTTTCATTGCAATGGACATAAGTTTCATGGGATTATCATCAGCGGCAATTCTGTTTGAACTTAATGCTCCGCAGATTTTACAGCGGTGAATAATTGCCCATTCGCTGTTTTTGCGCACCCATACTGCAACGGGTTCCATTGCTCCTCCGCAGTCAGCCTCACGATCACCCGGTTCAATATCAAGGTGCATACTCGTAAGACAGTAAGGGCAGTGGTTGCGGTGGTCACTTCCTGCACCGTTTGGCACAACAAGTCTGCCACATACCTTGCAGGTAAAACTTTCATTGCAGGCGTGTGATTTATAATAACCTTTTTTATATGATTTTTTCTTGTTTTCTCTATTCATAGAGCATAATCCTCCAAAAAGTAAAATCAAAAACCTTTTGGGAGGTTTGTGGGTAAAAGCAGCAAACCTCCCGATTATGCTACTATTACCGTTGTATTAGTCTTTGCCAAACACTAATCTCCTTATAAAAATATTTATGAAAAAGCCAAGGGTTAGTCAACAATTTACAATTTTATTATATCAGCATATAAAATGTTTTTCAATATACATCAAGTTAATTTTTGTATAAAATTATATTTTAATTTTCTCCCACTCTGTCCTTGTGATTCCGTACACAACAGTTGTTTCATTTTCACTGTCAATAAATTCATCAAGTTTTTTACAACCGTATGACACAGCGACAGCGGCGGAGGCAATGTTATCTTTTTTCATATAGGAATACACGGTATTGAAAGGAGTGTTAATAAAAGTCCAATCTCTTACCGCAATGCTTGCCTCTTTAGCATAGCCTTTATGCTGCATATCTTTTCTAAAATGATACCCGATTTCAGGCTTTATTTGATTATTAATCATTTGCATTGTAATTCCGCAGTCGCCAATCATTTCACCTGTGCTTTTCAGACAGACCGCCCACAATCCAAATCCGAAAATATGGTAGCGCTCAATGCTCCTGTTTATCCAATTTTGTACCCTGCTTTCATCAAAGTGTAGGGGTAGTGCTGCATAATGTCGGAATCCGCCAGCACTTTATATAAAGCGTCAAAATCTTCGTGCGTAAGCTCCCGAAGATACAGCCTTGCAGTTTCAATTTTTATTTTATCACCATTAATAATTTTATAGCAATCAAAAATTTCTGTCAATAAAAATCAAAGGGAACTTCTCATTTGAAAAGTTCCCTGATTTTATGCAAGTGATTTTTTCTTCGCAAAGCCTTTCATTTTTACATAATACACAACAAGCATAAGCAGCATACTTGCAGTCCATGCGGCAGGGCCTGCAACGCATATTGACGCATAGCCGATTATTGAGCTGAAAAGAACAGGTGTGCATATTCTCATGGCAACCTCAATCAGGGAGCCAATCATTGGAATAATGCCGTTTTTAAGTCCCTGTATTGTGCCACGATAAATGAACAGCATACCGAGCGACCACTCAAACGGACAGTTCCAGAATATGAATTGTACGGAGTAATCTATTGTTTGCTGAGAGCTGCCGTTTGTGAATATTCCTGTAATTTGTGTGGCAAAAAGCATTGAAATTGCGCCCACAATTATTGAGTAGGCAATACAAAGCATAAGGCAGTTATTAACGCCTTTTTTGATTCTGTCATACTTGCCTGCGCCCTCATTTTGCCCTGCAAAGGTGGCAATTACCGTACTCATAGAGTTCATAGGATTTTGAATAAGCAGCTGTACTCTGTTGCCAATGGTGTAAGCCGCAACCGCATAAGAGCCGAACTGATTTACAAAATACTGTAAAACCATCATTCCTATTGAGATAACGGAATTTTGAAGTCCCATAGGACAGCCTACCCTAAGCTCGTCTGTAATCATTCTTTTTATATCTTTAAAGCTATCTTTTGTAGGCAAAAGCATTTTAACCTTGAAGTATATATAAATGCAACAAAGCACAGCGGAAATAAGCTGAGAAATAACCGTTGCTATTGCCGCACCGGATACATCCCACTTGAATACTACTATAAACAGCAGGTCAAGCCCTACATTGAGTACAGAAGAAAATAACAGCAGATACAGCGGAGTTTTGCTGTCGCCCACCGAACGGAGAAGTGATGCGGTAAGATTGTAGAGCATTGTTGCAGGTATGCCAAGGTAAATTATAGTGAGGTATTGGCTTGCGTAGTCAAAGGTTTCTTTTGTTGTGCCGAGCATTGTAAGAAACGGATTTACCAAAAATACAAACGCAGCGGTGAGTACAACCGAGGACACTACACCGATGAGTATGTGTGCGGCAACACTTTTCTTTACCCGTTCTATATTTCCTGCGCCAAAGTGCTGAGAGGTTATTACCGAACAGCCTGCCGACAGTCCTATAAAAAATCCAAGTGCAAAAAAGTTTAACGAGCTTGTAGAGCCGACCGCCGCTAATTTTATTTCCCCAAGAGTTTGACCTACTATGAGAGTATCAACTACATTGTATAATTCCTGCAAAAGGTTTCCGATTATTACAGGAATAGCAAAAAGCAAAATCTGACTGAATATTTTTCCCTGCGTAAGATTTCTTATTGATTTTGACTCTGCCACAAATGTTCAACCACCTTTGTTAAAAATTATCGTAAAAAATAAAAATAAGCTATAATATCTTTAAATTCGTATGAATTATAGCACAACAGAGTAAAAAAGTAAATCATACAATTCTAAAAAATATAAAGACTTTTTGCGACAAAAACTCTGCAAAATGCACATAGATTTCAGCTCGGAAAATAACGATTGCAATTATTTTATTTGCAATGCAAAAATATTGTTTCAAGCTATTTTCAATACTTTTTCGGTGCGGAATTTGTTAGTCAAATGACAGTATTTCCCCGAAGTCGATGTCCTAATAGTCGAGCGAGCTGTAAATGTCTGTATCGTCAGACTTTTTATGAATTTCGTAATCATCACAGTCTTTGTCAAGGCTGTAGAGCATAGCTTCTCGTGTTAATGCGGCGTAGTCACTGTCGCTGAGAGAAAGCAAAGCACCTACAAATTCTTCTTTTGTAAAGCCATGGAAAATCAATTCCTCATTATCAAAAATAAAGTTTATAGCCTGTTCAATAACCTCATCGTTACCAAACCTGAACACAACCGGAAGCCAAGCCATTTGCTCATCCTCATCATAAGGAATAGCCCTGATATAATCAGAAAAAGTTTTTTTCATCAAAGTGCTCTGCAATAATATCTGCCTGCTCTACTCGTTTGAAAGATGTAAAATCTTCAGCGGATTCAGCAGAATATTCTGTATAATCAGAACACCAGTTAAGCTGACTTGTATATGCGTTGAAAACTACACAAAGGGTAAAATCATCTACCACATTGCCGGTTTCTTTCCATGTTACTGTTGCACATGGCTCACTAAAATCTCGAATAAAGTATAAGCTGTCATAGGTATTAATACCTTTGTATTTAAACGAAACAATTTTATCATTTGCATTTTCGTTGTAAGGGAAAAGGTTTGTTCCCAGCTCTTTATAAAGTTCTGCTTCAAATTTTGATAACAACGCAGGAATTTCATATTTTGACACACATAAAATTTTAAACATATCTGGCATAAAAATCACCTTGAAAAAATTATTCAACGCACCGCTTTGCCGGCATAGCAGCTTTGTTGTGCTATAAGAATACAATAAAACTTTTAATTGCACAATGTATTTTCAGCAACAATTTTTTCAATGGTAAAAGTTTAGCTAAATGGTAAAATTGACTATACTATGGAAGAGCTGCGTTTGTGTAATGGGCAGAGAGCTTTGTGCAATACACAGAAAATTTGGCGATTTAATTGTATAAAATTACTCCCGGCACTGCTGATTAATGCGGTGTCGGGAGCTGCTTTTTATATATGAAGATGTTTGAGTACCGGAAAAAATTTCTTTAGCTTGCACCAAAGAAGTATAAAACCCGAGCAGGCAAGAATATCAACAATTGTCATAATCCACCAACAATAGCTTATACTTTGCAGTACAGGAGTATTGCTCCAAATTTGGTTTGAATAACTGTTTACTGCGTAATTTAAAGCCATAATAATTATGGTGTTTTTGCCTAAGAATGCTAAAAATTTAAAATTATTCACATATTTGTAGCAGATAAAGAGTATTGCAGAGGAAACTGTAATTGACCCCAAAAATGTAAGGAAAGTGTTGTTTAAGGTGTTGTTGCAGAGGTCAACTCTCGGGTTAGTTATTATGCAAAATGCGCCGAGGGCAACCATAGAAACAACAAACGAAATGCCATGATTAATTTTTTCAAGCGTGTTGTTTTCTTTTATTTTTAAGCCTATGAACATAAATACCGTACCGATAAGCGCAATGTTAATGTGCCAAGGCAGTTGAATTTTTACCGTAAGATATAAAATGTAGTCTAATATTACGGATAATAAACAGATTGCGGTTTGTATTCCTGCACTTTTAATTTTATTGAGTAAATAAAAGCAAATACAGCAGATGAACATACAGGGCAAAAACCATAGCGGTGTGCAGTTCGGCATTTTGTCTATTGCGCCCCAAGAGTAAAATATCCATTGCAAATGATTCATTGTTGAGTCAAATAATTCCTGACCTTTCAGACCTTTAATTTGTTCAATCGGTATATTTATGAGTAAATTGAAAAAAGCCAAAATAAAGTAAGGCACTATGTAAGCTTTAAATTTGGATACTGTGAATTTTTTGAAACCGAGTTCGGACCATTTTGTTTTATTATATAAAAATCCAGAAAGTATAAAGAAGAATGGCATATGAAAGCCGAAAATTGCTTTAACAAGCGGGTCAGGTGCATTTGCGTGACCTATCAGCATTAAAATAATCACAAATCCTCTTGCTACATCTATGTAAGACAGTCGCTCGGATTTATCTTTTTCCATCAATAATCCCCACACATTTTTTTATTTTGACATTTGCATAACTACTATTATAACCCAGATTTTGAAATTTTCAAGGATATGAGATTATTTTGCTTTTTTAAATATAATTCTTGAAATAAATACTTAAATAATAGTTCAAATAGCTTTTATTATAAAATAAATATGATATAATTATCTGTAAATAATTATTGTAAATTTAAAAGGTGGTGCTTTTATGAAAGAAACTTATGAGGAAAAAATAAACAGAAGATTAAAGGTTAAGCAAAGAATTATTGAGGTTGCCGCAGGCAGGGAAAAGGCTGACCTTGTAATTAAAAACGCAACATATCTTAATGTATTTTCAAATGAGTTTTTGCAGGGTGATATTGCCGTTGCAAACGGTCTTATTGCAGGCATAGGCGAATACGAGGGAGAAAAAGAAATTGATGTGAACGGAAAAATTGTACTTCCGGGATTTATTGATGCGCATATTCACCTTGAAAGTGCAATGGTAACTCCGAGTGAATTTGCAAAGGCTGTTATTTCTCATGGCACTACAACGGTTATTACCGACCCACACGAAATAGCAAATGTAATGGGAACTGACGGTATTGAATATATGATACAAAGCTCGCAAAATCTGCCTGTTGATGTTCATTTTATGTTGCCGTCTTGCGTGCCTGCCACCGCCTTTGACGAAAGCGGCGCAGAGCTTGGCTACAAAGATATTGATTCGTATTTTGAGCATAAAAAAGTTCTCGGACTTGCCGAGATGATGAACTATGTGGGAGTGATAAATGGTGACGATGATGTGGTTTCAAAAATAGTTGTCTCGCAGGCGCACCACAAGAAAATTGACGGACATGCTCCCGAACTTTCGGGAAACGACCTAAACGCTTACATTGCGGCAGGTGTGTATTCCGATCACGAATGTTCCACTTTTGAAAACGCACTCGAAAAGCTGAGAAAAGGTCAGTTTATTATGATAAGAGAGGGTACTGCCGCTCACAATCTAAAGGCGCTTATGCCGTTGCTGAATCAGCAATATTATGCACGCTGTATGTTTGCCACTGATGACAAACATCCGAGTGATTTGCTGTATGGAGGACATATTGATTACATAGTAAAACAGGCGCTGAAAAACGGAGCAGATCCAATAGTTACCCTCAAAGCGGCAACGCATAATGCGGCAAGATATTTTTTGCTCAATAACAAGGGTGCAATAGCTCCCGGCTACCTTGCCGATATTGTAGTGGCAGATAATTTTGCTGATTTTAATGTTGAAATGGTATTCAAAAGGGGAAAGCTGATATTTGACGGCGAGGTAAAGGAATTTGACGCTCCGTCTGTTGATGAAACACTTGTTGAAAAATGCCACAATACCTTTAACCTTGACGAGGTTACGCCGAATAGCTTTAAAGCTGACGGAAAGCTCGGACTTATCGGGCTTGTAGGCGGTGAATTGCTCACACGCAACCTTGGCTTTGCGGATAAAACAGATGTAGAAAATGATATTTTAAAGATTGCCTGCGTTGAGCGCCATAAGAACACGAACCATATAGGCGTAGGATATGTAAAAGGATACTCGCTGAAATCGGGTGCAGTCGCAACCTCTGTTGCACACGATTCGCATAATATTATAACCGTAGGCTGCAGTGATGCCGACATAGCCGTTGCGGTTAATGCCATTAGAAAAGCAAAGGGCGGAATAGCCGTTGTTGAAAACGGAGAGGTCAAGGCTTTGCTCGAACTCCCCGTTGCAGGTCTTATGTCGGAAGAAAAGTTGGAAACAGTAAACGAAAAACTCGAAAAAGCAAAAGCCGAGGCATACCGCCTTGGTGCAGATAGAAGCATTGACCCGTTTATGACCTTGTCATTTTTGAGCCTGCCCGTCATCCCGTCATTGAGAATAACCACAAAAGGCGTGTTTGATGTGGAAAAGTGCGAGCTTTTAAAGGATGAGATGAGTGTTTAAAGCGCAAAGTTTAGCATTTGTTTTTCTTTATCGTCCGACTGAAACTAAGTTAAAATCCAATTTAAAATTTACTGATTATCTCCCAATAACCTCTCTGTAAAAATCTATAAAGGCATTCAGAGCGGGGGAGCGCCATTTGTTTTTGTGTATCAGTAATTGAGTCCACACTGAAACGCTGAAATTCATAATCGGCAGGTGCTTTATTTCGCCTGAATGGTAGTAATCCTCAGTTATGAAATCGGGCAGGAATGACACCATACGGCTGTCTTTTATAAGTGAACATATTTGCAGTGGATTGCCGATTTCGAGTATTGGGTGAATTTCCAACGATTGCAATGCAAGCTCGTTGTTAAGCAGTTTTCGGTAGCTCATATTGCTTTCTGTCAATACAAAGTCTTCCTCGCAAAGTCTGCTGAGTGTAATTTTTTTCTGCTGAAAAAGAGGGTGCTCAGCTGCCGCAAAAAAATGCACAGCCTCCTCGTGCTCGGCACATATGATAAATTCCGAATCGTAAATATGGCTGTCGAGCGTGAATATAAGGTCAACCTCGTTTTTCCTCAGCATATCAAACATTTTTTCTGTTCCGCTCTCAAATACCACAAGGTGGATATTCGGAAAAAGTCTGCGGAATTTCAAAAAATCATCTTTGAAATAGCGGCTGCATACAGAGCTTGACATAGCAAGGCGGATATTTCCCTCAACAGTCTCGGGTGTACGCAAATCCTCAAGCATTTTTTCGCGCGATTCAAGAATGTTCCGTGCGTGCTGTAACACTATAATTCCGTCTGCCGTTAGGCTGATTCTATGATAAAATCGGTCAAAAAGTACAGTGTTCAGCTCGCTTTCAAGCTGTTTTATTTGTGAAGATACTGTCGATTGCGTGTAGCCGAGCTTTTCGGCGGCGGCAGAAAATCCCGAATATTCGCAAACCGCAACAAAGGTTTTCAGTACATTTGTATCCATAGCTTTTTATTCCTTTACAAACGATATTTTCGTTATTATAACATATTATTATCAATTTTACAAATGATACAATATTTGATATAATAATGTTTGCATTATGTTTAGTTTTAAAGGAGATTTTATTAATGAAGCGTGAGCAGCTTGGCAGTCGCCTTGGATTTATTATGCTTTCTGCCGGATGCGCTATCGGATGCGGAAATGTTTGGAAATTTCCGTGGATGTGCGGTCAAAATGGCGGCGGAAGTTTTATGCTTGTTTACATAATATGTCTTATTGTGCTTGGTATTCCGTCTTTGATTATGGAATTTGCAATTGGCAGGGCGGCGCAGACAAGTCCGATACATATGTATAAAAAATTAGAAAAACCGGGACAAAAGTGGGGCGGCTTTGGTTGGGTGTGCCTTGTCGGCAATCTTGCGCTGATGGCGTTTTACACAGTTGTGTGCGGATGGATTATCTACTATTTTGTCAATTTTCTTATAGGGAATAATGCCGACCTTGGCTTTAATTCTATGATTTCTCAGCCGTCTGTAAATGTTATTTTTCTGCTGGTTACGGTAGTTATTGCTTTTGTAATTCTCTCGTTCAATATTCAGAGCGGACTTGAAAAAGTAACAAAATATATGATGTGCGCATTGCTTGTGCTGATGGTAGTTTTGGCGGTAAACAGTCTGCTGCTGAAAGGCGCAGGAGAGGGAATGTCGTTTTACCTCAAACCCGATTTTTCAAAGATTGACGGCTCGGTTATAGTGGCGGCAATGAATCAGGCATTCTTTACATTGTCAACAGGTATGGGCGGAATGGCTATTTTCGGAAGTTACATAGGCAAAGACCATTCCCTTATGGGCGAGGCTGTTAATATAATTTCTTTGGATACTCTTGTTGCCATTCTTGCAGGTGTAATAATTTTTCCTGCTTGCTTTACTTATGGTGTTGAAGTAAATTCAGGCCCGAGCCTTTTATTTGACACTATGGCAACTGTGTTTAATAATATGGCAGGCGGCCGCATATGGGGAACTCTCTTTTTCCTGTTTATGGTTTTTGCGGCTTTGTCAACCGTTCTCGGTGTGTGTGAAAATATCCTTGCAATGATTAGAGATTTAACGGGTTGGTCACGCCGCAAAGGAAGTTTGATTTGCGGAATTGTTGTATTTGTCCTTGCACTTACAACAGCGCTCGGTTTTAGTGTGCTTCATTTTCAACCGTTTTCCGAAGGAACAACATGGCTTGATTTCTGGGATTTCATAGTATCTACAAATATTCTTCCGCTGGGTTCGCTTGTTCTTGCTCTTTTCTGTTGCAATAAATTCGGCTGGGGCTGGGATAACTTTATCAAAGAGGCTAACGAGGGCAAAGGACTTAAGATTAAGTCGTGGATGAAACCCATTTTTAAATATGTTGTACCTCTGTTTATAGGATTTATTTATGTTTACGGCTTGATTACATTTAATTGGAAATGATTGTTTATATAACTTAAAAAGTAGGTCAACATTAAAATGTGTTGACCTACTTTTTGTGGTGTCGGTATTAAATTACAGTTATCACACAAAGTTTAGTTTAGTAAATTGCGTCAATGACAAGGTGTATCAAGGTCTATGTATAAACTTTTATATAGCAAATAAAAAAACTGTATATAAAAAGTTATGTAAATTACATTGATGCACATTGCACATCATAAAATTTATGCACTGAAAAAGACAGCACATAAATTGACGGTAATATAAATCAAAGAATAAATTTAGTCTTTGGATTTTCAAACTCTGCTTTGCGAATTTCAAAGGCTTTTTTTACATCATCTTCAAAGGCGAGAGTAGGCTTATCCGTACCCATCAGCTTTAAAAGCCTTTTTGTAAAATCGGGGTTGTTTACAAGTATCGGCCCGAGCTGAGCGGTAGCGACTAAGTTGTTTACCATAATGCCCTCTTTGTCGGAGTCTTTGTTAATGCCAATGCCCTTAATGCACTTGACAAAGCAGCAATCCGAGTTGTCTCCAAACCAATATGTAAACTGACTTCTGAAACCGAGAATTTCTGTTCCGTCTGCCATTGTGCCATGATTAAGACCGTTAAATCGTGTGTACTGCGCTCTTTTTGCGGTAAATGGCAAAATGCCGAGTGCAGGGATTTTTCTGCCGTCATAGTCCTCAATTTCATTGAAAAGCACTTCACCCGAATTGCCTGTAAAAAGCATTGGAGTGCCGTCCTCAATAAGCTGATTTATTCTGTCACGATAGGGTAAAAGCGCCTTTATTATAAGCTCCTGATTCTTTTCGTTTGACGGTGCAAGGTAAATTAAATTTGGCTCTTCGTCTGTGAATAACGGTTTGTCGCCAAAAGCAGTTGAAACGAACTCAGCGTTCGGCAGACATTTTTTAAGATATTTTATATTGCCCATATCGCCGAAAAGATTGCATATTTCGGGGAATAGAATTTCTATTTTCATTACTTTGCACTCCTTTCAGCCATTCTGTTGCCGATTGTGTTCTTAGAAATTGTAGCGTACGAGGTTGTGTAAACATCATAAAGAAAGAAGATTGTGTCTGCCTTGTCAAGGTCTACCGCCATTGCTGCATCAGATTCCTTTTCAACACAAGTGATTTTTTCCTCGGGAACACCTGCAAGAAGCAATCTTACCTTATAATCCATTCGGCGAACTCCGCTGCAAATAACCTGCTCAATTGAGTTGTCATTCAAAAATTCAAAGTCTGTGTCATATATCCAAGCTGTGTTTTCGCTTGTTTCCTCTGCGTCACCGAGGTCATCGAGCATAAGTACAACAGATTTTTTGCCGCTGTGATTTTTAATAGAAGAAAATACTCTTGAGCAGGCAACAGGATTCTGTCCCTTTGCCACACTCATAATAACCTGCTTGTCGCCGATTTTTTCCTCATCATAACGGCTCTTTACAATTTCGAGCTTTTCAACCGATTTTCTGAGCTGCTCTGCGCTAAGTCCGAACTCCGAAAGAACGGCGATTGCGCCTGCAAGGTTGTAGGTGTCTGTAACAGAAGAGCCCACCATTTTAAAGTCGGCGGTTTTGCCCTTGAGCGACATTGTAATTCTGCCTGTACCTTCGTTTACCTTTGTAACATCATAGTCAGCTTTTGGCGAGCGGAAACTGCATTTTGTGCAGTGAGCCGAGCCAATATGGTGGTAGCGGCGGAAGTCATATTCAAGTCGGCTGCCACATTTAGGACAAAGCGGTGTGTCTATTATAATGGTATCCTCATTAAGAACCTCGTCACTCTGCTTTTCAATGCCAAAATAAACTCTGTCATTGTTTTTTGCCAGTCTTGCGCTTACAAGGTCATCAGCGTTCAAAACAAGCTTTGTCTGCTTTGGAATATGCTTGTCGAGAATGTCAAATATAAATTCAGAGTGTGCATTTCGCTTATAGGAATCTCTGAAAAGGTTTGTGCAGAGTAGGTATGTAGGGTGCACATACGGATAAATAAGTCTTGAGCTGCGTTCGTCAAGCTCAAGTACGGCAAGGTCTTTTACTGTTTTGCCTCTTAAATTAACGGCAGAAATCAATGTAGTTGCCACACCGCCGAGAATATTACTTCCTGCACGATTATTTACAGGTGAAAATCCGTTGTCGGCAAGAATATCATTAATCATATTTGCTGTTGTGGTTTTGCCGTTAGTTCCTGTTATGCCGATAATTGTTTTCGGCTTATCCATTCTGCCCAAAAAATCGGGACAAATTTTCATAGCAAGCACACCGGGCATATGAGTGCCGTTGCGGTGCATTACCGAGAGTGCAACAGTAGCAAGTTTTGCAGCGTAAAGAGCCGCAAAAAATCGAATACCCTTCATTTATAAAGCTCCTTTAATTCTGATTATAAATTTTATTATATCAAATCAAACATAATAGTGCAAGGTTGCGAGCGGATAAAACAAACAAATAAACCACAATAATTTTATTATATTTTTGAAGATACAATTATCCTGCAATCTGCCACAAAAAATCTTTGACATTTGCAAAAAATAATGTTATTTTATATATAGTAATAGTTTAACAATATATTAAAATTTAAGCTACCAAGATATAGATATTTTTTATAAAAGGTGGTTACTATATGGCTGAAATCAGTTTGCTAAATCCGCAAAATTCTAAAGCTGTGTTTAAGAGCCTGACAAAAGAAAGTATAAATGACCTTTCGCTCGACTTTATTTGCAAGGCACTTACGAAAAGTGAATACGAACAAAATGTTATAATGAAAATTATGACAGAGATTACAGATGACGCAGATACTGTTAGGTACAGGGGTGATGTTTTTGATGATTTTTTAAGATTTCCAAAGCTGAGGGAGTCCCTTGCCGAGCTGCTTGAGGAGCTTAATGATTTGCGAGATATTTCAAGATTTCAAAAGGATACCGAGGCGTCATCTTTGTGGAAGTTAATCAATCGCTTGCGTGAGATTGACGGCTATGTAAATTGCATTACAAAAATCAAGGAGTGCCTTGAAAGTCTTGATATTAAATCTGAGGGCTTGCTCACGCTAAAAAAAGAGGTAACGGATATTTACGCAAACAGCGGCTTTCCGCAGCTTAAAAAGGATATTACCGAAACCTTTGCCAAGGTGCAGAGGGTAAAGAGCATTACTATCGGTGTAAATCTTGATGATTTGCTAAGACCAAAGAGCGCAGGTATTCTTTCGCTGAATGACAAGGCTTTTGCCTCGTCGGGACTTATGCAGCATTTTTTGAAATTTACAAATAACGACGATGAAATTCATTTCGGTACGGATATATCCGATATTAAAAAGTTCCACCCGTCAAGTCCAAAATTCAAAGAAAACGATATTGGAATCGGCACGCTTGATGCAGTTCCCGCAAACGGAAATCCTCATGTGACCGCAAGCGGACTTACGGGTGCAGATCCGCTTTCCGACAGTCTTAAAAAAGCGGTAACGGATATTATGAGAAAGACAGTGCGTGATATTCAGAGTGTGCTTACAAAGTATGTGAATATCAGCGGATACACCCTCTCGGCGCTTATGCCTGAAATTGTTTTCTACATTAGGTGGGCAGAGCTTGTTGATAAGATAAGGGCAAAGGGACTTGATATGTGCAAGCCTGAAATTTTGCCGTCTGAAAGCCGAGAGATTTTTGCAAAGGGCGTTTATAACCTCAAGTTAGGCATTAAGCGTGTAAACGGCGAAGAGTTTAATATTGTGGCAAATGATATTGATTTTGACGATAAGTCGGGCAGAATTTATATTCTTACAGGTCCGAACAGAGGCGGTAAAACCACATTTACTCAGGCAGTTGGACTTGCGGTGCTGCTTGCTCAAAATGGCATTTACGCACCTTGCGGTGAATTTAAACTCAGTCCATGTGATAACATTTTTACACACTTTCCGGCAGACGAAAACGATACCGTTGACCTTGGCAGACTTGGCGAGGAGAGTAAAAGACTTGCAGAGATTTTTGATGTTGCAACCGAAAACAGTATGCTTTTGCTTAACGAAAGCCTTGCTACCACAAATGTTTCTGAGGGTTTGTTTATCGCAAAAGATGTTGTGCGTGCAATGCGCTACCTCGGAGTGCGCTCTGTGTTCAATACGCATATGCACGACCTTGCCAAAAACCTTGATGAAATGAATACCGAGACCGAGGGAAAAAGCATTGTGCAGAGCCTTGTTACAGGAGTTGACCATGGCGAGCGCTCGTTTAGAGTTTATATTTCGCCGCCGCAGGGCAGCAGCTATGCAAGAGATATTGCAAAGAAATACGGTGTTACATTTGAACAGATAAAAACCAATATAGACAAAGCGTAAGAGGGGAATATTTATTAAAGAAAATTATCAGCATTGTGCTTGCAACTGTACTTTCGGTATTTACAGCAGTTGCGGCTGTTGTGCCTGCCGCAGCGGTTGAGGGCACTGTAAGCCGGCATTATGACGGAGAAATAAAAGGACGGGGACAATCAATAGATACAAGTTCGGAATCGGCATATCGGGTGATTTTGAATTTACAGTCGGCGGTGCGCTTGAAAAATACGGAATACAGTTTTATGACGCAACAGGGCATAAGTATGTGGACGAAAGCTGTCATACAGGAAGGTTTGCCGATAAATTCTATATTTCAGCCGGCACATACTATGTAGCCTATGTTAGCGCCGACAACGCAACGGGCAGTTATGAGCTTGACACAACAAAAGCTGTATTCGGTGATTTTAACAATGATAATAAAATAGATGTAAACGATGTTACGGTTTTGCAGATGTTTATTTCAGTCGGACATAAATTTTCGGATTTAAAGGTGCTTTCGGCTGATTTGGACGGCGACGGACTTGTTATGGTAACAGATGTTACCCACTTGCAGATGGCTATTACCGCCGGCGCAGAAAGTATGTAATTTATAGTTAAAACAACACGCACCCTTTAGGCTGATACTTAAAGAGTGCGTGATTTTATTTGTTTAAGATGGTTTGGTTCTATGATAAATGTTGTGGTAATGATGCTGTATTAAAAATTATTTTATTAAATCCTTTACAACCTCGCCTGCAATTATAAGTCCTACTACTGACGGAACAAAGGCGGTACTGCCGGGAACCTGTCGCCTTTGGGTGCATTTTCTTGCAGTTTCGGGAGGACAGATACAATTAGTTTTACAGCTGACAGCCATATCATCAATAGGTGTAATCGGCTTTTCTTTTGAGTAAACTACCTTTAACTTTTTTATTCCACGCTTTTTAAGCTCGTTGCGCATTACCCTTGCAAGAGGGCAGACCGAGGTCTTGTAAAGGTCGGCTACCTCAAAGGCGCTTGCGTCAAGCTTATTGCCTGCGCCCATTGAGCAAATAATGGGTGTATCAGCCTTTTTTGCCTGCATAACAAGCTCAATTTTTCCTGTTACTGTGTCGATTGCATCTACAATATAATCGTACTGAGTAAAGTCAAAATCGCCCGAGGTTTCGGGAGTGTAAAACTTTTGGTGCTTGTTTATAATTATATCTGGGTTAATTTCCTTGAGCCTTTCCTCGGCAACATCTACCTTGTATTTTCCCACCGTTTTTCTTGTGGCAAAAATCTGACGATTAATATTTGTAAGGCAAACCTTGTCATCGTCAATAAGGTCGAGCTGACCTATTCCCGTTCTTGCGAGAGCCTCGGCTGTGTATCCGCCAACTCCTCCTATTCCGAATATTGCAACTCTTGCGTTTGCAAGTTTTTCCATTGCCTCTGCGCCAAGCAAAAGCTGAGTTCTTGAAAATTGATTAAGCATTGATTTTCTCCTTAATATAAAAACTGAGTTTATCGTCTGAAATTTGAATTTTATAATTCATATTGCGAAAAAAGTTTTCGGCGTGCTGCAAAACTTCATCGCTCGGAATTTCGTCAAACGAAAAATACTGTCCGCCGCAGGCATCGTGAAAATGCAGATATGTGTTAAAATTTTCCATAAGCTCTGATTTCAGTATTTTTACCGTATCAAATTTTATTATCATAGCTACTCCTTAATTTATAATTCCTATCTATACAATAAGTATTATATTTCAATCATCTGTTTTGTCAATAGAAAAATCAAAAAAGCTGTTTTAAATCAGCGCATTTGTCTGAGATAAAATTTATTATAACACAAAAACAGCTCTACGCAAAATTAAAGCGCAGAGCCGTTTTAGATTATTATTTCATTTCAAAACTGATAATCAGTTTTCCGTTTGTGTATTCTGTGCAGGGTTTGATTTTGTGGATTTTAAGAATTTGACTAACGATTGAAAGTCCTATTCCCGTGCCTCGCACCTCTTCATTTCTCGGCAGGCGGCAGTACGGTTTCCACATCTTTTTAATATCCTTTTTGGAAATCGTGTCACACTCATTAGAAACGGAGAAAGTATGATTTATAAACGATATTTCTATATCAGAATTATTGCTTGAGTATCTTATTGCATTTTCAATCAGATTTTCAAACACAAGCTCCATAAGAGCCTTGTCGGCAGATACACCTGTATTATCGGCAGTAATGATAATGTTTTTGTCGGTAATGTTATTATACCTTTCGGCGAGTGTTTCAAGCTCGGTTTTTATGTTGAAAAGCTGTTTATTAACCTTTGCAGAGTCGGATTCGAGTTTTGAAAAATTCAGCATTTTATGCACAAGGGCGTCCATATCGCCTGCCTGCTGTTGAATGACATCTATGTAATGCTGTTTTGTAAGGTAACCGTCTTCCTCACGCAGATTTTCAGAAAAACCGTTAATAACGCATAGTGGAGTTTTGAGATTATGCGCTACCGCATTGGTCATTGCAATGCGTTGCTGTTCACGAATTGCTCTGCCGGTAATGTTTTTCCACACAATAAGTATGAGCATAGTTCCGATTACAATAAAGAAAACAAGGATAATGCAGTTGCCGATTATCAGTGTAGGCATACTTTCCTTTAGAGGCTCGTATTTTTGATAGCTTATAATTTTGCATTTCTTTTGTTCATATGCAGTTAAATCATTCTCTGTTATTACTTCGCCCTCATAATAATTGCTTGCCAAAACATAGTTGGGGTTTGTGTATTCGATTTGTGTGTATATAAATGAAAAATTATCTTGTGGAATATATGTTTCGTAATTTTCATCATCTAATGAATTGCTTTCGCTGAATTTTTTTAATTCGTTTTCTTTGCCGCCGTTTATGAAAAAGTCCTTAGTGACTTCGTTCTTTGACATTTTTCCGACAGACAGTATAGGCCCGATTTGTACTGGTAGCGAGTATAAATCGTCCTCGTTTTCTATTTGATATTTTTTGTAGTTTTCTTCATCTTCTTTTTGAAGTTCTTTCATCTTGCTTATTTTTTCAGATGAAAGGTCAAAATATTCTATATGCTTGTCCTGCGCATACCATACATTGTTTTCGTTTGTGAGCAAAATCTCTAACCTTATCGGTATCATTTCCTCGCTGCTTGCCTCGCTGAAAATATCAATCGCATATTGATTGACAGATAAAATGTAATAGTTGCCGTTTTCGTCAGGCTCTGTATTTAGATAATCGCATATTTTATTATACTGCTCATCAGTCATACTGTTTCTAAGTGTAAAATAGTCAAGATAATTTCCGTAATTGTAAGTTACTGTTGAATCGGCTGTGAAATAATCTAAACTTGTATAGTAGCTTTCCGTTTTAATGTATAATTTATTTGCATTGTCTACCGAAAGATTATAGTAGTCATTTTTAAGAATTACATATGTACTGTTTTCATCTGTGTCTGAGTAATTGTGAAGATTTCCGACAACGAATGAATTGACTTCGCCGAAATTGGTTATATCAATGTAATTTGCATTATCTATAATGTTGTTAGCTTTTAGCTCTGCCTGATACTTGTCAATTTCTTTTGTGGAATTATATGTAAGATACGAGAAAGTACCCATTGCAAGCAGGCAGATAAGCAAAACTATTGCGACAATGCTTATAAGTATTTTACGGTTTTCTTTTTTTTGCTTTTTATTCATAATTATTCCTCTATTTTATATCCTCTGCCGATTACTGTTTTAATCAGCTTTGAATTGCCCTTCAGCGCTTTTCGCAGATTTTTAATGTGGGTGTCAAGTACCCTTTGGTCAACCTCAGAATCGTAACCCCACAAATTTTCTATTAGTTTTGAGCGTGAAATAACAATATTTTTATTCTCTAAAAGAAATTTTAATATATTATATTCTTTGGCGGTAAGGTCAACCTCGTCACCGTCTGAAACAACAATGCCGTTGTTTGGATTTAGTGTGAGAGTGCCGACGGTCAGCACCGAGGAGCGTACAAGTCCCTTTGAGCGTTTGATAAGCGCTTTTACTTTTTCAAAAAGAACAGGCAGAGCAAAAGGCTTGATTATGTAGTCATCGCATCCGAGGGCATAGCCGTTCAGCACATCGTCCTCACTCACTCTTGCAGTAATGAACATAATCGGCACATCGCTGTATCGTCTGACCTCTTTGCAGATGGAAAAACCATCCATCTTGGGCAGGTTTACATCGAGCAAAAGCAAATCGTATGGATTTTCATATGCCATTTGCAGTCCGGTTTCTCCGTTTGGCGCAACGGCAACAGAAAAATTGCCACTGCCTTTTCGGGAAAAATATTCTACAACCATTTCTCTTATATTTTTATCGTCTTCTACGAGGAGAATTTTATACATAACAATCACCATAGTTAAATTTACATTTTTTATATGTTTTTTGTGTGAAGAATTTATATATAGAATTTTATACCATAAAAATAAACTTTTCAATATCTTGCTATCGGTAAATAACTATGATAAAATCAATTTATAAACAATAATCGGTTTATATTCATAAAAATAAATAGGAGTGTTTAGTATGCTGAAAATACAACATTTAACAAAGGTATATGGCACTAAGAAGGCTGTTGATGATTTGAGTTTACATATTCAGTCGGGCGAAATTTACGGCTTTATAGGTCACAACGGCGCAGGAAAGACCACAACGCTAAAATCCGTGGTGGGAATTTTGCAGTTCGATTCGGGTGAAATTTATATTAACGGAAAATCAATTAAAGAAGATCCGTTAGGCTGTAAAAGCGACACTGCTTATATTCCCGATAATCCCGATTTGTACGATTATATGTCCGGAATTAAATATCTTAATTTTGTTGCCGATATTTTCGGTATCAATGAAAAAGAGCGCAACGAGCGTATTCACAAATATGCAGATATGTTTGAAATTACCTCTGACCTTGCTCAGCCTATATCGGCTTACTCGCACGGTATGAAACAAAAACTTGCGATTATTTCAGCGTGGATTCATTCTCCAAAGCTGATTATTATGGACGAGCCGTTTGTAGGACTTGACCCGAAAGCCTCGCATTTGCTAAAGGAAATGATGAGAGAGGTGTGCGACAACGGAGGTGCTATTTTCTTTTCGACTCATGTGCTTGAGGTTGCGGAAAAACTTTGCGATAAGGTGGCAATTATCAAAGGCGGCAAACTGATTCGCAGCGGCACGATTGAGGAAGTAAAGGGTGACGATTCGCTTGAAGAGGTATTCCTTGAGTTGGAGGGAGAATAAATGTTTAAAACTCTACTGAAAAAACAGTTGATGGAGATTTTTCGTAGTTATTTCTACAACTCCAAGAAAAATACGGCTCGCTCAAAGGGAGGAACGGCAGGTTTATTTTTATCGTTTGCATTTCTCATTGTTGTTGTAATTGGCGGTATGTTTACCGTTTTGTCATTTGTTTTATGTGAATCAATGGCTGAGTCGGGTATGGCATGGCTTTACTTTGCAATAATGGGTATGCTTGCTGTTTTGCTCGGGACTTTTGGCAGTGTGTTCAATACTTTTTCGGGACTTTATCTTGCAAAGGATAATGACCTGTTGCTGTCTATGCCGATACCTGTCAGCGCTATTATGTGCTCTCGACTTCTCAGTGTGTATATTATGAGCTTTCTGTATTCGGGTATGGTTATGATTCCTGCCGTAATTGTATATCTTGCTACTGTATCGGCAAGTGTAACGGCTGTTATCGGCTGTATTCTTATGGTGTTGTTGATTTCAGTTTTTGTGCTTACACTTTCATGTGCCCTCGGTTGGGTAGTGGCAAAAATCAGTTTGAAGTTAAAAAACAAAAGTTTTGTTACAGTGATTATTTCACTGCTGTTTTTCGGCGCATATTATTTGGTTTATTACAAGTCTGAGGAGATTATAAACGACCTCGTTAAAAATGCCGTTTCTTACGGTACGGCTATTAAATCAAGCGCATATCCGATTTATATTTTCGGCAGTGTTGGAGTTGGGGATATTTTTTCAATGCTGATTGTAACCTTTGTGGTAGCCGCACTATTTGCCGTTATGTGGTTCTTGATTTCACGCAGCTTTATAAAGATTACAACCTCATCGGGATCGGGCGCAAAGAAAAAATATAAGCGTACAGCAGTAAAACAAATGAGCATTGACAAAGCGCTGTTCTTTAAGGAATTGAAAAGATTTACCGCAAGTCCTAACTATATGCTAAACTGCGGATTTGGAATAATTTTGCTCCCTGTTTTTGCTGTATTTATGCTATTTAACGGCGGTTCTCTAAAAATGTTCTTCGGTGGCGGCAGCTTCTCGGCAATTTTGCTTTGTGCGGCTGTTTGCGCACTTGTGTCAATGATTGATATTACCGCACCCTCGGTTTCACTTGAGGGCAAAACTATTTGGATTGCTCAGTCATTGCCAATAACTCCATGGCAGGTGCTTAGAGCAAAGCTGGCTTTGCAGATTGTTTTAACCTTAATTCCTGCTGTTATATGTGAAATTATTTTAGCTTTTGTTTGTCCGATGAATGCAGTTGAAATGATATTTTTCTTCATTTTCCCGATTTTATATACTTTCCTTTCAGCTCAGTTCGGATTGTTTTTAGGAATAAAAATGGCAAACTTAAATTGGACAAACGAGATAACTCCGATTAAGCAGAGTGCCTGCGTGTTTATAGCTTTATTCGGCGGTTTAGGATACGCTGTAATTTTCCTTTTAGGCTATTTAATGACTTCGGCTATATTTAATTCAATTTACGGCTTTGTTGGATATATGCTTATATTTGCGCTCTTGAATGTTGTGTTTAATATAATTCTTTATACATGGCTTAAAAAGAAAGGTTCATATGTTTTTGCTCATTTATAATGAGTTTAGATAGGGGAGGTTGTCATTTTGATAAGGGAAAATTATTTTGTTGATAATGTTACGGCTTTGCAGGATGTGCATAGTTTGCTTACATTTGATGAGAGAATAACCTTTATTCTGTTTGAGCTGATACTCTCGGAACACAAGGTTTATGCATGGAGTGACCATAAGAGTTTTATTATTTGCCAGCCAAACGATATTATGCCTATATGGGCGTGGTTTGCTGACGATATAGACGAAAATGCGGTCGAATGTGCGGCGGATATTATAGCGGCAAGGATTTTGCAGGATTCAAATATTCAGCTTAATGCCTGCTCACAAAAAAGCCGAGAAATACTTGAGCTTGCTTGCAAAAAGAGCGGAGTGGATATTGAAAAGATAATGGATTTAAACGCATATGCGTGCAAAAATCTGATTGAGCCTGTGTATATAGGAGAGGCCGGTGTGCCGACAAAAGCCGACAGAAACGCTATGACAGAGCTGATAACCGAATTTGTAGAGGACGCCGAGCATCAGATTATTCCGCTTGAGGAGGCGGAAGGCTTTGCGGAGTCTATGATTAACTGCGAACAGCTTTCGTTGTGGAAGGTTGACGGCGAGGTGTGCGCAATGGCTATGATTGCGCAGAATATTAACAGGGTGGCACGAATAAACTCTGTTGTTACTTTCCGTGAAAAGCGAGACAAGGGATACGCAAAAATGCTTGTAGCCGATATTTGCAGGCGATTGCTTGATGACGGAGTAACACCTATGCTTTATGCAGACGCACAAAATAAGTCATCAAACAGCGTATATCAAAATATAGGCTTTGTTAAGACAGGCGAGGTTACCCAGTATAAATTCAGAAGAAAACCGATTTAATTTATAAAGCAAAACCGCTTTAGCAGACTTTGTTGTTGCTAAAGCGGTTTTTGTTGTTAGAGGTGTGGTTAAATTGCAGAAAATTTAGATTAAGAAATTTTATTTACGGGACGGAAAGTTTGGCTTTTTGCTTTACTTTGTTGCCCAAGTGAAAATAACCGATTTAAACTATCGAATAAATCTTATACCCGTCAATTTCTTTTTCGAGTTTATAGAAGTAGTTTTTATTCTCGTCCGTTGAGTAATACTTTTTAAAGTAGTTTTCCTTTTTGTAGGTGATGTAGTTGTCGATTACATAAACATTGTCCAGATTAATTGCGGCGGTATATACGCTGTCTGCGCCCTTTTTCTGAAGAACGGAATCTCTGTGCAAAAATCCGAAGCTGTCTATATTTCTCATATAGTTCTTTTTAAATCCCCACATAGGATGTATATAGTTTGTGGAATACTTGGTGTATTCAATAGCTGTTTTGCAGTCGAGAATATAGAGCCTTTCAGGGTGTCTTTCAACCTCTACATACAACCTGCTCGGTCTGCTTTTTGTATCAATGGCATTGTGAAGATGCGACTGATATACAAGACAGTTTACAAGCAGCAGCACTACAACAAGCATTGCGGAAACAAAGAATGTTCCTTTTCTTGCCGCCTTAAGCATTGCGTTGCAGCTGCTTTTGAATGCCGTAAAATCTATGCTGTATAAAAGTACGCAATATGCCATTATCCATGATATATACACAGTATAGTAGTAGCTGTTATAGAAGTATCTCAGCAGGGTGTTTGACACAATAAGCTGTAATGTTATGAGAATAGGGAAGAACATATGCGACTTTTTGTGGAAAACAAGGAACAGAGCAACAAAGATTATATATACTATAATAAGCATGGCATCATTGTCAAAGTTTGCAAGACTTACTGCGCTTGATGACAGAAAATCAACAAAGCTGTCCCACACGCCCATAATGCCGTTTTTGCTCTGTAAGGAATGTACCAGCTTTAGTGATTCCAAATTAAGCGGTGTTTTTTCGTCATAATAGCCGTCCTTGAGCAATTCATATTCGGTCTTTGTTATCTGTGCATTGTTAAAGGTTTCTTCGTTTTCCGAGTAATCGGGATACGGTGAATTTGAAATATCCCCCGTAGTTTCATAGTATTCATAAGTCCTTTGCAGTGTGGCGTTCTGATTGTTTACGGCTACCGTATAATTGTTCAGTGCAAATACCAAAGCCGTAATAATTACAAACAGAATAAGGAACGGTCTGAAATACCACATAAACTTGTGAAACTTGATTTTGTACTTTCCCTTTGCGATAAGGTCGGCTATCAAATACAGGATTGCAAACGAAAGCGCTATCGGGAACAGTTTAAAGCAATAGAACGAGCCGAGTATAATTTCAACCGCTCCCAGCAAGCACATAAATCTGTATCTTTTTCGTCTGATTGAATTAAATATAAGCAGAAATCCTGCCGCAAAAAGTATGGCGGCGGTTTTTTGACTTGCTATGTCCGCATAGTGATTTAATGCAAACAGAATATTAAGGAAAGCCGAGAATACAATACCTTTTTTGTATCCGAATTTGTCTGTGAGCGCATATGTGATAGACGAAAACGCAAGCCAGCCAAATATAACCTGTGCAAATACATATAAATTAATTGTAGAGAAAAGGTACTGGATATTGCTTACAGCAAATGCAAGTAAGTAATTTATAGAGTTGATATAGGGAATGTGATAATGCGAAATAAGCAGAGAATTTACATAATCATCATAGCTGTCATAAGAGAACGATGAAACATAAATGCAAAAGAACATTATCAAAGCATTTACTGCAAAGGAAACAAATAATTTATTTTTAAATAATTTAATAAAAAAATTCTTCATAAACGATTTATCCTTTAGTGTTTTTTAGTTCATCGGTCTTTATCGGATACCTCTGCTCTTTTCTTCGTTAATAATAAGCTGAATGTTAGCCTGCTCGTATTCGTTGAATGTTACATTTTTAGAGAACTCCGAGGAGGTGTAGCGTGGTGTGTACCATGACTGTGAGTTAAAGTATGCGGCAAGCTCCGAATCGGTAAATATCCAACCTCTTTTTGCATAAATCTCATTGAGTGCAAGCTCAAGCTCGCTGTCGCTGAGATCTTTTACATCTGACTTGCTGATATATGAAGAATCACTGTTTGCAAAAATAAAGCTGTTGTCAGTAGCCGAGCTGTTACTTGACTCCTCAGCGGCTGAGGTTTCAGGCTCTGTATATTCCTGTCCGAGAGAAATATCAAGTGTAATTACCGTATCGGTTGACGCCATTGTGCCTGACTCCGGAGATTGAGAAATTACGTATCCATCGCTGTAAAGAGTGCTGTAAAGGTGATTGCCCTCCGCAACCTTAAAGCCGAGTGCCTCAAGCTTTTCCTTTGCGCTTTCATAATCGTAACCAACCACATTAATTACTTCTTTTTCAGCGGTTGTTGTCGGCTGTGTAGTCGGCTTTACTGTGGTTGGCGCAACTGTGGTGACTTCGGCAGTGGTAACTTCATCGGCGGTTGCAGGCTTTTTATTGTTTGCTCTGTTGGCAAAAATTTCCTGATAAACTATATATCCCACAAAACCGAGTACCGCAAGAATTATAACAACGCTTACAGTAACTAATGCGATGGTAGCGCCTTTCTTTTTCTTCTTAGGCTCTGCACCGTTATCTTTAGCGATTGGTTTCGGAGCGTTAGCCTCGCTGTCACTGCTGAAAATGTCTACATTGCTAAACTGCTTTTGCTCAGTTTGAACAGCCGCCTTTTCGTTTGCACTTTTATCATTGTCGGCAATCGGAGCAGTTTTGTTGTAGCTTTCGCTTTCAACAGTATCTTGGTCATCAAAGAACGAACCGTAATCTTTCTTTGGTGTGGTAACATCACTGTCTATAATTTTTGTTGTAGCCTCGTAATCTTCAAATACATCGTTTGAAATCGGTGTCTGTGCAGTATCTGCGGAAACAACAGGTGTATTATCGGTTACATTTTCGGTTGTACCGTCTGCCGTATTTTCCTTATTGTCGGCAAGCACTTCTGTCGGCTGATAAACTTCGTTTGTATGGCTGTCAGCCTCGTCCTTTTCTGCTTGCGGCAGAGCAACGGTCTGTTCAAAAATTGTAGGCTCTGTATTTTCTTTGCCACTTTCTTCGGCTTTTTCAACTGCGTTGTTCTCGGCTTGCTCTTCTTCCTTTGGCGGTTCAACTGTGAGCTTACCGCAGGAGGCAAGCAATGCGTTTTTCATATTGAGCGCATTTTTCCATCTGTTTTCGTTCTTAGGCTGAATAGCAATTATGATAATGCTCTTTAGCTTTTCGTTGCCGTTTGCAGGGGCGGTAATTGCAGTGCCCTCTGTTCTCATCTTGACTGCCTCTGCCTTTGTGGTAAGACCGCCCTCAAAAGGCAATGCCTTATTGTTTGCAAGGCAATACATAATAAGACCGACAGAATATATATCGGTAGTGAGGTCAGGGTTTCTGCCCTCGGCAACCTCAGGCGCTGAGAAGTCAAGGTCGGTAGCCTTGCACTCAAAATCCGAAAATCCACCGAGCTTGTACTTGCCGTCATCGGTTACAAATATATTTTCTGGTCGAATATTGCCATGGAAAATATTATTTTCCTCAAGAAAGGCGAGTATTTCAGCCATCTGCAAGCCGAAATCCGTAATTTCATCATCTGTAAAGGTTTTACTGCGCATTACCTTTGAAAAAGGCTCAAGCTCCTCTGTGGCAATATACATATCTGCCTTTTCCTTTGACGGGTTGTCATAAAGATAAGCGCCAAAGCAGGTGAAATACTCTTTTTTGTCAGCTATTGAATTAAGAAAATTAACCTCATCTTCAAAGAAATCGGCTTTTTCACTGCTGTAATGGTCACCGTATGCAAAAATATGGAACAGGTTTGCAAAAACCTCACCGTTGCTGTCTTTTTTTACAATGCGATATTTATTTTGTCCCTTTTTTTCAGAAACAAGGGAAATTATTTTCCAATCCTTTAATTCTTCGGGCAGTTTAATACCTCTTGCCATTTTCACACATCCTATCTATACACAAATGTATTTTTTCATAAACCTTCGTTACGGCATACTTCCGTATTATGCTATTATATCATATTACAGGATTTTTTTCTATATTATTTTCTGAATTGTTTATGAATATTTTGTAAACAATATTGTTATTATTTACAAAAAACAAGGCTTTGAAACATAATCCAAAGCCTTGCGATAATTATTATAAAGAAATAAAATTATTTGATAAATACCTTTTCTTTCTGATTTACTCCCAGCACTCCTCCGCCGCATCCGCATAAAAGCATTGTTCCAAGGCGGATTAACGATAGGGGAGTGAGCACTACATCGTTTTGCAGCAGTCCTATGGCTGTGATAATAATAAACAGTGCCAAAGCGGTAAACAAACCGCAGACAAGTCCCGATGATTTGTTGATTTTTGCGCAGATAAACCCTCCGCAGAATACCGACATAGCTGTAACGGCTATCATTATGTAGTCGGTAATATCAGCAGGCAGTAAACCCGAAGTTATAATAAGCACCGAAAAAACGGACATTAATATAATCTCTGTCAGCGCAGAGGTAAGCACACCGACAAAAACTGATTTTATAAGTTGCTTTTTATCAGACATAAAAACTCCCCCGAATAATATAAATTAATATACTATATTCGGGGGAGTGAGATTTAATTCTAAAATATGAAAACTAAAGGAAAGTCAGCTTTTACTTGCTTTCTTCGTCCTTTTTCTTTTTGCCGAAAAGACCTTTTTTCTCGTTTTTTTCTTCTTTATCGGCAGCCTTTTCCTTAGCAGGAGCTTCTTTTACTGTATCAACAGTAGAGATGCACCACTTTTTAAACTTCATTTTAACTCTGTCTGAGCCTGTTTCAATGATGATAGCGTCTTCATCGTCTTTAATTGCAACAACTCTGCCCATAATGCCGCCGATTGTTGTAATTTCATCGCCGATTTCAAGTGAGTTGCGCATCTGAGCCTCTTCTTTTTTCTTCTTTGAGCTTGGACGCAATACAAAGAAATAAAGAGCAGCAAATACTAAAACCCAAATAAGAATCATACCGTATGTACCAAAAGCATTAGCACTGCCCTGAGGAGCGTCAGCAAGTACAACCTGATTTAAAAAATTCATAATAGTCATTCCTTTCATACATTACATTGATTATAACAGCTTTATATTAATCTTGCAAGAATTTTTTGAAAAAATATCGGTATTAAATTCGCACGCCCAAAATATTGCGATATTTATTGTAAAATTCTGTAAAAGTACCGTTGTCAAGCTGTTCTCTGATAACAGCTGTAAGGTTGTTGTAGAAGTATAGGTTGTGGAGAACCGCAAGGCGCATACCGAGCATTTCGCCGCTCTTGAGCAAGTGCCTGATATATGCTCTTGAGAAATTTTGGCATACGGGGCAATCGCAGTGCTCGTCAATCGGGCGTTCGTCAAGCTCGTACTTTGCGTTGTTGAGATTACGCACGCCTTCCCATGTGAAAAGCTGTCCGTGTCTTGCGTTTCGGCTTGGCATAACGCAGTCAAAGAGGTCGATTCCTCGTGCGATACCCTCAAGAATATTTACAGGAGTACCAACGCCCATAAGGTATCTCGGCTTGTTTTTAGGTGCGTAAGGCTCAACCTCTTCAATGATTTCGTACATGGTTTCTGCAGGCTCGCCAACCGCAAGACCGCCTATTGAATATCCCGGCAGGTCGAGGTCGGCAATTTCTTTCATATGATTAATACGCAAATCCTTGTAGATACCGCCCTGATTTATGCCGAAGAGCATTTGCACACGGTTGAGTGTATCTTCAAGCGAGTTAAGACGGTTCATTTCTGCTATACATCTTTTAAGCCAGCGTGTTGTACGCTCAACGCTTTTCTTTGTATAGTCATACGGAGATGGGTTTTCTACACACTCGTCAAAAGCCATTGCTATTGTAGAGCCGAGGTTTGACTGAATACGCATACTTTCCTCAGGCCCCATAAAAATCTTTCTGCCGTCAATATGAGAGTTGAAGTACACACCCTCTTCTTTAATGTTTCTCAGCTTTGCAAGTGAGAAAACCTGAAATCCGCCGCTGTCTGTGAGGATAGGGCCGTCCCAACGGGTGAATTTGTGAAGTCCGCCCAGCTGCTTAACCTTTTCGTCACCCGGTCTTAAGTGCAGGTGATAGGTGTTGCAGAGCTGAACCTGACATTTTATCTGCTTTAAATCAAGTGCCGATACAGCGCCCTTGATTGCGCCGCAGGTAGCTACATTCATAAATGCAGGGGTTTGCACAGTGCCGTGAGGTGTGACAAATTCGCCTCGGCGTGCGTTGCCCTCTGTTTTGATAATTTTTAACATATTATAGAAATCTCCTTTTAATTCGCAATAATAATGTTTTTAATTAAGAAATGAACATTGCATCGCCGAATGAGAAAAATCTGTATTTTTCTTCAACGGCGGTTTTGTAGGCGTTCATTACATTATCATAGCCCGCAAAAGCGCTTACAAGCATAATAAGTGTGCTTTCGGGCAGGTGGAAGTTTGTGATAAGTCCGTCAAGCACCTTAAATTCATAGCCCGGATAAATAAATATATCGGTAAATCCCTCACATGGCTTGATTTCACCGTAAAAAGTGGCAACGCTTTCGAGTGTACGGCAAGAGGTTGTGCCTACGGCAATTACCCTGCCGCCGTTTTTCTTGGTTTCGTTAATAAGCCTTGCAGTTTCTTCGGGTATCTCGTAATGCTCACTGTGCATTTTGTGATTTGTTACATCGTCAACCTTTACAGGGCGGAATGTGCCGAGTCCGACATGGAGTGTAACATAGGCAATATTTACACCCTTGTCTTTAATTCTTTGCATAAGCTCTTTGGTAAAGTGAAGTCCTGCTGTCGGCGCAGCGGCAGAGCCTAATTCGTGACTGTAAACAGTCTGATAGCGCTCCTTGTCCTTTAATTCCTCTGTAATGTAAGGAGGGAGCGGCATTTGACCGATTTTGTCAAGTGTGCTGAAAAAGTTTTCGTCACATTCAAAATCAACAATTCGGTTGCCGTCATCTTTAACCTCGGCTACGGTTGCGCTCAAAAGTCCGTCACCAAATGTAAATGAAGTGCCCTCTTTAGCCTTTTTGCCGGGTTTGCAGAGCGCCTCCCAGCGGTTGCCGGTAATCTGTCTTAACAGCAAAAATTCAACTCTTGCGCCTGTTTCGTCCTTTATGCCGTAAATTCTTGCAGGCAAAACTCGTGAATCGTTTGCCACAAGCAAATCTCCGGGATTTAAGCTGTCGATAATGTCATAAAAATGTTTATGGTCGATTTCACCTGTATTTCTGTTGAGCAGCATAAGCCTTGAGCTGTCACGAGGTTCAACAGGTGTTTGAGCTATAAGCTCCTTAGGTAAATCGTAATAAAAATCACTTGTTTTCATTGTTTAGTTCCTCTCAAGAAAAAACCTCAATTTTTGAGGCAATAAAATTTAAAAAATCACATTTGTGATTGCAAAAATAATTGACATTATAAATATTAAATGATATATTATAATTTAATATGAGCAGTTTGTGCGTTTGTTCGACAAATCTCGCTTTTGCAAAACACACTGTCTTAATAATATAATATTTTATCAAATAAGGCAACTGCTTTTTATAAAAAATATTTCATTCGGAGGAATTGTTGTGAATCAGAAGAAATTTAAAGTTGGTATTATCGGTGCAACAGGTATGGTTGGTCAGCGTTTTGCTCTCCTTCTTGAGAATCACCCATGGTTTGAAGTAAAGGTTCTTGCTGCAAGTGCAAGAAGTGCCGGTAAGAAATACGGTGATGTAGTAGAGGGAAGATGGCATATGACAAAGGATCTTCCTGAGAAATATAAAGATATGGTAATTGTTGACGCAGAGAATGTAGAAGAGGTTGCATCACAGGTTGACTTCTGTTTCTGCGCTGTAAATATGAAGAAAGACGAAATCAAGGCTCTTGAGGAGAGATATGCTAAGGCTGAGTGCCCAATCGTTTCTAACAACTCGGCTCACAGATTTACTCCTGATGTTCCTATGGTTATTCCTGAGATCAATGCAGATCACCTTGAGATTATTGACGCTCAGAGAAAAAGACTCGGCACAAAGAGAGGCTTTATCGCAGTTAAGTCTAACTGTTCACTTCAGAGCTATGTTCCCGCTATTCACCCACTCAAGGAGCTTGGTGTAAATAAGGTTCTCGCTTGCACATATCAGGCAATTTCAGGCGCAGGCAAAACATTTAAGACATGGCCTGAGATGATAGATAATGTTATTCCTTACATTGGCGGCGAGGAAGAGAAGTCAGAGCAGGAGCCACTCAAGATTTGGGGTCACATTGAGAACAACGAAATCGTTAAGACAGACGATATTGCTATTACAGCTCAGTGCATTCGTGTACCTGTTTCAGACGGTCACACAGCTGCTGTATTTATGTCATTTAAGGACGGCGTAAAGAAACCATCAGTAGATGAAATCATCAAGATTTGGGAATCATACAAGGGCAGAGCACAGGAGCTTGATCTTCCAAGCGCACCAAAGCAGTTCTTACACTACTTTACAGAGCCTGACCGCCCACAGATTAAGAGCGAGAGAAACCTTGAGAACGGTATGGCTGTTTCAGTAGGCAGACTCAGAGAAGACACACAGTATGACTACAAGTTTGTATGTATGTCACACAACACATTAAGAGGCGCAGCAGGCGGCGCAGTATTGCTTGCAGAGCTCCTTTGCGCAGAAGGCTACATGGACTAATTAACAGCTTATAAGCTATTAATTTTATATTTTAATTTAATTATTTTAAAAATCTTAAATGGAGGTAAATTATGGGAAATCACATTTTCACCGGTTCCGGTGTTGCGCTTGTAACACCTATGAATTCTGACGGCAGCGTTAATTATGATGTACTTGAGCAGCTGCTTGAATTCCATGTTGAAAACGGTACAGACGCCATTATCGCTTGCGGTACAACAGGCGAGGCAGCAACTCTTTCGGAGGAAGAACACTGTAAAGTGCTTTCTTTCGTATCAGAGAAAATCAACGGAAGAATTCCTGTTATTGCAGGTACAGGCAGCAACGATACTTCAACAGCCGTTATGCTTTCTAAGTCTGCACAGAAAACCGGCGCAGACGCACTCCTTTGTGTAACTCCATATTACAATAAAACTTCACAGGCAGGTCTTGTAAAGCACTTCAATGTAATTGCAGACGCAGTTGACCTTCCTATCATTCTTTATAATGTTCCGTCAAGAACAGGCTGCAACATTCAGCCGAAGACATATGAGGAGCTTTGCAAGCATCCTAATATTGTTGCTGCAAAAGAGGCAAGCGGCAATATTTCTCAGGTTGCTCTTATCCGCTCACTTTGCGGCGATAACCTCGACATTTACTCAGGTAATGACGATCAGACAGTTCCGTTTATGTCACTCGGTGCTTTGGGTGTAATTTCGGTATTTGCAAACATTTGCCCTGCTGAAATGCACAAGATTTGTCAGCTTTGCCTTGAAAATGACTTTGCAGAGGCTCAAAAGCTCCACTTCCACTACCTTGAGCTTATGAACATTATGTTCAACGATGTAAATCCTATTCCGATCAAGACAGCCATGAACCTCTTTGGTTTTGATTGCGGCGAGTGCAGACTTCCGCTTGTTCCAATGAGCGCAGCAGGCTATCACGACCTCAAGGATTGCCTTGCTAAGTACGATCTTTTAGGAAAGCACACAAAGTAATTCGTACAAAAGGGGAAGTTAAAAATGGTAAATATAGCTCTTGTCGGCTGTAACGGAAAAATGGGTAAGGCTGTTACTTCAGCCGCTGAGTCAAGAAATGACTGTAAAATTATTTTCGGTGCAGATCCTTTTGGAACTCCTGCATACGATTATCCTGTATTTGAGAGCCTTGCCGTATCAGACAAAAAGGCTGATGTTATTATAGATTTTTCAAATCCTGCATCTCTTGATGATGTTCTCGCTTATGCACTTGAGAACAGTGTTCCTTGCGTGCTTTGCACAACAGGCTACTCACCCGAGCAGGTTGAAAAGATTAAAAAAGCGTCTGAAAGTGTAGCAATTTTCTATTCGGGAAATATGTCACTCGGCATAAATCTTCTTATTGAGCTTTCAAAAGAGGCTGCAAAGATTCTTGGTGCTGCTGATTTTGATATTGAAATCGTAGAAAAGCACCATAATCAGAAAATTGACGCTCCAAGCGGCACTGCACTTATGATTGCAGACGGTATTTCTGACACACTTGCAGAAGAACCGCAGTATGTTTATGACCGCCATTCTTACCGCAAAAAGCGTGCAAAGAATGAGATTGGCATTCACTCTGTAAGAGGCGGCACTATTGTCGGCGAACACGAGGTTATTTTTGCGGGTCACGATGAGGTTGTAACAATTTCACATCAGGCTCAGTCTAAAGAGGTATTTGCAGTTGGCGCAGTAAATGCCGCTGTATATCTTGCAAATCAGGGTGCAGGTATGTATAATATGGGCAATCTCCTTGCTGAAAAGCTCGGCTAATTAGTTTAGATTTATAACGGCACTATTAATAAGTGCCGTTTTTTTTTGCTCTTTTTTATAGTTGGGAAAATTCTGGTTTATGGGAATAATTTTCCGAACAATTATAAATATAAAAGTTTGGTCAACCTTTAAAAAGGCTTGACCTAAATTTTTTTATTTGTAAGGAAAGTTTGTTTTTTAAGAAACTGTTATCCGATTGATAATTTTGCAAACTTGCAGATTGTAATAATGTTATAAAATTTACGATAACAGAGAAAAATCTGTCGAAAACACTTTACTTTGCTAATGTGATAATGCTATAATATAGTGTAGCTTTTCGCTAAGTTAAATTATGGAGGAAAACATTTATGAAAAAGATTTCAGCTTTATTACTTGCAGGTGTTATGGCGGCAACAGCTCTTGCAGGTTGCGGCGGTTCAAATTCAGCGTCAGGTCAAAATTCTCAGAGTGCCGAGAATGATTGGACATATATTCAGAATAAGGGCGAGTTGGTAATCGGTATTACATACTTTGAGCCAATGAACTATATGGACGAAAACGGCAACCTCACAGGTTTTGAAACCGAGTTTGCCACAAAGGTTTGCGAAAAGATTGGCGTTACTCCAAAGTTTCAGAAGATTGACTGGGATTCTAAGGAAGTAGAGCTTAACGCAAAAACTATTGACTGTATTTGGAACGGTCTTACAATTACAGACGAGCGTAAGGAAAATATGGATATTTCTACTCCATATATGGAAAACAAGCAGGTTATGGTTGCTAAGGCTGATTTAGCAGATCAGCTCACTTCTGCTGACGCACTCAAGGGCAAAACTGTTGTTGCAGAGAAAAAGTCGGCAGGTGAAGAGGTAGCTCAGAGCGACGAATTCTTTACAAGCGCTGATTATGTATCGGTTGACTCACAGGCAAAGGCTTTGCTTGAGGTTAAGTCTGGTACAGCTGATGTTGCGGTTATCGACTATGTAATGTCAATCGGCACACTTGCCGAGGGTTCTGATTATGCTGACCTTAAGGTAGTAGACGGCAAGGCTTTCTCTCCTGAGCAGTACGGTATTGCACTCCGCAAAAACAGCACAGGAACTCTCAAAAAGCTCGATGACGCTATTCAGGCTTGTGCTGATGACGGCTCACTTGAGCAGATTGCAACAAAATATAATCTTCAGGACTTACTCCTTGTAAAGGCTAAATAATTATGAATCAGTTTATAAATGTTACTAACAGCCTGTTAGAGGGCTTTGGACAAAACTGCCTTATATTTATAGTTACAATTCTTGCGGCAATGCCACTGGGACTTGTTGTTTCAATGGGTTCAATGTCAAAATTCAAACCGATTAAGTGGATTACAAGAACATTCGTGTGGATAATCAGGGGTACACCTCTCATGCTCCAGCTTTTTGTAGTGTTCTATGTGCCACCGCTCATGACAAACGGCGGATTTAATTTTTCGAGAATAAATGCGGCTCTTATTGCGTTTATCATTAACTATTCAGCTTATTTCTCGGAAATTTATCGTGGCGGTATTGAATCAGTGCCAAAGGGACAGTACGAGGCAGGACAGGTGCTTGGTATGACCAAGCCACAGATTTTCTTTAAGGTTGTGCTTATGCAGGTTGTAAAGAAAATCACTGCACCAATCGGCAATGAAATTATCACACTTGTTAAGGATACTTCGCTTTCAAGCGTAATTGCTATTCCTGAAATTCTTATGATGGCAAAGGACTTCTCAATGCAGGGCCTTATTTGGCCGCTGTTCTACTCTGCGGTATTTTACCTTGTATTCTGCGGTGTTCTTACAATTCTCTTCTCATTCATTGAGAAAAAACTTGATTATTACAAGGGTTAAGGAGGGGTAGTATGTCATTGTTAAGCGTTGAAAATATCCGTAAAAGCTACGGCAAAACTCCCGTCCTTAAGGACATCAGCTTTTCGCTCGAAAAGGGCGAGGTACTTGCAATTATCGGTTCTTCGGGCTCGGGCAAGACCACACTTTTAAGATGCCTTAATTTTCTTGAAACACCACAGAACGGCAAAATCAGTGTAGGCGGCAAGGTGCTTTTTGACAGCAACGAATCGGGCAAAAGCAGCGAATCTCAGATTCGTAAGAACAGACTGCACTTTGGACTTGTGTTCCAGTCTTTCAATCTTTTTCCGCAGTACAGCGTAATTGACAATATTATGCTTGCGCCACGCCTTGCGGCAAAGGAGCAGATTAAGCAGACGGGCGACTATATGGGAGCAAAGAACTATAAGGACGCTCAGAAAATTATCAGAGAAACCGCACTCGGTTTGCTTGAAAAGGTAGGACTTTCAGAAAAGAGCGAATCTTACCCATGCAACCTAAGCGGCGGTCAGCAGCAGCGAGTTGCCATTGCAAGAGCACTTGCGCTAAACCCAGATGTTTTGTGCTTTGACGAGCCGACTTCGGCACTTGACCCTGAACTGACAGGCGAGGTTCTCAATGTTATAAGAAGTCTGAAAACTTCCGACAGCACAATGATTGTTGTTACTCACGAGATTGAATTTGCAAGAGATGTTGCAGATAAAATTATCTTTATGGCAGACGGCGTAATAGCCGAGCAGGGTACACCGGAGCAGGTAATCAATAATCCGCAGAACCCGAGAACTCAGGCATTTTTATCAAGATTTAATCATTAATCTACCTATAAAAACACTCCAACTTTAATTGTGGTTGGAGTGTTTTGCGTTTATACATAATTGAATTCAATTTTTCTTGGCGGCTGTTCATAGCTGCATATGGCAAATGAATGATTATCAAACTCAAATTGAGTTACAAAGCAATCTTTTGCAATATTGTTTTCTGTAATAGAAATATCATTATCGCTGATATTGATTTCAAAGCTGTTCAGCGGTGTTCTTAGTCCCTCACCGCTGAGTTTTATATAGCTCTCCTTTATTGTCCAAAGTTTATAAAAAGTATTTGAACTATTTTCCGATTTGAAAATATAATTATATTCACTTTCGGTAAAAAACCTTTTTGCTATATCAAGGTGCGCATTTTTTATTATTTCAACATCACAGCCGACTTCCTTATCTGAACTGACGCCAAAGGTAAATTTGCCCGAATGAGCTACATTAAAAAAGATATTATCGGCATACGGCTTGCCGTTACTGCCGTAATGAATAGAATTTACATCCACATTATTCTCACAAAGAATTTTATTTATAATCATACCTGCTCCGAGTGAGCGCCTGCGGTCATCGTCAAGTTTGTGCTTGAGTATTTTAATTTGCCTTTCTTGCGGTAAAAGAGAAATTTTGCTGTTGTCGCTTTGCGGATCACCAAGTACGGAAATATCAGCTAAATAGAGCTTTATCAATGTTTTCACCTCATTTATAAGTGTAATTATATCCCTATTTTTGTTTGCAGTCAATCATAACAGTTAAATTATTCGATATACGAAAAATTCAACTTTGTTAAAAAAGTCAAAATTTTGTTCTCAATTATATTTTATAATGGTGAATATTAATATTGAATGTAAAAACAAAATGAAGATTATGTAAACATATGTTCTAACCGTTGTGATTAATATACAAAAATAATATTGATTAGTTAGCTGAATTGCACACTTAAATAGCATAATGCACAAACAAATAATTGAAAAAATGTTGACTTTCACGAAGTCTTGAGTATAATAATAATTGTCAAGTAAATAGTCCGCTTGACTATCGACTGATTAACCAGTCACATTACTCGAGTAAAATTAATTAAGTCGAAATTAAGTCTAGATTTTGCCAAATGGTAAATGGCGCACGAAAAAATAATAATTGATATTTTTAAAGGAGGAAATTTTTATGACACCAATCCTTAATTTACACAACATTGATGTAACCAAATTCCTCGCCGTGCTCGATACCTGCGAGGGCAATGTATATCTCGTTACAAGCGAAGGCGACAGATTAAACCTTAAGAGCAAACTTTGTCAGCTCGTTGGCTTAACAAAGCTGATTGAGGGCGGCAGAATTGCTGAGGCAAGCATCATCTGTGATAATAAGAATGACGAAAGCAAGCTTTTCAGATTCAATTTCTTTGGTGATACAGCAAATGCCAAGGTTGGCTGATAACCCGAGTTACATTGATAACACCGTGTTTTCACGATAATTTCAAAATTTCATAAAAAAACTAAAGGCAGCCACAGCAATGCGGCTGTTTTTGGTTAAAAAACGGGGCTGTCGCAAATGAGTAAAATTTGCAACAGTCCCTATTTTTTGATAGATTAAGTTTTAGTAAGAATGAAATTTTAAAAAAAGTTGAAAATATCTTCAATGGCATACGCACTAATTCAGAGGGTGGATAAAATTTCCATCCTCTTTTTTCGGATTGTTTACTTTTCTTAACGCTATGCGATTTTTTTCTCAAATAAAGGTTTGTGAAAACGGTCAGATTTTGTTCGGTTCCATAGTTTTTGAATATTGAAAGCGAATGCAAGAAGAAAAAATTGCGTTTCGGTCTTTGTTTTTCCTCTCGTTAAAAATCTTCTAAATGCAAAGTCTTGCTTGATTACTCCGAATGCTCCCTCTACCTGAATTGAACGGTTCATTCTCAGGATAATACCCTCATCTGTAGTTATCCGTTGCGTAGCTTCCTTCTTCTGTCTTGCCATTGTCGGAGAAAACGCTATCTTTCGGTTTTCATATTTTCCCTTGTAGCATTTTTCTCGGTGCGGACAGCCTGAACAGTCCTCACATATGTAATTTCTCCTTGTTGTTTCATATCCATTCTGACTTTTGCGTTTGCTATCATAAGCAAAGATCAGCTTTTTGCCATTAGGACATACAAAGTAATCTCATGTTTCATCGTAAAAGAGATTCTCTTTGCGGTAAATATCATTCTTGTATTTTCGCTTTTTGCTAATCTCATAATCGGCAGGCTTGATATACGCATTTTGTTCTTCCGATTCAAGATATGTGTAATTTTCCTCACTTGCATATCCTGCATCTGCTATGATATTTTCGTATTTCTTTCCGGTGTTTTTTCGTATTCTCTCTAGAAACGGTATCAGCGTAGTTGTGTCTGTGGGATTAGGAAACAAGCCTACTCCGACAATATATTCGCTCTCTACTCCTATCTGTACATTGTATCCCGGCTTGAGCTGTCCGTTGAGCATATGATCCTCTTTCATCCTCATAAAGGTCGCATCCGTATCAGTTTTTGAATAGCTCTTTCTCTTGCCGCATATTTCTAGACTTTTGTTGTAGTTGTCCAGTCTTTCAAGATAACTGTAAAGTTTCTCGTAATCCCGTTGCAGCTGCGTTTTGTGTTTGCCTCGTCCATGTACAAATTCAATATTAAGCAATTGAATTGAACAGTTCAGAAACTCAATTACCTTCTCCAAATTACTTCCGTCGGCTAATCCGTATTTTTCACAAATAGAAGCCAGTTCCTGATTAATTTTATTTTTTAATTTTTGTAGATTCTTTTCTACCGCCTTCGCCCAGACAAAGGTATATCTGTTGGCATTGGCTTCTATTTTCGTACCGTCTATGAATATGTTTTTGTAAGAAATTTCGCCTAAATCACAGAGTTTTTCAACCAATTGACAGAACAACTCCTCAATTACTCCGGCAAGCCTTTCATTTCGAAATCTTGCAAAGGTTGAGTGGTCCGGAACAGGTTCGTCCTGCAAAAGCCACATAAAGCGAATATCATTTTTGCATACTTTTTCAATATCCCTGCTTGAATAAATGCCGTTCATATATGCAAACACAAGTATCTCAAACAAAACTGCCGGATCTATTTTTCGCCAGCTTCTCAGGTACAAAGAATAGAGCTTTGTGTAGTCTAATTCATCACATATTTCCGCTAATTTTCTTACCGGATCATTTTTCTCAATTTTTATTTCTAAATTTAATGGTAAAACCAATTGATTTCTGCTTCTCATTGTTGTATAATTTACCTGCTTTCTTTGTTTTTTTGTTTGCAATTAAATTATACTATAGAAAGCACTAACCGGGCAACCCTTTCGGGCTACCCGGTTTTTCTTTTTGGGGTTGTTAATGCAACAGCCCCGTTTTCATTATTATTTATTAAAGAAAAGTTTTATATCGTCCTCAACAGAACCTATACCGCTTATGCCAAAATTGCTTACAAGCACATTTAAAACATTTGGAGAGATGAAAGCAGGGAGGGTAGGGCCGAGATGAATATTTTTAACACCGAGGTAGAGCAGAGAAAGGAGAACGATTACCGCCTTTTGCTCATACCACGCAATGTTGTAAACGATTGGCAGTTCGTTTATGTCGTCAAGACCGAACACTTCCTTTAGCTTTAGGGCGATTACGGCAAGTGAGTACGAATCGTTGCACTGACCTGCGTCAAGCACACGAGGAATACCGTTTATGTCGCCGAGGTTTAGCTTGTTGTATTTGTACTTTGCACAACCTGCTGTGAGAATGACAGTATCCTTTGGCAAGGCTTTTGCAAATTCAGTGTAGTAGTTTCTTGACTTTGCTCTGCCGTCACATCCTGCCATAACAACAAATTTTTTAATATCGCCGCTTTTTACAGCGTCTACAATTTTATCGGCTAGCGCAAGCACCTGATTGTGCGCAAAGCCGCCTATAATTTCACCGCTTTCAATTTCAATAGGCGGTTTGCACTTTTTAGCAACAGAAATAATCTCTGAAAAGTCCTTAACCTCGCCGATTTCACCGTCTATGTGTTTTACATCGGGATAACCTGCCGCACCTGTTGTAAACATTCGGTCTTTGTAGCTGTCCTTTGGCGGTACAATACAGTTTGTAGTCATAAGAATTGCGCCGTTAAAGCTCTCAAATTCCTCTTTCTGTTTCCACCATGCGTTGCCGTAATTGCCGACAAAATGGTTGTATTTTTTGAAAGTAGGGTAGTAGTGTGCAGGTAACATTTCCGAATGTGTGTAAACATCTACACCTGTATCTTTTGTCTGCTCTAAAAGCATTTCAAGATCTCGAAGATCGTGACCTGAAACAAGAATTGCAGGGTTGTTTCTGACACCAATGTTTACTTTTGTTATTTCAGGATTGCCGTATGCCGTAGTGTTTGCCTTGTCGAGCATAGCCATTCCGTCAACGCCGAATTTACCTGTTTCAAGTGTGAGCGATACAAGGTCATCAACCGAAAGTGTATCGTCAAGCAACATTGCAAGCGCTCTTTGCAGGAAAGCGTCAAGCTCCTCATTATCCTCTAAAAGCACATTTGCGTGTTTGCTGTATGCAGAAAGTCCCTTTAATCCATAGGTTATAAGCTCTCTAAGACTTCTTATATCCTCGTTCTCTGTGGCAAGTACCCCGACTGTAACTGCCTTTGCCATAAACTCGCTTTCGTTTGCGCTCCATAATGCCGCACTCGGAAGTGAAGATTTATCTGTAATTTTATTTAAAAGTTTTGCTTTGATTTCAAGCGTATTTTTAATTCGCTCTGTTATTACATTTTTGTCAAAATTTGCGTTTGTAATTGTTGTAAACAAATTCAGTGTGATTAGATGATTTACACTTTTATCTATCTGTTTACCCTCTGCTCTCAGCCTTGTTGTAACGGCAGAAATGCCCTTTGTAACATACACGAGCAAGTCCTGCATATTTGCTGTATCAGGTTTTTTGCCGCACACGCCGCTTACGGTACAACCCGAACAATTCGCAGTTTCCTGACATTGATAACAAAACATTTTATAATCCATAAAGTTGCCTCCAAAATACTTATTTATGCAAGGAGCGTATGTTAATCGCTCACCTTGTGGCATAATTATAATATTTTAGACTCTGCAAATATGTTGCTATGGCAACGAAAATTAAATTAACATTATTTTATAAAATTGTTAAAAATTATCTATATCAAATCAGCAAGAATTGTATTTGATACTAAAAATCCTTTTGGAGTGAATGAGTACGAAGTGCCGTTATGCTCCATAAAGCCGTTTTTTACATATAAATCGGCTTTTTTAAAAAAGCTCAGTGGGAGAGTAGCACCGTATCTTTTTGTATATTCATCAGTGTTAAGACCTTTTTTTAGCCTGAGTGAAAGCATAATATACTCCTCGGCTGTTCCGCCCTCGCCGTCTTCTATGATTTTATCGGCCTTAAAATCCTCAATACTTCTGCCGTAGAAAAATCTTTTGCCGTTAAAGAAAGAATGAGCGGACGGGCCTATGCCAATGTACTCACCACATTCCCAATAGCTTGAATTATGCCTGCTTTCAAAGCCTTTTTTTGCAAAATTTGAAATTTCATATTGCATATATCCGTATTGTTCAAGCAATTCAACTGTATATAGGTAGAGTTCAGCCTGCTCGTCATCGCTCGGAAGATTTAATTTTGATTCTATTTGCGCAAATTTTGTGTTTTCCTCAATTTTCAAAATATACGATGAAATATGAGTAACTCCGCATTGAGCGCAAAAGTCAACGGATTGTTTCAGAGTTTCCTTTGTTTGCAGAGGAATGCCTGTCATAAGGTCAAGCGAAATGTTTGTAATTCCCGCAGCTTGTGCTAGCTCTGCCGTATGTTTTGCGTCTTCGGCGGTGTGTATTCTGCCGAGCTTTTTTAATTCGGCGGGTACTGCGCTTTGCATACCGATTGACAAGCGGTTAAAGCCTGTACTTTTCATTAAGGCAAAATCAAGTTTTTTTCCACTGTCAGGGTTTACTTCAACCGTAATTTCCGCATTGCTTTCGAGTGTAAAATTTTCTTTTACGGAACTAAGAATATCGCAAAGCCTTTCCGCCCCGAGAACGCTCGGAGTGCCTCCGCCGATATATACTGTTTTTACAGTGCCGTCAAAACGCTTGCTCCAATATTTTATTTTTTCTTTTAAAGCAAAAACATAGTCGCTGTATTCGGTTTCGCCTGCCCTTGTGCTGTAAAAATCGCAGTAGGGGCATTTGCTTTTGCAAAACGGTATGTGCAGATAAAGTCCGATAGATTTACTCATAATAATCTCCATATAAAGAATTTGAGGCAGAAGTAAAAACTCCTGCCCCGATTTGGAAGGTATATGAAAAAATAGGAAAAAACAAGATATAAAAATGAATTAATTACCTTCATTAACTATATATTACAATAAAATTACAAATTTGTCAAGGTTTTGTAGGAATTTATTTTTAAGAAAGGCAGAAAACAAATATTTTTTGCCTGTTTTATTGACATATATATACGATAAATAGTAAAATATAGTATTGTAGAAAAGTATGTAATAAAGATTCCGAAAGGATTGTAAACTATGAGTTCATTAAACGAAGAAATAAGCAAGCGCAGGACTTTTGCGATTATTTCGCACCCTGACGCAGGTAAAACAACACTTACAGAAAAGCTCCTTTTATACGGCGGAGCAATTAACCTTGCAGGTTCTGTAAAGGGCAAGCGTACGGCAAAGCACGCAGTATCTGACTGGATGGAAATTGAAAAACAGCGTGGTATTTCCGTTACTTCTTCTGTTTTGCAGTTTAAGTATAACGGCTATTGCATAAACATTCTTGATACTCCGGGACATCAGGACTTTTCGGAGGATACCTACCGTACACTTATGGCGGCAGACTCCGCAGTAATGGTAATTGACGGTTCAAAGGGTGTAGAGCGCCAAACAATCAAGCTCTTTAAGGTTTGCGTTATGCGCCATATCCCGATTATTACATTTATAAATAAAATGGACAGAGATGCGAAAAATCCTTTTGATTTGCTTGAGGATATTGAAAATGTACTCGGTATTCATACCTGCCCTGTAAACTGGCCTATCGGTTCGGGTAAAGAATTTAAGGGTGTGTATGACAGAAATTCAAAGAAAATTCTTGCATTTACCGCTAACAACGGTCAGAAAGAAGTTGAGAAAAACGAAATCACTCTCGATGACCCGAACATTGATGATGTAATCGGTATGTATCACAGACAGGATTTGTTTGATGATATAGAGCTGCTTGACGGCGCAGGCGATGACTTTGACCTTGAGGCAGTAAGACGAGGCGAGCTTACACCTGTATTCTTTGGTTCTGCCCTCACAAACTTTGGTGTAGAGCCGTTCCTTGAGCAGTTCTTAAAAATAACAACTCCACCGCTTGCAAGAGAAACCGTTGACGGCATTGTTGAGCCAATGTCTGACTATTTCTCGGCATTTGTATTTAAAATACAGGCGAATATGAACAAGGCGCATCGTGACAGAGTTGCGTTTATGAGAATTTGCAGTGGCAAGTTTGAGAAAAATATGGAGGTTTACCACCTTCAGGGCAACAAAAAAATGCGTCTTTCTCAGCCACAACAGATTATGGCACAGGAAAGAGAAATTGTAGAAGAGGCGTACGCAGGCGATATTATCGGTGTGTTTGATCCTGGCATTTTCTCTATCGGCGATACAATCTGTTCACCGGGCAAAAAAATTCAGTTCAAGGGTATTCCTACCTTTGCACCGGAACACTTTGCACTCGTTCGTCAGAAAGACACAATGAAAAGAAAGCAGTTCATAAAGGGCACAAGTCAGATTGCGCAGGAAGGTGCAATTCAGATTTTCCAGGAGCTTGATGCCGGTATGGAAGAAGTAATTGTAGGCGTAGTAGGTGTGCTGCAGTTTGATGTACTCAAGTATCGCCTTGAAAACGAATACAATGTTGATATTATTATGGAAAATCTGCCTTACGAATATATCAGATGGATTGTAAATAAAGATGTAAATCCAAAGGAGCTTGACCTTGCGTCTGATACAAAGCGTATTCAGGATTTAAAGGGCAACCACTTATTGTTGTTCACAAGCTATTGGAGCATTGACTGGGCGCTTGAGCATAACAAGGGACTTGAGCTTAGAGAGTTCGGTACAGATTGGTAATGCTTTACGATAAATTAAAAAAATATTCAAAAAGCGGAGTGTATCCGTTTCATATGCCGGGACATAAACGCAATCCTATGCTTTGTGACGGCACAATGCCGTATGAAATTGACCTTACCGAGATAGACGGCTTTGATAATCTGCACAATGCCGAGGGTTGTATCTTTGAGGTACAGAACCTTGCGGAAAGACTGTATAATGTAAAAAAAGCATTTTTGCTTGTAAATGGCGCAACAGGTGGAATTTTATCGGCTGTTCGTGCAATGACAAACAGGGGAGATAAGGTGCTTGTTGCTCGCAACAGTCACAAATCCGTTTACAATGCGCTTGAGATTTGCGGATTAGAGCCTGAATATATCGTGCCGGCAGTGGACGATGAGTTCGGAATAAATTGCTCAATTACACCGTTGCAGGTTGAAAAAGCAATCGTGGAAAATCCCAATACAAAGCTGTTGATTATCACTTCTCCGACCTATGAGGGCGTGGTGTCCGACATAAAAGAAATTTGCAGGATTGCGCATTTACATAATGTGATGGTGCTTGTAGATGAGGCGCATGGGGCGCATTTCCCGTTTTCAAAAAGTTTTCCGAGTGAGGCAGTGGCAAGTGGGGCGGATGCAGCGGTTGCAAGTTTGCATAAAACCTTGCCGTCACTTACTCAAACGGCTTTGTTGCTCACCTCTGATGAAAGTCTTATAAATTCACTTGCTGAAAATCTTGCAATTTTTGAAACAAGCAGTCCGTCATATGTTTTTATGTCGTCAATCGAAAAGTGCCTTGATTTTTGTGAAAACGCAAGCGCCTTTGATGAGTATATAAAAAGGCTTAATTCTTTTAATGAAAAATGTAAAAGTCTGAAAAAAATCAAAGTGCTTTGCTATGGCAATGATGAAGTGAAAAATCATAGATTTTTTGATTTTGATATTTCTAAAATTACCGTATCGGTAAGGGGACTTGATATTAACGGCACTCAGCTTGCCGAAATACTTAGAAATGATTTTAAAATTGAGCCGGAAATGGTATGTTCCGATTATGTGTTGCTTATAAGTACTGTTTGCGATACCGATGAGGGATTTGCAAGGCTTATTAATGCACTGCAAATTATAGATAGTAAATGTTCTGTAAAAGAATTAAATGCTTGCAGATATTCAATTACTATACCTAAAATTGCAGTAAAGCCTTGCGAGTGCAGCGGTAAAGACGGCGAGTTTTGCTTGCTTGAGCATAGTATTGATAAAATTTCACTTGAGTATGTGTGGGCATATCCGCCCGGAATCCCTATCATAGCAAAGGGGGAGATCATAACGCAGGATATTGCAAATATAATCATTGCCCAAATTGCAAGCGGAATTAATGTCTGCTCCACCAAGGGAAAAATCCCGAAAGAAATTTATTGCTGTATATAATAAGGCTTGATTTTTAGCAAATAGTATCAATCGGCACTTAAAAAGTCTGTTTATTTTTATAAGCAGACTTTTTGTTGATTATAGAAATGAATAAATTTTGGGTATTATGATGAAGAAAATATTCAGCTTTTTTTAAGCGCAGTGATGATTTTGCTTTGTGTGCTTGTAGTAATGTGAGAAATGTAAAAATTGAGAAAAGTGATAAATACGGCTCTATATCAGCAGGAAATACATATAATTTGAATTAGATTTTGGTAAAAAAAGACGGTGAAGATTGGCAGTGCGTCAGTTACGGACATTAAAACAAAAATTAAAGTCAAGCATTTTATTATAATAATTGTAAGGTTATACATATTTATATAAACAAAAATAGCAACCATATTGATATCCCCTAAAAATTAGAACTAAAAAATCTAACTATGGAGGTTATCTCAATATGACTGCCTTTTTTTGTATGCGCAACTACTGCTAGTAAAATGAATATTGAAAATAATTATATTTAATTTTTCTCTTTAATTTTCAACACAACAGAAAGTGTAAATTTCATTTCATCGGGGTTAAAGCTATGGCTTACATTGCCGTCATATTGCTTTGCAATTCGCTCTATGCTCTTAATTCCGTAGCCGTGAATGAATTTATTGCTTTTAGTTGTTTGCAGTTTGCCGTCCTTTAGGTTAGGCGCAGAGGAGCAGTAGTTCCAAGCGTTGATTACGATATAGTTTGTGTTTATCGGCTTTACAGTCAGCTCAATTTTCTTATCGTTTGCATTTTGTGTGGCCTCAATGGCATTTTCAAGCAGGTTGTCAAGCAGAGAGGTTATATCGTTATCAGACATAAACGAAAAATCAATATCACGAATATCGCAGTAAAAATCAATCGTTTTGTCTTTGCAGGTGTTCATATATCTGTTTATGATTGCGTTTATCAGCTTGTTGTCGCTGTATATTCTCAAATACTTGATTTGATAGTTTTCGTATAGGTTATCTATGTATTTGTTAATGCCCTCAAAGTCCTTTTCGTTTGAAAGCTCTTTTATAGATAACAGGTGGCGCTTTATATCGTGAATAAGTATGTTTGAGTTTTCGTATTGATTTTGCAGAATTGAGTAATACTCTGTATCAATCTCGGATTTTTGCTTTTGAAGTTTCAAAGAAGTGTTTTCAGCCTGAGTTTGCAGTACGCTTTCGTGAACAAGAAAAACCACAATATTTGAGTACATCAATAAAATTGTACCCACCACAAAAAGTATATATGCATACTCGTCAAACACGTATTTAAGGGCAATGTATGACATTCCGCCCATAATAAGAATAGATGCCATCGGCAGAAAGAAAAGCATATTTGTTTTGTTGAGCTTTAAATTTTCCTTATTTTCTTTAATAGAGAGTTTTGCAACAAAATATGCTACAAAGAAGAATAACAGTTTTGAACTTCCGCTTACAAGTACAAAAATCATACTATTGCTCTCAATATTTGAAAAATCAATTTTAAAAATTATCATTGCAAGAAGCAGTACGCACATTTCTGTAATGAACATTATGGATGTAAGCAGAATTGCCGCATAAATTGATTGAAAAATATTTGTATTAAAGCAGAAAATGCAAAGCAGTATGTTACAGGCAATAAATCCAATTAAATTTGTAAAATCATTGTCGCTGACAAGGTTTATTATGAATTGCACCAACGATGATGAAAAAAAGCACAAAAACATCGCATTGTTGTTTAGCTTTGGCGTGAATTTGTTTGAGAAAAATATGTAAGAAATAATTGCCTCGAAAATATGCACCGTTGCGTAACAGAATATTGTCATACAATACCTCCCGCAAAATCAAAGAAAGCCTTTTTAAACTCGGCATATTTTCTTTGAGAAATGCAATGAGCCACCAAGTTTCCGTCGTCGGTTTCAAAGGTTATTGAGCTTTTGTCAAAGTTTGTAACATTCTGAAGATTTACAAGGTAGCTTTTGTGAGACTGAATAAAGCAGTTTGGCTGATTAATTATCTCGTACCATTCGGCAGGCTTTTTGTTGGTTTCGTAGGATTTGTCCTTTGTAACAATCAGCGAGCCGTGCTTTCTGTTTTCTATATATAGAATATCCTTCGTTTTTACGGTAAAAATCTCATCGTATTTTTCTATAATAATGCTCTTGCTGATTTTCTTGTAATACTCAACCGCCTCAAGGAAATTTCTGTTAAATCTCTCGGTATCAATCGGCTTTGAAAGGTATCTGAAAACCTGAATTTTCATTGCGCTGTCAAGATAAGCGGGGTACGAGGTTAAAATCATAATTATTATGTCGGGATTGAGCATTTTCAATCTTTCCGATACTTCAAGACCGTTTACAGACGGCATTTGAATGTCAACAATGGCAATGTCGTATGAGTGTTTTTCTTTAAAAATAAAATCTCCGCAGGTGCGCATATCCACATTGAACTGCATTTTATAATTTTTTTGCAGTTTGTTAATAAGCGAACTAACCTGTTCGAGAATTAATTTGTTATCATCACAAAGCAGAATATTAAGCAAAAAAATTCCTCCCTTAAAAGGTATTATACAACAAAAAATCGAATTTGTCATATAAAAATCATCACTTTTGACTTTTTTTAATGCGTTTTTGCCGAAACTGTAACAAACCTCTTTTCTCGTGATAGAATACAGATGGTAAATAAAGGAAAAACAAGTACAAATTTAGAAGTTTTGTATTTAGAGGTTTTGATTATGGCACTTCACAGCAACTTCATACACCTATGATATGGTGTATGAAGTGATGCGGTGCTATGTAACAATGGTACGGAGGTTAATAAAAAGGGAGGAGTACTCTTGAATACAGCTGCATTAAACGATTTTATTTCTTATTCAAAGGTTAATGACAGCGTTATTAACAAGTTCAAGAATATAATTCCAAAAACTCTGATCTCAATCTGGGAAAAACACGGATTGGGCACCTTTATGAACGGATATATAAAGGTTATTAATCCCGATGATTATCAAAGCATTGTAGACAGCACCTGCTGTACCTACAAAAAAGTAGTTCCTATTTTTGTAACTGCTTTTGGTGATATTATCACACTTGAAAGTGGCGAATACATAGGCATTTTGTATTATCGCTACGGAAAATTTGAGCTGCTGCTAAAGGATTTCGATTTCTTTTTAAGCCGCCTTACAGACAGGAGCTTTGTTAACGAATTTTTTTCCTTAAATCAGTATTATAAAGCTATTAACGAACATGGAATGTTGTTGTATAAAGAGTGCTTTGGCGATACCACCTTATTAGCGCTCGGTGGCAAGCACACCACCGAAAGTCTGAAAAAAGTTCAGATACAAGAGCATATAGCGCTGATAAATTCGTATTCGGGCACAATAATGTAAATCCGTTATGTCTGACATCTTGCAGTTTATTGTTAAGTGAGTAATCGGCAATATGTTATTTAAAGAGAGAGGGAACAAGATGTCAGACAACGAGATTTAAACCTAAATTTGATAGTACCTCATATGTTTTAGTAGTATCTGCACTTTGTGTAGGTGCCACTTTTTTTATGCTTTTATATTTTTGCAAATGTGGGGGTAATTTAATAAGGTTCTTTATCAATAGTTGGGGTAATCCGAAAAATGAAATTTAATAGGCAAACATATTACGATATAAAGTCAAATAGTAATTGAACAACAAGTAAAAATAGCAGGAAAAGCTACTTAATATTATTCATAGTATGCTCATTACTAATTGATTTTCCTTTTGTTTTTGATATAATATTATCAGTATTATTGACTTTTTATTTTAAAGGAAGCAATTATTATGAATGATAATTTTGTCGGGAGATATGCAGAATTAAAAAACGGAACAATTATGATTATAGATTCCATAGATAATAAAAAAGACGTTTTGATTGGACGAGATATAAGAAAAATTAATTTACCGATAATAGAAACATCACCTAATAATATATCCCAAATAATTGACGAGCTTTGCAAAAACATTGGTATTGAATAATTGAAAGGATATGTATTGATGAAATTTAACGCACAAGATTACATATGTAAATTTTATTTTATGAAATATGATCATACCGGAGCATGTGAATATCGTCAAAGAGTATCGGCAAATGTGTGTTTAAATGAGTTGAAAATTGAGATAATAGATTTAAACGATAAAGTGTTGGATACTTTTGGTTATCATTTGGATAATAAACTGAATACACTTTTACCATTGATAAAATGGGATTTGTTTGAAAAAAACAGAGATAAATCCGGATGGGATTTACCGAATAATTGTGGATACCGAGATGGCTGGGGATATGAAATTTTATGTATGAATGAAAGCGGTAAACCTCTTATCAGAAATTATATAGATGTAACGTTCAATGAAAAGAATAAGCCTGCATATGAGAAACTTTTAGATTGGATAATAAGAGAGTATAAAGGGAAAAAAGAATTGAAAAAATACAAATTGCTTTGGTGATATTTTTATAAACTTGATTTGTGGATTGCTTGAGGTTTATTTTTGGTTATATAATTTATTTATGGAGTGATTATGTGAAAACTTACACAATTTGCGGTAGTATGAAATTTTATAATGAAATGAGGAAAATTGATTACGAACTTGAAATTTACAAAGGATATAATATTCTGCAATGTATTTATTGTGATGAGAATACTGTTCCGACAGACGAGGCGCTTATTTGACTTAAAAATGCTCATTATAGAAAAATAGATCTGAGTGATGGTATATATGTTGTAAATATAGGTGGATATATTGGTGAATCGGTTAAGAAGGAAATTGAATATGCCAATAATCGGCTTTGTCAATAAAAGCGTGTAAGTCTTTTTAGAAAATAGATAATTGATGTTTTTGTACGCCTTTGGAGTGGGGCGGAGCGAAAAAGGCGTACAAAACGGCGCGGCACCCCATAAAATTTTGTGTAAATAATAATCCTTCAAGCAATAACAAAACAGCGAATTGCGGTGTAATCGGGCTTTCTGATTTGCCCCGTGTTAACTTTTATTTCCTGTCTGTGGAATGTTTATGCACGCTTTGCGTGAATAACATTTTGCGGACAGGAAATTCTATTCTCAGGG
>OLGM01000014.1_pt1 | contig 129422 bp, 108 predicted proteins | sample 1606001 | NCBI WGS metagenome assembly OLGM01 (sample SAMN03283294) | human gut metagenome | biome: human-associated habitat; material: feces | host: Homo sapiens | place: Peru | collected 2012
TGTTGATTAACTGAATAATGATGTTTTATTCGAAAATTTTACCGATCAATGCGAGGTAAAGAACCACTAATAGGACACAAAAAAAGCAGTCACTTGACTGCCTGTTTTGTTGGTGCGAAAGGAAGTACACAAAACTTTTTATTTTTGTTTGTTTTCAATAAGTTAAAATTTTTGTCCCGTTTTGTTCACGTTTTGTATAAAAATGGAAGGCAAAAAGCAGTTTTTACTTGAAGCTATTACTAATAAGTAGGCTGTACAATATTCTCCTAATTTTGCTCTATTTTTGTTAAATTTCGCATTTCGCAAATGCGGGTATCATATTTCGTAAATGTGGGTATTTCTATTTCGCAAAAGAGGGAGTTATTTATTTTTCCACAAGTTTTCCTCCGACTTTTCCACAACTAATAATATCCTATTCTTAATTAGGATTGTATCAAAAATTACGGATTATAAATTTCTGCATTACGGATTCTGTTTATAATAAATTTCTTAATTATCAAAATGTTGGTTATAAAATTTACGGATTAACAAACTTACTTTTACGGTTTATAACTCCAAAAGGTAATAATTGAAATACATTATCAAAGAATCTATCATGTTCATTTAGAACCCACTGGTGCATTTCTTTTGTCTTATTTGATAGAAGGAAAGACCATATTAGTTAAATCATTCCTAGGTATGTGATTATGCCACTTTTAAAAGATGAACTTTCTATAAAAACAGTTCGTGATTTATTAGATGTTGAATTAGTGATCCCAGAGTATCAAAGACCTTATAGATGGACAACTAAATCAACATCTATTTTGCTATCAGATATATATGAGGCTTTTAAGACAAATATTACCGAATACAGAATAGGATCGGTTGTACTTCATAGTCATGATGGCAAGTATGATGTAGTTGACGGTCAACAGAGATTAACAACTTTATCAATAATATTTTATGTTTTAAAAGAAGGTGATTTCTTAAGTGCTAAAGATAAAGATAAAAATCCTTCTTTATTACAACAAGAATACTCTGCAAATTCAAATGCTGCAATTATTCAGAATTATGAAGTTATAAAGTCAAAAATAAAGAGTATTGCTGATAATGGAAATATTGAAAAATTCACAAACTATCTTCTTAATAATTGTACTTTTGTAAATATTGTTACAGATTCTCAACAAGAGGCATTTCAATTTTTTGATTCTCAGAACTCAAGAGGCAAAGCACTAGCTCCGCATGATTTATTAAAATCTTATCATTTAAGAGAAATGAATGATGATCCCGAAAAATACAAAATTGAGCTAATAAACAAGTGGGAAAATACGGATCAATCTAGTTTAGAAAACTTATTTTCTGAAAACTTATATCCACTTGTTCGCTGGTTTAAATCAAAAGATGGCTTATATTATTCTTCAGATAAAATTGATAATTTTAAGGGAATAAAGAAAGGGAATAATTACAACTTTGCAATATACAATCGAGCTGCAAATTTATTTATTGAAAAATTTAATTTAGAAAAGAATTATGAGCTAGTTTCTGCAAGTGCTTTAAACCAATTTCAATTAACTCAACCAATAATTGCAGGAAAAAACTTCTTTAATTACTCTCTTCATTATTTAGATCTTTTAGAAAAGGTTAAACACCTAGCTGATGACCATATTGATGAAAAGTATCTTTTGAAAAATACAGGAAGAATTGGCGATCTTTATGTTTACAGTTTATTTTTGAATGCTTTAGTATTTTTTGCCGACAGATTTAATCTAGGTTCATTAACAAAATCTAGAGTATTATTTTTTCATAAATGGGCTTATTCATTAAGACTTAAAATGCAAGCTGTTTATCAAGAGACTATAAACAATTATGCTTTAGGATATTCTGATAGGATAAATGAACATTTGAATATTTTTGAATCCGTAAGTCAAATGACTGAAGATCGAGAATTAGATTCTATTGTTTTAAATACCATTAAATTGGATGAGCTTAACAATAAAAACAATAAAACTAACGATAAATATAAAGATATCTATGATTTTATATTCAGAACCAAAGGTAGTAAATAATGACGAATAGTGACTTAAATAACAAATTTCCCGAGTCTATAAAAGTACTAGAAGTTTTTAACCATTCTGAGTATGAAGTTCCTATTTATCAAAGAAACTATGCTTGGGGAAAAGAAGAAATAGAACAATTAATTAAAGATATATACGAAAGCAAGTTTAATTCAGACAATCAGTCTTACTATTTAGGTAATTTGATTGTAAATCGAATTGAAACCGATACTTATGAAGTAATTGATGGTCAACAACGACTAACTACTTTGTTTTTATTACTTTCATATCTAAATTTAGTTACTAAAAATGCATTAAGATTCGAAGCTCGTGAAAAATCTAATAGAACTATAGATGCGATTAGAAATATAGAAGATAAAAGCAAAGAATTTCCCTTTGATGTTTTATACTCAACTGAAATTGTAAAAGGCTATTCTTATATAAAGAACTATTTTGAATCAGGGTATAAAGAAGAAGATAGTAATTTAAAAAACAAAGATGCCTCTGAATTTAAAAAAGAGTTTATAGCTAAATTAGACAAAATTGTTATTCTTCGAACAAGAGTTCCTGAAAAAATCGATTTAAATCATTATTTTGAAATTATGAACACAAGAGGTGAACAACTATTACCTCATGAAATAATAAAATCTAAAATAATCAGTAAATTTAAAGATAGTTCAAATGAGCAAAATCCTTTAAATAATGATCATATATTAGTGTCCTTAATATGGGATGCCTGCTCTCAAATGGATAAGTATGTTCAAATGGCTTTCCCTATAGAGTTGAGAAATGCTTTATTTGGTGATGATTGGAATACTTTAAAGTTTAATAATTTTGATGATTTAAGAGAAATATATGGTGAATACAGATCTAATCTAAAAATCAAGAAAGGCTCAGAAGGATCAATTTCTAATAGTAAGAACAAATTAGGCTCTTTAGCAGAAAAACTTGCAGACTATAAAGCAACTGGATCTATTTTTGATGATGCCCTTAATTCAGAGTATCTTGAAAATGAAAAAGAGGAAAATACTCGCTTTGAATCAATCATTTCTTTCCCAAATTTTCTTTTGCAATTAAATGAAATACTTGCTATTTCAAGCTCTGAAAATATTGATGTAGATAGCAGTCTTGATGATAAGAAATTTTTTGAATTATTAGAAAGACATTATAATGATAAGCAAAGCGCAGAAAACTTTATCTTTAATTTATTTAAGTATAAGTTCTATTTTGATAACTACATTGTTAAAAGAGAATATATTGGAGAGAATAAAGTTAATGGTAATTGGTCATTACAAAGACTAGTTAAAGTCGATAACAATTCATCAAAATTCTACTATCGAGATACTTATTCATTATCTGACTCTGATAAACAAGAAACCACAGAAAATAAAAAGATAAAGATGCTTGAATCATGTTTGCGTGTTACTTATACCTCGCCTAAAACTATGCATTGGGTATCAAATCTTCTTTCATCCTTTAAATGTCAAAATGAAGATAAAATTTCAGACAAGGATATTGTAAATAATTTAGAAGAATATTGTCGTCAGAAGGTTAAAGATGCTGATTACAAAAATGCAAAGGGATTTGCTATCGAAAGAATTGTCTTTACCTATCTTGATTATTTATTGTGGAGAGATGGATATCAAAATAAATATAACTTCAAAGACTTTGTTTTCCAATATAGAAATTCAATAGAGCACTTTTTTCCTCAACACCCAACTAATAATGCAAAAGATGTTGATAGTGAACATCTAAATAATTTTGGAAATTTAGTTTTATTAACTGTCAGTGCAAATTCAAAGTTTTCAAATATGTTGCCTAGTCAAAAGATTGAAGAAAGAGGCGACATAATTGAACAAAGTCCAAAGTTACAAATCATGAAAGATATCGTTGTAAATTCAAGAAAATGTTGGACTAATAATGAAGTTATAAACCATGGAAATGAAATGATTTCCATATTAGATAATGAAATAAAAAAATAGTAGTAGAAAAGAAACTTTCGATTGGTCAAAAGGCAACCTATTGAGAAAAATAATAAAGATAAGTTTTTTGATCAGATAAATTTTTCTTTAGCGGATCAAGATTACCAGATAAAAATGGTGCAATTTGCTGATAACAAATACCAAAATAAAGAAATTTCATTAGATGAATACATAAAATTTTGGGAGACTTTGTGGGAGAGAACTGGTCTGATTTTTGAAGGAGTTGGTTGGCGCTTTGAATTGGCTCATTTATATATTTTGGCAAATCGCTTAGAAGATGCATTAACTTTTGTAAAATTTATTAAATCAAAAAGTGATAGTTACTACAGCGCTAAAGCAGATTGGTACATTTCAGATATAACAAGAAGAATGAAAAAAAATCGACTAAAACTAAAAGACAAAATATAAGATAGACTCACAATATGATGCTCTATCAAAATCGATGGTATTTGTTCTATCGCAAAACCACATTGAACCATGAAAAAAAGAGACATAATATTTTAACGGATCTATTATTCTTTTTTTATAATTTTTGCTAAGCTCCAAAATTTGCGTTTTTTGGCGCTTATTTTTGCTAAGCTCCAAAATTTGCGATTTTTGGCGCTTATTTTTATTAAGCTCCAAAATTTGCGGTTTTTGGAGCTTAACTTTATTCAATAATATCCACTAGCTTATTGAAATAGTAAATTGTTTTTCTATCGGTTCCATGTCTAGTTATATAGTTATTTTCTTCTGATAACTTCTTCAATACACGTCTAACGCTATTATCAGAAATACCTAAATCTTGAACTAGAACTTTAGGTTCAACCTTTAACTTATTGAATAATTCATCAATTATAGGAATATATTCTGTTTTACCGACAACGGCTGTCATTTCTTTATATAAATCAATAATAGCTTTTGCTGTTTCAATATGACGTTTACTCTCAAAAGAAATTCCTTTAAAGAAGAATAGCAGCCATTCCTTCCATGATTCAATTTTGTCTTTTTCGTGGTTTAATGAAATATTAGATAGCTTCTCTTTATAAGAATCCTCATTATCAGAAAAATAACGACTGATGTAGAAAATTGGTGAAGGCAAGCAATCCTTTGAATACAAAAATAAAGGAATTAGCAGTCTTCCAACTCGACCATTTCCATCTTTAAAGGGATGGATCATTTCAAATTGAGCATGCATTATTGCAGCTTGCATCAACACTGAAACTTCCTCTGGACCTCGTAAATAATCTACAAGGTTATCAATATATTCATCAGTTAGGTAAGGTGGTAATGGAGTGTAATTTCCTAATTTAGGATTGTATATATAGTTCTGCTCTGTTTTAAAACAACCTGGGGTTTTATTGGCACCACGCACATTATCAGACAATAACAGAACATGGAGATTTTTAATTAAGTACTTACTAATGCATTTTCCTTTTTCAATAATTTCTTCTCTGCCATATTCAATTGCTTTGCAATAGTTTTCAATTTCTTTAATATCGTTTTTTATTGTTTCAGACGTAGTATTTTCTTGCACAACATCAGAAATAGTAGCAATAGTACCTTCAATTTTTGATGAAAGAACAGCTTCTTGTAAGGTTAAAGAGGTAATTAGAATATTTGGAGTAGGCAAATTATTAAGATAGCCAATAAACTCAGATAAACATTTCTCTGCCCGAATCATTTCTGATAAAAAATCACGATCTTTTTGTAACTCCAAAGACATATTCTCAATAGGTAACTTGTCTAAAATATGAGGCTTAGGAAAATCACTTATGTTCATGTATAAACCTTAATTATTACTTCAGGGAAAACAATATTTACATTCCCCAATTACTGTATTGTGATGAATTTGATGGAAAGAATTTAATAAAATTTGATTAACCGCAACTAAATAAGAGTTGCTTAATCCAAAGCTTACTTGAAGTACCTCTTATAAGAAGTATCCAACCAAAAAGAGTCAATTGCAATACTTACTTAGAAATACAACTATGCATCAAATCCTTCCTATAACGACCTGCATTGATAATTGCCCAAACTTTAGCTACATGTTCGTCAATAGTACGAGATAGCTCCTCTGTACGCTTTATCATCCGTTTTAGAAGCTCTTTTACAGTTTCACCATCTGATACTCTATCAAAATCAATGCTATTGGTCCTATGGGCAATCTGATTGAGATTTACACCAATCTTTCTGAGCTCTGAATTAGAGTCTCTTAATACAACAATTTCATCATGCGTGTATTGAGGTTCATTGGCAACAAAACTTCTGATAATGGCAATTAGAGTCTGATTCCTATTTTTATAAAGCTGATCTGCCATACGATCAACAGCTGCAAGCTCATCATCATTTAGATAAAGCCTTACATCTTTTTTAGCTCCTTTTGGCGGTAAAAACGATTCTAAGCTTTTCTTTTCAATATTCCCCTGTTGGTGCAGCAAGTGTTCATCAAGCGAAGCTTTGATAACAGCAGCTGCTAGTGTAGCAGGTTTAACGCCAAGTTCATTTGAAATAGTGAGCCATTGGTCGTGATAGTTACCTAGATTCAAGGTTAGTTGCTTACGTTTTGAATTACCCATAGTTATGTCCTCCTTGGAAAATTTCGATCTTGGTTATGACTTCTTGGAAATTTTCGATCACGGTTATAACTTCTTGGAAAATTTCGATCACGGTAATGTCTTCTTGGAAAATTTCGATCATGACCGCAAGTTTACTTGCGACAAAAAATCCTAATTTTTTGTGTCACTCAAAAGTAGGGCATGCCCTACTTTTGCTCTCAGGGAGCAGGGACGGAAAAATCAAGATGCACTGCATTCTTGGATATTTTTCCTATCCTGCCCTAGCTAAATTCTTATAAATTTGCCTAAAAAAAGTTGGGCTAGCCCTACTTTTCTACCCTCTGAATTTCACAAATTTTTTCTACAAAAAGTTGGGCATGCCCAACTTTTTACATCAAAACTAGATCTTCCTTTGGATATTTGTTTTTAATTTGTTTGTTTAAATGGGGAGGACCTCTCCCCTGTTGACTTAAAATATCTTGCTAAAGGAAGCAACGCTTTCTATTTGCGAGGCAAGATCTTTTTTACATTGCTCAAGATATGCTTCAGGTATGCCTTTAACGAGAGTTTTAAACTCATCAGGCAAAAGACTATAGATAAAGTAATTCCATAATCTCATCACTCCCATACGTTCCCTTAGGTAATCATGCTTGTTATATACGTTTACAAGGCTAGATTCCCTAACATGAGATAGAACATACTCAGCTATAGTTTCTGGAACACCAATTTTAGCCATCCATGTGCGAGCAGATTTTCTAATACCATGCATAGTTACTTCTTTTTGAGTGCAGTTAGTTACAGCCTCTTGAAGTTGAACTAAGCGTATAGGCTTGTACATAGAGCTTTTAGCAAAAAACACGTATTCACTTTGAATTTCATAAGCATCACAGTGATTTTTCCAAAAGTTAAGCAGCTGCTCCATGAATACAGTAAGAGGAATATCAAAATCTCTACTCATCTTCATATAGTATGCTGGTACATGAATAACTTTGTTTTCAAAATCAATCCAAGCCCACTGCATTGCAATAAGAGAGCCTATTCTTAAACAAGTAAAAGCAAGCATTAAGAACACTACTCTGTGCATGATCTGCTCATGTTTGAGTTTGTTGAAGAACTTCTCACCTAAATCTTCAGCTTGAACCCATGCATAGCCTATTACTTTAGGTTTTCTGTATTTCTGAGAGATTAAACCATGAGAATTAAGCATGTTAGAACATGGATTTGAGGAGATCACACCATCGACAACCGCACTATTTAAGCATTGATTCATAGCTCTGATGGCATTGTATTTAGCACCTTGGCTCTTATCACTTGAAGATAAGATCTTATCTACAATAGTAGGGGTGATCCTATCAATCTTATAATTTGATAGACCAGCTAATACCTTTATTGAGGATTTTAAAGTGCTATATCTTTTGTTGTTCTTGTGAGTGTTTTCACTATTTGGATCACAGATAAAGAACTTAAGCCACTCTTGAGAGTATTCAGCAAAAGTAGGAGCCGAGCTTATATCCGCTATCTTTTTCTCCTTTTGCTGCAATACTATTTTTCTAGCTTTTTCACGAGCTTCTTTTAAAGATACATCAGGGTATCTGCCTAATGCCTTCAATTTACTTCCACGATTTTCATATACACGGATGTAAAAAGAAGAAAGACCAGATGGGAGCACATCAACAAATAGACTATCCCCACAGTTAATTTTTTTGCGCTTGCCAGCTAGAATTGCAAGTTGGACCTCTTTATCTAGCTGTTTTACAGTTATCAAGGCTTTTTTCACTATGCAACTCCTACACTAGGCTTTTGAAACTGAGAATACTTAATCTCTAAAGCTCTTTTATGATTTGGCGTTGTTGCATGCTCTTGAATAAAATCCAAAATAGCAGCATCACTTTCATTCTTTGAGATCTTCTCATGGAGAATTTCAAATGATGTATGCCCACTAACAAAGATACTGCTAGGTGATATACCTGCTTTATTGGTGGTTGTAATGATGCTACAAGCTAACTTTGAAATTAAATCCTCTGTTATACCTTGCGCTTTTAAGCACTTTTCACCTGCTTTTACTATGTCTGAAAATGAGTAGTGATGCTTAGAGATAGGATTAAAAAACACTGCTTTTAATCTATCTTTGCAATCTTCAAATTTAAATTTGAAATCAACATTAGTTCTTGCACATAGCTGCTTTGCTGATTCAAAAAACAACTTTTCAATAAACAAGACATAAGCTTGTTGAGACTTGCGTAATTTACTTAAGTAGTAGTTACATTCAGGAAAGATCTTGATGCAGCCTCTCTGACATCTTTCAGGATTGTCTTTTGCAAACTGCATAAACTCTGGCTCAATAGATAAAATACAAGCGTGTCCCTTTTGCATTAGAAAGTGAACAAATGGCTTATTTGTTACTTTATCCTTGATAGCATTAACTACATCAAACACAGATGAAATGTTTCTGATATGAGTTGATTTAGGAGCTTTATCGCCCTTAAAAATAATCTTTGCAAACTCATTTGATGAAATCTTAAACATGGTCTTTTCTTTAATCTCATGTTTATTCTTCTTTAAAGAGTCGTAGATTAACTTTAAAAGCGGTGGTACATCGAAGATCACGCTAATTGGGATCTTCTTACCATCTTTTAAAAAGTCCTGTGCAAGTGAGCAAGTAAGCTCAAATCTTAGTAGTTTAAAGCGATAACTATAAATAGGTCGCAATTCTTCTAGAGTAGATAAAGGCAAAATGCCTTTACCTCCTTTTTCTGATATAATATTTGACATAAACTCAGTGACTTCTTAGTGATTAGTTTTCCAGACACACACTAAGAGGCTCACTCTCCTTTCTAATGTTCATCGATTAACTTCCACAATGGTCTCTCTTCGTTAAAGCTAAATGCCCAAGCCATAATGTCGTCTGTTTTCCAGATAGGGCGCTTTGACAAATACAAAGCCTTAGGGAAACCGTCAGTCTTCTTCCACTTGTCAAAGGTGCCACGAGTAATACCAAAGATCCTCATGATCTGAATTGTGTTCACAAAGATGTTCTCTTCTACGATATCAACAGAAGGTGTTGATATATTGTCTGTTTTATTAGCCATAAAGACTCCTTTATCAATGTTATTTTAAATTCAATATCAATGTTTGTTGATATTTCTTTTATAGTATGTTCCTTATAAAAGGTTTTGTAAATACATTTAATTAAATATTTATGAATTTTTATATCAACGTTCTTTATATATTCATAAATAATGCAAAACAGGATATTAAATTTTGTTATAATTTAGGTATTACTTTGTATGTGAGATTGCTACTATGAAGTTTTCTGATTCAGATCTATTAAAAAATGTATTAAAGACCTACTACCCAAATCTTGAAGATAATGAAGCAGCACTTGAGATTGCATATTCAAATGTTATGCTTGGTTTTCCAGAAACCTTTAGCAAAAAGCTAAAGGAAGTTAGAGTCTCAAAAAACTTAAATCAGAAAGAGATAGCTAAGATGCTAGGGGTTACTCAAAGCTCCTATTCTGGTTGGGAAACAGCGGCTCATACACCAAAAATTGAAAACATTAAACAATTAGCAGATGTTTTATCTGTTGATCCTTCTTTGTTTATAAGTGTTAATGCAAAAGATACTTGTTTAGATAGAAAACTTCCAATTATCGATCCTAGTTTCTTTTCAAATTACACTAGCGAGAATTTTCCTGAATTCGTAAAAAACGCTGAAAAGAATGGTGTTAGATCATTTACCTTAGTGCCTACAGAATTCAACATTGATTTTGCTTTTGACTTAAGAGAAAACTACATGGAAGGAAGTGGAAATCATTTTATTCCTGCATATAGCCTTGTTATGTGTAATTACAGAAATTTGAATAAACTGAGTCTAAAAGAAAAATTAGAGGAACTAAACGGTCACGTATGTGTCGTTGGTGTAGGAAAATCTAATGGTTTTGTTCGTGAATTAAGATTTGATGGAACAATACTTACCCTGCACGCTTGGAATGATAAGGTTCCAGATAGAATTTTTCCTGTAAAAGGAAATATCATTGAATCAATTGCTTCGAAAGTAAATTTATTCTCAGGATCTAGCTCAAACAACGTGCTATTAGCAAAAGATGTTCAAATTTATGGAGTTGCAACTGAATTTGTAAAAAACTTATAGAAGTAAACTTATTTATCTGTTTCAAATAATTCTACTTTATGTAAAAAGTAAGCATAAAAGCTTACTTTTTTTAGTTTCAACTACTTAAGATTTAAATCTATTGATAGTTTTTCCTTCATCTGTAGTCCAATATTCCCAACCATTACAAGAGCCTCCAATCACAAAAGAAGCTGCATAAGAAGGAGAACTACAAACTATATCTTCCTGTAAGACTCCATCTGCAATATTTGCTTCGCTTCTCTTGTTAATAATAGATGTTCTCAATCCTGCTCCTTCAGATGGACAGATTTTACTTCCTTTAAGAAGGATAAAAGTACCATCAGCAACCTTAAGTTTAGCAGTGAAAATTTTATTGTTTTCTCGCTTAATCTTACGTGACAAGTTGTAGATACCATTTGGAATTAGACTGAAGTCATCAATAGATTCATCTTCATCGTTAAAAGAATCATCTACTTGAGGATCATCGTCATGGTGAGTAATCAAATCAAAACCTAACACATCAAGCATTTGATAAACTTCTTCAAGATACTCATCACAATCTGTCTCGTCATTAAGATTGGCTGTTCCTGAGGTTGTTGTTTTTGTTGTATTGATAAATGCTCCAAGAGAATTAAATTTGTTATTTAACTTATCTTCAATATATTGGATGCTGCCATCATTAAAGTATGATCTTTCAAAAACTTGAGTAAGAATATAGCAGTAAGTCCATTTATCATACTTGTCATCGTGAGCTGTAGGTCTATAAGCAATGCCATTTTTAGACTTGCCTACATAAATGACATCCTTTCCGCCATCATTTTTGCCAAAGAGAATGTAAACGATAAAAGGGTTCTTAAGAGCAAATGGGAAAGGCTCATCCTTATCTTTAATGTTTTGATAAGGAACTCTGTAAACTAAAGTTGAGCTATTTGCCCTTGAGATTTCAATTGATCTACCGTTGTAACTAATTTGGTACCTTTTATTGCTTGCCATAAAGCCTTCTTACACTTTTTCTTTTAAGTTTACTGAGCTTAACGAGATTTATTCATTTCTAAATTTGTTATAAATATCGTTAATAAAAACACTAAAAATCTGCTTTCTAAGCGCTTTATTCTCTAAAATTGCACCAAATAACTCTTGATTCTCATTCCAAGCATCAAGCAAATACTGTTCACTCTTAGTGTTAACACTTAACTCGAAATCTTTTCTTGTATTATTAAGAGCTTTTTGTTCAAGCTCTTTATCTGCTAGTAAATGATCTTTAATAGCGTAAAGACTGCTTGCACCTGCAACAGTGTTGTGTTTTGAACCTGTTCTTTCATTTATCTCTTCAATAATTTGAGATAAATGCTTTAGTTCATCTTCTTTAGAAGTACCAGATACTGCTGAAGGAAGCTTTACTTCTGGCTTGGATTCTATATTGCTTTTCTTTGTCTCTTTTACAAATTTATGCTCAAAATTCGTTACAGTGATCATCTTTGATAAGTCAAAGCTAGGATCAGTATTTCCTTCTCTTAAATACTTCTCAAGGTATGCTAATGCTCTATACCATCTATGTAACTCATGATCATTAAGATTTACTATTTGCATCAAGAATTCATAGAATCTAACAAAACCTGATACCAATACCTTATATTCTTTTCTGTCTTTAGAATCTAATGCTATCCAAAGCTTTTTTACTTGAAGGCAAGTTGAATTGATTGTTTGTTGAGCTTTTTCTTTCTCTTTTGAAGTTTTTGTGGAATATCCTACCAAAACCTCATTTACTTTACTTACAGCATAATCGTCAAGTATATTCCAGTTAATAATCTTTGAGAGAACATCGTAGATCTTAGTTGAATCAGTTTGATTTTCTAATACAGTAGCTGTGTAATAAGGTGCAAATTCTGCAACCATTTCTTCATAGGTATTAACAAAGTCTAAAACAAAAGGTTTTTTATTTGGAATAGATGAGCATACACGGTTTAGTCTTGATAGAGTTTGAACTGCTGCTACACCACGAAGTTTCTTTAAAACATACATAGCGCAAAGCTTTGGTTGATCAAAGCCTGTTTGATACTTATCTGCAACTAGTAAGAACTTATAGTCATCTTGATCAAAGGTTTTAGGAAGTTTATCTTCACTAATCTTATTCATGCCTGTTTCTGTATATTCAGCCCCATCACCAAGATTGGTTACCTTTCCAGAGAAGGCTACTAATGACAAAGTATTTTCATATTTATTCTTTTGAATATAAGAATCAAAAGCCTTTTTATAAGCTACAGCTTCTGCTCTAGAGCCTGTTACTACCATGGCTTTAGCTAAACTACCCATTTCTGGAATTACAGTATTCATAAAATGCTCAATGATAATAGCTGTCTTACCTTCGATATTATCAGGAGACAAGTTTATGATCCTTGCAATTTGTTGTTTAGCCTTCTTATTCTTAAATTCAGGATCATTAGCAATAGATTTGTTAATCTTAAAATAGGTGTCGTATTCCATGTAATGACCAAGCACATCAAGGATAAATCCTTCCTCAATGGCTTGTTTCATAGTGTAACGATGAAATGCTTCTTTCTGACCACTAACATTTAATTTGCCAAATAACTCTAAGGTTTTATTCTTAGGAGTTGCTGTGAAGGCAAAAACAGATACATTCTTAGGTTTACCTGTTTTTTCTAATTCTTTTTCAATCTCATCATATTGATTAGGAGTGGTATTGTCTGTATCAACAACTTTTTCATCAAATTCTCCTAATGCTATATTTGCTGCAAGCATGTTCTTGCCTGCAGTTGAAGAATGAGCTTCATCGATAATAATTGCAAACTTACGATCTTTTAAATTTTTAACTTCATCAAGGATGAATCTAAACTTTTGGATAGTGGTTCCAATGATTTTTGTTCTTCCGTTAATTGCATCAGCAAGATCTGCTGAAGTACAAGAATCATCCATTACTTTGATAAAGCCTTCTTTATGATCTAAGGCTCTAATAGCATTTTGAAGCTGTCTATCAACAACAACTCTATCTGTTACAACCAATACAGAATCGTAAACAACTTTATCGTCATGATCATGAATAGAAGCTAATCTATGGGCAAGCCATGCAATGGTATATGTTTTTCCACTACCTGCCGAATGTTGAATTAGGTAATTACAATCAGAGTGATTATCTTTAACATCAGCTAAAATCTTTTGAATTGCATCTAACTGATGGAATCTTGGAAATACCAAAATTTCTTTTACTTTTCTTTTACCTGTTTGTTCATTTATAGTTTCTTGTTTATCAATGAACACAAACTTACCTATAAGCTCAAGTAAATTATCTTTCTGAAGGATTTGATCCCACATGTAGTGAGTTGGGTAATTATCATTAGGAGTAGGGTTACCAGCACCTGCATTGATACCTTCACCTTGTCCCATATTAAAAGGTAAAAAGAAGCTATCTTTACCTTCTAATTTAGAGCACATGTAAACTTCTTCTAAATCTAAAGCAAAGTTAACAAGGCAGCCAGCCTTAAACTTGAACAATCTGTTATTGTAACTTCTATCATTTCTGTACTGTTCAATAGCATTCTTATAGGTTTGCCCCGCAGGATTGCACTTAAGCTCAAAAGAAATAATTGCTAAGCCATTTAGGAAAATTACAAGATCAACTCTTTCTTTTGGAGTGCAATTAACTTCTTTCATTACAGAAAGAGTATTTGCTTGATATTGTTTGTTAAGCTCAGGATTTTTAGCAGTAGATGGGATCTGATACATCAATTTAAACTTGATGTTATTACCCACTTCAACACCATCTTTTAGACAGCCAATTAAGCCTTTTCCATTAGGATTTGTGATCTGATTGTTAATCGTGTTGATTAGAGTTTCATCAGCATCAACTTTATGGATTTTACGGAACTTTGCAATTTCATCTGGTTGAGTTTCTTCAAAGAACTTGATTAAAAGCTCTTTATCTATTGCTGTTTTTGGATCATAGCAATCTTTAGCAAATCTAAGTATGTAACCAGAATTAACTAATTTTTTAGCAACATAATCCCTTACATCTCTATTTTCTTTTAACTGAGCTTCTAAAAACATTATGCAATCTCCTGTGTAGGGATTTCTTTTTTACCTGTTACATACTCATAAATCATTGATTGTTTGTATGAAGCTAACTTTTCAAGTTGTTCTTTTTTATCTGAGATTAGAGAGTCGATTTCAGAGCATTTTTTATCAAGAAAATCTACAATTTCTTTTTGTTCTTTTTCTGAATTGCAAAATACAATCTTCATATTGCTAAAATTTTGATTAGTTAGCTGATTTATAGTAGATGTTAGATATGAAGATAAATTAAATTTAAAGACATCAGATTCTAAAATATATTTTATATGTCGAGTATTTAATTTGCTTCTAAAGATCATCATAAAAGCCCCAAAAGAAGAATTTAAATCTCTGTCAATTAAAGCACTTTTTCCAATTAATTTTGCACTTCCATTTCTTGAGCAAATTAGAATGTCTCCCTTTTTTACTTTTAAGTTATTTTTTATTAAACAATTAACAAACACGTTATCATCAAAAGATAATTTTCCATTTTTGATGTTTGAAGATCTTAATACTAATGTTCCTGAATTCTCATCACATAAATTTGAAGGAGAATATGTCAATCCATTTCTTGCATTTCCTAGATTTTTAATTTTAGTAATTTCCCAATGTTTAGGAATTTTGCCAATCCACTCAATGCCAGAATCTTTGAATTCAACATTTGGATTAAGACCTTTAGTTACAGCTCCAGTAATAATGGATTTTTTGTAATCTTCAAGAAGAGAGATTTGCTTTTCAATATCTGCTGTTAGGTTGTCTATTTCAGAGCATTTTTTATCAAGAAAATTAGATATATTCTTTTGTTCTTCTAGTGGAGGAAATGGAACAGGAACAAAACCTAATAATTCTTCTGTTAAAGAATATCTTAAATTTTTTGCTAGATGGAGTAATTCTTTACTAAAATCTAACATCAAATAATAATAGTAGTAGTAATTTACAAAACCGTGATTTACGATAAATTGACTATATGCTGGACTAGTAATTCCATCATCTTTAATTAAACCTATGCATCTGGGCGTTACATCAATGTCAAATAGACACATTAGCAAATTGCCCTTGTGAATATATTGGTAGCCATCAAAAGAAGTAGGCATTTTCCCAGTTGGATTATCTAAATCCCTAACAATTACACCTTTTTGAGTTAAAGATAAAACATCTTGATTTTTATATATTGGGCATATTTGTTTTTCTTTGACCATTACAAATTTATTACGCGTAATATTCCATCCATTGGGAATATCGCCAATCCACTCAACACCAGAATCTTTCATTTCCCTAGCCATTATTCACCTCCAAATAATGCAGAGATACGAGCTTGAACTGATTTTTCAAGATCAATGAATTGTTTCTTTAAAACCTCGCTAGATTCTGGCTTTTGATACTTATAGAAATAGCGGGTAAATGGAATTTCAGCTCCAGTTTTTATCACCGGCTTTTTAGCAGATAGATTTTCATCAAAGAAAGCCTTTGCATCAGGAATATGAGGTAAAACCTCTCTCTTCATATAAGATTCAATGTTTTCTTTAAAAGGAACGATTTCTGTATCTGCTGTTTCCTTATCGTAAATAATATTTCCTTTCTTATCTTTTTGAATATCAGCTTCTTTATCCATTAAAGATAAGCCATCAGCAATCTTTTCAATATGTTTTGAATTTATACCTGAGATAGGAGATAACACATCTTTCAGAACTGGCAAAAACTCAGTTGGAGCTAAATATTTTTTCTCTGCTTTGTTTTTATTTAATGCTTCAAGAATTGCTTCATATAAAGGCTTATTACTATAGAAGTCTTCTAACTTCTTTTTATCTTTTGTTGATAATTCTTCTTCTGAATTCTCTAGTTCATACACTTTTGCTTCATCATAAATAGCATTTAAGGAGCCTTTTGAAATCATATTCTCAATGCGTTCCTCATTTATCATGTAGCTTCGCTGTAATGGTTGCATTACAGTGTATTCACGATACATAAAATCCTCATTATCAAAGATTTTTGAGTATTCATTTTCAGTAAAGTCTTGATATATCTTTGTGATTTGCTCTCTGTTGTTAGATGTAATTTCAACTCTCTTATTACCTAATGACTTACGTAATTTCTCATAGAAAGAGCTTGCATCAATTAGTTGTACTTTACCTTGTCTCTTTTCAGATTTGTTTTTTGATAAGATCCAAATATAAGTTGCAATACCTGTGTTATAGAAAAGATCTGTTGGTAGGGCGATGATTGCTTCAAGCAAATCCTTTTCTAAAAGCCAACGTCTAATTTGGCTTTCACCTGAAGAAGTTCCTCCTGTAAACAGAGGACTACCATTTTCAATAATAGCTGCACGTCCACAGTTAGGATCAAGTTTGTTTACAGCTGATTGTAAGAATAATAATTGACCATCACCACCACTAGGTAAACCTGCGCCCCAGCGTCCGCTTAATCCTTTTGCAAATTCAGCTTTTACAGCTTCCTCGCTACCATCCTCACTATCTTTACCTGACCAAGGTGTTCCAAAAGGAGGATTTTCTAAAACTAGACGCATTTTTCTTTCAGGGAAGCAATCGGTCTTGAAGGTATTAACGTGCTTAATATTCTCTTCTTCCTGACCTTTGATTAGCATTTCAGCTAAACAGATTGCATAAGACTCATCGTTACTTTCTTGACCAAACAAGTGGACTTCAGCTGATGAATTTAGCTCTTTGATTCTGGTCTCTGTTACAGATAACATACCGCCAGTACCGCAGGCTTGATCTAAAACAGAAATAATTTTGCCATTCTCTTTTAAATCCTCACAGCCTTCAGCAAAAAGCACATCAACCATAAGTCTAATGATGTCTCTACCTGTATAGTGGTCACCAGCATCTGCGTTTTCAGAGAATCTTCTAATCAAATCTTCAAAGATATAACCCATTTTTATGGTTGGAACTGAATTTGGATACAAATCTAATTCAGCAAATCCTCTGATAACGGATAACAACCTGCCATTTTTATCTAAGTCATCAATTTGAGGCATGAACTTTAGACTGTTGATAATATCTTGGATATTTGGAGAGAAACCATTGATGTAGGCTTTGAAATTAGAAGCTAAATTGTCAGGATCGGTTTGCAATTCATCTAAAGTAAATTCACTGGTGCAATAGAACTTATAACCACTAAGTCTTTCTAAGATTTGTCTTGGTGTCTTATCATTCTTTTTAAATTGCTCAACAACCTTAGATTTTGTTTCTGCAAGCGCACATTCAAATCTGCGAATAATAGTCATAGGAATAATAGTATCCCTATATTTATCAGCTTTATAAGCACCACGCAGTCTGTTAGCTATGGTCCAAATCATGTTTGTTTCTTTGGAAATATCAACTGCTTTTTCTTGAACGTCTGTCATGCTTAATCCTATTAAACTTTTCCTTTAAATTATTATTCAAGCCTTATTTTATGCGCTTTAAGAAATTATCATCATGATAATGTTAGCATTTTATAAATGTAAAAAATACATATAATATCCCACAAAAATTAGGATAATAAACGAAGAAATTAGATGAGTTTGTGCGCTTGTTCTATGATTTCAATAGCTCGATCTTTGGATTAGCTTTAGATGGGGATTTTATAATTGACAAAGTTACCAACAAAACCTTGCGCTTTATAATAAATATTTATCTTATATAAATTTATCTTTTAATATTATCTGTCAAAATTTTTGCAAAGAATCTACTGCACAATATTATCTTCATCTTAAAAAATTTTCTGATAATTTTGTCCCCGTTTCTTGTCCCCATTTTACGGGAACAAGGTGTATTGCTAGGAGCAAAATTCAAAATTATGCTAATAAGTAAAAATTAGTGTTAATTTCTTGAAATACAAAGAATAACTTATGAGAATTTGTAGTATTTTTTGGGGATTAAAAATTGAGGATTTTTTTTGATATGGTGCGAAAGGAGGGACTCGAACCCTCACGCCTTACGGTACAAACACCTGAAGCTTGCGCGTCTACCAATTTCGCCACTTTCGCAATATTAATTTTTTGATGTGATCCCGATGAGAGTCGAACTCATGACCACCGGCTTCGGAAACCGATACTCTATCCACCTGAGCTACGGGATCATCGTGAACCATCAGAATATGCCGGTCATTATAGCAAAATTATTTATTCCTGCAAGAAAGATAGCTAAAATATATATAAATTTTGGCGAGGATAATACGATATGAATTTTGATAAAAGATTGGCTTTTAGAGGTATCAGAGCACTGTACGGAAACGATGGTTTTGAGAAATTACAAAGCTCACACGTAACCGTTATCGGTGTCGGTGGTATCGGTTCATGGGCAACAGAAGCTCTGTGCAGAACCGCCATTGGCTCTCTTACCCTCATCGATAATGATACTATCGAGCTCACCAATTCAAACAGACAACTTCATACCACCTCAAAGACTGTTGGTTTAGGCAAAGCAAGAGTATTAGCTGACAGACTTTTAGAGATCAATCCTCTTTTAGACATTGAAGTAATCGAAACCAAACTGACACCTGAGAATATTGATGGTGTGTTAGAAGGGAAAACTGATTATGTATGTGACTGTATCGATGATATCGATGCTAAAGCATATGTTTGCAACTACCTGTTCAGACACAATGCTACTTTCATTGAAGCAGGTGGAGCTGGAGGCAGACGTGATCCATCAAAACTGAAGATTGGAGATATCAATACCGCTAATGGTGATGCTTTAATTTCAAAACTGAGAGCGCGCTTGAGAAAGGATTACGGATTTCAATCTAATAGCAAAAAGTTCAATATTAGCTGCACTTTTTCTAACGAAAAGCCTATATACTCTTCAAAAGAAGACTATCTAAGTGGAGATCTACCTGCATTTGGTGCTTCAATGAGTGTAACTGCATCTGCAGGTCTTTTAATTTCTTCATGGATCATAAATAAGATCACCTCAAAGAACTGATATTGATTGATACGGATTTAAGAATGCAAGAGCAAGAATTTGAGAAGCAAAAGCAGTTTTTATTAAGTAAACTGCCTGATTATCTAAAAAGTAAAGGAATTAACGTTAATTCCAACTTTTTTTGTTTAAATCCTACTGACACAGCTCATATTCCAAGCATGAGTTACGACGCATCTAACTATACGGTTAAGTGCTTTAACTGCAATGCTGTCTATAATATCTTTGATCTGATCGGCATCGATTTTAATATCAGTGATTTTTCTCATCAGTTTATCAAGGCACATGAACTATACATAGGTAAGGTGCCTTTAGGCTTTATTGATGTTTTAAAGAACTATAACAATCAAAAGCAACCTGAAATTAGAACCCCTACATTTGAAATTGAAAATAACAGTTTCTTAGCTTCTCATTCTTCTCAAAAAGAGGTTCGTGTTCCTTTTGGTTTTAATGAAAACCATAATAACGATCAGTTCGATCAGAATTTACAGCAACAGCAAACACAACCTCAAAGAGGATTTAATACCATTTCACCATTCGATGAGGCTAAGTTAAAGCCTTTTAATCTGCGAGGAAATGCTCCTTCAAATTCCAATACACAAACATTTGGCAACAATTCATTTGGTCAACAGCAAAACAGCTTTGGTCAGCAGAATTTAAACAATCAAAACCAATTCTCCTCTGCTCAGAATCAATTTGCCTTCAATGAGCAGCAGAATATCTCTCACAGATTTGGTGATTCTCAAATATCTCCATTTGCATACGCATCAGAATCAGCTAATGACTTTACTGATTATGTAAATCAATGTGCTTCTAATGTAGAAAAGACCTCTTATTTTAGAGACAGGGGCTTATCTGATTCTGTAATTCACAGATTTAAATTAGGCTTTGATGAAAACTTTCAAGCAGAAATTAACAAGATCACAGGTCAGAAATCATACTGGAAAGCAGCCATCATTCCTTACGGAATCCATGGTTACTGTGTAAGAAATACTGATCTTAGTGCAAACAGCTCTAATGAAAGATATAAGAAAAAAGGTATCTTTGACATCTACAATCATGAAGCATTAGAGCAAAAAGGTACTATCTTTATAACTGAAGGTGAGTTTGATGCTTTAAGTTTAGAAACGCTAGGCTATAGAGCTATAGCTTTAGGTGGAGCTGGTAATGTAAGGCCGCTCATAGAATGCATCAAAGATTCAACTGAAGAACACACTTTCTATATTTCTCTTGATAATGATGAAGCAGGTCGTGAAGCTACCGCTAAGATTTGCACTTACCTACATCAATTGGGTATATCTTTTAAATGTCTAAACCTAGCTCACCCTTTCAAAGACATCAACGAAGCTTTGTACAGTGATAAAGGCATGCTAAAAGAGAGATTATCTAATTTAGATAAGATCCTCTCTTATCAATTTGAAGATATTTGTGCTCCAACTGCATACAAATATATTTGTGCACCTGAGGATTTAAATACTCTTGAGTTATCAAGTGCTCTGTATTCTTTTAGCGCTAGACCTCAGGTTTTAAGACGTTTTGTAAGTCAAATCATAAAGACAAAACTATCATCAATCGTCTATGCCGGTAACAGAGTTCAGTGGAAATACATTTCAAATCTTGTAGCAGAGCAGCAGCAACCATTTGACGCATCTCAATGGCAGTTAGTTAAGTTCTTAGAACTAAAAGATAGTGATATTGAAAAACAGCTTATCGATGGTATTGAATCTCAGACCATTCAAGGAAATACCAACTTTGTAGCTATGTTAGATTTATGTGCATACTCTCAACAGGAAACTTTAGCTCTGCTAGACAAGTTATCCTCCGAGGTTAAATCCATAGGTATTCCTATCATTGTACTTTGTAACAAAGCAGACAGAGACTATGTAGAAGGACTTTCTTTCCAGAACATAGATATCGATGTTCAACCAAACGGTGATTTTATCTGCAACACTATTGATAAAAATGGTGTTCCTCTAAGCTTTGTAAAGTGCATCGGAATCTAGGATGCAATTAAATCAAGCTCAACAGGAAGCTGTCGATTATGTAAACGGACCTTGTCTGGTTCTGGCAGGTGCTGGATCAGGCAAGACCCGTGTGATCACAACTAAAATCGTCAGTCTCATCAATAAACATTTCATTGCTCCACAGCAGATCTGCGCTGTAACCTTTACTAACAAAGCTGCTGCTGAAATGAGAGACAGGGTAAAACAAGAATTAGGCTCTGAAAGATCTTCTTTAATCACTATTTCTACATTCCACTCTTTAGGGTTAAACATCTTAAAAGAGGAGTCAGTAGCTCTAGGATTAGGCAGAAACTTTACCCTCTTTGATCAGTACGATAGTTTTAAGCTGATTAAAGATATTGTCAGAGAAAAGTTTCCACAGATCTTAGTTGATAATTCAGAGAAGACTGTTGTTGAAGAAATAGCAACAGATATCAGTACCTGGAAGACTAGTCTTTTAAGACCTGAGGATATTGCTGTAAGAACAATTAGAGTTCAGGTATATGAGGCTTATCAGGCATATCTATCTGCCTGCAATGCTGCTGATTTTGAGGATTTAATCTTTAAAACCACGCTATTACTTCGAGACAATCAAGCCGTAAGAGATAAATGGAGCTCTTACTATAAATACATCCTTGTAGATGAGTATCAGGATACTAACGAAACACAGTATCAGTTATTAAAATACCTGACCTCTAAAAACAAGAGATTCACAGTTGTAGGTGATGACGATCAGTCAATCTATGCTTGGCGTGGAGCACGTCCTGAGAACATTAAAGTTTTAAGTAATGACTTTCCTGACTTAAAGGTGATCAAGCTTGAGCAAAACTATCGTTCTACACAGCACATACTTAACTGTGCAAATAAGTTAATTTCAAATAACGAACATATTTTCAACAAGACTTTGTATACAAAATCAAATGTTGGAAAGAAAGTTCAAATCATGGAATTACGAACTCAAAACGATGAGGCTGACAGAGTTGTGCAGTTAATCTTGGCTCATCAGTTTAGAACACATTCTCAATGGAAAGAATATGCTGTTTTATACAGAAGTAATTCTCAGTCACGACCTTTAGAAAAGGCCTTTAGAGAAGCTAGAATTCCTTGCTTTATCTCAGGGGGAAGTAGCTTTTTTGAGCAAGTAGAAATTAAGGATATGTTAAGTTGGTGTCGTGTTATATGTAACCCTTACGATGACATGGCCTTGCTAAGAGTGATTAACATTCCAAGAAGAGGTATTGGTCATGAAACTATCAATGCCTTATTCTCACAGGCTAAAGCAATTGGTAAGTCCCTTTACGAAAGTGCCTTAAATCCCAATGTCACCAAAGATCTAATTCCAAGACAGAAAAAATCCTTAGGAGAGTTCGTAATTTTACTTACTAAATTACGTCAGTACATTCTCAATGGCAAAGACAAAGAATTAGCCAATGAGCTAACCGAGTTAATTGGCTATAACGCTTATATAAAAGCCAATACCGACAGTAAAGTTGCAACTGAAATTAAGATTAAGAATGTTAAGATCCTATTATCCTGGATATCAGATCTTATCGCCGGTAAAAAAGGTGATACCCCATTAAGTTTTCTTGAAGCCGTAGATAAATTAGGCCTAAGAGAAATGATGGATAGAAAGAGTGATGATCAAGACAATGATGCTGTGCAGATGATGACCTTACATGCATCTAAAGGTCTTGAATTCCCATATGTATTCTTAGTTGGTATGGAAGAAGGCTCACTACCACATAAGAACTCTTTACCTACAGAAGAAAACCAAGGCGTAGATAACGTAGATGAGGAAAGACGTTTAGCTTATGTTGGTATTACAAGAGCAAGACAGGAATTAACCTTACTGCTAGCTAGAGAAGTTACCCAAAGAAATGGTGTACCAGATGCTATTCATCCTAGCCGTTTCTTAAAAGAGCTACCTGCTGAGGATACCGAGTACTACCCATTAGGAACTCAAGCAAAAACTTCTGAAGAACAATACAAATCAGATATTGATGAAGCATTAAAACAATTAGAGAGCATTCTCTAACTTTCTTTGCGTTACAACTTTAGCAAACTTATCCTTTTATCCTATTAACTTTAATCCACTAAAAAGGCCCCCAAACTTTCGTTTGGGGGCCTTAAAATCAATTTAGAAACTTCTATTAGTTGTTACCAACAGAAACTTCCTTCATGTCTGACATGTAAGCACGTAGCTTGCGACCTACAACCTCGATAGGGTGGTTGCGGATCTGATCGTTGATCTTGATTAACTCAACGTTATCAACTGCGTTGTCCCCCTTTAAGGTATCACCAAATACGTCTAACTTCTGCTTTGCCATGAAATCCTTTAATAAAGGAATTGCTGCATTAGCGAATAAGTAGTTACCGTACTCAGCAGTATCAGAAATAACAACATTCATCTCGTATAAACGACGACGAGCGATGGTGTTAGCGATTAAAGGTAACTCGTGTAATGACTCGTAGTAAGCTGACTCTGGGTAGATACCTGAATGAGTCATAGTGTCGAATGCTAATTCAATACCAGCCTTAGCGAAAGCAACTAGTAAAGTACCCTTATCGAAGTACTCTTGCTCAGAGATCTTAGTATCACAAGCAGGAGCATTCTCGAATGCGCTCTTAGCGTAGTTTTCTCTCCAGGTGTGTAACTTAACATCGCCGTTAGCCCAGTCTTCCATCATGATGCGTGAGAATTCACCGCTCTCGATGTCATCCATGTGCTTTAAGTATAGGTCTTTTAAGATTGACTTGATTTCTTCAGCTAAGTAGAAAGCCTTGATCTTTGCAGGGTTTGATAGACGATCCATCATATTGGTGATACCACCCTGCTTTAGAGCCTCACAGATAGTCTCCCAACCATACTGCAATAACTTGCAAGCGTAAGCCTTGTCAGCACCTAAAGCTACAGCGTGGTCGTAGCACATTACAGTTGCAGCCTGTAAAACACCGCAAAGAATGGTTTGCTCGCCCATTAAGTCTGACTTAACTTCAGCTACGAATGATGAGCGTAAGCAACCTGCTCTATCACCACCTAAGCCTGAAGCCCAAGCCTTAGCAAATGCCCAGCCTTCGCCGTTAGGATCGTTCTCTGGATGAACAGCTAATAGCATTGGAACACCGAAACCACGACGATACTCTTCACGAACCTCAGTACCAGGAGCCTTAGGAGCTACCATGATTACGGTTAAGTCCTTACGAACCTGCATACCTAACTCAACGATGTTGAAACCGTGTGAGTAACCTAATGCTGCACCTGCCTTCATTAAAGGCTGAACTGAGTTAACTACGTTCTCGTGCTGCTTATCTGGAGTTAAGTTGATTACTAAATCAGCTGTAGGAATAACCTGCTCATAAGTGCCAACTTTAAAACCGTTCTCAGTAGCTCTCTTGTAAGAAGCTCTCTTCTCATCAATAGCAGCCTGACGTAAAGCGTAGCTAACGTCTAGACCAGAATCTCTCAGGTTTAAGCCCTGATTTAAGCCCTGTGCGCCGCAACCTACGATAACAACTTTCTTACCCTTTAAGAAGTTGCAACCATCAGCGAACTCGCTACGCTCCATTAACTCACAGCAACCCAACTGAGCTAACTTCTGACGTAAATTCAATGTATTGAAATAATTAAAGTTGGCCATTTTATAACCTTCGTAAAAATTAAATTAACCAAAAAAATCTTACCTGTGTGGTAACTGATTTTTATAATAGCACAATTTTATAAAAAGGAATATAATTTCTTTTATATTGCAAAAAATGCAATATAAAATTTTAAGGACTATAAAGAGTGATCGATTTAAAAGACGCAGCTGCATTTTTAAGACTATGCGAAACTTCAAACTTAACTAGAACTGCTACATTATGCAATGTAAGCCCTTCTACCTTAAGTCGTACTTTAAATAAGTTAGAAAGAGAACTTAATGCAAAGTTATGTATTCGTGATAAGAAAGGGATCTTTATTACAGAAGCTGGCAGAAAATTTGAAGCTTTTGCTAAAAAGACTCTAAACTCTTATTCTGAATTAGAAAGTGAATTAGATTCAGGCGTAGGTGCCGTAACAGGAGTAATAAAAATTTATTGCTCGGTTACAGCATCATATCTGTTCATTCCACGCTTACTAAATGAACTGCATCTTACAGCACCTAATCTTGAGATAAAGTTAGAAACAGGTGATCCTGCTGACGCACTGCATAAATTAGATGACACAAAGTATGACTTTGTAATCAGCGCCTTACCTAATGATGTGCCACCAGAGATCCAATATGTAGATTTGGTGACATTCCCTCTTATTCTTATAGCTCCTAAAAAACCAAGATTCTCTGTAATTACTGACTTATCTGATCCTGATCTTTCATTAACTCCTTTTGTAATGCCTGAAAAAGGACAGTTAAGGTATGAAGTTGAGAAGTATTTCACTTCTCAGGAGATCACTCCTCATATCTATTCTGAGGTATCAGGTCATGAAGCAATTGTGTCACTTACAGCTTTAGGCTTTGGTGTATCAGTAGTACCACGATTGGTTTATGAAATTTCACCTTTTAAAAATGATGTTGTTGTAATCAAGGATCTTCCATGGTCTAACTTTAGAGTTGCTTTATGTAATTTAAAGAGCAAATCTAAAGATAAAAAAATCAAAGTAGTGCATGAACTGGCTAAACGGTTAGCGCCTAGTTTTTCACCAGATCTAACCAGAAGACGTTCTGACACCGGCATCATGTAATTAAAAAAGAAAATTTTTTAACAAAAGAAACGACTTAAAACATCCAAAATTGGTTGTTTTTGTGCATAGAATTGTGTGATTTAGCACTCAATAATTATTGTATAATAGGTATTGGATGTAAAAATTACTGTCAATACAGAAATTTTGCTTTGTAGAGTGTTGTGCAGCTTTGAAGTTTTCAGAACTCTAACACTATATTGAAGTTCTTGGTTTTAATTTAGTTTAAAAAACTAGATTTAGATTAAAGAACGTACAAATTAGATTACTTAGTAAAAAGATGTATCATAAGACCAATTACACCTTTATATACTAAAGATCATTTACTAAAAATCTGCTATCAGGAGACATCTTCATGTTTTACGGTATCAACCCAACTCAAACTGAAGCTTGGAAAAAATTAACAGCTCACTTTGAATCTACCAAGAATCGTACTTTAAAAGATCTGTTCAAGCAGGATCCAAACCGTTTTGACAAATACTCACTAACCTTGGCAAAGGGCGATATTGTTGCTGATTTCTCAAAGAACATCATTGATGAAACAACATTAAACCTATTATTAGAGTTAGCAAAAGAAACAAAACTTCAAGAAAACATTGAAGCAATGTTCTCAGGCGAAATCATTAACCGTACAGAGGGGCGTGCAGTTCTTCATACAGCATTACGTAACTTCTCTGGTAAGCCTGTATACGTTGATGGCAAAGATGTAATGCCAGGCGTAAAAGCAGTTTTAGATAAGATGAAGGCTTTCTGTGAGAAAGTTATTTCAGGTGAATGGAAAGGTTACACCGGTAAAGAAATCACTGATGTAGTTAACATCGGTATCGGTGGTTCAGACTTAGGCCCTGTTATGATTACTGAAGCTTTAACTCCATATCACACTAGATTAAACGTTCACTTCGTATCAAACATTGATGCTTCACATATTGCTGAAGTATTTAAAAAGTGCAATCCAGAGACAACTTTATTCTTAATCGCATCAAAGACCTTTACTACTCTAGAGACCATGACCAATGCTCACACAGCACGTAACTGGTTCTTAAAGACAGCTAAAGACGAGAAATTCATTGCTAAACACTTCGTTGCTCTATCAACTAACGAGAAGGGCTGTGTAGAGTTTGGTATTGATCCTGCTAACATGTTCGAGTTCTGGGACTGGGTTGGTGGCCGTTATTCATCATGGTCTGCAATCGGTTTATCAATTGCTCTTGCATGTGGTTTTGATAACTTTGAGCAGTTCTTAAAGGGTGGCTTTGAGTACGATACCTACTTCAGAGAGACTCCATTAGAGAAGAACTTATCAGTTATCTTAGCTTTAGTAGGTATTTGGTATAACGATTTCTACAAGTATGAGACAGAAGCAATTCTTCCATACGACCAGTACATGAGCAGATTCCCAGCTTACTTCCAGCAGGGTAACATGGAATCAAATGGTAAGTATGTTGACAGAAATGGCAACAAAGTAAATTACCAGACAGGTCCTATCATTTGGGGTGAGCCTGGTACCAACGGTCAGCATGCTTTCTACCAGTTAATCCATCAGGGCACTAAGGTAATTCCTTGTGACTTCATTGTTCCTGCAATCAGCCACAACCCAATTGGTGATCACCACGTAAAGTTAATTTCTAACTTCTTCGCTCAGACCGAAGCTTTAGCATTTGGTAAGACCAAAGAGCAGGTTATCGCTGAATTTGAAGCTAAGGGCAAGAAAGAGAGCGAGTACAAGGATGTTGTTCCATTCAAGATCTTCGAAGGAAACAGACCTACAAACTCTATCTTAGTAAAAGAAATTACTCCTCGCACCTTAGGTATGTTAGTTGCTATGTATGAGCACAAGATCTTCGTTCAGGGCTCTATTTTAAATATCTACTCATTCGATCAGTTCGGTGTTGAGTTAGGTAAGCAGCTAGCCATGAAGATTATCCCTGAGTTAGAGAACAATGAGAAGATCACTTCCCACGACAGCTCAACTAACGGTTTAATCAATGCTTACAAAGCAATGAAGTAATCATTAATTAAGCATCGTAAGCCTCGCTTTAGCGGGGCTTTTTTGTTTCTCCGAGAATGTATTTTTATGGTAAAATGAGTCTAGTTTTTTTATTAGATCAAGCTCATGACAGACAATAACCTCTCATATATTCCACTTCACGTTCGTTCATGCTACTCAATCAATGATGGCTTGCAGAACGTAGGCGACATCGTAAAAAAAGCAGCTAAATTAGGAATTCCAGCAATAGCCGTAACAGACTTTAACAATATGGCAGGCTTTGTTCGATTCTATAATGCTTGTTACGGTGCCGGTATTAAACCAATTATGGGAGCAGATCTTCAGGTAAAAGAAGACACAAAACCAGGAGATCCTGACAGATATTTTACTGTTACCTTGCTTGCTATGGACAGACAAGGCAAGCAGAACCTTTACGATATCTTATCTGATGCTTGGATCCACACTGCAAGTCCTGATATAGCTGTTGTTGCAGCTAAAGTTGAAGATCTTTGGAAATACTCTGAAGGTCTTATCATATTAAACGGATTTAGAGGCGATTTAGCCCAATTTGTAAAAGAAGATAATAAGAAAAAGCTTCAGGACAGATTAGAGCACTACCAAAAATACTACGGTGACAGATTCTGTTTTGAAATCACCAGAACCAACCGTGAAGGTGAAACTGATTTTGAAAATTTCGCCTTAAACTCTTGTCTAAAGTATGGTTTTGTTCCTGTAGCTACTAATGATACAAGATTCTTATTAGGTCCAAATGAAGTACCTAAAGATGGTCTAACCGACTACTACGTTCACGATATTCGTGTATCAATCCAGCAAGCTGTGCAAAAAGGCAACCGCGAGAATGCTAGACGTTATTCTCCTGAACAGTATTTAAGATCACCTCAAGAAATGGCAGAGTTATTTGCTGATATTCCTGAGGCATTAACTAATACACGTGTAATTGCAGAACGTTGTAATGTTGAAATTGAGCTTGACCACCCAAGACTTCCTAGATATGACACTGGTGAGTTATCAACAGCAGACTGTCTGCGAATGAAAGCACACGAAGGTTTGGAGAAAAGACTTGAGTTCTTATTTCCTGATCCTAAAGTGCGAGAAGAAAAAAGACCTATATACGAAAAGCGTCTAGAGACAGAGCTTAACGTTATCATCACGATGGATTTCCCTGGCTACTTCCTTATCGTGATGGAATTTATTCAATGGTCTAAAGCCCATGGTGTACCTGTAGGGCCTGGTCGTGGCTCTGGTGGTGGTTCACTTGTAGCTTATGCCCTTACAATTACAGACTTTGACCCATTACGTTTTGATCTGCTGTTCGAAAGATTCTTAAACCCAGAACGTGTTTCAATGCCTGACTTCGACGTGGACTTCTGTCAGAGAAACAGATACAAGACTTTACAACACGTGGTAGATCACTATGGTCGAAATGCGGTATCTCAGATTGCAGCCTTCGGTACTCTAGCTCCAAAAGCAGCTATCCAAGGTGTAGGTAGAGCTATTGGTGTACCTTTAGGACAGGTTAGAAGAGTCGCATCTTTAATTCCTGACGCACCAGGTACAGGATTTAAGGACTGCTTTGGATATGTAAAAAATGGTAAAGAAGTACCATCTGCATCTCCTGATTTCTTAAACTTCTATAATCAGGCAAAACTAAATGATGATAAAGAGTCCATTGAGTTAATTGACGTTTCCATTAGATTGGAAGGCGTAATTAGAAGTATTGGAAAGCATGCAGCAGGTGTGGTTATTTCTCCTACTAGAATTGCTGAATTTGCACCTCTAATGCTTGATTCTGATGGTAACCCTATCACTCAGTACGACAAAAAGGATGTAGAGCACGCAGGCTTAGTTAAGTTCGACTTCTTAGGTCTTACAACCTTAACAATCATCGATGATGCAAAACAAATGATCGATGCTAAGTTAGCTCGTGAAGGAAAACCACCAATTAACATTGCTGCAATTCCTTATGAGGATGAAGCTTCATACAAGATGATTCAGGAAACTGAAACTACAGCTGTATTCCAGCTTGAATCTACCGGTATGAGAAAGCTAATTGGTAAGATGCAGCCTGACCGTTTTGAAGACTTAGTAGCTTTGGTGGCTCTGTACAGACCAGGTCCTTTAAATAGTGGCATGGTAGATCATTTCGTTAACAGAAAACATGGAACAGAGCCTGTAAGTTACCCTCTACCAGAAGCTCAGGATTTAGATCTAAAACCAATTCTAGACTCAACCTACGGAGTTATCGTTTACCAAGAGCAGGTTATGCAGATTGCTCAGGTTTTAGCGGGTTACTCTCTAGGTGGTGCGGATATTTTAAGACGTGCCATGGGTAAAAAAATCCCTGCCGAAATGGCTGCACAAAGAGATGTGTTCAATAAGGGCGCCTTAAAGAAAGGTAAAGATCTTAAGATCATGACCCAAATTTTCGATCAGGTAGAGATGTTCGCAGCCTACGGCTTTAATAAGTCCCATTCTGCAGCATATGCTCTAGTTGCCTGGTGGACACTATATCTTAAGGTTCATTATCCAGCTGAATTCTTAGCAGCCATGATGACCGCTGACTGCATGAAAACAGAAAAACTCATCGCTTATATCGGTGAATGCCATCGCTTGGGAGTAGATGTAAATCCTCCAGATGTAAATATTGGTAAATTCCATTTTGGAGTTGATCTTAAAGGTAATGTTGTTTACGGATTCTCTGCTATTAAAGGTATTGGTGAAAAGCTTGTAGATCATATCGTTGAAGAAAGAGAGCAAAACGGTCCATTTACAGATTTCTTTGATTTTGTGTATAGAGTAGGAACTAACTTCATATCAAAAGGAACCTTAGAGGCTTTGGTAAAGAGTGGAGCTCTAGATAGTATTGGACCTAATAGAGCTAAGATGTTAGCTTCAATTCCAACTGCTCTAAAATATGCTGCCCAAAAGGCTAATGATATGTCTACAGGACAGCTTGACTTGTTCGCTCAAATGAACGATCAAAACGTAAAACCTAACTATGTAAACTGCATGGATTGGTCCGATAAGGTAAGACTTTATAACGAAAAGCAACTCTTAGGACTTTATTTATCAGGTCACCCTATTGATGCTTACAGAATGGAGCTCATCCAGTACTGTGGTGACGTTACTTTAAATAACATGATCCCTGGAGCACCTGACAGCCCTAATTTAATTACTGTAGGTGCTGTAGTTAATAACGCTTTTCAAAGAATATCATCAAAAGATGGTAATAAGTTCTACACCATGACTTTGGATGACGGAACTGGAACTTTCGATATCATGCTCTTTGGCAAGAATGCTGAAATCTATGCAGATATTGAAAAGAAGATGAACGAAAATCGTAAAAAGAAAAAATCAGCTAATGCAGATGATATCAACGCTCCTTTAATCCTGATTGTTACAGGATACCTCTCTATGACTGATGAAGGCATGATGAAATTAAGAGTTAAAGAAATTCATACTCTTGAGTCATTGCGCGTGCTAAAGGCCCGTAAGATCACTTTAAACTTCACCAGCAAACTCTTTGACGACAACATCATGTTCATCGATGAGGTCTTAATGAGAAACAGAGTAGATGTAAAAGAAGTGAACCGCGAGTTAAGGCAGACTGAAGATCCTGATTCTATAATCAAAGGATGTACTTTAAATATCATTATTGATAATAAATTACTGTGCATCAGAGATGATAAATTCCGTTTTGTACCAAGAGATGATCTTGTAGAAGGAATTAGAGACAGAGCAGGAGCTCAAAGCGTCAGAATTGGCTATGTATAACTCTAGTATTCTTTAATTGACGGAGTATATGTAATTTATTTTAGGAGATGCAAGCTTGATAAACTTGTCTTTATCTAGTTTATAAATAGAGATTTCTTCTCCTTGATACAGGCTGTATGAAAGATAAGCGTTTTCATCTAATAAACTTGCGTATTGAGATAAATTTACAGTATTTAAAACTCTATTGTTGATACCTTCAGAGAATAGTGCTTCATAGGAAATTTTTGCATTTGCAACATCTACTTTTACTTTTTCTAAATGAGCCAGTCCAAATCCAGAGAGCTTTAAAAGGCTCTCTCTTATTGTCCAAAAAGCAGTAAATTCTTTTAATTGAGATTCTTCATCAAGAGCTTTTAGTAAATCGATTTCCCCTGAAGATAAAACTTTTTCTTTTAATTCTTCAAAGCGTACTCTCTTTTTTACAAACTCAAGATCGATCCCCAAATCGTAAGAAGAAACCGCAACACCAATTGCTTTTCTGCTATGAGAAATGTTAAAAAAAGGGAGTTTTCTACAAGGATTTGAAGCACCGTCGTCAAAAAAAGGCTTTCCTTTTTCTGTCTTTTTGATGTTGGGAAGACTTTCTATAGAATAGAAGTGATGTAAAACTGACTGCAATAGAGCTCTTCCTGCTAGATAAGTTTTAGCCCTATTCTCACTAAAGTTCTTAACTTTATCAAAGTAGCTCGTACCTAAGTTATGACTTAAAGCAAAAGCATCTTCAATTGAAGATAAAACTAACAGCATAGAATTAACGATTTAACTTTAAGTTATCAAATAAATGAGGATTAGCTTTCTCTTCATTACCGAAGACAGGTTCTATTTTTTCAGAGTTTTTTCTCTCTTCTTTATTTTCTGTCTTAAGTTCTTTTAAATCTAATTCTGCTCCTGAAAGTGAACCTTTAGAAGTATTTTCTTCAATATTTTGCTCTTGAGTCTGCTCGTTTTTACTTTTTTCTACTGTTTTTTGCTTGATTACTTTAAACAATAGAGAAACTACAGCACTTCTTATAAAGTACCAAATAGCAAAGATTACAACACCTGCAGCTAATCCATGGTAAAGCTCATTTTTATCAAATAAGCTGGAATCAACACCATATTGATACATAAAGTCAGTTGCTTTCTTAGGGAAAACAATTGCGCTCCATAAGAAGAAATTTCCTAAAAGGACAGATAAAATTCCGAAACGAATTCGGCTTTTTGATAGGCAACAAAAGAAACCTAAGATAACAATAGATATACCAATTCCTGAAAAAAGAGTTTCTGCAGATGTAATATTAAGCATAATTATTCTAAAATATAGTAAGTTTTACAGACTAGATTTTACCAAACATAGGCCAAAAATGTTTATCTCAACTCTAGATCCTATAGCATTTTCTATAGGACCATTATCCATTAGATGGTATGGAATTCTCTTCTCATTCGGTTTTATTATTGGCTACATTATTATGCAGCTCTTCTTTAAAAAGAAAAAATATAACACTGAAGATCTAGACCGTCTGCTTGTATATGTATTTATAGGAACCGTAATTGGAGCAAGACTAGCTCACTGCCTAATCTATGAACCTGATTTCTATTTTGCCCACCCAATTGAGATCATCAAAATTTGGGAAGGTGGTTTAGCAAGCCATGGTGGCACAGTGGGTGTAATTTTAGCTGTTTTATATTTCATGCATAAAACTAAATGGAAATATAACTTCTTAGAATTAGCAGACATGATTTGTGTCCCTACAGCACTTGTTTGCTCAATGATTAGAATTGGTAATTTCTTTAATTCAGAAATCTTAGGAATTCCAACTAATTCTGATTATGGCGTAGTGTTCTTACGTCTAGGAGAGTCTTTCCCAAGACATCCAGCTCAGCTTTATGAAGCTACAGCATATTTAGCAATCTTTATCTTATTGCTAGCTGTTTATCTGTATTCAAAACGCAGACCAAATGGTTTAATTTTCGGATTATTATTTACCCTTGCTTTTGTCGCTCGTTTTGCAATCGAGCCTTTCAAAGAAGAGCAAGCAGATTACTCAACCAATGAAATATTTAATGTTGGCCAGCTTTTATCTATTCCATTTATCTTATTAGGAATAGCCATCATTGTTTATTCATTCATCAAGAACAAAAAGAAAAATAGGATTTAATCTATGTCATTAGAAGTCATCATTCTTGCTGCTGGCAAAGGCAAAAGAATGCACTCAAAATTGCCTAAAGTTCTACACAAAGTAGCAAACAAGCCAATGTTAGAACATGTAATTGATACAGCAGCATCTCTAAATCCTGAATCAATTCATGTGGTCGTAGGTCACATGGCTGAACTAGTAGAGCAGATGGTAAATGGTCTTTCAGATGATCTTAATAAACTTGTTAAGATTGATCTGCAAAAAGAACAGTTAGGAACCGGTCATGCTGTATCCTGCGCTATGGGTGACATTAAAGATGAATCTGATGTCTTAGTTCTTTATGGTGATACACCTTTAACGCCAGCACCTCTATTACAGGATCTGATTACATCTTTACATGGAAGAGAGATGTCAGTTCTTACAGCTTTTGCTGATAATCCTTTTGGATACGGCAGAATTATCAGAAATGAGCAAGGAAATCTTCAGAAAATCGTTGAAGAAAAAGATGCTACTGATGAAGAGCGCAAGATTAAAGAAGTTAATACCGGCATGATTGTTTGCAAAGGTAAGACTTTAAAAGAATACTTGCCTAAGATCAAAAACAATAATAAGCAGGGCGAGTATTACTTAACTGATTTATCAGGAATGTTAACATCTGCTGGTAAAGATGTTGGCATTTTGGTTGCTCCTGATTTTGAAATCTTATCAGGTGTAAATTCAAAGCCGCAATTAGCCTTTGTTGAAAGACTTTACCAAAAGAATGTTGCACAGAATCTTTTAGAAGAGGGTGTAACTTTAGCTGATCCTTCAAGATTTGATTTAAGAGGATCACTAAAGTGTGGTGAAGATGTTTTCATCGATATTAACTGTATCTTTGAAGGTAACGTTGAGCTTGGCAATAACGTAGTTATTGGCGCTGGTTGTGTTATCAAGAACTGCTCTATTGGTGAAGGTTCAATTATTTCTCCATACACAGTTATGGAAGACTCTGTAATTAAGAGAAAAGCAACCATCGGTCCTTTTGCAAGATTACGTCCTGGTAATACTTTAGAAGATGAAGTTCATGTTGGCAACTTCGTCGAATGCAAGAAGTCTCACCTAGGTTTAGGCACTAAGGCAGGACACTTATCATATTTAGGTGATGCGACAATCGGTAAAGATGTAAACATTGGTGCTGGTACCATTACCTGCAACTATGATGGTGCTAATAAGTTTAGAACTGAAATTGGCGACGATGTCTTCATCGGTTCAGACTCACAGTTAGTAGCCCCTGTAAGTATCAAAAACGGAGTAACAATCGCTGCTGGTACTACAGTAACCAAACACACTATAATGGACGAGAAAGATCTTGTTCTTACAAGATCTGAGACCAAGATAGTTAAGAAATACGCTCGACCACATAAGAATAAATAAAGTTTTATTCTTTCATCAAATTATTGAACCATTCAAGTCCCTCTTTTCGAGGGGCTCTTTTCTTCTTTCAACAATCAAGAATTCATTATCTGTAAACAACAGGTAACAATAAAATTAGATCTGATACAATAAAGGTAAGACTGGTAAAGATTTTTTTAAGGGTAATGACTCTTAACTTCAAATATAGGACTGTATTATGTGCGGAATTGTAGGTGCGGTAGCACAACGTAACGTTTCACAAATTTTACTGGAAGGTTTATCAAGACTAGAGTACAGAGGCTATGACAGTGCTGGCATCTGTACTATTGATAACAATACCTTAAACTGCATAAAGACTACAGGTAAAGTAAAGAATTTAAAGGAAGCTGTTAAAGAAAAAGGCTGTCCTGGCTCTATTGGTATTGCACACACCAGATGGGCAACTCATGGCATTCCATCAGAGGTAAATGCTCATCCACACATCTGTGATAACTTAGCTTTAGTTCATAACGGAATTATTGAGAACTTTGCTGAGATTAAAGAGCAGTTAATTGCACAAGGATACAAATTCAAATCACAGACTGATACAGAGGTATTAGTTTGCTTAATTCATTACCACTTGCAAAAGAGCTCATCTTTATTAGAAGCATTTAAGAGTGCTTTAAATGAGGTTAAAGGTTCATTTGGTCTGGCTTTAATCGACAAGAACGACCAAAATACCCTGTATGCAGCGCGCTCAGGTTCACCTTTAATTATCGGTTTAGGTATTGGCGAGAACTTTATTGCCTCAGATACTTTAGCTCTATTACCAGTAACTAGAAGATTCATCTTCCTAGAAGAAGGTGAAATTGCTGTATTAACTACAGAATCTATTAAGATCTATGACCTAGATGGTAATGAACTACATAAAGACATCGTTGAATCTGATATGGATGCAGAGAGCATTTCCAAAGGTCCATACAGACACTACATGCAAAAAGAAATTTATGAGCAGCCACAATCACTGCAGAATACCCTTTTAGGCAGATTAAGAGGAGATGATATCTCTTTAGAGACTGTTGTTGGCATTGATGAGAATACCTTTAAAGATATCGACTCAATTCAGATTGTCGCTTGCGGTACTTCATATCACGCAGGTTTAGTCGGCAGATACTGGTTAGAAGCTTTAACAGGTATTTCTACAAATGTAGAAATTGCATCTGAGTACAGATACAGAAAAGCTGTAGTAAGAAAGAACAGTCTGTTTGTAACCATCTCACAGTCAGGAGAAACTGCTGATACTTTAGCTTCATTAAGATTAGCTAAAGAGCAGAACTATAAAAAGAGCTTATGTATCTGTAACGTTAATGGCTCTTCATTAGTACGAGAATCTGACTTTACTTTATTTACTAAAGCAGGCGCTGAAATTGGTGTAGCTTCAACTAAGGCATTTACTACTCAGTTACTAAGCTTACTTATCTTAGCTCTAATAATTGGTAAGCAAAAAGGTACCATCAGTAAAGAGCAGAACCATGAAATCATTGAAGATATCAGAAAACTGCCTGCCTTAGCTCAAGAGTTCTTAGATTGTGATAAAGAGATTTCTTTATTATCAGAGCAGTTCTCAGGAAAACATCACTGCTTATTCTTAGGTAGAGGTGTGATGTTCCCTATTGCTTTAGAAGGCGCCTTAAAATTAAAGGAAATTAGCTATATTCATGCTGAAGGTTATGCAGCAGGAGAATTAAAGCATGGTCCTATTGCTTTAATTGATAAAGAGATGCCTGTAGTAGTTGTAGCTCCTGATAACTCCTTAATGGATAAATTAGTATCCAATATTGAAGAGGTTCGCGCTCGTGGAGCTCTGCTATACATTTTCGTATCAGAACAGGCTCATCTAAAAGAAGATAGCCAGACAAGAAAGGTCTCTCTACCTGATTGTCCTGAAATCTTACAGCCAATTCTGTTTACAATTCCTCTACAGTTATTAGCTTATCATTGCGCTGTAATCAACGGCACTGATGTTGATCAGCCAAGAAACTTAGCTAAGTCTGTAACTGTGGAATAATAAAACAGGCTATATCTATCTAAATAAAAGATCTGTCACCGTACACCAATTGTGAGCGGTGATAGATTTTTTTAACTTTATCACAAAAAAAACTGTATTATATGCGTTGAAATTTCAGCAAAAAAATAAATACGCATGTTTACAAAAGAAAAAGCCATCAAGATCTCTGTTCCATATTGCTTAGTATCAGTAGCAAGAGATTCCGTATACTACTTTGTACTATCTTTCTATTTTCTATACCTGTCTAGAGTATTAAACCTACCTTTAAGTTGTCTTGTACCCATGCTTATATTTATAAAAGCGGTGGACATCATAAAAGAACCTTTTATTGGTTTACTAATTGACTCAGTTGGCACCCTCTTTAAGGTAAATAAATTTAGATTATTTGTTTTTTTAGGCGCAATATTAAATGCGCTTATTACCATTGCGATGTTCAATGTGCCTCATTTGAGCAATGATAACTTTGAAATAATCTATTGCGTTTTTTGCTTTGGTCTGTGGACCATAACATTCTCTTTTTATGACTTACCAACCTGGGCTGTACTTACATCATTTGGAAAAGATAACACAATCAGAGAAGTATTCGCCTCTGTCTCAAGAATTTCCTCTTTAATTGGCTTTTCTATTACTCTTCTCATCTTTTCAACAATTTTTGATACAAATAGTATTTTACCTAAGATTGTCCAGACCATACCTGAGCACAATTTCAATGTAAGCTCTTTTTATGTTGCAGCTTTCTTATTGCTTACTGCATTTATATTTTCTTTATGCTACTCAGAAAAAGGAATTGTTAGCAAAAAGATCGCTTTTGCAAAAGCACAAAAGGCTTTTTGGGGAAATGATCAACTCATTATAACTTTTGCTGTAACTATTCTACAGCAGATCACTTTAAGCGTATTTGTTTGCTCATTTGGATACTTTTTCCTATTTTTACCAAAAATTCCAACAGATTACGAAATCTTTTTGCAGGTACATATACCTTGGATTATAACGGCATTCATGTCGCTTGCATTCTATAAAGATTTAGTTAAGGCAACTTCTAGAAAAATAGTATTTATCTTTTCTATCATTATGCCAATGACAGGATTTGTATTGATGTTTATGCTCGTCTTCTTTGGAGTACTGACATTACCTTTAATTGGAATGCTTGTAGCTATTAGTGCCTGCGGTTTTGCCTTGTCTTTAGCTTCTACAACGGTGATGACAGCAGACTGTGTTGATTATGGTGAATTTAAATTTGGTATCCGCATCGAGTGTATGAATTTTTCAATTCAAACTGTGGCAGCAAAAATCGGTTATCTGTTCATTCTGATTATTACAGGTCTATCATTTTCTTTTTCAGACATCTTTGTAAAAAATGTAAATTTGACCAACCAGATGTACTCAATCTATTTATGTATTCTGATTGTTTGTATATGTAGCGTAGCCATGCTAATTGTTTACGTAACATATTACAAATTACATGGTAGCTTCTTTGAAAATATTTTGAACGCAATTACATATTTTTCTAATAACAAAACAACTGCTGTAAAAGAAAAATTTAACTCTGTTCGTTACGCAATTGATGAACATTGCGTTATATACAAATTAAAAGCAAATACACTTGATGAAGTAATTCAGGTGTTGACAGACAGACTCTTTGAGGTCAAAGCAATCAAGTCTAAGCACGATTTATTAAAAGGAATCAATGAAAAAATAGCTAAGAACCCAGCAGGTATTGCTCATGGAATTGCGATCCCTCATACACGAGGCAATTACGTAAACAGAAGCTCTTTAGCAGTAGCTACACTAAAAACTCCATTAAACTGCGGAGCTAGTGACAACAAACCATGTGATCTTTTCTTTTTAATAGCAGTACCAGATGACGGTGTATCTCATATCAATCTGCTATCAAATCTATCTCTTATGTTAAGTGAACCAGGATTTGCGGACAAATTAAGACACTCTGGTTCTAATGAAGAAATTACAAAAAGGCTTATCTTATGCGAAAGAAATTTATTCAACTAATTACAGTTGCATCCTCTCTTTTTACCTTTGAACAAGCATCTGCTAGTGCAGACGTTGTCGTATGCGCTGTACCTCAGGTGTATTCAGCGTTAGAAAGCGCTAAAGAAGATGCCTCTAATAAGTTTGAGACTTACTATGCGCCTGCTGAAGACATCACCTCAAGAATTGCAAATAACTCTGGTAAGTGTTCCATTGTAGTAAGTTCAGATGAAAAACTAGCAATCTTGATGTTAAGAGCAGAGAAAACCACTCAGGATAACATTAAACCTCTAGTAAAAGCACCTTTGATTCTATGGTCAAAAGATGAAACTTTATTCAAGAATGACATCAAAGCAATTAAAGACAAAAAACTAAAATCTCTAGCTCTTCCTAAAGCATCTCTAACACCTGTAGGGTTTGCGGCTTCTCAGATTGTAAAAAAGAAAAATTTTCCAACAAATTACATAAAGTACAAGATTTTTAGAACAGAACAAGAGTTTCAAGCTTTTGCTATGGTAAATAGTGGTAACGTACAAACAGGTTTTATTACTAAACCTTTGATTATGAGAGATGGTAAGACCACTGGATCATATTGGTTTGTACCTCATGAATACTATGATCCAATCAAATACTACATCATCAACACTAACTCTACCTCTTTTAGAACAAGCAAAGTTTTCAACTATCTACTTACAGACAACAATGTCCATCAGTTCTTTTTAAAAGCTGGTTTTGAGGACTTAGATAAGTAAAGGCGTTGTTCTTAATGCTGACAGTAGTAGCAATCAAATCGGCAAGCTTTACCGTCGACAAAGCTACTACGTCTTACATTTAGCTCCAGCGGTGGTTCATTAGAAGGTCTTTTTACAACCAAATGGTGTGTAGCTACAGAGAGAAAATAATTAGCATAATCGACAGTATCCAAATCAAATCCTACTAATTCGTGAAAGACACGCATGTCCTTTTTAACAAGCGCACTTTTAGATCTCTCAGGAAACATCGGATCATAATAAACAACATCAGGAGTTTCTAACTGAACTCCATTAGTAAGATTATCTTTAACACTGCCAAAATTGCATAAAGTTGGAAGACCATTTTTAAGCTTAGATAATATATCAGGAGATACTTGAGCTTTTTTCATTGCAGAAACTAATAAAAGCCAAATCACAGGATTTCTTTCAAACATGTATACTCTAGCACCTGCTGACTGCAAGATTAAACTCTCGCGACCTAGTCCTGCTGTAGCATCAAATACCACTGGTTTTGAGAGTTTTCCGATGACAGCACGGCAAACAGCTTCACTGTTTTTTCCACTGTGATTTAATCGCCACAAAAGCTTTTCATTGAAAACATCAATTTTAAAATCTTTCTCTGAAATTTCTGAATTCTCTAAAGAAAGGTAAATTTCTTCATTTACATGAAGAACAAAATGTGAATTTAAGGCAATTGATTCACACTGTGAAGCTAAAGCCTCTTTTACTAATATGGCTTCTTTTTCAAATGGAGAGTTTCTAGCGATTTTAAGCTCAAGCATTATCTAAACTTCTTAATTGCAGTATCAAAATTAGGCTTAACATTACGCCACAATTCAAAGCTTAAGATAGCTTGACCTACTAGCATACCAAAGCCATCATAAGCTTTTACACCTAATGAAGAGACTATATCTGTAAAACAAGTATGTCCATCAGGACGGTACATTAAGTCATATACAAAAGAAGCTTTTGATAAGATTGAATCTGCAATATTAGGTAACTCATTTTTCAGAGATAGTGAAGTTGCATTGATAATCACATCATATGAACCAGTTAAATTTTCATAAGAAGTACCATCAACAATACCTGGATAGAAAACGGCAAGATCCAAAGCCTTTGATACAGTACGATTTACGATAGTGATTTTCTTTATACCACTTTCGATGATTGGCTTTAAGATACCTTTTGCTGCGCCACCAGCTCCAATAATTAGGACATTCGCATCTTTTAATGGACAGCCTAATCTATTTAAATCATAAACTAGACCTCTGCCATCGGTGTTATCACCTAAGATAGAACCATCAGGCATCTTCTTTAGGGTATTAACTGCACCTGCTGCTTTTGCGTATTCTGTTAAGTTATCTGCATATGAAAAAGCATCTAGCTTACAAGGCACTGTAATATTGCAGCCTAATCCACCGTTTTTAAAAAATTTATCAGCACATTGATTGAAACAGCCATCTTCAACCAAGACTCGACCGTATTCAAGATCTTGGTTGGTTTCTTTAGCAAAAAAAGCGTGTAATGCTGGAGACATTGAATGAGCTACAGGATTACCAAATAAAACATATTTATCTGCCATTATTCTTTCCAACCGGGACCTTTTCTAACTAAGGTATGAGTTAAAGTATCGTAAATTGAAGTAGGAGCATTCTGACCTCCACATGGAAGATCAAGCACGAGCTGAACCCTATCTAGCAGTTTTTTATCTAATAAAGAAATTTCACTAGTTGCTTCATGGCCTGAGATATTTGCACTTGTAGATACAAGTGGAACTCCGCTCTCTTTACAAAGATTTGCTAAAGTTTCAAAGGCAGTAATTCTTACAGCAACAGTATGGTTATCTTTTAGAGCAATGCTGTGAAAATCATCATTCATGGGCAGAATGAATGTATGAGGGCCTGGCCACATAGACGACATCAACTTATGAGCAGAATCATCTACTCTTTTATCATCGATATATCTTGATAATAAAGACAAAGAACTATCCACAATAATTAGACCTTTGCTAACATCGCGCTCTTTGACTGCAATCACTTTTTTTACAGCATCTTCATTAAAAACAGAGCAACTGATGCCATAAACACCTTCTGAAGGACAAATAACCAGTCCCCCCGACTTTATGACTTCAGCTGCTTTAGTGATGCTTTTTGAAAAAACAGCTCTCATTTAGATGTTCTTTACTTAAATATTCTTTAATTTTTCCTGTAAAGCAGCATCTTTATCCATAACAGCTTTAGCTGCCTTTTCTCTATCTGCTTTTACTTTGGCATCGATATCTTTATCAGTTAAAGCGATGATCTGAGCTGCTAAATAAGCTGCATTCTTAGCACCAGCTTTACCTACTGCAACCGTTGCAACAGGAATACCACCTGGCATCTGTACAGTTGAATATAAAGCATCAACGCCAGATAGAGGGCCTCCATCACAAGGAATACCAATTACAGGTCTTGTAGTTCTAGCTGCAATTGCACCTGCTAAGTGAGCTGCGAGTCCTGCAGCACCAATAAATACAGCACAGCCTCTGTTTTCAGCTTCTTTAACATACTCACTTACAACATCAGGAGTACGGTGAGCTGAAGCAACTCTTGCCTCATAAGGAATGCCGAAGTCCTTAAGAATTGACATGGTGTTTTCTAGTAAAGGAAGATCAGAATCTGATCCCATTAAAATAGCAACAAATGCTTTTGACATAATTATTTACCTCGTTAACAGTGCTAAAGATTTTACCACGAGCCCACTAGTTAGGTCGAACAATTACGTGTTTGCGACGTTTTCTGCTTTCACATAGAACATTTCCACAAACAAGACCGATGCCTGCTTTAAATTTCTTCTCATACATAATTGGAAATGAACAATCAGGGCAAGGTTTAGCAACCGGCTTACCCGGAACTGAGAATTTACAATCTGGATAATTAGAACAGGCATAGAACATTCTGCCTGAACGGGATGTTCTTTGAGTTAGCTTACCTTTTTTGCAAATAGGACAATTGATGTTCATACTCTCTTGAGGATTATGAACATAGTTGCACTCAGGATAGTTCGAACAGCCAATAAAAATACCAAAACGCCCTTTTTTTACTAGCAAAGGTTCGCCACAGCGTGGACACGGAGCGCCAACTTCTCCTAAAGAAACCACCGTATGAGTTGCAACAATAGGTTTTAAAAATGAGCACTCAGGATAATTTGAACAACCTAAGAAATCGCCATGAGCCGAATGTCTTATCACTAAAGGTTCACCACACAAAGGACACGGAGAACCTTCTTTTAAATGTCCATCATCAGCTTGTATACTCATAAGATATTTTCCTGTTCTACTTTAAATATGTCCCTCTTTTAGCTGTCATAATCTCACAATTTAAGCAAATTTACTCCACTAATGGTAAAATTAAAGTAACTGACAAAAGGAAAAAAAATGGCAATTAGAGACGTAGTTATTTACCCTGATGAGATTTTAAGAAAACCAAACAGTGACATTACTGTTTTTGACGAGAATTTAAAGCAATTATCTGAAGATATGTTCGAGACCATGTACAAAAATGAAGGTATCGGTCTAGCAGGTCCTCAGATAGCTGAAAACAAAAATATCGTAGTAATTGATATTCCTGAAGATGACGGTTCACAGGGCAAAAATAAAATTGTTTTAATCAACCCAAAGGTCACCAAACTTGAAGGTGATATTGTTGAATCACAGGAAGGTTGTCTTTCAGTTCCTGGCTATCAAGATAAGGTAGAAAGATATGAAAGATGTACTGTTGAATATCAAAATTTAAATGGCGAGCATTGTACTTTTGACAATGTGGATGGTCTATTTGCAATCTGTCTGCAACATGAGATTGACCATCTTCACGGCAAATTGTTCGTAGATAAGTTATCTAGAATGAAAAGAGACAGACTTCATAAAAAATATGAGAAATATGTAAAGTCTCTTAAAGGAGAATAATCTTGGATAAGAGAATTATCTTTGCCGGAACTCCTGAATTTGCAGCTGTTCATTTGAAGGCTTTATTAGATGCAGGAATTAAACCTGTAGCTGTCTATACCCAGCCTGATAGACCTGCAGGAAGAGGTCATAAGTTAACACTTTCTCCTGTAAAGGCATTGGCTTTAGAAGCAGGCATTGAAGTATTTACTCCTGAGAATTTTAAAGACGAAGAAGAAATTAAAAAATTTGAAGATCTAAAAGCCGATCTCTGCATCGTTGTAGCTTACGGTATCATTCTTCCACAAAGAGTTATTGATGCACCTAAATGTGGTTGTATCAATGTACACGGTTCTATTCTTCCAAAATACAGAGGAGCCGCTCCTATTCAAAGAGCTCTCCTTGACGGAGAAGAAGAAACTGGTGTTTCAATCATGAAGTTAACTCTAAAGCTTGATGCTGGTGATGTATACTCCGTAGCAACATTGAAAATTGAAAAAAATGATACTTCTGCTACTTTGTTTGCAAAATTAGCTGATTTAGGAGCAATGACCTTACTTATTGCTCTGCCTAAGATTTTTGATGGTTCTTTAAAAGCAGTTCCTCAGGATGAAGACGCAGTTACATATGCAATGAAAATCTCTAAAGAAGAATCTCATATTAACTTCAACCAAAGTGCCGAAGTTGTTGACAGAACTATTAGAGGTTTAAATCCTTGGCCTGTTGCTACTACTGAGCTTAATGGCATTAAATACAAAGTATTTATGTCATGTGTTGAATATGGCACAACTGAGTTAGAACCAGGTCGCATTGTTAATGTTGATAAAGATGGTATCAACGTAGCTTGTGCTCAAGGCATAGTAAAACTAATCACCATTCAGGCTCCTGGTAAAGGACCTGTAAAAGCAGCAGATCTTGCAAGATCTAGAAAAGACGAATTTTGTGTAGGAAAACAATTTGGCTGATAATCAAAAGAGTGCTTTAAAACCAAGAAATAGCACTAAACCACATACTGATTCACGTGATAACAAAAAGAGATTTTCTCATCACGCTAACACCAATAAAAAAACAACAGCAGCTCAAGGATCAGCTTCAAGAGCAGCTGCTGCCTTGTGCGTTAATGCTATTGAAGAAGGTAAATCTCTAACAGAAGCTCTGCCACTATTCACAAAAGAGTTAGATGACAGAGATAGAGCTTTTGTCCAGGAAATTGTTTACGGAACATTAAGACACAGAAGATTACTGTCTACCACTGTAAATGAGCTTTTAGATCATTCAATCAATCAGCAATTTAATGTCGCAAGAACTCTAATTATCTGCGCTATCTATCAGCTTTTATTCACAAGAGCCCCTGCTCATGCGGTAGTTGCAGCAACAGTTGGTGCTTGTGAACTTTGCAGATGCAAGAAATTTACAGGTCTTGTTAATGCTGTTTTAAGACGTTTTCTAAGAGAAGGCGCTCACCTTGCACACAGTGCAGATCCCTGTGTTGAGCAATCATTTCCTAAATGGCTTTATGAAGAGCTTTTAAAAGACTATGGAAATGACGCTGTAGAGATCATGAAATACTCAAATGAACATGCGCCTATGTTCTTAAGAGTTGAAAATTCTAAGATCTCAACACAAGACTACTTAAAAGCATTAGAGACATTCTCTATTGATGCTAAAACTGTAGAAGAAAGTCCTTGTACCATTCTTTTAGATTATCCTGTTGGTGTAGAGAAGCTACCTTACTTTGATAAAGGTTATGTTGCTGTTCAAGATTTAGCAGCACAGCTTGCAGCTCCTCTTTTAAAGCTTGAAGAAGGTCAAAGAGTTTTAGACACTTGTTCAGCACCAGGTGGTAAAAGCGCTCATATTCTAGATTTATGCCCTAACGTGGCTTTAACTTGCACTGATGTTGATGAAAAGAGACTAGAGAGTGCTAAGGTAAATCTACAAAGACTATCTAGAACACCTGAATTTTTAGTAGCAGATATTGCAAATGAACCTAATAAAATTTCAGGTACATTTGACAGAATTCTAGTGGATGCTCCTTGCTCAGGAACTGGTGTGATAAGAAGACATCCTGATATCAAATGGCTAAGACGTAAAAAAGACATTGATGTGCTTATACAAACACAAGAAAAGATCTTAGACAACTCTTTTGCTTTATTAAACAATGGAGGCATCTTAGTTTATACAACCTGTTCAATTCTCAAAAAAGAGAATATTGAACAAGTAGAAAAGTTCTTAACAAGACATAGTGATGCTCAAGTATTGCCATTTGAGATGAAAGGTAAGACTGTTGAAACATATCAAAGATTACCTGGTGAAAACGGTTCTGATGGCTTTTTCTACGCAAGATTTATAAAGAAATAAAATTATAAACAACTACAAAGTAACAGCAAATGAAGATTATTATTCTTGGATCGGGTGATGTAAGTATCGAACTTGCTAAATATCTTGTGAATGCAGGACACGCGGTCACCATTGCAGATACTGCCTATGATGCTCTAGCAGAGATCGGTAACCGTATTGATTTAAGAGTAGTAATCGGAAATCCAGCTTCTCCTGATACATTAAGAAGAGCTGGAGCTGACAATACAGAACTTTTAGTTGCAACCACATCTGATGATGAAGCAAATATTACAGCATGTTGTGTTGCTCAGTTCTTATTCAAAATTCCTAGAAAAATCGCCAGACTTCGTAGTGCTGAATACCTGCAAGAGGCAGGTATTCTCTTTGGTCCTAACAGTATTCCTATAGATCATATTATTGCGACTGAGTACATTACAACTCAAAGCATTATGTCTATGATTGAGTTGCCTGGCATCAATGAAATTGGCTCTTTCTGTGACAGTAGAATTATTGTTGCAAGTACAAAAGTTGAATTAGGCGGTAAACTTTTAGGCAAGAGCATTTCATCTTTTTCATCTTATGATGGTAAAGCCAGTGTTTTAGCTGTTTATAGAGATAAAAAATATTTATCCGACCTCAAAAAAGAAGCATTCCAAATCGGGGATGAAGTATTTTTCTGTTGTGAACGTGACAGAGCCTTATCTCAATTATCAGCATTGAGAAAACTAAGTATTGGCGATAGAAACATCACAATCGCAGGCGGCACTCATATTGCAGATTCTCTAGCTCGCGCTCTGTCTGAAAAATACAGTGTAAAGTTAGTTGAATCCGATCCTGATAGAGCAAAAAAGACCGCACAACACCTTCATGACAGTGAGGTTGAGGTTTATAACGCAGATCCTGTCGATATGAACTTCATGAAAGAAGAAAACATCGATTCTACCGATCTATATATAGCTGCAACACCAAAAGACGAAACCAACATCATGTCGTCTTTGATACTAAGAAAAGTACATAACGTTAAAACTTTAGCTTTAATCAGAGGCGATTCCTTTGCAGATTTAACTGTTAATGATAAATCTGATATTGATACTGTAGTCTTTCCAAAGGATTCTATTATTTCAGCACTGCTGTCTTTGATTAGACAAGAAAGCGTTGAAAATGTACATCTGTTCAGACAAGGTAAGTCTGAAGCGATTGAGTTCATCTTAGAAGGTTCAAAGTTTACAAGTAAGATCATTGGCAAGAGAGTTGATTCTCTCAATTTGCCAAAAGGTGTAACTCTAGGTTTGGTAATAAGAGGTAAGAAATTACTTCAGATTGAACCTCAACTTAAATTTGAAGATAAAGACAGGCTGATTGCGTATCTAGATGACAACAGCCAGATGCGTAAGCTTGTAAGATTCTGTCGACCATTCTCTTTCTGGATACCAAAGTGGTAATTGATTTTAGACTAGTAGCAAAACTGTTAGCTCCAGCTCTATTCTTATTTGGAATAGTAGCATTTATTCCTGCTATCTACGCTTTATGCAACACTACCCATGGAATCGGAGCATTCGTAGCGACAGGAATTATTGGTCTTTTTGTATCTTTTTGCTGTCATACTTTAGGAAAAAAAGCAGGTCAGAATCCTTCTATTAGAGTTCTTTTTCTCTTTACTACCTCTTTATGGGTTATAGTGTCTCTAATTGCAGCTATTCCTTTTTATTATCAGTTACCTGATTTGAGTTTTTCTCAATCTCTTTTTGAAGCTTGCTCTGGACTTTCAACCACAGGCTCAACCGTTATCACACATTTAGAGCAGCGACCTCAAGCAATTATTCTTTGGAGAGCAATCTTACATTACATTGGAGGCGTTGGGTTCGTTGCTTTAGCTGTGGTAATTCTGCCTATTTCAGCTATGGGCGGTATGAGTATTTTCAAAACTGAGTCTCAATCTTTTGATGATTCAGCAAAATTTACTCCACACTTAAAAACTATGGTGATCTCCCTGTTTGTTTGGTATGTAGCTATTTTGGTTACTTGCACTTTATTCTATGTTGTAGGTGGTTTTGATATCTTCACAGCGATAACCACAGCGATGAGTACTGTTTCAACCGGTGGTATGACTGCAACCGATGCATCAATGAATGGAACTACACCTTTCATTCAATATGTAACTATTGTGTTCATGTTAATTTCAAGCTGTCCATTCCTGTTAATTCTGTCATCCTTGTCAGGTAACTTTTTCAAGTTCTTTAAAGATCAGCAGGTAAAAGGATTCATTCTTTTAAATGTTATCGTGGCAACCGCTGTTGCCATCTCTTTAATTTATATGAATGATTATGATCTTGAAAAGGCTTTTAGAATTTCATTCTTTAACGTAGTAGCTGTAACATCTACAACAGGTTATTCTTTAGAGGATTTCACTTTATGGAATCCTTTTGCCTCTAGCTTGTTCTTATGTATTTTAGCTATTGGTGGTTGTTCTGGTTCAACATCAGGAGGCATTAAGACTTTCAGAATTCAGATCTGTCTGTCCATGTTTAACACTCAGTTACAGAAACTCTTACACCCTCACATTGTTAGCGAGCCAAGATTTAATCGTAAGGTTATTGATCCTGCAACCTTATCATCTGTAATTACTTATCTTGTGTCATATATTTTTATTGCAATGCTATCGAGCATTGTTGCTTGCTCTTTAGGTTTAGATTTAGGAGACTCCATTACAGCAACTGTATCCTGTCTATCAAACGTAGGTCCTGCTATGGGAACTACTTTAAACCCATCCTCTAACTTCAGTCAGGTATCAAATCCTCTGTGTCTACTTTTCAGTGTGGATATGATTTTAGGACGACTAGAGATCTTACCTGTACTTATCTGCTTTACTAGAATGTTCTATAAGAGATAGCCTAAAACAGCCTACAGGTTCATATCCAAAGCTAATTGCAATGTTAGGTTATGGTGTTTTAAGAGATAGGTTCTGCACAAGCAGAACCCAAAATTGAAAAACTAGTAGTAGAACCAGTAATCTAAAGTTAATAGCATCATCCAAACGATATTATGGAAAGCACAGCCAATTAAAGTGTATTTGCGCTCTTTAGCTACAGCCTGACCGTCTTCACAGTGAATTGATGCTCTGTAAGTTGCTGCTGCTAGGGGTAATAGCGCAAAAAGTACGATAAAGCACTCCCAAAACTTGTGCGAGAAGAAACATGCACTTAATGATGCCATTGCGGAAAACGCAAACATCACAATCAGGTATACAGCAGACATCTTAGGACCTAATCTTGCAGCAATGGTCTTTTTTCCAGAGAGCCTATCCTCAACAATATCTCTCATTGAAGCTACATGCAGTACCATTACAGACTGAGCTCCACAAGCTAAACCTAATAAAAATGAATCAGGGAAAAGATCTACCCCCTGATCACTAGCACCTAAAACTAAGATTTGTGAACCGATTACAGCAGCAAGACCAAAGAAAATGAATACTGCAATATCGCCAAAGCCTTTATATCCATAAGCCATACCAATGGTATAGAAAATAGCAGCAAGAACAGCTGCTACTCCTAAGAATACAAACCAGGATAAAACCTCAATATTGTTTCCTACTGACATAAATAGAGCTAAGGATCCACAGATAGTAGCAAGCAGAGTTATTGTAGCCATAGACTTTCTTAAAGCTGTAAGTGAAATTGAACCTAACATTACAGCTCTTATAGGTCCCAAGCGATTAGGACCATCTGCACTCTTACAGGCATCACCATAATCATCTGCAAAGTTACTTAAAATTTGTAGCAACACACCAGTAGCTACAATTAAAAAGCCTGTAAACAGGGTATAAGCAGTAACATTGCCATAGTAATAACCTAAAGCACAACCTAAAGCACAGTTAGTTAGAGCAAGGAGCAATGATTTTAAACGAATTTCACTTAACCAATCTTTTAACATGTTGTATCTCTTTTAAGACTTCTATTTTCTCTTGAATATCTCTTAATAATAAATCCAAAAATCTGCTACTAATACGATTATCCAAATTAGATTATTAAATGAACAGCTTAACATCAATTCATTGAACCGATTTTTCAAAAAGTTCGATTTGTTCTTATATCTTAAGATGGTGTATACAAAGTAAATCATGGGAATAAAGCCTGCGATTATAAACAGAGATTCTAAAGCTCTGTGAGAAGTGATGCAGGCTAATACTGAACAGGCTATATTCACAGAGACTAATGCTATGAGGTAAATTGTAGAAATCTCATAACTTATCACTTGGCCTATGGTTTTAGCTTTTTCTCTGACATTAGTTCTGATACTTCTTACATACAAGATGATTAATGAACTTGCAGCTGCACTTATGGCCAATAAATACGCATCAGGATAGAAATCGATAGTAGCACTAGATGCTGCCACGATGATAAATTGAGATCCCAAGATTGAAATCATGCCAAAGATAACAAAGATTGCAATCGCACCAATTCCTTTGTATAGATAAATACTACTTGTAGTGTAGAAAAGAGCTAAAAGGATAGACAAGGCACATAAAAATATAAACCAGGATAAAAGCTGAATGTTTGAACCTATCGCAAGATAAATAGAGAGAGCACCAAAGACAGCGATCAAAAGAGTAACTAGAGCCATTCTCTTTCTTAATTGCGTCAGAGAAATTTCTCCAATCATAATTGGAGTCATAAACCCTTTCTGTTTATCAAGTCGATGCTTTCTGTATGCTCGAGAGTAATCAATAGAGTAATTACATAAAGACTGAATACCACCGCCACAGATGATAATCGCTATTGCAACAACTATTGTTCTAAAAGTTACATCACCGTAGTAAAAACCAATTGCACAACCTAAAGCACAATTTGTTACGGCATAAAACAACGAAATGTATCTTGGATTGATTTTATTATCTTTGGTCATACTGTTTGTTGTACACAACTTAATCATTCCTATATTCTAATTGATCTCTTGCACTTTTATCCTGTTTTTTCTCAAAAATCAGAAAACAGCCCCTCCTCATTGTATAATTTGCGGTGAAAAATAATTTTGGAGATAAGCATGTTATTTGACGATCCAGCTTTACGTCAGTTAAAGAATACATTTGAAAAAGAAAAAGTAAAAAAAGAAGGTTTTGTTAAGGCCTCAGATAGAGGCTTTGGATTCTTAGAAGTAGATAGAGAATCTTTCTTTATTACTCCAAATGATATGAAGAATATCGTTAACGGAGACAGAATCAGAGCTGTCATTGAAGAGGATGGTAATGGCAAGAGCCATGCAGTTCCTGAAAAGCTAATTGAAGCATACCTAAAAAGATTCGTAGGTAAGGTTTTATTTGTCGGAGGCAAATTAAACATTGTTCCAGATCATCCAAGCATCAATATCAGAATGCAGGCAGATGATCATCGTAAAGACAAATCACAAAAACTAGAAAATGGAGATTGGGTTATCTGTAACCTAACCTCTCATGCTTTAGAAAAGAAATTCTTTAGAGCATCATTAGATGAGTTCATTTGTAAGAAAAATGATCCAAAAGCTCCTTGGTCAGTAAGTTTAAGACGTTATGACTTACCTTTAACCGAACCTGAAGACGCTGAGTTTAAGTTTTTAGAAGATTCTCTTCCAAGAGAAGATATGTCTGCAGTTCCCTTTGTTACTATCGACTCTGAGCATACTGAAGATATGGATGATGCTTTGTATATCGAAAAAGATGGTGATAATTACAAACTTTATACAGCAATTGCAGATCCTACTGGCTATATTGCTGAGGACACACCTTTAAATCATCTAGCAGCACACAGAGCTTTCTCAATTTATCTTCCTGGTAGAGATATTCCTATGTTACCTAGAATTCTCTCTCAGAATCTGTGTTCTCTCAGAGCAGATGAGGCAAGACCTGCTTTAGTTGGCATCATGACCATAACTAAAGATGGCGAATTATTAAAAGATAAGACCGTATTTAAGCTAGCCAAGATCCAATCTCACGGTAAGTTAATTTATAACGAGATTTCAGATTACTTAGAAGGAGTTGCAGGCGCAAAATTTACTCCATCAGAGGAAATTAAGCCAATTCTGTCTTTATTAGTTGAGTTTACTAAGGTAAGAGATCATTACCGATCAACACATGCTGCAAGTTTCAAAAACAGACCTGATTATGAGTTCGTTCTAAAAGATAACGGAGCATTAGATCATATTGAGGTAAACCACAGACGTATTGCCAACCAGATTGTTGAAGAGGCAATGATTGTTTCAAACGTAGCAGCAGGTGACTTCTTAGCAGAGAAGCTAAACAGCGGTATCTTTAACATCCACTGTGGCTTTGATATGCAGAAGAAAAAGGACATCGTAGAGTTACTTGAAAAAGAAAAATGCCCTTTTGATGAAGACAAATTAGATACCATTGAAGAGTACAACAAGGTTAGAAGATTTGCTGTAGATAACAACAATGATTATCTAGACAGCAGAATAAGAAAACTTCAAGAATACTCTGAGATTAGTATTACTCCAGGTCCACATTATGCTTTAGGCGTAGAAAACTATGCAACTTGGACGTCTCCTATTAGAAAATACGGAGATATGGTAAATCACAGATTGATAAAGTCTCTGATTGCAAATACTGTAAAACCAACTCTTCCTGATGAAGAGCTCTTAAAAGAGATGAATGATGCTCGTCGTACCAACAGAATGGCAGAGCGCGATGTAAGAGACTGGTTATATGTTGAATTCTTAGAGCCAGAAATTGAAAAAAAGACTGTATTCAATGGTGAGATCTTTGATATTTCTAGAGGTGGTCTAAAGGTTATCCTAACTGAAAACGGAGCTATGATCTTTGTACCATTCTCATTTATATCTGAGAGTAAAGAAGATCTTATCCTGTCAGGAGATACTGGTGAAGCTTTTGTTAAAGGAAATCTTGTAAAACGTTTAGGAGATCCTATCAAGGTAAGAATTGTTGAAGTTAACAAAGAAACAAGATCAGTTGTAGGAGCTCCCAGCGAGCCTTTTGGAGGGCTGATTCTGCCTGATCCTTCTGCTTCTAAGAGAAACAGAAACAACTTCAACAGAAGAAGATAAATAAAAAGATGGAGTTAAAACTATTGTCTTAATTCCATCAATCATATTTTATTAACAACGGTCTAAAAAGAGCAGCATTGCTGCTCTTTTATTTCACTTACTGTTCAATACCGCTTTGCTTTAACAAAGCATCAACACTAGGCTTTCTGCCTCTGAACTCTTCAAAATTCTTTAATGGATCTGAAGCTCCACCACAAGCTAAGATCAGTTCTTCAAAGGTCTTTCCTACTTCTCGATTAAATATACCCTTTTCTTCAAAGAGAGAGAAAGCATCAGCGGCTAATACCTCAGCCCATTTATAGCTGTAGTAACCTGCTGCATACCCACCTGAAAAGATATGAGTAAAGTTATTAGGGAAACGGCTGTCTTTGAAATTAGGAACCACAGCAACCTGTTTTTTAACCTCATTTAGAATTTCAAAAATTCTGCCACCCTTATTAGGATCGTATTCAAGATGAATTCTAAAGTCGAATAGAGCAAATTCTATCTGACGCAACATTGCCATAGCTGATTCAAAATTCTTAGCGGCTAAAACAGCATCTAATTTATCTTTTGGTAAAGGCTTGCCTGTTTTTACATGACTTGATAAGAAGTTTAACACCTCTTCCTGCCAAGCAAAGTTCTCATTGAACTGGCTTGGTAACTCCACTGCATCCCAAGGTACACCATTGATACCTGAAACATCAGCAATATCAATCTTGGTTAACAGTTGATTTAGTGAGTGACCAAACTCGTGGAAGATAGTTACCACTTCATCATGGGTTAACTCAGAAATATTGCCATTTACAGGTCTTGTAAAGTTACATACTAGGTAGGCTACTGGTAACTGTAAAGTTCCGTCATCACGATAACGGCGAGTTAAACACTCATCCATCCAAGCACCACCGTTCTTACCTGGTCGAGCATATAGATCCATAAAGATAGTACCTATCTTAGAACCATATTTATCCTCATAGACATCAAAGCACTTTACATTCTCATCCCAAACATCAACACCTAAGCGCTTCTTTAGAGTGACTCCATATAATCTATGAGCACATTCAAACATGCCTTCGATTACTTTATTCTCTGGGAAATATGGACGTAATTCTTCTTCTGAGTATGAGTACTGAGCTTGACGCAGTTTCTCAGAATAAAAAGCAATATCCCATGGCTGTAAATCATCAACACCATTCTTTTTAGCATATTCACGTAATGTTGAGATTTCTTTTTCACCTTGAGCATGAGACTTTTTAGCTAAATCTTCTAAGAAATTAATTACAGTCTCAGGAGTATCTGCCATCTTGGTTGCTAAAGATAAATGAGCATAAGATTCAAAACCTAAAAGTTTTGCTTCTTTGTAGCGTAAAGATAAGATTTCTTCCATTACCTTTGCGTTATCCCATTTACCAGCATTTGGACCTATCTCTGAAGAGCGAGTGTTATATGCTACATATAACTCTTTTCTTAAATCTCTGTTCTCACAGTGAGTCATAAATGGTAAATAAGATGGCATCTCTAAAGTAAAAACATAACCATCTAATTTACGCTCTGAAGCTTCTGCACTAGCTAGTTTTAAAGCGCTTTCAGGTAAACCTTTTAACTTATCTTTGTCAGTTACATGTAAAGTGTAACCATGAGTTGCATCTAGAACGTTATTTGAAAATTTGGAGGTTAATTCACTTAATTTTGCTGAAATTTGCGCAAATTCCTTCTGTTCTGCTTCGTTTAAATCAACACCAGTTAATTTAAAATCTCGAATAGCATTCTTGATAGCTTTTTGCTGAGGAATTGATAATCTGCCAAAGGCATCAGATGCTTGGATTTTCTTTAATACTTCAAAATAAGGTTTGTATTGACCAAACCATGAATAGAACTGAGATAGTACAGGTAAACACTCATCATGAGCTTTTCTTAGCTCTTTGGTATTATTTACAGAGTTTAAATGAGAAACTACAGACCAAACTTTAGATAAGCGATCTTCATTTTCTTCAATTGGTGAAATTACGTTATCCCAAGTTGGTTCATTTTTGTATTTTTCTGATAATTCAATGATCTGCTTTTTACATCTTTCAATAGCAGTTTCTACAGCACTTTTTACGTGTTCTGGTTTTACCTGTGAGAAAGGAGGCAGACCACTATAATTTAACAATGGATTATCTTTAATTTCTGACATATTCATTCTTTCCTATAAATATTTTTTACTTTTCTATGATTGTACACTGAAAATACATCGATTTTTGATAGATATAGGCGTATGTGCTAAGATCACCCATGATAAAAATCATTAAATACCGTATGTTATGGCATTAAGAAATAGAGAAAACTATGTCAGATCAGAATAACAGTGTTTTTGAGCAAAGAGTTGCATCATTAAGAGAATTACTAGATCAAAACGATCTTGATGCGCTTATTGTTTCTCATGATGATGAATACCTGTCTTATGAACTAAATGAAGATGAAGAAAGACTAAAGTACATTACAGGTTTTTCAGGAAGCGCAGGTTATGCTGTTATCACCAGCAATGCTCTCAAGATAAATGAAGAAAACATTGAAATAAACCAAGATAACACAGAAAACGGCATTGTAGTTGACAGAGACTGTGCTGTCTTCGTCGATGGAAGATATGTTGTTCAAGTAAAAGAGCAGATTGACAGTGATATCTTTCAGGATTTCGATTTAGCAAAAGTAAAACCTGCTAAATGGATTTCAAGTGTAATGCCAAAGAATTCAACTGTTGGTATTGATATCAATTGCGTAAGCTACGAAGAATATATATCTATCAAGAATGAACTAGGTATGAACAACATTAACCTAGTTGCAACCGAGAACAATCTTGTAGATAAGATTTGGACTGATAAACCAGCATCTGTAATTTCAGAAATTTCTATTTTCCCTGATGAATACAATGGTTGCCCTAGTCCTCAAAAAAGGCAGCTTATTGCTCAGACTTTAAGGGATAAAGATTTAGATGCAACTGTAATCTGCGATCCTGAAAGTATCTGTTGGTTACTAAACATTAGAGGAAAAGACAGAGCTTATCTTCCTGTTATCAATTGCAAAATGGTAGCCTACTCTAATGAAGCCTTAGAGTGGTACATCAATCCAAATCACTTTAAAGATGAGAATCTTCAGGATCAGTTACAAGAGCACATTGGTCATATTGATATCTTCCCTGAAGAAGCCTTTGATGATGTTTTAGATAGATTGTGTTCTTCATCTTGTACTGTTTACGTAGATCCAGAAACTACTAACGCTCATGTAATGACAAAACTGTACTCAGGTGGAGCAAAAGTTTCAGAAGGCTTAGGATTGTGTCAGATGCCTAAAGCTTGCAAAAATCACATCGAAGTTGCAGGTGAGTACAAAGCTCACATCAAAGATGGCATTGCTATGTGCCGTTTTATTTCATGGTTAGACAACTTAACCGCATTGGATAAACCAACTGATAGCGATGAAACTTTCTTAAGAAGAGTAGAAGGTGTAGATGAAGCTGAACTTGCAGCTAGAGCTTTGAGTTTTAGAAAAGTTGAAGCCGGTTTTATCGAACCTTCATTTGCAACAATTTCTGCATTAGGTCCAAATGCAGCAATGTGCCACTATAATCATGAAAATGAGGCTACACCTCGAGCTTTAGGTAAAGATTGCTTATATCTAATTGATAGTGGAGCTCATTTCATTGAAGGCACCACTGATATTACAAGAACCATTCTTGTAGGTCCTCATATTACCGATGAGATTAAGAGAATGTACACGCTTGTACTAAAATCGCATATTGCTCTTGCAACTCTTATCTTCCCTAAAGGCACATCAGGAATTCAAATAGATGCCATTGCAAGAAGACCTTTATGGGATTGCGGTTTTGATTTTGCTCATGGTACAGGTCATGGCGTAGGTCACGTACTCTCAGTTCATGAAGGACCACAAACAATTTCTTCTAGAAGATCTACAGTGCCTTTAGTTCCTGGAATGGTTCTATCTGATGAGCCTGGTTACTACAAAGAAGGTGAGTACGGTATTAGACTAGAAAACCTTTTAGTTGTAATGCAGTGCACCCAACCAGGAATGCAGCACATGCTATGTTTTTCACCTTTAACTCTTGTTCCTTTTGATAAGAGATTTATCGATAAAGAGCTTTTATCACAAAAAGAAATAGAGTGGCTTAACAATTACCATCAGAACGTAAATAATGTGATTACAAACGCAGCTACTTCTTTAACTGAAGATGAGATTACTTGGCTAAATAAGGCCACTGCCGCTATTTAATGGAGTTGACGGATAATGTTTTTCTTAAAAAAGAGCTTACCTGGTGCTATTTACTGTCAGACCAGATTACAGCAGTTGCCTACTATTCCTGTGGATGTTTCCTCATATAATATTTTAGAAACACCTCATCGTTGTTTTAATAGAATTCTTGAGCTTATTGCCAGCGCTAAAGAAAGGATCTTAATCACTGCTTTATATTTACAAGATGATGAGATCGGCAGACAAGTTCTACAAGCACTTTATGATGCAAAAGAAAAGAATCCAAAACTCTATATTAGAGTTTATGTAGATTTTCATCGCGCTCAAAGAGGTTTAATTGGTAAAGGACCATCTCTTGGTAACTCTGAGCTTTATTACAAGATGGCAAAAACCAGTGAAAACCCACCTGCTATCTATGGTGTTCCTGTAAAAAGGAGAGAAATCTTTGGCGTAATGCACTTAAAAGGCTTTGTATTTGATAATACTGTTCTTTACTCAGGAGCAAGTATTAACGACGTTTACATGGGATACAACGGACGCTACCGCTTAGATAGATACCATGAAATTCATTCAGCAGAGCTTGCCAACACCATGTGTGCTTTTGCAACTAATGCATTTCATCCTAATTTTGCTGTTCAAGACTTTTCTCAAGGAGTTGTAAAACCAGCCAAAGAGATGAGAGATGAAATCCGCGAATTAAGACGTCACTTAACTCAAGTTCAATACAGTGTTAAAAACGATAAGATTTGCAATTATCAAATAGGTGTAACTCCCATTGCAGGTTTGGGCAAGAAAGGTAATCAATTAAACAGAACAATCATGTGGCTATTAGGAGCTGCAAGAGAAAAACTGTTTATCTGCACACCGTACTTCAACCCTCCAAAAGATGTGTCATCAGCAATTGAAGATGCTTTAGAGCGAGAGGTTTCTGTAACTTTAGTAGTTGGCGATAAAGTAGCAAATGACTTCTTTATTCGAGAAGGGGAAAACTTTTCACCGGTGGGCGCAGTACCATACATCTATGAGCAGAATTTAAAAGATTTCATATCAAAAAACCAGAAGTTCATTGACAAAGGACTTCTAAAGATCATGTTATGGAAGGATGGCAACAATACCTATCATGTAAAGGGAATGTATGTAGACAGCAACTTTGCTCTACTTACAGGAAATAACTTAAACCCAAGAGCTTGGAGTCTTGATCTTGAGAATGGTATAGTCATTTCTGATCCTTTCCATCAATTACAGGAAAAATTTGCTCATGAGCAACAATATCTACTTCGTCACACCAAGCAAATAGGCAGTGTAGATGATTTAGATAGTTTTGAAAGCTACCCAGAAGAAGTTCAAAAGTTACTAAAGAAAGTTAAAAGATTAAGAGCATCTATCTTCATTAAACAGCTTTTATAGTTTTAGCTTTGATATCTTTTATGTAGATATCGCTTAACAATGAATAGTATCTCTTAAAAAGGTATGTCTTATGCCACTAGAAGATGACTCAAGATATTCTTGTACTGATATAGCTACCTTGAAGGGACTAGGACCTTCTTATATAAAAAGTTTTAACAATAAGGGGATCAAAACTCTTTTTGACATCCTTTTTGATTTCCCCTTTAAATATCTTGATAAAACCAAAGTAACTAAAATCAGAGATATCTTCCCTGACGGGAACTTTGTTCTCATAGATGCACACATTGTAGCTGTTCATAATGTTTTAAATTCTAGGGTGAGGTTATTAAAGGTCATTCTTCAAGATGATACAGGAAAGATTGAAGCGACTTTCTTTAATCTCTACCCTAATCAGATTAGAAACTATGTCCAAGGAAGAAGAGTCTTAGCCTTTGGCTCTGTAAAGTTAAGTGAATACAGTGGAGCAAGAGTAATGGCTCAGCCTACTGTTACTTTTATTGGAGACAATGATCCTTTTTTACCTTCAGACAGACTCACACCTGTGTACCATGCTGTCGAGAAGGTACCTCAAGCATCAATTAGAAAAATCATCTTTGGTGTATTAGATTCTTTAAAAGTAATGTCTTTGCCTGAGATCTTACCTTCAGAATTAAATCCTTTTAAATTAACTATAAGCCAAGCAATTGAACTGTCTCATAGACCTTTTCCTTTAGAAAATCCTAAAGACAAATTTATTTTAGAAAACTCAGCACCATTTAAAAGACTGTGCTATGAGGAACTGATTGCTTATCAGTTAACCTTACTGTTCCTAAAAAGGAAAAACAGTGCAAATAAGGCGCTTATAATTCCTGATAACAAAGAAATAAAACAGAATTTTATAAAGTCTTTGCCATTTTCATTAACCAATGCCCAGTTGCGCTCAATTGAGGAAGTAAGCTCAGATTTAGAAAAAGACAAACCAATGTTAAGACTGCTTCACGGTGATGTTGGTTCAGGAAAAACCATGATTGCAGTCTTTGCTGCCCTTCAAGTTTCAGCTTCAGGGAATCAATGTGTGATCCTGGCACCTACAGAACTTTTAGCTCAGCAACATTACAATAAAATTAAAAAACTCCTTGATCCTTTCAAGGTAAATACTGTTCTTTTAACCTCATCTGTAAAAGGCAGTAAAAGGGACAAGATTGTTGAAGATATCAAATCAGGTGTAGCAAATGTCATCGTTGGGACTCACAGTGTATTTCAACCTGAGATTAGTTATAAATCGCTAGTGCTTGCAATTATCGATGAACAACACCGTTTTGGCATTGACCAAAGAATTGCTCTTTTGCATAAAGCTCCAGAAAAAATCACCATGCATCAATTGGTAATGACTGCAACTCCAATTCCTAGAACTTTACAATTAGCCTTGTTCTCTGATTTGGATGTATCAAAGCTAGATGAGTTGCCTGCAGGAAGAAAACCAATTGTCACAGCTGTGATGTCTGATGAAAAGAAAGCTTCAATTATTCAAAGACTATCAGTTGTATGTAAAGAGGGAGTTCAAGCATACTGGATATGTCCAAATATTGATGCAGACGAGGACGAGAATGCGTCAGTAAATGAAGCCTATAAGCTTTTAAAAAAGGAGTTGCCTGAACTTAAAATTGGTCTATTGCATGGACAAATGGCTGTTAATGACAAAAACAAAGTCATGAAAGGATTTCTTGAAGGCAAATTCAATATTCTTGTCGCAACTACCATTGTAGAAGTTGGTGTGGATGTTCCTAATGCATCTATTATTATCATTGAAGGTGCTGACAAACTTGGTTTAGCACAGTTACATCAGCTAAGAGGACGTGTAGGTAGAGGCTCTAAAGAATCCTACTGTATACTTGTTTATAAAAAGAATAATGAAATGGATCACGACATTGCAATGCAACGTCTTGCTATTATGAAGAGTACAAATGACGGCTTTAAGATAGCAACCGAAGATCTTAAATTAAGAGGTCCTGGTGAAGTTCTAGGTGAAAAACAAAAAGGGTTTGATCTATTCAAAGTCGTAGATGTTAACAGAGATTTTGAACTCATAAGCCAAGCTAGAGAAGCAGCAATAAAGCTTATGAACTCAGACATAGACACCTGTAAATCACTAATCAGACGCTGGTATCCCACATACAGTATCCGTTGAGGCTAAACATGGCTTTTATAGCAAATGTAAAAATCAAAAATAAGAAGTCTAAACTTTCAAAAATCTTTAAAGCAATTCTTCTTGTGATTGTAGCCATTGCTATTGCCGTATGTGGAGCAATCCTCTATTTTAATGGGCAGAACATCAAAGCCCCTTTAATAAAATTCCTGTCAAGCAGAACAAGTTTTGAAATCAACTGTCAAAAGGTAGAGTTTTCTGCCTTGTATCCAAATGTCATCAAATTGCATGACATCAAGGTTGGAAAATCTAATATAGATGAAATCTATATGGAATATGATCTACCTAGCCTTTTAAAATCAGATACCTTTGAAATTAAATACTTTTACGCCAAAGGCATTAAGGCAGATGACAAAGATTTACAAAAATTAAAACAAGAAAAATTTAAATTCAAAGATGTACATATAAGTAAACTTGATCTTGTTGACACACCTATAAATCTGTACAAGCTAAGTTTAAATCACGGCTCATTATCAGCTGTTGATGCCTACTTAGGAAACGATGGTAAGTTCTCTTTTAAAGTAGCTGACATAAGGTCTAATGAAGGTCAATTAGATGAACAACCTATAAAAAATCTGCAAACTAACATTGGAGTAGAACCTGAAAAGATCGTCATAAAAGATTTATCTGTACAGATCTTTGGAGGAACTCTCTTAGCAGATCTTACTATTGATAGAAAAACAGAAAACTTGAAGTTTTCTAGATTAAATCTAAATAAGATTATTTTTAAGGACTATAAGTTACTCTCTGAAAAATACAATATCTATGCACCAGAGGCATCTGTCTACGACTGTGTATTAGCTCTTCCAAAACAAGATCTTTTGTTTGGACAAGTAAGAGGTTCAATTTCAGATCTTTTAGTAAAAGACGGAAAAATCAACTTTACCTTTAAAGGCAGCAGTGGCGAAATCTCTAAACCAAGCATACAAGTAACAGCTGAAAATTCTGATATTGAATTCACCCTTGCTGACAGCGCAATCTCTATGAAAGCGGAAGGTACAGTCTTTGATGGAGCTTACTCTTTTGACATCAATTATGACTATCATGACGATAGTGAACCTTTACTTACAATTCATAATCTGTCACTAAAAAAAGGCAAATTTGAAACTACCAAAGACCAGTACGCTTTTGTACAAAACACTCTGCTAAATCAAAACATCAATGTAAAAAAATTCAGCATTGACGGAACGGAGTTTGTGTCTTTCATCAAAACCTTACCTTTATCAATAAAAAGCGTAAAACTAGAAGCTAACAACATAGCTTTTAACAACAAGGCTAAAGACGATAATATCAACGAGTCACTTGATCAAAATAGCTTTGATGTAAGCACTACAGCAGTAACAGCAGATAACGAAAAGAGTATAGATAAAGCATCAGGCACAAAGAATGCTGAAAATGATGTTTTCACTCCTCTTTTAAGTAAGCTTAAGCCATTAAATAATGTCTTAGATAACAATTCACTAAATGAAGATGACAGCTATAACAGCTATATTACCTTTAGTTTTGATAGTGGCTATTACTCTGATCTCTTCATCAAACAATTTGACTCTAAAATGGATCTTTCAGACAAAGGATATACATTCAATGTAGGAAAGATGCTCTTTAAAAAGAGTGAACTTGCTTTTGAAGTTGACTCAAATAATGAGTTAGAAATTTTAAGGATCAAAGTCTTTGCCCCTCAATTTGATATCTCTGAATTAAATTCAAACCTTACAGACCATCTCTTAAGTGGTGTGATTAACATTGAAGGAGAGATAACTAAATTAGAAGAAATTGATGAAAAGACAGATAAAACTTCTGCTCCTATGGGGGTTGCGACTACCGATAAGGTCAACAATTCAGAGAACAATAACACCAACAGCCACATTTCTAATATCAACAATGAAAAGAATAAAGTTGATAATAACAATGTATATAAAGCAAAACAGCTTTACACTGGCAATATCAACCTTACAAGTGATTCTTTATTAGTATCACAGTTTGGTTTAGATCTTATTAACGGAGGTTTAAAGAAAAACTACGCTTTAAATTACGACGAATTGTGCGACGCCATCAAAGATGGAGACTTAGGATTGTATAAACTAAGTCTTAAGATCTTTCCTCAAGATCACTTCTTAAAGCTAAAAGGCTCTGGTGATCTCACCACCTCACACCTTACCTTCAATGCAAAGCTAGATCTAAACAACAAGGATTTCTCTGCTCGTGGTACCTTTGTATCTTTACCAAAAGATAGTATTTCTAATATCAACATAAAAGGACTTACTAAAGAGACCTCAAATGATAAGAACATCTTTATTACAGCTCTATCACGAGGTGAAATTAGACCTGGTATCAATGAGGAAGCTTTACAAGAGAATTCAGCTAAAGAGCTGACAGATGCTGCAAGTGAGTTGAATAAAGATAAGGATCAAAAAGGTCCTGAAGCTTTAGAAAAATCATCCCAGGACCTATAAAAAACAGTACCAAATAACGCCCTAAACGCCATTACAGATTATGGTTTTGAAGAAATCTTAATGCTGATAGATGGTTTCTTCTTTTTGCCATTAATGATGTCATCGGAACCTAAAGTAGAACCAGTTACATTAGCAAGGTAAACCATGAAACTTGGAACTTCATCTGATAGACCAGAACGAACAACACCTAAAGTTGCAGTAAACTCGGCACCTAAGAGTACAATCCACCAGTTAATATAAATCCAAACAAAAAGAACTGGAATTACAGCGATAGCTCCATAGATTGCTTCATAATTTGAAAAGTTCAATACGAAGATACTGAAGATCTTTTTTGATACCTCAAAGGCGACTGTTACAAAAACTGCACCTAGTAAAGCATCTTGGACTTTTACTCTTACTCTTGGAACAATTACATATACAGCAGTCAATACGCCACACTCAATAATGATTGGGAATACAAAGTAGGCAATCATTAGAGGAAGACCTACAGTAGAGTTTGAGCTGATTGCAAAGCCCATAACCTTTGTAAAAATCCAAATCACAATACCTAATGCAATTGGACCTAAGGTAAGTAAAGTCCAGTAGATAGCGATCATGGTACCTAATTTTCTTCTACCACCACGCCAAATTCTGTTTAAGCATTGATCAATTGATCTTACTAACAATAGAGAAATGACAAAGAAGACAACTGTGCTAGTTGCAGTCAACTTTCCTGCATGTTCAACGAAAGTTCCCACGTAGTTGCCTAAATTATCTGCAAAAACAGGCATAAAATTAGCCTTTGCAAAGTTTTTTAAAGATTCTCTAAATTGCTCAAAAGAAGGGAAAACTGCGAAAAAATAGAAAATCACACTAATTGCAGGAATTAGCGCAAGAATTGAAGTAAAAGACAAGGCCGAAGCCTCAAGTCCAATGGAATCTCTTTTTACTCGATTTAAAAAATATTTATACAGTTCTTTCACTTGTTTCTTACCTTATTGCAAAGATTAAAAGCATTATATCTGTTTTTAGTCTTTCTTGGGTTGCCGTTCGCCAATAAGTGACTCTCATCGACAATTAATTGTTTAATTTGACAGAAAATTCATAAGATAGTTCGAAAAAAAGTCACCATTGCTTCCAAGCTTTAGGTTTTAAGCTTTAAAAGAAAACGCATAAAATTGGTACTTTTTTAATTCTTTTTTTTCAAAAAATGTTAGATAGCTCAAAAATAGGATAAAATAGCGCAGCTATTTTTAAATCTATACTCAATGTCTGAGTTTATCATCACAGGGTTATAAAATGGATGTTCAGAAAATCCGCAACATTGCTATTATTGCGCATGTTGACCACGGTAAAACAACCTTAGTAGACAAGTTACTCCGCCAGTCTGGCACTCTAGACCGTAACGAAATCGGTCAGGAACGCGTCATGGACTCAAATGATATCGAAAAAGAGCGCGGTATTACCATTCTTTCAAAGAACACAGCTATCAATTGGAATGGATACAGAATTAACATTGTTGATACCCCAGGTCACGCTGACTTTGGTGGTGAGGTAGAACGTGTTATGTCTATGGTAGATTCTGTTCTTCTGCTAGTAGATGCAGTTGACGGTCCTATGCCACAAACACGATTTGTTACACAAAAAGCATTCGCAGCTGGATTAAAACCTATCGTTGTTATTAACAAGTGCGATAGAGAAGGTGCAAGACCAGATTGGGTTATCGATCAGGTATTCGACCTATTCGACAACTTAGGTGCAACCGATGAGCAGTTAGACTTCCCAGTAGTATATGCTTCTGCATTCCAGGGTTGGGCTACCTTAGATTTAGCTTCACATGGCGATACCATGGAGCCTTTATTCCAGACTATCGTTGACAAGGTAAGTCCACCAGAGGCTGATCTTGATGGTCCATTCCAGATGCAGATTTCATCATTAGACTTCACTTCATACGTTGGTGTTATCGGTGTTGGTCGTGTAAAGCGCGGTGTTGCTAAAGCAAACTCTCCTGTAACTATCATTGACCGTGAAGGCAAGACTAGAACAGGTAAGATTGGTCAGGTATTAGGCTATTTAGGTCTAAGAAGAGCTCCTGTAGATTGCGCAGAAGCTGGTGACATTATTGCGGTTACAGGTTTAGGCGAATTAAAGATTTCAGATACTATTTGTGATCCTTCAAAGGTAGAGGCTTTACCTGCTTTATCAGTTGATGAGCCTACAGTTTCTATGAACTTCTGCGTAAACACATCTCCATTTGCTGGTAGAGAAGGTAAGTTCATTACTTCAAGAAACATCGAAGAAAGATTACGTGAAGAATTGGTTCACAACGTAGCTTTGCGCGTTGAGAGGACTGAAGACACTGACCGTTTCAAGGTATCTGGTCGAGGTGAGTTACACTTATCAGTTCTTATTGAAGAGATGCGTCGTGAAGGCTATGAGTTAGCAGTATCTCGTCCTGAAGTTATTCTTCATAAAGAAGGTGGCAAAACTTTAGAGCCTTATGAGGTATTAACTCTAGATTTACATGAGGACAACCAAGGTCCTGTAATGGAAGAGTTAGGTCTTCGTAAAGGTGAATTAAAGAACATGGTCCCAGATGGAAAGGGTCGTGTAAGATTAGATTATAGAATTCCAGCTCGTGGACTGATTGGTTTCCAGTCTTTATACATGACATTAACCTCAGGTACTGGTCTGATGTACCACACATTCGACAGTTATGACGAATATGTTGGTGGCACCATTGGAGAAAGAAAGAACGGTGTTCTTATTTCTAATGATACAGGTAAGACTGTTCCGTACGCTTTATGGTTCTTACAGGAGCGTGGCAGATTATTTGTTGAGCCAGGTGAGGAAGTTTACGAAGGTGAGGTTATCGGTTTACACGTTCGTTCAAACGACTTAACTGTTAATCCATTAAAGACTAAGAAGTTAACTAACGTTCGTGCTGCAGGTTCTGATGATAACATCATCTTAACACCAGCTGTTCACATGTCTTTAGAGCAGTCTCTAGAATTCATCAATGAAGATGAATTAGTAGAGGTTACCCCTGTAAGCTTACGTATTCGTAAGAAGAACCTGTCTGAATTGGACCGTGTGCGCGCTTTCCGTGCAGCAGGTGGTAAAAAAGCTGAAGAATAAAGCACTATAATTGATCTTTACAAAAAGCCTGTGTAATTTATTTACGCAGGTTTTTTTTATATCTTGCCTTATATTCTGATACACAAGCCGTTTTATAATAGTATTTTCTAAAAATTATCGTCTCTTGTATTGCACTATTTTTGTGCTTTATTATAAAATATCCAAAAAATAGTTCAAAATAGATCATGCTCAAAAATAGGCTATTGAGAAAAAAAATACGATGGAAGATAAGCAAAAAGCTAACATTCTAGAAAGTTTGGCTACTGCAGTCTTAATCACTGACAAAGATTTTAATATTCATTACGCTAACACGGCTGCTGAACAGCTGTGCGGAGTTTCTCGCACCAAATTAATATCTTCAAAATTCATTGATTTTATCGCTCCTAATGAGACTTCTCTCATTCAAACCATCAAAGAAATTAATTTTTCAGACAACTTCCAAGGTATATCTGCTGCCGGAATTATGATTTCTCCAATGCCAGGTGTTTCTACCAAGACCGACATGGCTGTATTTAACTACTCAACAGCAAAATTTAATGGACTTTTAATTGAGCTCCATACCATTTCTCATCAGGATAAACTGATAAATCAGATGCAACAGAATTATCAATATTCGGCTGCAAGAGATTTAATCAGAAGTTTAGCTCATGAGATCAAAAATCCCTTAGGAGGAATTAGAGGCGCTGCACAGTTGATTGAAATGACCTTTGGCAAAGTAGAAGGAATAAAAGACTACACCAAGGTTATTATCGAGCAAACTGATAGATTGAAAGTTCTAGTTAATAACCTATTAGGTCCGCAAAAACCTAATCCTCTAGTAAAAGAGAATATCCACTACTTAATTGAAAAGGTACTTTCACTAGTTTCAATGCAAGATGAGAGTAAAGGAATCGAAATAAAGCGAGATTACGATCCTAGCTTACCTGAGCTAAATCTTGATGTGGACTCTATCGAACAAGTTTTATTGAACATTGTAAATAATGCAGTTCAGGCTTTAAAAGAGTCTGATACTAAAGATCCTCGGATAGAAGTAAAAACCAGAGCAAGTATCAGAACCATAGTAAGAGATAAAAAATACCCAACAGCAGTGATCATTTCCATTTCAAACAATGGACCTGAAATACCTGAACAGATAAAGCAGACTGTATTCTTCCCAATGGTTACAACCAAGACTAATGGAAATGGTCTTGGCTTATCAATAGCACTTAATATTATTGAGCGACACCACGGCACCATCGAATGTTTAAGTGATGCTCAAAAAACTGTATTTAAGATTATCCTGCCTTTAAAGAGCAGAACCTGAGGAGATTGTTTATGAATCCTATGATTTGGGTTATCGATGATGATGCCAGCATACGCTTTGTCTTTGACAAAGCACTTGCAGCAAACAGCATTACCCACCGTTTATTTGAAAACGGTGAAGCTGCCCTTGAAGCTATCAAACATGAGACTCCTGATGTCATTGTTTCTGATATCAGAATGCCAGGTATCGACGGTTTAGAGCTAATTAAGGCTGTTCATGACATCGATGAAAACATTCCATTTATCATCATGACTGCACACTCAGATCTATCTGCTGCAATAGATGCTTACGAAGAAGGTTCATTTGAATACTTGCCAAAGCCTTTTGATATCGAGCAGGCTATCAGTGTTATCAGAAGAGCAGCTGTTCACAGAGTTAACATGTTGCAGATGCTAAATCAAAAAGCAAAGGCTGACGTAGCTCCTGTAACAGAACAAACTGAAGAGGCTGAGATCATTGGTAAATCTCCAGCTATGCAGGAAGTATTCAAGTTCATCGGTCGTGTTTCAAAGACTGATCTTCCAGTGTTAATTCACGGTGAAGTTGGAACCGGTCGCGGACAGGTAGCAAAAGCCCTGCACAATCACGGTGAGAGAAAAGGTTATAAATTTGTATCTTTAAATATGACCTCTATTCCACAGGAAATGGTCAAATATGAACTTTTTGGTGATATAAGCAAGGATCTCAGCCAAAGCGCTATAATGAAAGCTGATGGTGGAACCTTATTTATCAACGAAATCAGTGATATGCCAATGGACTGCCAGAATAGACTATTACAGTTAATTCAAAAGCAAGAGTACTCTCCTATTGGCAGCACTGAACCAATGCATGCTAATGTTCGTATAATTGCTTCTACTTCACATGATCTTGAAGAGAAAATTGCTAATGGCACTTTCAATTCAGATCTGTACTACAGATTAAATATCATTAACATCAATATTCCTCCTTTAAGAGATAGAAATAATGATATCCCAATGCTTGCAAAGCATTTCTTAGCACAAAGTGCAGCAGACAGCCACACCGAGCCTAAGAAACTAACCTCTGAGGTTTTAGTATTTTTATGTAGACTTCCGTGGCCAGGCAACGTAAGACAGTTAAAGAACTTATGTAAGTATTTAACAATCATGGTAACAGGTAGAGATATTCAGTTAGTTGATCTTCCATCAGAATTTCTGCATGCAAATACTCCACAGAACAAGGCTGTAAGTCCTGTTGCTACTAATAAAGAAAATGCTTCATGGCAGGATCTATTAAGAACTTGGGTTGATGGCAAACTAAAATCAGGTGAACATGACATTTTAGCTGAAGCTGTACCTGAGTTTGAAAAAGTAATGCTGGAGGCTACATTAACTTTTACAGGCAACCACAAACAGGAATCAGCAAAACTCTTAGGTTGGGGACGTAATACTCTAACAAGAAAGATCAAAGAGTTAAATCTTAGCTAATAAGCTTAAGATTATGTTATTCTCAAAAAGGCGTTAATTTCATAAATTTAACGCTTTTTTTTTGTCCCCAATTTCAAATTATCAGATTAACTCACACAAAATATTCTGAGTTTAGCCTATGCTTATTTACAAAGAGTATTTTGGAGGATTTATGACAGAAATAGAAAACAATTCAAAAAGAGTAGACTGTAGCGACATTATAATGACCTTATGCCAAAGCGTTGCAAATGTCATCACTTCTGCAACCTCACAGGAAACTAGATACGCACCACTAGTACAAAAGATCACCAAGACCCTCTTAACTCCTGATATTGGTACCTTTGTAATGTTTACAGGTTCATTCTCAGGAATGGTTGTGATCAACTTTCCTAAAGAAACAGCTATGGAGATCTACACTTCATATCTTAGAAACATGGGAATTCCTGAAGTAGAAATGGCAAAAAATTACACTCAGGATGAGGTAAGTAATACTTTAGGTGAGTTAATGAATCAAATCATTGGTAACTTCACCCGTCAAATCAGCGAAGAGTTACATATTCGCATTGATCAGTCTCAGCCAAAGATGTTAGTACTGCCAAGAGAAGTTCAAATTAGTATTTCAGTTAACTTAGACAACCCTAAATATGGTAAAGTTACATTCCACACAGAAGGTGGCAATGTATTCTATGTTGAATTAGCAATGGACGATACTAGTTTTACAGCATTACGTGAATTTGAAAGTCACACTACATTATCACCTGATGATATTCTAGAGCAGTATACCCAAGAAAGATAAATGACCGACATTATTAAAAAGAATGTCCTAGATTTTAGAAAAACCAAATTTGTAACAAGCGCCCCAGATATCACTAAGCTTCCTGAAGATACGGGCGCTGAGATTGCTATTATTGGTCGTTCTAATTCAGGAAAATCATCATCAATCAATGCCATTTGTGATCAGAAGAACTTAGCAAAGACCAGTCGCACTCCTGGTAGAACTAGACTTATCAACCTTTTTAAAGTTGAGGAAGGAAAGTTCATCGTCGACTTGCCAGGTTACGGCTATGCTCAAGTTCCTGAGAACATGAAACGTCAATGGCAAAAAGCAATGACTGATTATCTGCAACAGCGTAAATGTCTATGTGGCTTAGTTGTTACTATGGATATCAGAACTCCTCTTCGTGACCATGACAGAATGATTATCGATTGGTCTATTGCCGCAAATCTTCCATGTCTGATTCTCTTAACCAAAGCAGATAAATTTGGTGTTAATAAGAGAAAAGAGATGGTAGGTGAAGTTAGAACTCAGCTAAGCGAGTTTGGCGGAAATTTCACAATCATTGCTTTTTCAGCTCTCAAAAAAATTGGTGTAGACGAGGTTCGTAACGTATTAAAGAACTGGTTTACCCTATTCCACACTGACGACGAAAATAATTAAAAATGAGTAAAGGAACTTTGTTTATCGTATCAGCTCCTTCTGGAGCTGGAAAATCATCTTTAATTGATGCTCTATTAAAACGATTTAATTTAGATGACAAATTAAGACTGTCTGTATCTCACACCACTAGAGCTCCGAGACCAGGTGAAATCGATCATGTAAGCTATCACTTCATAACCAATGAAGAGTTTGAAAAGCTAATTGAAAGAAATGCTTTCTATGAATATGCTCATGTATTTGATCACTACTATGGAACTTCTCGTGAAATAGTAGAACAGTGGCTTAATGAAGGAAAAGATGTTCTTTTAGATATCGATTGGCAGGGAGCTCGTCAGATTAGACTGCAAACTCCAGATGCTAAAGGTATCTTTATTGTTCCACCTTCATTAGAAGAGCTAAATCGCCGTTTAGTAACTAGAGCTACAGATGCTCCTGAAGTTATTGAAAAGAGAATGAGCAAAGCTATAAGCGAAATCTCTCATTACAACGAATATGACTATGTCATCGTAAATGACGATTTTGATGAAAGCCTATTAAATATGCGCTCAATCATTCTTTCAAATCGTCAGAAGATGGACAAACAAAAACACTACATTACAGAGAAATTTGGTCTATAAAATACTGAATTAATTGTCAGTATTAATAGGACAAAAGATTAATATTTTGTCCGTAGTATGCTTAAAATTCGTGTATAATGGCGTGAGTTTTGTGTCTTACTCAAAACAGACCTGCCTTTTTTTCACGATTTGAGTCAAAAACACTCAAACACTACGTTTGAGGTGCAATTTTTTGACTTAAAAAAGGCATAATGATTTGTTTTGTAATAAACAATAGTTTTTTTCGTTCTAGGTGTTAGAATTAAATTAAGACCTAGATAAATAAAAACCTTAGTTAAATGAAGGTACGTATAAATGGCTAGAGTTACCGTTGAAGATGCAGTTGCAAAAGTTGGCAATCGTTTTGACTTAGTTTTACTTGCAGCTCGTCGCGCTCGTCAGATTGCATCTGGCAGCAATCCTCTTGTAGAAGAAGAAAAGGATAAGCCAACAGTTATCGCTTTACGTGAGATTGAAGAAGGTCTTATCACTAAAGAATTCTTAGATAAGCAAGACCGCAAAGAGCACTTAAGGGATTCATCAGTACATCCTGCTGATAACGAGTTTGCTCCTATCGACGGCGTTGAGATGTTCAACTAGGAGATCTCAATATGGGAGAGGAAACACGTACTATTCCCAAATGTGAAGGTATACCGCCATTAGATCAGGCAATTTCCTCTCCTAACTTTTCTTATTATGAGCATTTAAGAGCATTGCTCTGCTCATACCTTCCTGAAACGGCAATTGCTTTAATTGACAGAACTTTCTACGTTGCTGATGTAGCACACCGTGAGCAAAAAAGAGCTTCTGGCGAACCTTATATCATCCATCCTATCGCTGTTGCTACTGTCATCGCTCAGATGCATCTTGATGTTGAATCAGTACAAGCAGCACTGCTCCATGATGTAGTTGAAGACACTTTTATTACTAGCAAAATGCTGGAAGATGAGTTTGGTCCTACAGTAAATGAAATTGTAGAGGGCGTTACCAAACTGGATAAATTGCGCTTCCATGACTACAAAGAAGCTCAAATGGAGAACTTTAGAAAGATGATCTTGGCAATGACCAAGGATATTCGAGTCATCTTGATTAAGTTAGCTGATAGAACTCATAACATGAGAACTTTAGGCGCATTGCGTCCAGATAAAAGAGTTCGTATTGCAAAAGAGACATTAGAAGTTTTCGTCCCAATTGCTAATCGTTTAGGTATTTCTGATATCAGAGCTGAATTAGAAGAACTCTGTATGGCCTCTATCTATCCTATGCGCTATAGAGTTCTTAAAGCAGCCGTTACAAGAGCCAGAAATAATCGTAAGGAAGTTGTTTCCAATATTCTTGAAGCTATTAAAGCAAGACTAAAGGAATCTCATATTGAAGCTAAAGTCTTAGGCAGAGAAAAAAGACTCTATTCCATTTATAGGAAAATGGTTAAAAAAGAGCTTCAATTCCGTGAAATCATGGATGTTTACGGCTTTAGAATTATTCTAAAAGACGTAGATACCTGCTATCGAGTTTTAGGTCAGATGCATAATCTGTTCAAGCCTCGGCCTAACGGATTTAAAGATTACATTGCAATTCCAAAACTCAATGGCTATCAGTCTCTTCATACCTCATTAGTAGGTCCACACGGCGTACCTATTGAGATCCAGATTAGAACAGAGTTCATGGATCAAATGGCAGCTCGCGGTGTAGCTGCTCACTGGGCTTATAAAGAAAATGGCTCTCAGGCTGTTTCTACAGCTTCTCAAAAGAATGCTCAGGATTGGATTAAGAATCTTATTGATCTTCAGCAAAGTGCTGGCTCTTCAATGGAATTCGTTGAAGACGTTAAAACAGATCTATTCCCTGATTCAATTTTCGTATTCACACCTGACGGTACTATTTATAATTTACCAAAGGGTGCTACACCTGTTGATTTTGCTTATGCTCTGCACACAGATATTGGTAATCACTGCATTGGTGCCAGAGTAAATCACCATGTATTCCCTCTTTCAAGAAGCTTAGAGTCAGGTCAGTCTGTAGAGATCATTACTTCACAGAATGCATGTCCTAATGCTATTTGGTTATCAACAGTAGTAACCTCAAAAGCCAGATCATCAATCAGACAGTATCTAAAGGGCTTAAGAACTCAAGAGTGCCAGCTCATCGGTAGAAGACTGTTACAGAATACTTTAAAGTCTCAGCGTATTGATTCACTCACTCAAGAACAAATTGACAATATCTTAGAGAACTTTAAAGAGCCTGATTTGAAGACTCTGTTCTGCGATATTGCTATGGGTAATATCTTAACTGTAGCTGTAGCCAAGTTCTTAGATCCAAATTCTCACAATCACCATGAGTTACCTGTCAAAGGTACCGGAGGCATGCCATTTACTTTTGCTCAGTGCTGTATGCCAATTCCAGGTGATGACATCATCGCTCACATTGCTCAAGGTCGAGGTATTGTTATTCATACTGCTAACTGTAAGAACTTTAGAGATTCAGATAAGGTACCTTCTAAGTCTCTGAACGTAAGTTGGAACTATGCTGTTACCGCTAATATGGAGTTTAAGACAGGGCTTTTAATTGAACTTGAGAACAGGCAGGGTATCGTTTCTGAAATCTCAAATGCAGTTGATGTAGCAGGCTCTAGAATTGAAAGCATCAATTCAGATCAAAAGGATGAAAAAACTTTTGTAATGAATTTAATTGTAACAGTAAGAGACAGATTGCACTTAGCTAGCGTTATCAAACGCATTAAAGCTGTCCCAAATGTGATCACAATCTACCGCCGTCGCTAGCGCTATTTTAATTTAAACTCAAATCATATATTGTGTATATGCTGACATTGAGGATATACACAACTTATATGAATAGATTTGAAGATTCTTTTCTCTCCACTGAAGCTCTAGAAAAAGAGCGCTCTGATATCGAAGACTTCTATAAAAGCAAAGTCCAAAGACTCTCTTTTAAAACCAAAGACGGCTATACCGTCACCGCAGCCAAGATGGATGCAGATGATGCTACTGATACTTTGGTAATTATCCCAGGAAGAGGTGAAATTCCACATAAATTTGCTGAATTTCTCTATACTCTTAATCTGTTAAAGATATCTGCAGTGATCTTGTTTGCAAGAGGTCAGGCTGAATCTACAAGATTATTACAGGATCTTCAAAAATGTCATATCAATCATTTTGAGGATTTAGCTAAAGACGATTTGTTTATGCTAGATAAGCTAAACATCAAAAACTATAAACTCTTAGCTTTTTCTTTAGGCGGATTAGTATCATTAGATATTATTAAGAACTTTAAAAACAAGCCTTCAAAAGCAGCCCTTATTGCTCCTTATTTGTGGCCATTTTTTAACCTTCCAAAGCCACTCTTGACTGGATTGGTAATGACCTTTGGTTCATTACCTTTTCTATCTACAATGTACACTCCTCATGGTAAGGAATACAAAAAGATCCCTTTTGAAATCAATCACCACAGCCACTCAAAAGAACGATATGAAGCTTACCATGACTATTATACCAAGCACCCCAAGCTTACTATCGGAGGACCTACCTATCGCTTTGTAAAAGAAGCTATGCGCAAGCAAATGGAGATCATTGATTCAACCTTTACCTTCACCATTCCAGTGTATTGTCAAAGCGCAGGATGTGATAAAGTGGTAAGTACGGCTGTAGCTGAACATTTCTTTGAAAATCATCAAGGAGATCCTGTACCTCCTAAATTTGAAATAATTGATAATGCTTATCATGATTTAATTAACGAAAGTGACGAATTTAGGATAAGATCTTTATCAAACGCATTAGATTTTCTATTTGATTAGGATAATTAACCATGTCAGACAACGCAGAAAATACTGCAGAAAACGACGAGAACAAAATCCCCGTCAATATTATTACCGGTTTTTTAGGAAGCGGTAAAACAACTTTATTAAATCACTGGGTAAACAGCCCAGAGTTTAAAGATACTCTTGTACTTATCAATGAATTTGGTGATGTTGGCTTAGATCATGAGCTTGTAGAGGCAGTGGACTCATCAGTTGTACTATTGCAATCTGGATGTATCTGTTGTTCACTACAAGGTGCTTTAGTAGACAGTCTTGCTACTAACTTCATTAAAGCTCAAAGAGGTGACATTCCTGCTTTTAAGAGAGTCATCATTGAGACTACAGGCTTAGCAGATCCTGCTGGTGTCATTGGCACTTTAAATAATGACGATTTTCTTTTAGATCATTACTATCATGATGGTACTATCACTGTTTTAGATGGTATGTTCGTAAGAGAACAGCTAAAGAAACAGTATGAAGCTGTTAAACAAATCGCTTTAGCTGATATCGTAATTGTAAGTAAGACTGATCTTATTGATTCAGATGAGTTAGATGCAATTTATGAGATTACAGCCAAGATTAACCCTTCAGCTAAGGTCTTCCCTGCAGTAAAAGGCAATATCTCACCTAAGATCTTATTTGATATTGGACCTTATAAGAATGCAAATCAAGCTTATGATAAAAAAGTTACCACATGGCTTAACATTAAGTCTCCTAACTTAGCTTCATCTTTCCGTCCTGCATCTGTAAATGGCGCTATAGGCGTATCAAAACCAAAGATCATCGCTCACTCCGACATCGATTCATTCTGTCTAGAGTTTGATGAGCCTATTGAGCCGTTAGCTCTATTGTCTGGTATTTCAACCGTTCAAGATCAATACGGTGATTCTATTTTAAGAATCAAAGGTATCATTGATCTTAAGGGACAAGATAAGCCAATCGTTATTCACGGCGTATTAGGCAATTTATACCCTCTGGCAGAGCTAAAAGGCTGGCCTGAAGGCGAGAAGAAATCTCAGTTGGTATTCATCTGCAGAGCTTCTGTTTTAGAGCAGATTAAGCATATGTTCAAAGAAGTAATGCTAAATCCTGACAGTGCTGCTGTATCTTATTACCAGCAAATGATTGATGGAATTGAAAAGGCTGACTAGTAGTCAACTCTTCATTTTCAAAAGAAACGCTACTTCGGTAGCGTTTTTTTTTGTTTTGACAGTATCACTTTGCTTGCAACAAAAAACCCAGCTTTCGCTGGGTTTTCTTTAGGACTTACTAACTAAATTCGTTTAGTTAAATATTATTCCTGCTCTTCTTTAACGGTATCACCGGTAACAACGATCTCAACACGACGATCTGGTGCTAAGCAGTCGATAACAGCCTGACGGCCCTTTACTGAATCGCACTTGTTACCTGTTACAGGAGAAGCCTTACCACGTCCCTCTGAAGCCTTAACAGTGTTTACGCCCTCAGCCTGTAACTCTGAAGTTACTGCATCAGCACGCTTCTGTGATAACTTTTGGTTGTATGCATCTGAACCGATACGGTCAGTATAACCGTAAACTTCGAACTCGGTGTTCTGTAAGTTCTTTGATGAAGCTACGACGTCAGAAATAGCTTTCTTACCCTGTGATGATAAGGTTGAACCATCAAATGGGAATAATAAACCAGCAGCTAGGCTGTGGTTCTCAGTTACACGAACAGTCTTCTTCTCAACTGGAGCTGCTACAGGAGCTGGAGCTACTGGAGCAGGAGCACCGAATGTGTACTGTACACCAACATATAATAAACCGTTGCTTAATCTTGCACCGTCATCATTGCTGTGTAAGGTTCTGTATAGGTAATCATAACCAGCGCGGATTGATACGCTCTCGTTAAGTGCCCACTGACCACCTAAACCAAGAACTGCACCCCACTGAGTGTAGTCATCACCATGAACAGTTGATCTGTTCCAAGTAGGACCTACCTTGAAGAAGATATCTGAACCATTTGTATCTAAAGGTAAAGCGAAACGGCCGTATGCTTCAATTGTATTTGAGTGAAGCTTAGTTTCATCAAAGTAGCTGCCTAACTTAGCGCCGTTTAAGTAATCATAGCCTAAACCTAAACCAAACCACTCTGTGAAATTGTACTCGCCGTTTAACTTGAAGCCATAACCATTCTTGTCAGAAACTTCAATGCCGGTATTATCTAAACCACTATCAAAAACATGGCTCCAGCCTGCAGAAGCACCTAATGACCATGTATCTTCAACAGATGCATTTGCTGAGAATGAAACAACTGCTGCTGATACTGCTAAAGCTAATAACTTAGTTTTCATCATCTTTTCCTTTCGAATACTCTCGAATAAAAAAAATTAATTATTTTAAGTTTGAAAGAAAACTGTTAATAATTTTCTTATCAAACAGCTTTTATATCAATTTTATCACTTTTAATTTTTTGTAGTAACTTATTTTCTTAGAATATGAAAATTTTGTTCAATAAAGTGATTAATACAAAACCAACGACATTATACATATTAATTACTTAGCTTAAAATTAGAATTTTCAAACAAGTAAAAAAGAGTGCATGTAAATGCGTTTTGAAAATATAGATTTAAATTAAATAGTTAGGTATGATTTTTTGAAGAGATAGTTCGCAACAAAAAGCCCCAGCAGAAGCTGAGGCTTAAATAAACTTTTGCAAAAGTTCATACAAGAATTAATTACTTAATCTTGCCTTCTTTGTACAGTACGTGCTGGCGAACAACTGGATCGTACTTCATCATCTCCATCTTACCTGGAGTGGTACGACGATTCTTATCAGTTGTGTAGAAGTGACCAGTACCTGCTGTTGAATTTAAACGGATCTTTTCACGACCGCCTTTCTTAGCCATTTTAGTCTCCTTTAAACTCTAACACCGTTTGCGCGCATATCTGCTAAAACAGCATCGATGCCGTTCTTATCAATGATACGCATACCTTTAGTTGAAACACGAAGTCTTACGAAACGACCTTCACTCTCAACCCAGAAACGGTGATATTTTAAATTAGGAAGAAAACGACGCTTAGCCGCATTCTTTGCGTGGGAACGTAGGTTACCCACAGCTGGGCGCTTGCCCGTAACTTGGCAAACTCTGGACATGTTATCTCACACTCCAAAAAATTAAATTAATACATTCTCAAAATCAGCATCACGCTGAGATTGATTAATAGGTCAAACAAAGTGCACGTATTCTAACACAAAAGAAGACTATATCCTAAAAAATATTAATTTTAGAACAACTTTAGGCTTAAATTATACGAGACTTTGACAATACATGAGGGCGAATAAGATTCACCCACAGTTTCGTGGTAACTGTAAATTGTATATTAATAATAATACAAAATCAATGTTGATAATTAATCACGACTTATTATTAATAAACATCTGTATAATCTGTTACTTAGAATCTAATTTTCACCAATGGAGATGTCAAAATGGATACTCAACTAAAAAATCGCAAAATAGTTTTGGGTGTGACAGGAGGAATTGCTGCATATAAGGCATGTACTCTTTGCCGTCTTCTAATCAAAGGTGGAGCAGACGTATATGTCTGCATGACAGAAGCTGCCACAAAACTTGTCGGAAAATCTACTTTCGAAGCCTTATCAGGTCATCCTGTAAGTGTTGATATTTTCGAGGATAGTAAGAGCATTTCTCACATATCTTTAGCTACTAATGCTGACATGGTATTAATAGCTCCTGCTACAGCTAATACTATTGCAAAAATTGCCTCTGGATTTGCTGATAACATGTTAACAGCTGTTACTTTAGCTGCTACTTGCCCAATTGTTGTAGCTCCAGCTATGAACACCAATATGTTCAACAATCAGGCTACACAAGATAATTTAAAGACTCTTTTAAGACGTGGAATTTATGTAATTACTCCAGCTTCAGGAGAACTAGCTTGTGGCACCTTTGGCCCAGGCAGAATGAAAGAACCTGAAGAACTATATGAAGATGTATGCTCAATCTTTGCAAACCGCATTGCTTCAAAACCAGGCCTTATCGAGAATAATCAAGACAGATTACCAGCTCCTCAAAGTCCTCTAGAGCTAACACAAACTAAGTTATTACCAAAATCATTTGGCGTAGGATTTAAGGTTCTGATTACAGCAGGTCCAACCGAAGAACAAATCGATCCTGTTCGCTACATTTCAAATAACAGCTCTGGCAAGATGGGCTTTTACATGGCAGAGGCTGCCAGTGCTTTAGGTGCAGATGTAACCTTAATTGCAGGTCCTGTTAATCTTCCAACTCCAAAAGGAGTAAGAAGAATTGATGTAAAGAGTGCCGTCCAAATGTTGCATGCTGTAGAAGAGTTTGTAACCAAGACAGATATTATGGTTGGTACAGCAGCTGTTGCAGACTTTAGAGTTGAAAACGTATCACCTATTAAGATTAAGAAGACTGATGACACTGATTCAATTACTCTAAAACTTGTTAAGAATCCTGATATTCTTGCAACTGTAGGTAAGAGAGAAGTAAACCGTCCATTTACAGTAGGCTTTGCTGCTGAAACCAATAACGGTGAAGAACATGCTAAAGAGAAGCTTGAAAGAAAGAACCTTGATCTTATCGTTCTAAACGATGTTTCAAGACAGGACATCGGCTTTAACAGTGACAATAACGAGGTCACTGTATTTGATAAAGATGGTAAGGTTGCTCACTTTGACAAGCAGTCTAAAGCTAATATCGCAGCTTGCTTAATGGAACTAATTTTCAAGGCCGCAAAAAAGAACTAAAACATGCTAAATATTAAAATAAAGATCTTAGACAAGAGATTGGGTGGTGATTTTCCACTTCCTCAATATGAGACAGCACTATCTGCAGGAATGGACTTAAGAGCCATGGTTGACAGTGACTTTGTGCTAAATCCAGGTGAAGTGAAAATGGTTAATACAGGATTTGCAATGCATATTGCAGATCCTAATGTAACTGCACTAATCATCCCAAGATCAGGTCTTGGTTATAAACATGGCATTGTTTTAAGTAATCTTACAGGTGTCATCGATGCTGACTATCAAGGTCCGCTGATGATGCCTTTATGGAATCACTCAAATGAACCTTTTAAGATTTGTGTAGGTGACAGAGTAGCTCAAATGCTATTCGTCCCTGTTCTGCATGCAAATCTTGAGATAACGGATCACTTTGATGAAGAATCGGAGCGAGGAGTTAAAGGATTCGGATCTACAGGTATCTAGTGATTTAGGCATATCCTTGGATATGCCTTTTCCTTTTGGACAAGCCTACAAATCGAGTGATTGAGAACTAATAGTGTAGGACTCATAAACAGGGGTTACAAAGATTTTACCATCACCAGGATTTCCGCTCTCACCAGTCATAGCACTTTGCATAAGTGTATCCACAACTATATCTTTTTCATCATCTTCTACGACCATATAAATCATGATCTTAGTCATTTCTTGGTAAAGAACATCACCAACTTTAATGCCTCTCTCCTTACCTCGCCCTGACACATTAATCTTGGTCATAGCACAGAAACCTCTAGAGTACAGAGCATCTTGAACATCTATGATTTTTTCAGGTCTAATGATTGCGGTAACTGCTAACATACTCTGCTCCTTGTCGTTAGTTGTCTTTAACAACGTAAAAATAATTTAAGTTCACTTAAATAGTAATCTAGAAATATTAGACAAAAGTTAATTGCACAAAAACAATCTTATTTGCATTAAATTAAAGCGAGAAATAGCTGGAATTAAGCTATCTTGGTGCAGATAAATTAAGTTATGAGGACTTTGAAGACTAAGGAGATCTTAATGACAAGATCTCCTTAAATTAGATTAGCCTTCTCTTGAAGATAGAAGTTTCTTTAAGTTTTCGATTTCTACCTTAGTCTGAGCTGGAGCAACACCACCGATGATGTTACGCTTGTTTAAGATATTCTCTAACTGTAATGAAGGATATACATCCTCACCGATTACATCAGAGAACTCTTTGTACTCAGCTACAGATAAATCTTCTAATGCTTTCTGCTTTGAAATAGCAAAGAGCACGATTCTACCTACAATTGAGTGAGCCTCACGGAAAGGAATACCCTTTGATACTAAGTAATCAGCTAACTCTGTTGCATTTGAATAACCGCCTTTAGCAGCTTCAATTGCATTCTTTTCATTTAGCTTAATGCCTTCAAATACTAATGAAGCCATGTATAAGCTGTCATGCCAAGTATCAATAGCATCAAATAGACGCTCTTTATCTTCCTGAAGATCCTTGTCGTAAGCTAAAGGTAAAGCTTTGCAGGTTACTAACATACCGGTTAATGCACCTACAACACGACCACACTTACCACGAATTAACTCTAAAGCATCAGGATTCTTTTTCTGAGGCATTAAAGATGAACCGGAGGTTACCTTATCTGATAACTCAACAAATTTGGCTTCGCCTGAATTGTAGATAATTAAATCCTCAGCTAATCTTGATAAGTGAACCATTGAGATACTTGCACATGATAGTAATTCCATTACATGGTCACGATCTGATACACCATCAAGGCTGTTTCTTGTTGCACTCTTAAAGCCTAAATCACGAGCTAATTCATCTCTATCGATGTTGTAAGCAGTACCAGCTAAAGCTGCTGATCCTAATGGAGAGGTTTCCATTAACTCATCAGCATTTAATAATCTCTGGTAATCTCTTTCAAACATCTGAACATAAGCTAAGATCCAGTGTGAGAAAGTAACAGGCTGTGCTCTTTGTAAATGAGTATAACCGGGGAAGATCTTGCCTTGGTTCTCTTCAGCTACATTTACTAATTCTTTTTGCAGATGAACAATTGCCTTTTTAACATCAGCAACTGCTTTACGGCACCATAATTTCAGATCTAAAGCTACCTGATCATTACGACTACGACCAGTGTGTAACTTCTTACCCAAATTACCAACTTTCTCAATCAGTCTACGCTCTACATAAGAATGGATATCCTCATCACCTGCTGTAGCAATTGAATGAATATCTTTAGATACTTCTTCATGTAGCTCATTTAAAGCTTTCTTTAAATCTTTGTTTTCCTGCTCGGTTAAAACGCCAGCTTTGTAGATAGCATCAGCCCAACAAATTGAACCTTCAATATCTTCTAAAGCCATACGATAGTCAAACTTCAGAGAATCGTTGTAATCCTTAAATCTCTGATCTGGTCCTTGTGTGAACCTACCGCCCCATAAAGCCATATTTGCCTCTGTTTAAAAAATTGTGTTATCTGATAAAACTTCAAAAACACCTAAATTAAGATCAAAAATACGGCTCAAAGAACACTCCCTGAACCGTATTTATATGCTAGTTAGCAAAGATTACTTATTCTTCTTTGCATTCTCATTGATAGCACGAATTCTGCTTGGTAATGAGTACAGACGGATGAAGCCTTCTGCGTCAGCCTGGCTGTATACTTCATCAGCACCAAAGGTTACAAAGTCAAAGTTGAACAGGCTGTTTGGAGAATCCTTCTGGATGATCTCGATGTTGCCCTTATATAACTTAACAACAACCTTACCGTTAACATCTTTAGCCATGTTATCAGCAGATGCTAATAAGATCTCACGAAGACGGGTGAACCAGCGACCATCGTATACTAACTGGGCAAATTCAACAGCTAAGTGCTCACGGAATACTCTTGTAGCCTTATCTAATACTAACTGCTCAATAGCACGTAAAGCCTTGTAAATGATAGTTCCGCCTGGGGTTTCATAGCAACCACGTGACTTCATACCAACTAGACGGTTCTCAGTGATGTCGATACGACCTACACCATTACGAGCACCAATCTCATTTAATTTCTCAATGATGTGGAATGGAGTCATCTTCTCACCATTGATCTCAGTTACATAACCGTTTGCAATGGTTAACTCAAATGTTTCTGGAGTATCAGGAGCCTTCTCAGGATCTGTAGTCCATACCCATACGTTCTCTGATGGGGCATTCCAAGTATTCTCTAACTCACCACCCTCAGTTGAGATGTGTAAGCAGTTAGCATCACGGCTGTAAATCTTCTTTAGAGTAGCCTTACATGGAACATGGTGCTTCTCACAGTATGCTAGTAACTCTTCACGAGACTGCATATCCCAAATACGCCATGGAGCGATAACGTCTAACTGTGGAGCTAAAGCTGCAACAGCACTCTCGAAACGAACCTGATCGTTACCCTTACCGGTAGCACCGTGAGCAATAGCATCAGCGCCTTCAGCTAATGCACACTCAACCATTGCCTTTGCAATAACAGGACGAGCAATAGCTGTACCTAATAAGTACTCACCTTCGTAAATAGCACCAGTCTTCATTGCTTCGAAAACATAGTCTTTTACGAACTCTTCTCTTAAATCCTTAACAATGCACTTGCTTGCGCCAGACTGCTTAGCCTTCTGCTCGATGCCTTCAAGATCTTCTCTTTCCTGACCAACATCTGCAACGAAGCAGATAACTTCACAATCACCATAGTTCTCTTTTAACCATGGTACGATGGTAGATGTATCTAGACCACCAGAATATGCTAATACAACTTTCTTGTAGTGCTTGTTTTCGTGTTTTAACATTGCTTTATATCCTCAATGATTAAGCATTAATTAGTTTGGCAAGTACTGCCATATGAATATGTAAACGGTTCTCAGCTTCATCAAATACAACTGACTTAGGACCGTCCATAACCTCGTCTGTGATTTCATATCCTCGGTGAGCAGGCAGACAATGCATTACAATCTGTGCTCCTGACTGGTCAACCAAATTCTGGTTAATCTGATATGGCATATACTTCTTTCTTACAGTATCAAGAGGAGTATTGTCACCCATTGATACCCAAGTATCTGTATAAATCACGTCGAAATCTTTTAACTTGCTGATGTCATTTTCAACAGCTAAGGTGCAACCATTCTTCTTAGCAATTTCATTTGCTTTGATGAATACAGCTGCATCAGGTGAACAATTCTCTGGGCTAAAACATGTAACATTAGCACCTAAAATAGCACCCGCAACAAATAATGAATTGGTTACGTTGTTACCATCACCAACATAAGCAACCTTAACGCCTTTAATCTTGCCTAAGTGCTCTCTGATGGTTAAGTAATCAGCCATAGCCTGAGCTGGGTGGTAAAGATCTGATAAAGCATTGATTACAGGAACTGAACCGTATTTAGCTAATTCCTCTAAAGTGCTCTGAGCAAATACACGACCAACAAGGCAATCTACCCAACGGCATAAGTTACGTGAGTAGTCTGCAATTGTTTCTCTGTGGCCTAATTCGCCATTTTTTAAATCAAGATAAACACCATGTCCGCCTAAACGATAGAAAGCCAACTCAAAAGTTGTTCTAGTTCTCAGGGAAGGCTTTTCAAACATGATAGCTCCACTCCGACCTGCAAGAACCTGGTTATACTTCTTAGGATCTTTCTTCATTGCAGCAGCAGTATCTAAAATGTCTAAATATTCGTCCTGGCTAAATTCAAAGCCTGTTAATAAGTGACGCATCACAAGCTCCCATGCGACGGGCAAAGTAATAAACCTTGCAAATAAAAAATAAAAAACTTAAACAGAAGGATTTCTGTCCATTTACAATAATAGCAAATTAATATCAACTTGCTAGAAAATGACATTTTCTCACAAAAAACTCTTGTTTTGCCACATACGTGTGCAAAAAAGTGTTAGCTTATTTTACAACATGCCTAATTTGTTCATTGCTAAGGTCAAAGAGGCGATTGCTCTTGCTTCAGTCAATGGAGAATCAATGTCAAAAATTAAATCTTTAGCTTCTCTTGGGCTTACTTTTATAATGTTAATAGGCTCTGGTTCATCACCTTCTAATTGCATTGGGAAAAGATCCATACATAAGAAGGTATACATCTTTAACTGCAACATACCAGGAGCAACTGTCATTTCATTTTTTAAGGTTCTAACAGTCTTTGCGCCAAAACCAATTTCTTCTTTTAACTCACGATTGCAAGCTTCTTTTGGAGCTTCGCCCTTATCTATTTTTCCCTTAACAAAGCCTAATTCATATCTTTCAAAACCACAGGCATATTCAGATGTCAGATAAAAATCCCTGCCATCAAATGGCACTGCAAGGATTGCTCCGTTTCCGCCTGCTAAGCGTTCATATGTCATTTTCTTGTTATTAGAAAACTGGAGATCTAGCTGTTCTACAGTGAAAAAGTTGGAAACTTTTTCTCTCCTTTTAGAAAGAATAGCTGGTGTTTGTTTTTTTAAAGCAGAAAGATCCATATATACCGCCAAGTTTTATAGTTCTTTTTTATAATTCATTGTTATACTTTATCACTTGAAAAGATAAATTTCTTCATGACAGAAGGAAAGAGATTAATGCCTAAAAATAATGCACAAGATGAGGTACGCCTAGATAAATGGTTATGGGCTGCTCGCTTTTACAAAACTAGAAGCATTGCAAGATCAATGATAGAAGGAGGTAAGGTTGACTATAACGGTGTCAAAGCTAAACCTTCTAGAACCGTTGAAGTGGGTGCATTAGTTAAAATTCTTCAAGGTAATGTAAGAAAAGAAGTAGAAATTTTAAAGATTTCTGATGTAAGAGGACCTGCTGTACAAGCACAAACACTCTATCAAGAAACTGAAGAAAGTATTAAATTAAGAGAAAAACAATTAGAGCAAATAAAAATCAATGCTCTTTTGGCTCCTCATCCTGATGAAAAGCCAAATAAAAAAGAAAGACGCGCTCTAATTAATATGAAATATGGATGGTAATACGATGCAAACTTTTGAAAACAACAGTGTAGAAAGATTCTTATTTGACAATCACGGTGTTAGAGGCGAGATCGTTAAGTTAAAAACTCCTTTTGAAGAGTTATTACACAAAGACTATCCTAGCTGTCTGAAAAAGACCTTGATGGAATTAGCTGTAGCATCTGTACTTGTTGCAGCCACACTAAAAGATGGTTCTGAAATCATGGTACAGTTAAGAGGAAGCAATTCTTCACCATTAAAATACGCCCTGATTAACATCAGACAGGATCTATCTTTTTATGGCTCTGCTTCATTAAATGAAAGCATTGCAATTGAAGATAATGCTTCATTAGGAGAGCTTTGCGGAAAAGACTCTGTTCTAGTTCTATCAGTATTCCCTAAAGACGGACCTAAATGGCAAGGTATTGTTGCAATCAATCCTAAATCAATCAGTGCAACACTTGAAGACTACTTTAAAGAGTCTCAGCAGTTACCTACAAGATTCTTTATAAAAACAGATATGGATACTGTTCAATCAGGTGGTGTAATGCTCCAGATTATTCCCGAGATAAAGAATAATTTAGAGTCTTTAGATCACTTATCTGTACTTACAGAAACTCTAAGTACAAAAGAATTATTCGACCTTCCTTTAGAAGAGTCTTTATCAAGACTATTTGCCCACGAAGAGGTAAAAGTATTTGGACAGCATGAAGTTAAATTCCAGTGTGTATGTTCAAAACAAAGATGTGAAAAAGCTTTATCACAGTTAAATCCAAATGAATTAAAAGATTTAATTGAAAAAGACGGTGGTACTTCTATGACCTGTCAGCATTGCGGTAAGAAGTATGATTTTTCAAAAGAAGAATTAAACGCAATTTTACACAAGATTTCGCAATAACAGATAATTTCTAAGTAATTTAAGAAGACGTTTTGATAGAAGATTAAAAATGGATTTAAATGCTATTCCGGCTCCAAAGAGGGGCTGGGGCAATATTGCAGTCGCAAGTTGGTGTCATTTTGTAGGCGACTTTTATTGCAACTTATTACCAGTATTACTACCAATCTTAGCTTTAAAGTTTGGCCTTTCTTACTCTCAGTGTGGCCTGCTTTATATGATTTTCCAGGTCAGTGCTTCATTCTTGCAGGCTCCTATTGGAATTGCTGCAGATAAACATAATCTTGGAATCTTATTGCCTGTTTCCATTATTACAGGTGGTGTTTTAGCAAGTGCTGTAGGACTATGCTCTTCAGCATGGATACTTGTGATCATTATTTTCTTATCAGGAATTTGCTCATCAGGATTCCACCCTATTGCTGGCGGTATGGTCCCTATCATTGCGCCTAAAGGAAAAGAAGTTTTAGCTACAAGTTTGTTTATTGTAGGTGGTAACGTAGGTTTTGCTATAGCTCCATTTATCACAGCCTTGTATCTAGAGCACTTCACTAAAGAAGAGATCATTTATCTAGCTGTAATTCCCGTAGCTACAACTTTATTACTCTTCAAAAGAGGCTTGTACTCAAAGCCAAAACCAGAGAATGCGGCTCAAATTATTTCTGTAAAAAAGATTGTAACTAATAAGCCTTTCTTAATGTTAGTGTCATCAATTGGTTTGAGAGCTGTTTGCTACTGTTCATTGGTGATCTTTATTCCTCTGTTGTATACCTCAAAAGGAATTTCATCAGTAAGTGCATCTTCAGTATTGATGGTTCTTTTAATTGGTACAGCAACCGGAGGTATGTTAGTTGGTTGTATTTCAACTAAATTCAAATTAAAGACTCTAATTGTTGCTTCATACTCTTTAACTATTGTTATGATGGCAATCTTCCTGTACAAAGCAGATGATTCACTTATCTCATACATAAGTATCTTTTTAGCAGGTATTGGTCTTTATGGTGCTACTCCTCCTGCTATTGTTTGGGCACAAAAGCTGTTACCTCATGCTGATTCCTTTGCTACATCAATGATGTTAGGTTTTACCTTTGGTATTGGTTACGCCTTATCAGTATTTGTAGGATGGTTAGGAGATTACATTGGTCTGCAGAACTCTCTTGTAATTTGGATCTTCTCTACCATGATCTTGGCTACAGCGATTATTTTAAGAGTTAAAGAAAACGCTCTAAAAATCTAATAATCTCAAGCTTAAAATTAAAATGCCACTATCTTTAACCGAAGACAGTGGCAAACTAAGAAACAAGATTAGTTGTTAACTATGCTTTATTAGCAATAAGACATAGTCATTATTTGATAATGGAGAAGTTATATTTAAGAACTTGGTTTCACTACTGCCTGAAGATAAGAAGTTCTTAACATTGTATCTTGGGTCATACCAATAAATATCAAATCCCTTACCATCAAACTTAGTAATATCCACGCATAAGTGAGTGTGTTCAGGGACATATACAGCAATAAAAGAATTTTCTTTATTAGTTAATGCTGCCATGTGTCCACTGCCATTTGAGTTATCTGATAAAATCAAAGAATCATCAGGACAAATTGTCTTATTATTTGGTAATGATTCAATGAACTTTCTTAAATATCCCATTTGGGCAGAGCCTGGGAAATCAACACTGTCATACCAGTATGGAATGGTGTCATTCTTATAAGCAGATGCTGCACTCTCTGGAATTACCTTGTTATCATCCTCAGGCTGTCTCATCTGCCAAATACCATAACAACCATAAGTTATGCCACAACCGCCAGAGAATACTGACCAGTAAGCAGAACGTCTTACATGGAAGTCAGTAAATCTTGAGCCACAATCCATTCTTGTAAATGAATACTCATTCATGATTGGATGAGATTCGTAACATGGCTCAGCATCAAGTACTGGGATATTTAGTCTTTCATAATCAGACTTAGTATTTCTCCATGAAGGATAGCACTCACCCATGTGACCTGACTGCCAGGTGATAAAATCTAAGTAATCATATGGGTCTAACATATCATGAATTGATCTACCCCCTTGGGTATGAGCAGTAATTAGCTGATCATGACCTACCTGTTCACGAATAGCCTTTGCCATATTTACGATTACAGATTTTGACTCATCAGTAATATAAGGTCTGTCACCACCTAAGATCCAAATTAAATCGGTTCCATTTAATTTCTTACTCAAATAAGTTAAGAACTTATAAGCCTTATCAGCATCAAACACTGGAGCTACTTTTCCGCCCCACTCTGGATTTGATACAAAATATGAGCCCCACATAGGAACTAAAGCAATAAAGATCCCTTTTGAGTTTGCATACTCGATAACCTTTCTAACATAGTCAAAATAATTATCGTTAACTTCTAGAGTATCAAGATTTGAAAAAGGTAATTCATTTGTAGCTTTAGTTGGAGTATGAAGACCATCTAACTCAGCTACAGCTACTGCCTGAATAACATTAAAGCCTTTTCTTGCTCTGTTATCAATGAAGAACTTTGCCTCATCAAAGCTTAGCTTATGGAATAATTCCCAAGCAGTATCAGCTGTGTAGAAGAAGATTTCACCTTTTTCATTTACTAACTTTTTATTCTCAGTATGAAGTTTCATTTACCTTCTCCAAGCCTTAGTTATTAGCTTCTTTTGCATTTAACTCTTTGTACTTATCGCAAACATCAGCTTCTAACTTATAGAACTTGAAGACGATAGCAGCTAAGAATGAGAATACTGCAGGTAAGATTGCAAACAGTAAGAAGAAGCAGAACTTCTGAGAATCAGTTACTGATTCAGCAGCCTTATCAGGATCGTAATCATAGAAAGCTAAGATATAACCTAATAAAGCACCACCTAAAGCTAAACCTAACTTGGTAGCAAACAGCATACCTCCACTTAAAATACCGTTGATACGAACATGATCTCTGTAGTACTGGTAGTCAGAGCAATCTGCAACAGATGCCCAGATTAGAACACCAACTAATTCACCAGCTAGTAATGATAGGAAGAATAGAGCAACATTTACGATTACGCTATCAGTTGCAATTACCCCCATAATCACCATGAAAACACCAGCTAAGATCTGTGACCACATTAAGAATGAAGATCTCTTCATTAAACGGTTCTTTAAGATGTAGTTAGCAATGAAAGGAGCGATAACACCAGCTACGGAGCCAGAGGTTAACATGGTTGCTAAAATATCATTACCTCCGACGATAACATACTTAACGAAGTAAGCTGCAGCACCAAACTTTAAGGTGTTAACAATCATTACTAAAAGCTGACCTGAACACATGATAAGAGCCTGTTCATTTTTGAACATTAACTTAATCTGTGTAAAGAAAGAGATTGAATTATCAATAGGAGTATTAACGCGCTCTTTAGTATTTGCATAGCATAACAGAACTAAGATTGCACAAGTTGCACCTAAGCCTGCCATTACACAACGGTAACCGATAACCTCATTGTCAAACATTGCAATTAAGCCTGGTACGAATAATGAGCAAACAATGTAGGCAATCTTATTTAGAGGGAATCTGATGGTATTGATTGAAATTCTTTCCTGTGAGTCATCCGAAATAGCACCTAATAAAGAAACATAAGGAACCATCACGCAGGTAACTGATAAGGTTAAGAATATATAGGTAATGTAAGCATAAATTGCTCTACCAGTCTCTGATAAATCAGGACTGAAGAATAAAGCAGCACAAGATACACCATAAGGGATAGCAGCAAATAGTAACCAAGGACGATAACGACCTCTTACAGATTTAGTTCTATCTGAAATCATTCCGCATAAAGGATCTGAGATAGCATCAATAAATCTAACTGCTAAAAATAAAGTACCCATCACAGCTGGATTTAACTTAAATACATCTGTGTAGAAAATTGTTAAAAACATCATGGTAAAGCCCATGAAAATATTCATGGAGGCATCACCTAAGCCATAACAGAATTTTTCTCTGAAAGATAATTTTTCAGTTGTTGTATTCATATATCTTGCCTCAAAAGGTTTAAGTAATTTTGTTATGGTAAGTATAGAAATGATCGAATCAATAAAATTTTGAATCGATCATAATTGTTTTTCAGCGAACTAAATACCAAGATAAACTCGATATAAATCACATTTGAGTTATCAAAGACATGTCGGCACTGCTTATTAAAAGACCTAATAAGCTTCCATTGATTTGACCAGATCCTCAAGATTTCTCTTTTGCATTTGAGGATTTAGCACTTCTACTAAGGAATCAAAACTCAAATAAACAAGCTCTAGAAAATGCTGTTCAATTTCCTGTCCTCGATATTCAAGCAGGATCTTTTGTAAGAGAGGATCTTTTTGCTCTTTAAGCTCTAAAGATGCCTGATAAATGATGTTTAAATGATTGTCAAAACAGCTGCCAGCTAAGATCACATGATTGATGTTGTATATAGGAGCAATTGCGTTGATTGCAAAAAGTAAAGCTTCTTTTGTATGTTCTCCAAACTCACCTAATGATTTTTCAAATCCATATTTAAAAGGGAGATGAGAACATTCAGGAAATGAATTATTTCTGCCTAATAGAAGCTGATTATTTAAAAAGATACCTAAAGCTACCGAACCTTCACCACAAGACAGGACCATAGCATTATCGGTATTCAGATCTTTCGCATGCAACAAGGACAACATATGACCATAAGCATAGTTGTAGACAAAGCATCTAATACCGATTGCTTCTCTTAGCTTCTTTGCAAAGGTAATATTTTCATCTTTTAAGAGGTTGTTTCGGTACATAATACCGTTTTCACCCTGCTCAATGGTAGCCTGTGTTGCAATCACAATTGAGAGAATTGATTTTTTGTCACTAAGATAGAGTTTAGTGAACTCATCTATACAGTCGTTTAGCTCTTTTATAAAAACTGATGCTGAATCAGTTTGAGGCAAATCCTTATAAGCAATCTCCTCAGTTAAACCATAGGCTAAAAGGTAAGCTCTAAACTTCCATGAGGTATGGATTACTAAGACTGAACAGTATTGAAGATTATGGGTAATAGTTAATTTTTGACGAGGACGACCTTGTTCTTGCTCATACTCCTGACTATCAGATCTTTTTATAATTCCTGGTGTTACAAGGTTAGACACCAACTTGTGCATATGAGACTTTGAAAAACCTAACTGTTCACAAAGTTCTGCCTGAGAACATGGTTTTCTGTGTAAGATTTTGAGAATTTGACATAATGGGTTTACTTCATTCATTGTGTATCCTCTCATTTGAAAAATAGGCGCAGACATATTTCATTCTGCGCCCAAACATCATGCACAAAGCATCAATATAGACAAACAATAAAATTCGAAAAACTACAACTTTACTAAATACCGTAAGCTATCGCAGCCTGTACTGCTTTATGCCAAGACTTAATCTTTTCTTGACATACAGACTCATCACTTAAAGGAGTATAGCTGTTTGACACACTCTCCTCATTGAGGATTGATTCGTCATATATGCCCAGAGCAATAGCTGCCATGAAAGCGGCGCCTTTTCCTGACAGTTCTGCATCAGTAGGAACCTTTACAGGTAATCTGCATAAATCAGATTGCATTTGCATCAGGTATCTATTCTTAGTAGCACCACCGTCAACGTTAAGCTCAGTTACTGGAACAGCTGATGACTTTCTGATTAAATCTAGGACATCAGTCACCTGATAAGCGATTGAATCTAAAGCAGCACGAACTATTTCATTCTTACCTGTAACTCTACTCATACCTAAAATAGAACCTCTTACATTTCCATTAAAGTATGGAGCACCAAGTCCTGATAGAGCAGGTACGAAATAGCATTTATCATGAGGATTAGCAGCTTTTGCTAAAGCCTCAGTCTCTGATGGAGACTTAATTAACTTTAAATCATCCTTTAAATAACTAATGATGCCAGCTGAATAGTTGATGTTACCTTCAAGAACGTAAGTTCTCTTGCCAGCACGACGCCAAGCAGCAGAATTTACTACACCATGTAAACAGCTTGATACACTTTCCCCAGAGTTCATCATGATGGATGAACCGGTTCCATAAGTAGTCTTTACCTGACCACTCTTTAGGCAACCATGACCGAATAAAGCACCTTGAGAGTCACCTATTGCAGCATGGATTGGTATTGCATTAGGCAATAGGCCATCAAAATCTGTTTCTCCAAAATTAGTATCTGAATCTAAAATTGGAGGCAAAGCATCAACTGGTACTTTGAATAAATCACATAACTCTTTTGACCACTGTTGAGTTTTCAGATCCATAAGCTGGGTTCTAGATGCATTTGATGGTTCTGTTGCAAAACTCTTTCCATGAGTTAAGTAAGAAATCAAAAATGAATCTATATTACCGATGCAAAGATCATGCTCTGATGCTGCTTTTAAAACCTCAGGAACATTGTCAACAAGCCAGGTGATCTTAGCTGCTGAAAAATACTCTGATAACTCTAATCCTGTGATCTCACGAACTCTATTGGCTTTTGCTTTAACCTCATCTTTAGCTACAAAAGCAGCACCTCTAGCACACTGCCACACAATGGCATTGTATAAAGGTTTTAAAGTAGATCTTCTCCAAGCACCAACAGTTTCACGCTGTACAGAGATTCCAACTGTTTTTACTTTGTTCTTTCTATTAGAGTCCTTATCGAGCAGAGCTTTTACGACAGCAATGACATTCTTACCGATCTCGTTTAAATCATGTTCTACATAACCTAGATCGTTAATAATCTGTCTGTGAGGCAGAGTCTCAATATCGAGCATTCTGCCTTCACCGTCAAAGAGCAGGGCTTTAGTACCCTGCGTACTCTGATCAATACCAAGGACTAAGTCATCCTTAGCCATGTAATGCTTCCTCTGCTTTTGCTGCAATGCCTTCAGCGGTTAAGTGGTAGTACTCAAATACTTCCTTTGAATTACCAGTAATTACAGGAGCATCAGGTAAAGCCATGGTAATGCACTTACGAGGACAACTCTCTGAAACAACTTGAGCTACCATTGAGCCTAAGCCACCAATAGGTGAGTGCTCTTCAACTGTAATTACAGCTTTAGCATTCTTAGCAGCTTCAATTACAGCATCTTTGTCTAAAGGCTTTACACAGTACATATCAAGAACTGTAGCTGAAATACCTTTAGCCTTTAGAAGTTCTGCTGCTCTCTTTGCATATAGAACCATTTCGCCACAAGCTACGATTGCTACATCATCACCCTTGCAAACCCAGGTTGCCTTATCCATTTCAAAAGGAGTGTTGTCTTCTGAGTAAACAGGATCAACCGCATTACGGCCTACGCGGATGTAAGCTGGCTCATTATCTTTTACTAAAACTTCCATCAGTTTCTTAGTCTGATAGCAGTCTGATGGTAGATAAACTCTCATGCCAGGAATTGAACTCATGCAGGCAATATCCTGAGCTGAGTGATGACTCATACCTAAAGCACCATAACTTACACCACCTGAAATACCGATTAGTTTTACGTTAGTATGTGAGTAAGCTACATCAACCTTACACTGCTCGTATGAACGAGCTGCGATAAAGCAAGCTGGTGACATAGGGAAAGTTCTCTTACCGCAACGAGCCATACCAGCTGCAATACCAACAAGATCCTGCTCTGCAATACCGACCTCAACAAACTGCTCAGGGAAAGCATTAGCAAATGGAGTAGCAGAAGCACTTCCTCGTGAATCAGAGCAAAGAACTATGATATCTTTATCTGTTTTAGCTGCATCCATCAATACGTTGCAGATCATTTGTTTATTTACAATGTTTGTCATAACTAATCCTCCAATGCTCTTGCTGCTAAGTCTTTCTTGATTTGCTCATACTCTTCTGCTGAAGGTACATGGTGATGCCATGCTGCCTTATTCTCCATTACAGAAGATCCTTTACCCTTGATAGTATTTGCAATCAATACGCTAGGCTTGCCTTTAACCATTCGAGATTCTTCGAATGCACGAGCTAATTTTTCAATATCATTACCATCGTCAACATCAATTACATGCCAGCCAAATGAATCCCACTTACGGTGTAAATCATCTAAAGCCATAACATCTTCAGTTGATCCAGAAATCTGTAGACGGTTTCTATCAATAATTGCGCATAGGTTGTCCAGTCTGTAGTTAGCACCAGACATTGCGCCTTCCCATACAGAGCCTTCAGCTAACTCACCATCGCCCATAACCACATAAACACGGTTCTTGCTCTTGTTCATGCGCTCGGCAATTGCCATACCAACAGCTACTGGTAAACCATGACCTAAAGCGCCAGAGTTCATTTCAATGCCAGGTAATTTGTTATTTGGGTGACCGATGAACATTGAGCCGAACTGGCTGAACTCTTTTAATACTCTTTCAATAGGGAAGAATCCCTTTTCTGCTAAAACTGCATATAAAGCTTCTACAGAGTGACCTTTACTCATAATAAAGTGGTCATGATCTTTAGTATTGAAGTTATCTACTGAGATATTCATCTCTTTGAAATAAAGAGTAACTAAAGTATCCATAACAGACATATCACCACCGATATGACCGCCTTTACCATTTACAATCATGTCAACTACGTCTTGACGTAGTTTATAAGCTAATTTCTTTAACTCTTTCATTTTTATTCTCCACGTAGATAAGCTTTAACCTGTTCTTCAATAGGGTCATATAAATCAGCCTTAATGCCGATATACTTACAAGCTTCATATAAAACTGGAACAACATCCTCATAAACACCTACACAGTGGTGGATATATGGGCCGGTAACAATCTTCTCTTCAAGACGCTTAATGTTCTCAACCTCAACCCACATGTAGGTACCTAAAATCTTTGGTCCTTCAACACTCTTAGCATTACCTAAAAGTAATGAGTACTCACCGTTATCACCATCAAAACGAGTTAAGGTAAGTTTGTTTCCTGATTTTGCCTCAGCTGATAAAGAACCTTCATCAGGGAAAGCAATTGGGCAGGTAAGTTCAGGCTTCTCTTTAGCAACAGAGAATGGCCATGGACCACAGTGCTGTAATAACTCTCCATTTGGATTATCAGGATGACGAACGGTCCAGTCAGCAAAGAAGCCCCTGCTTCTGTTCATTACAGCAGCTTCTGCTAATAATGCGGTGATTGCTCCATGGATGTCGGTCTCACATACAACAGGAATACCCATGTCATTTAAGATTGCATTAGCTGCACATGGCATAATGCCAAGCTCACCCTGCAGAGCAGTCCAGCACTGAATTGCACCTGCATTACAACCGTACTTATCCACAAGATTCTTCATGGCATGAGCTAAAGCTGCAACTGTTGCTACCTTAGGTTTTGCAATCTTAATTACAGTGTTATCTTGCAAGAACTGTAATTCCTCTTGAGCTTCATTTGCCTTTTCAATACGACGAACTTCTGCAACTAACTCAGATAAAGGAATAGGTGATAATTGAATATTGAATTTCTCCAATAACTCGCCTTCGTTGCACATAGTTGTCCAGAAATCGAATGGACGTGGGCCCATCTGTAGAATTCTGATATGTCTAAATGTTCTTACAACGTTACATACTGCTTCAAAGTCATGAATACCACGCTCAAATACGGGATCTGATAATCTGCAGTTGGTTAAATAAGTGAATTTGACATTGAAACGACGTAACACTTTGCCTGTAGCAAAAAGACCACACTGAGTGTCACGTAAACGTCTTCCATCAGGAAGTGGACGCTCATCTAATGGCCCCCACAATAGAACTGGCAAGTTAAGTTCTTTTGCCAATCTTGCGCAGACATACTCTGTTCCGAAATTGCAGTGAGCTAAAATAATGCCATCTACCTTTTCTTTGCGGAATTTATCAGCAATCTTCTGCACGTCCTCATCAGCAAATAGAAGACCTTCGTCATTGATATCAGTGATATCTACAAAATCGACCCCCAATTCGGTCAATCTTTTTGCTGTCAAATCGCGATATTTCAATGCATCTGGAGCACTAAAAACACTACGGCGAGTTGGAACAAAACCTAATTTAATATGAGCTGTCATGATGCCTTTCCTTATAGTTTTTTAACTATGTTGTTTTATTATTTGTTTATGTATCTCATGCAAACTGACTTACCAGCCTGTACTTGACCTTCTGTGATAGTTAAACGCTTAATGTTATCCATTGAGCTTGATGTGATAATCACAGGAGATGTCGTATCCATGTTGTGAGCTTTTACAGTCTCCCAGTTAACCTTACAGATAGGTTGTCCTGCTACTACCTGATCTCCTTTTGAAATCAATGGTTCAAAACCTTCACCATTTAAAGCTACAGTGCCTATTCCTAAGTGGATTAAAATCTCCACTCCGTCATAACCTGTAATACCAAATGAGTGCTTTTGCTCTCCTACAAAGGAAATCACTCCTGAGATAGGTGATAACGCTGTATCATCTGTAGGTATAATTGCTACACCGTCACCTACAACCTTGCCTGCAAAAATAGGGCTATCAACATCAGCAATTGAAATAACCTTTCCGCTTAGGGCGGCGAGGATGGCCTCGCCTTTTTCTCTAAAGAACATCCTCTAAATTCCCCTTATTTATTCTCGTTACGTGCCTGTAGTGCCATACGAGCCTGAAGAGCGCGCTGATACTGGTCAATGATTACAGCTAATACGATTACTAAGCCCTTGATAATCATCTGCCAGAACTCAGAAACACCGCACATAACCATACCGTCTGAGATAACACCGATGATGAAAGCACCGATAACAGTACCAACGATGGTACCAACACCTCCCATCAGGGAAGTACCGCCTAATACTGCAGCTGCGATAGCGTTCATTTCCCAGGTGTTACCTGTCATTGGGTGAGATGCTACTAACTGAGAAGTTGCGATGATACCTACGATAGCTGCACAAGCACCAGAGAACATATATACGTAAATCTTGTCGTTATCTACATGAACACCTGATAACTTAGCTGCTCGCTCATTACCACCGATTGCTAAGATGTGCCATCCAAATGGGGTCTTACGTAAGATAACTGCAGCGATAATTGCAATCACAATCAGAATCATTACAGCAACAGGGAAACCACCAAGGTCACGACCAAAGATTTCAAAACCAGTGTTGCCTAATGCCTCTTTACCAACCAGGTTAGGGAAGGTTGCACCGTTTGAAGTTAAGTTTGCAGCTCCACGAGCGATGTACATCATGCCTAAGGTTGCAATGAATGGAGCTACTGCAAACTTGGTGATGATAAAACCGTTAATCGCACCTACAATTACACCAATTGCAACAGCAATCAGAACAATTACAGGAACTGAGAAGTATATGGTGTAACCGAAGATGGTAAAACCATGATTGATAAGTAAACCTGCTACCATGCCTGACAGACCAACTACAGAGCCTACAGACAAATCAATACCGCCAGTTACCAACACATAGGTCATACCGATACCTAAGATACCGTATAAAGCTACGTGCTTTGCAATTAACAGTAATGACTGACTAGTAAAGAATGATTCACTAGCCAATGAGAAAAAGATTACTAACAAGGTCAGCACAATTAAGGTACGACCTTTAAGGATTGTCATGATTACATCATTTTTATTCATTTTTTAATTCTCCAAATACCTTAGTTTGCTTTATGGCCCATGTATGAAGCTTTTACCAAGTTGTCCTGAGTAATATCATCACCGGTTAACTCTGCTGTCTTAATACCGTTTGATAGAACCAAGATCCTGTCTGCAATAGCGATAATTTCTTCAAGTTCTGATGAAATAACTAGTAAAGAAACACCTCTCTTTGCATACTGGTAAATAAGGTGGAAGATTTCTGTCTTAGCGCCAATATCAATACCTCGTGAAGGCTCATCCAAAAGCATGATCTGAGGATTAGTCAAAGCACCTTTTGCAAAAACAACCTTCTGCTGGTTACCGCCAGATAGAGATAGAATTGGAAGATCCTTATCAGCTACCTTGATATGAACATCCTTAATCATTTCAGCTTCGGCTGCATCTTCCTTGCTCTTATCAATAAGGCCTAAAGGATTGGTGTACTTACCGATGTTTGACAGAGCAATATTCTTAGCGATGCTCATGGTTTGAACCAAACCTTCTCTCTGTCTATCTTCAGGAAGCCAAGCAAAACCTTTATCAATCTGATCAGCTACAGATTGAATCTCAATCTTTTTGCCGTTCAAAATGATGTCACCAGTATGGTTTGGTCTCATACCCATGATGCATTCAAAGATTTCAGTTCTACCTGCACCTAGAAGACCATAGATACCTAAGATTTCACCTTTCTTTAGGTTGAAAGAAACATTGTTTAGTAGGTAACCACCACCGTTCTTTGGAAGAGATAAGTTTTTTACCTCTAAAACGTTCTCTTGCTTGTCCCAATCAACAGCAACATCACGTTTAGGGTAGCTCTTACCTTCGCCTACCATCTGCTTAACAATCCATGGCACATCAATGTCTTTCACAGCAGCATCTGCAACTAACTTACCGTCACGGAAGATTGTTACGAAGTCACCGATACGCATTAACTCTTCTAGACGGTGAGAGATGTACACAATAGAAATACCTGTTGCAGTAAGTTCTCTCATGATGTTGAACAGCACATCAACTTCCTGTTCTGACAGTGATGATGTAGGCTCATCCATGATTAAAATCTTAAGATTTGGGATCAGAAGATTTCTTGCAATCTCAATCATCTGTTGCTGACCTACGCGTAGATCACCCACCATAGTGTCAGGATCGATTGGATAGTTAAGTCTTGCTAAAACCTGTTTTGCTAACTTTCTGTGTTCAGCATCATCTAAGACACCACCTTTGGTTCGCTCAGATGCCATAAACAGGTTCTGGAAAACTGTCATATTAGGGAATAGGCATAACTCCTGGTGAATGATGGCAATACCGTGAGCTCTTGCATCTACTGTTGAATTAAATTCAACTTCTTTTCCCTGAAGATAAAGCTTGCCAGCTGATGGCTTTTCAATACCAGCGATGATACGCATCAAGGTTGACTTACCAGCACCATTCTCACCGATAAGAACATTTACCTTGCCACGTTTGATATCGAAAGAAACCTGATCAAGCGCTTTGGTGCCAGGATAGATCTTGTCTATCTTCTCGGCATGTAAATAAATCTCTTCGTTCTCGTTGCTCATTGTCAACTCCCACTACTTAACTGATAGTTTTACAGGTGTTATCTGGAGCAGATCTGCTCTTGCAACCGTAAAGCAACCAGTAAACTCAATCTTTTTGCCTTCAAGGGTATTCATATCAATCTGGCTTAAGATTTCCTTGGTAATTAGGTTGTGAAATGCAACTGATACTTCAGCCCATTCAATTTGGTTTTTGTAATCTTTGTAGCTAATTAAGCTAATTGAATCTCTAACAGCAGAACCTTTGTAAACAGGACCGATTTGTAATCTGGTCTTAACATCGGTTAGATTTCCATCAAGGGTAAATGCGATATAGCCTGAACGTAATTTGTTCTTTACAGAATCAACAGTACCAGTACCTTTTACGATGAATGAAAGTTCGCCCTGATCTCCCATTGAATAGTGACCATACTTAGCAGCAACACTTGAAAAATCACCATTTGCCTCTGTTAGTAACTGGGCTAAATCAACCGCATTTGCTTCAAAATACTCAGCAGATTTTTCTTCCCAGAACTTAGTTGCAACAGTGGTTGGATCAAAAGCAACTTCACCTGTTAAGGAAGCTTCCTGACCTTCTTTTACTACAGTTGCACTCAATGCTGCATAAATCACTACAAAAACAGCTATAACAGCACCTACAATGCGACTTTTTGACATGATGAACTCCTTTTTTGAGACAAAAATAGCCTTCTGTCCTTAAAAAACAGTTTTTTATAATTTACTTAAGATGCGCCACAGAACCGTGACGCACCGTATTTACTTACTTGGAGATAGAGAAGTTGTTTAACTTCTTAGCGTTATCTTTGGTGATAATTACACAATCAATAAGCTGCTTTTCGCTCTTACCAGTTGAGCCTGTCTTTAAGTACTGATCAGCCTGTTTTACAGCCATCTCAGCAATTAGAGCAGCAGGTTGCATTGCAGTAGCGGTCATGTTACCAGCGATGATCTCATCACGAGCATCGTTAGAACCGTCAACACCGATGATCTTTAAGGTCTTACCTGCTGCCTTAATAGCAGCAGCGGCACCTACAGCCATGTTGTCGTTACCTGAAATTACCCCCTTTAAGTTAGGATATGACTGTAAGATGGTTTCCATCTTTGAGTAAGCCATATTCTGATCCCAGTTAGCTGTCTGTACAGCAACCATCTTCATATCAGGATATTGGTCAATAACCTCATGGAAAGCAGTTGATCTGGTCTTTGCGTTGGTATCTGAGTCAATACCAAATAACTCTGCGTATTCGCCTTCTTCTTCCATCTCTTCTACGAATACTTCAGCAGCGCCCTTAGCTCCTTGATAGTTGTTTGCAACAATCTGAGCTACAGCAATACCTTGCTCATTTATCTCACGGTCAATCAGGAATGTTGGAATATTGTTGTCATAAGCTCTCTTTACAGCAGAAACAGTAGCATCTGCACCTGCGTTATCACAGATAATTGCAGCTGCTTTATCAGAAATAGCAGTTTCGAATAGTTCTGACTGTTTTACAGGGCTATCGTCATGTGAAACCATTTTTACGGTATAACCAAGATCTTTAGCAGTCTTTGCTGCAACTTCAGCCTCAGTCTTAAAAAATGGGTTTGAATGTGATGGGGTGATTACGTACATAATATTTGAACCACCTCCGCTTAAACGTTTTGCAGTATCTGCAGCGTTTGCTGAAGATGCTAATGTTGAAGCAGCTATTACCATTGCAATTGATGCGCAGAATTTTGATAACTTCATCGGAAACTCCTATCTCTCTTATGTTATAAATCTGAATATTTTTCAGATTTTTATTTGTTTGACATAAAAAATTATAGATAGAAGTAAAGGTAATTTTTGTCAGAATTCTATTTTTATTGTCACCATTTTATTTTTTGAATTTTTTTATTTGTGACAATAATCGCAAAGTAGCTACACTAAATTTTGCTTTTACGAAAATTTGATTTTTTAAAGCGTCAAAAACCATATTATTTGAAAATAATTTAAAATTTCATTTGCATCTTTTGATAGGAACAATTACTGACAAATCTCAGAAAATATTACTAGTAAGATTAAAGAACGTTATCGCGGATAGCGTTGTTCTTTCTGTACTGAGCAGGAGGCTCACCCTGAATTGAAATAAAGACACGACCGAAATGGCTTTGGGAATTAAATGACAGCATTAAAGCGATATCTGAGATACTTTTATCAGTTGTAGCAAGAAGAGTTTTAGCAACTTCAATTTTTCTTAATCGAGCGTACTCTCCTAGAGTCATTTTCTTTTCTTCTTTAAAGAGCTTTGAGAGGTGGCTTGAACTTACTTTTAGCTTGTTACTTACTATCTCAAGATTAAACTTTTCATAAAGATGACGGTCAATATAGTCACATGCTCTTAATACTACAGGAGAAAGCAAATTGCCTTTTTCCAAATCAAGTTTATGTTTTGCTACCATCTGAGTGCATCTTAAAGCACAGGCTCTAGCTAGGGCAGCAGCATCACTTGGATACTTGCAATCCTCAACTTCCATGATAAAAGCATCAGAGATAACATAAAGTTCTTCCACGCTCAAACCAGCTTCAATTGCAGCTCTTGTGGCAATAGTAATATCAACTATCGCTAAGTTTTTAGCTGATCTTAATTCTGTTCTTGCAAGAGTGCCACGCATACTTGCGTAGATGGAGTTTAGGGCTTTTTTCAAACCTTCAACATCACCTTGTTTTATAGCTAGTCTAATAGAATCCTCAAATACACCAGGATTATGAGGTCTGTTAGTTAAGGACTGCCTTGAAAAGATATTAGCTACATGCTTTTGAGCAGACTCTAAAAGTTCATCATTTAAAAAGCTCTTATCTAAGAAGTCACTTAAAAATATGTACTTGTCAGTAATTGAACTGTAGATTAGCAGAAGAATTGAAGCTAACTTTTTCACATCAATGTAAAACAAGCTTACATTGTTAGCTTTATGCTTTAAGGCATATAATTTAGTAAAATTCTGATCAACTTGAGTAATTACAACTGGACCTATAACTAAAAATAAGTCATCAGTACACTTAACGCCACCAAATAACACAGGTTGTTCTTCGTTAATGATAACAATATTCTTTTCTTTGACTTCTTTTAGGATCTTTTTTCTAAATTCATAGTCTGTTTTTAGAACATTCCATTCATCGACTTCTTCTCTATCAAACTTCTCATAGTAGTGATTGTCTGACTTAAAGATATGAGTAGGCACTGGAACTAATTCTTTGACTAGTCCCAGTCCGTATGACAATGGCAGGATTTTCTGTTGTTTTTCTTTAGAATCATCCATATCTAGTTAAAGACGACCTTAAGAAATAAACCTGACTTAGAAAGATACATTTGACTCTAAGATAACATTACTAAATGGCTTGCACTCACCAGTTCTTACTATAGCAACACTTGATGCTGATAGTTTTTTGAACTGCTCATGAGGTACTTCTACAACCTCAACTCCATTGAGTTTAGCCCATTCATGGAGATTTTGGTAGAAAGCTGGATTTGCTTCTTTTGCCTCAGAGGCAATAGTTACTTTCTGGAATTTAGCTTCTGCATCGACAACTTTAAATACATCATCAAATGAAGGAACACCGTAAGTAACTGCAAGGTCGATTCTTTGGACTCCTTTAGGTACAGGCAATCCACAATCGCCGATAGTTAGTGTATCAAAATGGCCTAATTTTGAGATTACATATGATAATTCTGAATTTAAGCAACCAATCTTTTTCATTTTATTTCTCCTAGAGCTTATCTACTAAAACGTCAACTTTTGATTTCTTAATGAAATCTAAGACAGCATTAGCCTTTGGAATAGAAGGAGTTGCACCTTTAGTCTGTACTGCTAAAGCTGATGCTGCTGTTGCACATTTAATAGCAAGCGCAGGATTCATACCTGTTGCTAAATTAGTAATTAGATAACCTAAGAAGGTGTCACCTGCAGCTGTTGTATCTACAGCCTGAACCTTGAATGACTTACAAGAAATAGGATCACATCCTACCTGTTTTAAGATTGAGCCGCGAGAACCTAAAGTTAACACAAAAGAAGAATTTGGATACGTCTTTGTAAGTTCATCAATTAGCTCATAAGGATCAGTATCAGCAGGCTTTGATACCATTGAAGAACCTTCGATCTCATTTACAATCAGGTAAGAGCATTTGCCTAAAGGTAATTTCAATAATTCATCAGAATATGGAGAAACATTAAAGCAAACCTTTAAGCCTTTTTCGTATGCCTTATTGATCATGCACTCGATGTTATTAGTCTCATTTTGCAGAACTAGATAATCGCCCTTTTCAAAATGAGATAGGGTTTCATCTATATCCTCTGTTGTAATGGTTTGGTTTGAACCGCCATATAGAATTATACAGTTCTGACCATTATCATCTACCTGAATAATGGTATGACCACTAGCTTCATCTCTTTGCTTTAAGAAGTCTGAGTTGATCTTATTTTCAGTAAGTACGTTAATGAGAATCTGTCCGTCTGCTTTACCTACGGCACCAGCATGATATACATCACCACCAGCTCTGGCTAATGCGACAGACTGATTAAGACCTTTACCACCGGCAAAGATACTTCTACCTTTTGACTGAAGGGTCTCACCAGGGGTTACAAAATGAGGAACTTCATACACATAATCAATATTTAAAGAACCATAATTTAGAATTTTGGCCATAACAAATCTTCCTTAAAATAGTCTTTGATCACTCAAAGAAAGGTTTTATTTATTACTTAATTTTTTATTGTTTGTCTAAATATTGATGCTTTTGTATATGTTTACTTTAATCTTAACTGAAATATTCTCAATTAAGAAATTTTGGATCTAGCTCTTGTGATACAGATAACAAATGAAAAATGTAAAAAAAGATAGAAAAGACACCATAAAAAGACAAAAATTTGATCTTTATCAAGTTATAATATTGTGAAGTTTCAACTTGGGACATAATAAAAATGAAGCCTATTTTTCTTGGTGTTAACATTGATCACGTTGCTACAGTTCGTAATGCACGTGGAACAAATTATCCAGATCCTGTAACTGCCGCAGCAATCGCTGAACTTGCTGGAGCTGATAGTATTACTACTCACTTACGTGAGGACAGAAGACACATCACTGACAGAGATGTAAGAATCATCAGAGAAACTGTTAAAACCTCTTTAAATTTAGAGATGGCAGTAACCGATGAAATCTTATCTATTGCTGTTGCAGTAGCTCCTCAGAAGGTATGTATGGTACCTGAAAGAAGAGAAGAAGTTACTACAGAAGGCGGCCTTGATGTTCTATCAAATATGGATAAAATCGAGAAGGCAATTAACAAGTTAGATAACGTTGGTACTGTTTGCTCTTTATTCATCGATCCTGTAAAAGAGCAGATCGATGCCGCTGTAAAAGTTGGTGCACCATTTGTTGAGTTCCACACAGGTCGCTATGCAAATGCAACCAATGAAAAAACAATTAAAGAAGAGTTAAAAGTTTTAACTGAGATGGCTTCATATGCTGACTCAGTAGGTCTTGGTGTAAATTCAGGACACGGACTAAATTACAATAATGTAGCTGCAATTGCTGCTATTCCACAAATGAATGAATTAAACATTGGACATAGCATTATTGCTCGCGCAATTTTCACAGGCTTGCCTGAGGCTGTAAAGACCATGAAAGAAATCATGGAAAAAGCCCGCAACAACTCACAGAAGTAATGAGGTAAAAATGAGCTTTAAAAATCTGTTAGAGAATTTCGGCCACACTGCAAATGATCGTGTTGAAGCTGCTATAGCTGCTTTAAAGAATGGTCGTGGTGTACTAGTTGTTGATAACGAAGATAGAGAGAATGAAGGCGATTTAATTTATGCAGCAGAAACTGTAACTGATGCACAGATGGCTTTCATGATCCGAGAATGTTCAGGTATTGTTTGCGTTTGTATTGAGCCAGAGCAGGCAAAGCGCATGAATTTACCTATGATGGTTGAACACAATACTTCTGTATACGGCACTGCATTTACCATTTCTATCGATGCTGCTAAGGGTGTAACCACTGGTGTTAGCGCTCCAGACCGCGTAAAAGCAATCAAAGCTGTAATCAACCCAAATGGTAATCCAAAAGATTTAGCAAGCCCAGGTCACATGTTCCCGCTAGTAGCTAAAAAAGGTGGTGTTTTAGAGCGTGACGGTCATACTGAAGCTTCAGTTGATTTAGCTCGATTAGCTGGCTTTGCTCCTGCAGGTATTCTTTGCGAGTTATGTGCTCCTGATGGTTTAATGGCAAAGTTACCACGTGTAACTACCTTTGCTATGGAGCATGACTTAACTTGTCTTTCAATCGAAGACTTAATTGCTTACCGCAAAGAAAAGAACATCTAGTTTAAGATAGCGCTGCACTTGCAGCGCTTTTTATATGAATATTACAGATAATCTTAAACTTGGTAGCAAAAGCTATGGTGATCCTAATGCACCTAAATTAGTTGTTACTCCTGGCTGGGCTACTGATTCAAACTTTTTAAAACCTTTCATTTCGTTATTTCCTGACTATAACGTTATCCTGTTGGACATGCCTGGATATGGCAAATCTGAAGAGTTAAAACAGTTTTCAATATCCACACGACAGACAGCAAATCTAATCTTAAATTCCATTCCAAAAGATTGCACTCTGATCTCTTGGTCTTTAAGTACATTAGCAGCAAGTTGTGCCTGTTACGCTGACACAGAAAAAAAGATCAAAAGATTTATCTCTATTTGTGGTACTCCAAGATTTCCTTCAGATCCTAATTGGCCTGGTTTTGACTACAGATACGTTCTCAAATGCTTAAAGCTCTTTGATGAAGGACGTAACATTCGCTCGATTAAGCTGTTTTTTAAGATGCAAACTCAAGGAGGATCTCTTACCAAAGAGCAGAATCAATTCATCCTTGAAGCATGCGATAAGATGGGAAATATCGATCCTCAGGTATTAAGAAACGGTCTGCTTAAAATGGCTTATTCAGATCATAGAGAAGCATTCTTCAATCTCAAGATACCTTGCTTTCATATCTTTGGAGCTAAAGACCGCCTTGTTAAGCAGGAAATTTCTTCAAAAATCATGGAGCCTCAATATCACTTGTGTGCTGTTTTGCAAAATTCAGCTCATATGCCATTCCTAACTGAGAGTGAGGAATTATCAAAACTTATCAGAATTTTTATAAATAACACTAACTAATTGATAATCCATAAAATTAAGAATTAAAAATTTAGTGTAAAATTTCCGATATTGTAAGTAAGGCAGTTTTATATCTTTTAGGCGTTAACTATGGATATTGCAACCAGTACCATTAGCAACATAGTTACAGCGGGCGTGCCTCATGCAGCACAAGAAGCCCGTAGGGATAGTATGGCCCGCGAAACCATCCCTCAAATCAATCAGAATGCCCAATCTGCTAATAACGCAGCTGTATCTCAAGGTAGTGTTCAAACAGCGCCTGTTAACTCAAGTCTTTTCATACAGACAGATGTTTTAATCAAAGCTAATGGAGAGAAAGTAAGCAGTAAAAAAGAGCTTGCTAAAACCGAAAAGAAAGAAGACACCAAAGAAACCAAAGGTACAGGTGGTGGTAAAGCAGCTTCTAGTTCATCTGCATCAGGAGCAAGTCTTAACCAGAATGTAACAGCATCTGGTGCTATGAATGCAGCTTTAGGTGGCTCTTTTGGTTCATCAACTGGTGCATCTTATTCACAGGATGCAGAGGATAAGAGAAAGAAAGGTGAAGGTTACAGCTCTAAAGCTATTGCTAATAAATACAACAGCAGTAGACCTAATTTTAACTTAGGCATGAGCGTAAATGTCTCAGCCTAAGATAGTCATTTTGGAAAATCTGTTATTTCCAGAACTAGGTATTTTCAAGAATCTGCAGTTTTCCAAAAGAAGTTATTCGTTTTCATGAACTAAAGTCTTTAAGTATTCCTGTTCGATCTTCTTTTGTTCTTCTTCAGACATTTCTTCAACTACAACTTCTTCGTTGTCATCTGAAGCTAAAGAATTCTCAACAATAGGTTGCTCTTCAAACCACTCTGGCTTTTGGTAAGTGATCTTGTTTACATACCACAATCTCTTTCCATGTGGAGTAACAACCTCTGCATCGTCATCTACAGACTTGCCAAGTAATGCTCTTGCCATTGGAGCATCTACAGAAATACAGTTTGATCTGCCAAAAATCTCATCTGAACCTACTATTCTGATTTGTAACTTTGAACTATCATCGTCAGATTCGATTTCAACATAAGCACCAAAGAATACTCTACCTTCCTGTTGCTTATTGTACTCAATCACCTGAAGGTCATTCATACAGTGTCTTAAATAACGAATACGCCTATCAATCTGACCTAATAAACGTTTGTTATAGTGATAATCAGCATTCTCTGATCTATCACCAAGACTGGCAGCCCAACTAACTTTTTGTGTAATTTCAGGTCTTTTAACTTCCCAAAGATAATTCAATTCTTTATGAAGCTGATCATAACCTTCTCTTGTAATAAATGGCTTACCCATATAAACACCTGCTAAAAATTTAAAAACCCGGTACATTGAATGCACCGGGTTGTATCAGTTTAATCTAAAAATCAGATTATAACTGTGGACCAGCCTTAACTAGGTTACCACCTAAAGCTTCGAACTTCTTGAAGTTCTTGATGAAGCGCTCAGCTAAGTCCTTAGCCTTTGCATCCCACTGTGAAGGATCAGCATAGGTATCACGTGGATCTAAGATCTTAGAATCAACGCCAGGTAATGCTGTTGGAACCTTGAATGAGAATACAGGGATGGTCTCAGTATCAGCAGTATCGATTGAACCGTCTAAGATTGCATCGATAATACCACGGGTATCCTTAATAGAGATACGCTTGCCGGTACCATTCCAACCAGTATTTACTAAGTATGCCTTAGCGCCTGACTGCTCCATTCTCTTAACAAGTACTTCTGCGTACTTGGTTGGAGGTAATGATAAGAAAGCAGCACCGAAGCATGATGAGAAGGTTGGAGTAGGCTCGGTAATGCCACGCTCTGTACCAGCTAACTTAGCGGTGAAGCCTGATAAGAAGTAGTACTGAGTCTGCTCTTTATCTAAGATTGATACTGGAGGTAATACACCGAAAGCATCTGCTGATAAGAAGATTACGCGCTTAGCAGCAGGGCCCTTTGAAATAGGCTTTACGATGTTCTTGATGTGGTAAATTGGGTATGAAACACGGGTATTCTCGGTTACTGACTTGTCAGTGAAATCGATCTTACCGTTAGCATCAACAGTTACGTTCTCTAACAGAGCGTCACGCTTGATAGCTGCCCAAATATCAGGCTCGTTTTCCTTTGATAGGTTGATTACCTTAGCATAGCAACCACCTTCGAAGTTGAATACGCCTTCATCATCCCAACCGTGCTCATCATCACCGATTAATAAGCGCTTTGGATCTGTTGAAAGGGTGGTCTTACCAGTACCTGATAGACCGAAGAAGATAGCGGTGTTCTTGCCTTCCTTATCGGTATTTGCAGAGCAGTGCATTGCAGCGATGCCCTTTAATGGTAAGAAGTAGTTCATCATTGAGAACATACCTTTCTTCATCTCACCACCGTACCAGGTGTTCAGGATTAACTGCATACGCTCAGTTAAGTTGAATACAACTGCAGTCTCTGAATTTAAACCTAACTCTTTGTAGTTCTCAACTTTTGCCTTTGAAGCATTTAAAACTACGAAATCAGGCTTGAAGTTCTTTAACTCTTCAGCTGAAGGACGTATGAACATATTGGTTACGAAGTGAGCCTGCCATGCAACCTCAACAACGAAACGAATTGCCATACGGGTGTTAGCATTAGCACCACAGAAACCATCAACAACGTATAACTTCTTGTTTGATAGCTCTTTGCCTGCTAACTTCTTTAACTCATTCCAAGACTCTGTTGATAGAGGCTTGTTATCATTCTTGAACTCGTCGGTTGTCCACCAGAAAGTATCCTTTGAGGTGTCATCCTTAACGATGAACTTATCCTTAGGAGAACGACCAGTATAAACACCAGTCATTACATCTACAGCACCCATCTCAGTCTGGAAGCCCTTATCGTAGCCTTCTAGACCTGATTTGGTCTCTTCTGCGAATAAGGTCTCATATGATGGGTTGTGAACGATCTCAGCTGCACCGCTGATACCATACTTAGCTAAATCAAGCTCTTCAAATAAGCTCATTTTTTTCTCCACGTGTTATCTGAGTGAGACTCAGGTTTCTATAGTTACCTCTGTGATTTTACCGTAATTTGAAAATTTGTGCATATTTTTTAAAAAATAAATCGATCATTTATTATCATCTTTGAAAATTTTTTTTATTTATTTTCTGTAAAGCTGAAAAAAGTCAAAAATCATATACAATTAATTTAATTGATTTTCGATTAACAAAAGACCGAAAGGAAAATTTCGGCACAAATTTAAAGGGTCCTATGAGTAAAATTAGTGTAAGTGATAAAGCACAAGAATACTTTTTAAATATCATCAACAAACAAAAGATGGAAGGCTTAGCTATTCGTCTTACAGCATCAAATGTAGGCACTCCTGGTGTGCAGTGTGGAATTTTATATTGTCCTAAAGAGTACATCACCTCAAACGATGAGCACTTCCAGATGAAAGGCTTTGAAATTGTTATCGACAGTTCTGTATCTGAGTATTTGGATGATTCTGTTATTGATTTAACTAAAAACGAGCAAGGTGAGGACTTATTAACATTCCATGCTCCAAATTTAAACAAACAGGACTTACCAGATGATGCTTCTTTATTTGATCGCTTAAAGAAATTTATCGATTCAACAGTAAGCCCATCATTAGCATCTCACGGTGGTGCAGTCGAGTTAGTTGATGTAACTGATGATGGTATTGTTAAGGTTAAGTTCACTGGTGGTTGCTTAGGTTGTTCAATGGTTGGCGTAACCTTAAAAGAGGGCATTCAGACCCAGTTAAATCAGGCTTTTCCAGGCATGATTAAAGATGTTGTTGACGTAACCGCTCATGAAGTAACAGATCAGACTTACGGTTAACACCTAGATAAGATTAAGATGAAAAAGAACTCCGTTATTGATCTTCATGATTGGTAACGGAGTTTTGTTTTATATAGGTACTAAGGAGTATCTACTCTGATTTCTGTTCTCTACTCAATAATGACATAGCAGCTTCACGACCTGACTTGCCTTTATAAAGTACGTTATAAACTTCAGTACAAATAGGCATCTGCACAGAGAGCTTATCACAAAGGACTTTGACAACAGCGCTCATGGTGTAACCTTCAACCACCTGACCTATCTTGTCTAAAGCTTCCTGGCAAGACAATCCTTGACCTAAGTAATAACCAAAGCGACGGTTTCGTGACTGATTATCAGTACAGGTAAGAATAAGATCACCTAATCCTGACAAGCCCATAAATGACTTAGGAGTAGCACCAAAAGCAACACCAAATCTTGTCATCTCAACTAATCCACGAGTAATCAGTGCAGTTCTTGCGTTGGCGCCATAGCCAAGACCATCTGAAAGTCCTGATCCAATTGCAATTACGTTCTTAATGGCTCCGCCTAATTGCAGACCTAAAAGATCGTCACTCCCATAAATTCTGAAAGTCTTAGTATGCATTAGATCTGAGAATTCTTTAATAAACTGTTCATCAGTACCAGCCATAGCAATTGCTGTAGGAAGCCCCTTAGCTAACTCTATAGCAAAGGTTGGTCCTGATAATGCAGCCATAGGAGTTGATGAACCTAAAATTTCTTTAGCAACATCGCTTAGCAATCTACCCGAGGACTTATCCAAGCCTTTAGTAGCCCATGCAATTCTCTGATCTGGCTGTAAGAATGGTTTAATTGCTGTTAATACGTCAGCAAAGGTGTGAGAAGGAACCACCACCAGAACATTTTTAGAAGCTCTAACAACTTCTTCTAATGAACAGGATACTGTTAAGGTATCTTTGAATTTAATACCTGGGAGGTACTTTTCATTGACTCGATCCTGTTGCATTTTTTGTGCATTAACAGGATTACGACACCACAGCATCACAGGTAAACCTTTTGATGCTGTAGATTGAGCAAGAGAGGTGCCGTATGAACCGGCACCAATCACACTTAAAGAACAGGAATATTCAGACATAGTTCGCTCAACTAAGCCTGTGGAGCCTCGTTCTTAGCTTCGCCATTTGCTACGTCAGACTGCTGAGCTTTAGCAGCTTCTTCAGCTTTGTGAGCTCTGAACATAGCTTCAAAGTTTAATGGACGTAGATTTAATGGAGGGAATGATGCTCTGTTGATTAATGCAGAGATGTGCTCTCTAGCATATGGGAACAGAATATTAGGAGCAACACCGTTTAATAAGTACTCTGCTGTATCCTTATCAACCTTGTGAACTAAGAAGATACCTGCCTGGTGAACTTCACAGATGAAAGCTGTTTCTTTATCTAAAGTGCAGGTTACAGTAACTCTTAAATCTACTTCGTAGTTGTCTTCTGCGATGTTCTGAGTTTTTGCATCAAAATCAATCTTGATTTCAGGCTTCCACTCTTTTGTAAATACGCCTGGAACATTAGGAGTTTCTAATGAGCAATCTTTAGCATAGATTCTTACGATATCGAATGCAGGCTGATCTGAATTTTGATTTTGTGCGTTTGCGTTGTCAGACATTTTTTATTTCCTTATGATTAAATTAATTTTTGTTAGACAGAGGTAAATTGTCCATTGACCACTGGGTAATACCGCCTTCTAAAGTAAACACCTTGGTGTATCCCTGCTTTTTCAATGAAACAGCTCCGTTAAAACAATCTGAATCCATCTTATCTTTACCTACAAGAATAACTGGTTTATCCTTGTAGCTATCGATTCTATTGAGTTTTCCTGATTTGATATCTTGTAAAGTAATGTTTACTGAGCCTGCAATATGTCCCTGAGAGAACAGATTGTTTGCTCTTACATCTACATAAACACCATTTTCACGATTTATCATTACAGTTGCTGCATTTGAACCTAACTTCTTAACTCTAGCGATCATAATGCGTGCTTGAGTGTAAATTAGAGCACAAAATAGAGCTATGAAAACTAACACCATGATCTGATGGCGACTAGCAAATTCAATATATTGTTCCAAATTGTCAGATGAGAATAAATCCCCCACAATGACACCTCTTGTTGTCAAAAATCTTTGTCAAAAATGTTTAATGACGAATTCTAACATAACAAAGGCATTCACAAAAACATCTAAGGTCACATTTGCTAGGTTTAATGCAATCTCTGATGCTATTTGCAGCAATTTTCAACAAATATGAAAACAGTAAATTCAGAATGAACGTCATTTTTACCTTCACCACATTCAAATTTGTTCTGAACAATCAACAAATATATATGCCATATACAAGTTAGCTTTAACTAACTATTTTTTATCTAATTGATAAAAATGCTATAAAAACTCATTAAAACGTTACAAAAAAACTGTAAAATATTGCTAGTTATTTTTTTTATTTTTTTGATGAGTACAACAAGTATGACAAAAAAGAAACCTTTAGCCCTAATTATCATGGATGGTTGGGGAGACAATCCTATCAAAGACTTTAACGCTGTATCAGCTGCAAAGACTCCTAATCTAGACAGCCTAGAAGCACATTATGCACATACTGACATTCAGGCTTCTGGTATTGATGTAGGTCTACCTGCAGGTCAGATGGGTAACTCTGAAGTAGGTCACACCAACATTGGTGCAGGTCGTATTGTTTATCAGGAATTAACCAGAATTGGTAAAGCAATTGAAGATGGCGACTTCTTCAAGAACGAAACCTTATGCAAAGCTGTAGATGCCGCTGTAAAGGCTGACAAAGCAGTTCACATCATGGGTTTAATGTCACCAGGTGGTGTTCACTCTCATCAGGACCACATTGTTGCAATGATTAAGCTTGCAGCACAGCGTGGTGCTAAGAAAGTTTACTTCCATGCATTCACTGATGGTCGTGACGTTGCTCCTCGTTCAGCTCATGAGTACATCAAAGTAATTGAGAATGCATTCAAAGAAGCTGGTGTTGGTCGTATCGCAACTATGGTTGGTCGTTACTATGCAATGGACCGTGATAACCGTTGGGATCGTGTACAGCAGGCTTATGACTTATTAACTCAGGCTAAGAGTGAGTTTGCTCCTTTTGCAACAGCTGATGAAGCTTTAGACGCAGCTTATGCTCGTGATGAGAACGATGAGTTCGTAAAGGCATCTGTAATTGGAGAGAAAGCACCTTTACAGGATGGCGATTCATTAATCTTCATGAATTTCCGTGCTGACCGTGCTCGTCAGATCACCCGTGCATTCGTAAACTCAGATGCTGATTTCACTGGCTTCAAGCGTGAAGTTAAGCCTAAGTTAGCAAGCTTCGTAATGTTAACTCAATACGCTGCTGACATTAAGACTGATTGTGCTTACCCACCAGAGGATTTAGTTAACACTTTAGGTGAGTGGTTATCAAAGAAGGGCATGACTCAGTTACGTATTTCTGAGACTGAGAAGTATGCTCACGTAACCTTCTTCTTCAACGGTGGTGTTGAGACTCAGTTCCCAGGCGAAGACAGAATTCTGATCCAGAGCCCTAAGGTTGCAACCTATGACTTACAGCCAGAAATGAGCTCAACCGAGTTAACCGACAAGTTATGTGCTGCTATCGAGTCAGGTAAATACGACATGATCATCTGCAACTACCCTAACGGTGATATGGTTGGTCATACTGGCGTATTTGAGGCTGCTGTTAAGGCTTGTGAAGCTGTTGATCACTGCATTGGCCGTGTAATCGAGTCATTAAAGAAGGTTGACGGTGAGTGCTTAATCACAGCTGACCACGGTAACTGTGAGAGAATGAAGGATCTGCAGACTGGTGTCCCTTACACAGCCCACACCAACTTACCTGTTCCTTTCATTTACTACGGCAGAAAGGCAACAATGCGTACCGATGGTCGTCTATCTGACATCGCTCCAACCATGTTATATCTAAAGGGCATTGATGTTCCTGCAGAGATGACTGGTAAGTCAATCGTTAAGTTAGCTGACTAATCTGTTCTAGTTTTGCTAATAACACGCCACCTCTAGAATTATCTATGAGGTGGCATTTTTGTATGTGCAAAGAGATATAAAGACTAAAGAGATGCTACTGTTTTAGCTTCTTGTAATCGTAAAATCCCCACAACATTCCAACTACTAATCCGCCAATGTGGCACAGGTTAGCAATTCCCCCCAAAAAGAAACTTATAAAAATAAAGATCACACTTACTGTAAGTAAGCCAGGTGGAATATTAAATGATGGAGGCAAATCTTTACGTCTTGAGAGAACTCCTGAGTAACCTATAACTCCATATACAACTCCAGACAGACCTCCAAAATAACCATTTAGATCAGTCATAAAGCAATACTGAGTCACATTAGACAATAAAGCCACACTTATAAATATTGAAAAGAATTTTACTTTTCCAAAAGTTCTTTCGATTGGTCTTGCCATTGCCTCAAACATTACTAGATTGAATGCAATATGCATAAAGGAGAAATGAACAAAAGCAGGTGTTATAAGTTTATAGTAATCTTGGATACTGCTAAATTCTTCAGATTTACTCAAAGCTAAATACTGAATAACTAACGATTCATCAATTAAAGACAAAACATAGACAGCAATACAGATTAACTCAACAATCGTTGTAATTGAATACAGATCAAAAGACAGAGGAAACAACATACCAGTATTTAAATGTTTTTCTCTGTTGATTGTCTTGCCTTGATCCCAAGATGCTTTAGTGTATTTTGAATCAAAAGGAGAGTTGGCGTATCTTAAGACTTCTCTTTTAGCTCTGCTCATGTCAAAGCTGTTAGTCACATAAACAGTACAACGACCGGTCATACTCTCTTTAGCTTTAGCCTTGATACCTATTGATGCTAAATAATCTACAAAGCCTAAAGCCTTCTCTTTAGGGAGAAGGCATACTTCATAGGTAAAGTCGTCAACTATTTCGAATTGAGCCATTTGAGGTACTCTGCAACACCCTGAGCCACTGTCTTAAACTCAACATCACAACCTGCGTTGCGTAACTGAGTTAAGTCAGCCTGTGTAAAGCACTGATAGTGCCCCTTTAAGTGCTCAGGGAATGGAATGAACTCAACTTCACCTCTACCAAAGTGCTTAATTACTGCTTTTGCAATATTTAAGAATGGCTCTGCTCGACCGGTACCGCAGTTATAAATTCCTGATGGACCTTTATGCTCGAAGAACCATAGGTTAACTTCTGCAACATCACCTACGTAAACGAAGTCACGCATCTGACCACCGTTCTCGTAACCATCGATGCCTTCAAATAACTTTGGATTCTCGCCTCTTAGCATCTGATTATTTAAATGGAATGCAACAGATGCCATGGTACCTTTATGACCTTCTCTTGGACCATAAACGTTGAAGTATCTTAACCCCACAACCTGTGACTTAAGATTTGGAAGACGTCTTCTTACATACTCATCAAATAAGAACTTTGAATAGCCATATACATTTAGAGGACCTTCATTCTCTCTGTCCTCAACATATACATTGCCATCACCGTAGGTTGATGCTGATGAAGCAAAGAAGAAAGGAATTCTATGAGCTACAGCAAACTCAAAAAGGTTAACTGTGTATTCATAGTTATTCTTCATGATGTACTTACCGTCCCACTCTGTTGTTGAAGAGCAAGCTCCCTCATGGAAGATAGCTTCGATGTTCTTGCAACCATATTTTGCATCGAACTTCTTTTCATCTAAAACCAACTGCAGAAAATCTTCTTTATCCATGTAATCTGCAATATCAAGATCTGTTAGATTGATGAACTTATGACCATTTGTTAGGTTATCAACTACTAAAATGTCTTTGATACCTCTGTCATTTAAATGTTTTACGATATTAGAACCGATAAAACCACAACCACCTGTTACAATAATCATTGTTAAATTCCTTAGTTGACTTTGATTTCTCAATTATAATATCTAATAACGATAAATCATCACAAACGCGCGCTTTTTGTAAGACTTATTTGAAGAGTATCTATCTCTACACAAAGTCAATAGACAAAAGATGCTGAATTAGACAATAGATATAGATTATTAGTTATGACTGACACAGTTTCAAAAAGATACCTTATTATTTCTCCTTCATGGCTTGGCGATCTCATCATGTCACAGAGCCTCTTAAAGATGTTAAAAAAGCTCGATCCTAACTGTTCAATTGACGTATATGCTCCTAAATACACCATGCCTATTTTGGACAGAATGGAAGAGATTGATCATAAGTTAATCAATCCTTTTGGGCACGGCGCATTTGATTTAAAAAAGCGCTATGAAGAAGGTAAGAAATTAAGGGAAGGTCACTATGACTGTGTGATGGTACTTCCTAATTCATTAAAGTCAGGACTTATCGCTTTATTTGCAAAGATCCCTGATAGAAGAGGATTTAGAGGAGAATCAAGATACTTTATATTAAACAATATGCGTGCTAACAAGAATGATTTTCCTTATATGGTTGAGCGTTATGTAGCTCTTGCTTTTGATAAGGAAAAAGTTAATAAGTCATCAGATCTGCCAAAATTTGATTATCCAAAGTTAGTTGTTAAAAAACTTGATGAAAATAGAGCAAAAGAATTAAATCTAGACTTTTCTCGTAAAGCTTTAGTCCTAGGATGTGGTGCGAACTATGGTCCTGCCAAATTATGGCCTGTGGAGTACTTTGCTAAGGTATCTGACTATTGGATAAGCAAAGGAGGTATGGTTGTAGGTTTAGGTTCAATAAAAGATATTCCTACAGTAGAGGCTATCTACAGCAACCTAAATGAAGAATCAAAACCTCATTTTATCAATATCGCAGGCAAAACCAATTTAACCGAAGCATTAGACATTGTAGGTCAATGTACTGCTGCTGTATGCAATGATTCAGGTCTAATGCACACTGTAGCTGCTGCGGATGTTCCTCAAGTATGTATTTTTGGTTCAACCTCAACTAACTACACACCTCCATTATCTGATAAAGCTGTATGCATTGAATCTGACGAGAAATGTCATCCTTGCTTTGAAAGAACCTGTAAATATGGTACTTATGCTTGTCTAAAAGGTATTAAACCTGAAACTGTAATTGAAAAGCTCAATACTCTAGTAAAGATCTAAGGTTCAAACATGCATTTGTCTTCAAGATTAGCTTTATTAGCATATAAAACTCTGACCACGCTTGTAGCTCCATTAGGAGCAAGTTTTCTTGCTTATAAAAAAAGAAATGATCCTCCTTATGGAAAAAGAATCTTTGAACTTTTAGGATGCTATAAGGATAGATTAGAAAGTTGTGTATGGTTTCATGGGGCATCCGTAGGTGAGATCAATGCTATAAAACCTTTAGTTGTTGAATTTCAAAAACAACATCCTTTTGAAAACATTGTCTTAACTACCATGACAACCACAGGCTTAAATGCAGCTAAATATCTAAAGGGAGTTAATGTTGAGTTTTCACCGTTAGACTCACCTTTAGCAGTATCGGGATTTTTAAATTCATTTAATCCAAAAGCACTTATTATCATCGATACTGAGCTTTGGCCTAACATGTTAGGACTTGCTAAAAAGCATGGATGCATGATCTCTATTGTGAACGCAAGAATGCAAGAGAAGAACTGCATAAGTTATTTAAAGCATAAAACACTTGTAGAAGATCTGATTTCATCAAATCTTTCAAAAGTAATGTGTATTACTGAAGCTGATAAAGAAAGATTCATTAAGATAGGTGTTCCAAAGCAAAATGTCATGGTTACTGGCAACATTAAATATGATTTAAAGCCTAGAGAAAACATGTTTAATGATGCTATGGTTCTTAAAACTCAATTATTAGGCGATTGTGTGTTTGGTGCTATCAGTACCCATGATGGTGAAGAAACAACCATCATAGATAGCTATGTTAAAGCAAAAGAAACAATTAAAGATTTAAAGCTTGTATTGGTTCCAAGACATCAAACAGCAGGAACATTATCTTGCGAGTATTTAGATAAATTAGGCATTTCTTATGTAAGGAAGAGCTCTTTAAAGAGCATTTCCGACTTTACAGGTGATATTTTGATTGGTGATACCATAGGCGAGATTGAAACTTACTTTGGTTTATGTGATTTAGTACTTATGGGAGGCAGTTTCGTAAATATTGGTGGTCACAATCCATTGGAACCGGCATTCTTCTCATTACCAATCTTAACTGGACCTGATTATCACAACTTCACGGAACAGTTTGATAAGCTTATTGAGTGTGGCGGAGCCTATCTAGCTGAAGACAGTGCTAAGCTCTCAAAATACATAGTAAAACTGCTTTCAGACAAAGAGTTACTTAAAAAGACTGGAATTAAAGCTCTAGATATTCAGCAACAAGGTCGTGGAGCTCTAAATAAGACACTAGAGCAACTAGATAAACTGCTCTACTAAACAGGATCTATTAGCCTTTTTCAAGGCTAGTAGATTTTATGGAAGGTCTTTGTAATTAAGCCTTAACTGACTTAATAAATTCAATATACTCTTTAGCTTTCAAAGCAATTCTCTCAGCTGTTTCTTTATCGTTGTTCTTAATTCCATAAATTGCAAACATACCGATATAGTCAGCTTTACACATTTCAAAAGATTTCCGCATTGAGACCAAGTACTCTTCAACTGAAAGGTGGTGAACACCTTGAGCAGTGTAATCTGTCTCTTCGCTACCACAGGTCACAGCGATACCGATTTTTTTACCTTCAAGATGGTAAGTACCAGCAAAAGCCCAACCTGCAGTTAATACCTTATCAAACCACTCTTTCGTTTTAGGAGGACAAGTAAACCAGTATAAAGGAAACTGAAAAATGATAGCATCTGAGTTGTCCACTAAACAATGCTCTTTAGCGACATCTATAGTTCCTGTAGGATATGCGCTCTGCAAATTATGGATAAGAATATCATCAGGATACTTACGCATTTCTTCTACAAGGCGACGGTTAGCATTTGACCTGTCATATGTAGGGTGATCAACAATAACTAATGTTTTCTTTGTTGTCATATTTTTTCAGGAGATAATCTCCAGCCTCTTATCTTTTAAATATCCATTCAATTTTACAAAATGATTTTTTATAAAAGAGCGTTATTTTTCAAAAATTTAAAATTGATCTCATTAAAATAGATCTTTTTTGTTAAATCTCTTGTAATTTCTTTCTTAAATGAGCGTAACAGTCTGTTTATCATAGATATTTTCATATCTTTGCTCAATTTGGTGCAAAAGCATTTATCAAAATCGATGATGGCAACCCTTCCTTCTTCGTTTATCAAAATGTTTCTGATATTCAGATCTGTATGTAAAATATTTTCTTTAAAAAACAAAGAAATAGTTTTACCAATATTTGTATATTCTGTCTCTGTCAGTTCTCTTTTAGAAATTACGTAGGACAGATCTTTGTATCCATTTAATCTTTCAATGACAATATCCTGAGTAACAGAGAAAAATCCTTTTATTTCTCTTGCTATTACTGGCTTGGGTACAGGAAGACCTTTTGATAGCATATACTCTAGAAGCTTAAATTCATCAAATGCTCTATGCGCATTTTTTTCAAAAATAAAGAAGCTATCTTTTACAAGTTTTCCAAAGAAGCCGCCTCGTCTGTAATGTCTTAGCACAAGATCTCTTCTATCTTTGCTAAATAAAAGAGTCTGACCTCTACCGGAGCAGCTAATTGTCTTACTGTCTTGTTGAATAGAGTCTCTATCAAAAAAGCTAGCATAGTAGTTACTTTTTGAATTTTGTTGAACTCCACTTAATGTACTTTCCACTAAATAGGTTACTTCTTTGAACTGTTCTTTACTAAGGGTAGCCACTACCATATTCCTATAATTTAATTATTGACTATCTGTCCTAAGATAAGAGCTATCTTAGAATGAGACAAGTAATAATGCTACAATTATGATAGTAAATTTAGGAGCATTATGATAAATCCAATTAAATCTGTTTGCGTTTTAAGACTCTCAGCATTAGGTGACTGTATCAATGCTTTTGGCTTAGCAAATGCTTTACATGAAACTTATAAAGATCTTGATGTGCACTTTGTTGTCGATAAAAGATTCTCATCTCTATTTATTGATGAGAATGGTCAACCATTAATTCCAATGGACACTGTCGACATAAAAAAGTTAGGTGTTCTAAAAGCTGGTTACCAGCTTTATAAGAACTTAAAAACTACTAAGTTCAATGCTCTATTCAATTTACAAACATCTATAAAGTCATCTGTACTCTCTTTATTCATTAAAGCCAGATTGAAGTACGGTTATGATGCTCAACGCAGAAGAGAAGGACAATTACTTTTTATTAACAGACAAGTAAAGTCTCCAACAAATCCTCATGTATTAGCAGGATTTCTAGCATTTGCAAAACAAGCTGGATTTGACGATTTGCAACCTAGCTGGAATTACAAACTATCCGACAGCGAATTAGCTACAGCCGACAAACTTATCAACAGTGGGAACAAGAAGGTATTTGCAATAGCCCCAGCTTCAGCTAAAAAGGCAAAGAACTGGACAGTTGAAGGTTATTCAAAACTTGCCATGTTTGCTCTTAGCAAAGGGTTTCATGTCATCTTATTAGGTTCTAATTCTGAATATGAAAAGAACTTATGTGAATCAATCAATAAAAATACCAAAGATAAATGTGTAAATCTTTGCGGAAAGACCTCACTTAGAATCCTAGCAGCTGTAATCAGCAAAACATCATTAGTGTTATCTCCAGATAGTGCTGCTATGCACTTAGCTTCCTCACAAAAAGTACCTGTTATCGGTTTATTTGCTATCCATAATCCCGACAGAGTTGGTGCATGGAACTATCGTGATATTGAAGTAAGTGTTTACAAACAAGTTGCAACCAAAGAACTTCAAGGTAAAACACCTGGCTGGAGATATCGCGTTCATGATGAGAATGCAATGCAACAAATTCAAGTTGACGATGTAATTAGTGCTTTTAACAAAGCTTGTGAAAAATATGGGATTTAAATCATGCAGACTTTAGCTGTTTTTCCAGGTACCTTTGATCCATTAACCTTAGGTCATTTAGATATTATAAAAAGAGCATCAAAAATCTTTGATAAAGTCATTATTGCTGTAGCTAAAAGCCCTTCAAAGCATACATTATTTGATTTAGATACACGTGTTTTATTGTGCAGAGAATCAACTAAAGATCTTTCAAACGTCTCTGTAACTGGTTTTAGTGGCATGCTTGTAGATTTTTTAAAAGAGAAAAATGCCAATATTCTAGTAAGAGGTGTTAGAACCGTAGCAGACTATGACTATGAAACTCAACTAGCTGGTATGTATAGGATCGCAATGCCTGATATGGAAATAGTAATGCTACCCACAAATGCTTCTGTTTCATTTATCTCATCAACTTTAGTTAGAGAAGTTATCATACATAAAGGTGATATCTCAAAATTCGTTCCAGAAGCAGTATATTCTTACGTTAACAAACACTAAACAAGCGTTCTTTAAATTCTACTTTTGGCAATGTGGACAGAAGAAGGTTGAACGTTGACCTTGAACAATACTCTTAATTGGAGTGTTGCAAATCTTGCAAGGTTCACCTTCATGACCATATACAAATAGATTCTGAACAAAGTAACCTAATTTCCCATCTGCGCCTGAAAAGTCACGTATTGTAGTACCGCCTTTTTTAATTGATTCAGATAGAATTTTTCTGATATTAGAAACAAGAGTTTCACATTCTTTAGATGTTACTTTGTTTGCTTTTCTTTCAGGACTTATCTTGCTTGCAAAAAGCACCTCTGAAGCATAGATATTACCAACACCTACAACTACAGCATTATCCATCAATGCTTGTTTAATACTCTTTTTTAGACAACTTAGTTTTTTAAAGAGGTAGTCAACATTAAAGTCATCAGAGAATGGTTCAGGGCCTAGATCTTTTAATGGCTCATTAGAATAAGGGGAATTATCTAAAGTAAAATATAAGACTAAACCAAAGCGTCTTACATCATTTAGCCTTACTACTTTTCCTGCAGTGGTTACTACCTCAAAATGATCATGCAATTGCCTTGGTTCATTCTCATCTAACACTCTAAGGTGGCCGGTCATACCTAAATGCAGCAACAAATAACCTTTATCAGTAGTGATTACTATGTATTTTCCTCGTCTTGAAATATTAGTTACGGTTGATCCCTCGAGTTTATAAAGATCTTCAGAAAAGGGCTTTCGTAATGACTTATCATCAAAATAAACCTTCTTTATAACTGAATTTAAAAGAGTTTTTTCAATACCTCTTTTGGTAACTTCAACTTCTGGCAATTCAGGCATACATAATCTCCTTGGTTAATTGAAATTATATAGCACATAAGGCTATAAGTGACAATTAATCAAAAGATAGAGTTGATGTTCTTATGAAGCATGAAAATACCAAACCACAAAGACAATAGATCTGCAGTTTGCATCTATCAAATTTATTTTTTTGAGGAAAATCAAGAAATTAGAGAGGTTTAAAGTGGTGCTGGCAGTAGGGCTTGAACCCACGACCCCCTGTTTACAAAACAGGTGCTCTACCAACTGAGCTATGCCAGCACATTTCACGGGGTCTTATTATACAGAACTTTTTCTAAATGACAACAATTTTTTAGTTTTCTTTTTAAAATTTTTGTAAAATTGTTGTCCGTTGATGTAGCTTATTTTGAAGGCTGATTTTATGGATATCGTTAAACTAGATTGTCGTGGACTTTGCTGTCCTGAACCTCTAACAATTTTAAGAAATGCCGTTAGAGCAGGTCTACCAGGTCAAGTTTTTGAACTCTTATCAGACGATCCTGTTTCTTTGCGAGATATACCAGCCTTTTGTAAGTTCATGAATCACACTCTTGTTTCATTGCCTGACGAAAAAAATCCATGTCTTTTCGTCGTTAAAAAGAAAGAATAATTTCTGTTTTAAAAAGCTGTTCCTTTTTTGCTAAAAAGCGCAATTATCAAGCCGTTAATGGTAAAATGTAACATATTTTTATTTTCGATGTGAGTTCAATCACTCACTTTATATTGTTTTTTTTGCAAGGTTTAATTCAGATGTCTAACAAATACGACCTTCAAACATTTCAGGGCTTAATTCTTACCCTTCAAGATTATTGGATGCGTCATGGTTGCATGATCGCTGAACCTTTTGATATGGAAGTAGGTGCTGGAACTTCTCACCCTATGACTTTCTTAAGATCATTAGGTCCAGAGCCAATTTCATGTGCATACGTACAACCATCAAGAAGACCTACTGATGGTAGATATGGTGAAAACCCTAACAGATTACAGCACTACTATCAGTTTCAGGTAATTTTAAAGCCTTCTCCAGATAACATTCAGGAACTATATTTAGGTTCATTAAAGGAATTAGGTTTTGATCCTACCGAAAATGATATCAGATTTGTTGAAGACAACTGGGAAAACCCTACTTTAGGTGCATGGGGTTTAGGTTGGGAAATCTGGTTAAACGGCATGGAAGTTTCACAGTTCACATACTTCCAACAGGTTGGTGGTCTTGAGTGTTTCCCTGTAACAGGCGAATTAACATACGGTCTAGAAAGACTTGCTATGTACATACAAAAGAAAAAGACCGTATATGATTTAATTTGGGCTCATACAGCTAATGGTGATGTTACTTACGGTGACGTTTTCCATCAGAACGAAGTTGAGCAGTCAACTTATAACTTTGAATACGCTGATACTGATTTCTTATTCAAGATGTTCGATCAGATGGAAAAGGAAAGTAGCGATTTATTAAATCTTGAGAAACCGTTACCATTACCAGCTTACGAAAGAATTTTAAAAGCAGCTCACTGCTTTAATTTATTAGATGCAAGACATGCTATCTCAGTAACTGAAAGACAGCGTTACATTTTAAGAATTAGAACACTATCTAAAACTGTTGCTGAAGCATATTACAAGTCAAGAGAAGCTTTAGGTTTCCCTATGTGCAAGAATGAGTCTGCTAAGTAAGATTAGGATTTAATCATGACTACAAAGAATTTATTATTGGAATTAGGTACAGAAGAGTTACCACCAAAATCACTGCGTAACCTTGCACAGTCACTTCACGATTCTTTTGTAAAACAATTAAAAGATGAAGGATTGGCTTTTTCAGCATCAAAGTGGTACGCAACCCCTAGAAGATTAGCTTTATTCATTTCTGACTTAGCTGATAAGCAGAAAGATAAAGAAGTAGAGATCAAAGGACCTGCAATTAAAGCAGCTTTCGATGCAAACGGAGCTCCTACAAAAGCAGCTTTAGGTTGGGCAAAAGCTAACGGTATAACTGTTGAGCAGGCTGACAGACTAAAGACAGACAAGGGCGAGTGGCTTTACGTTAAGACCACTAAGAAAGGTCAGGAAACTGTTAACGTTGTACCTGAGATGTTCAAAAACGCATTAAAAGCTCTTCCAATCCCACGCTTAATGCACTGGGGTAACAAGCGTGAGGAATTCGTTCGTCCTGTTCATACTCTATGTATGCTATACGGTGAGGATTTAATACAAGGTAGCATTCTAGGTGTTGAGTCTTCAAAGACTATTAATGGACACAGATTCTTAGGCTCACAAAAAGTTACTTTAAAATCAGCTGATACTTATGTAGAGCAGTTAAGAAACGAAGGTTGCGTTGTTGCCGATTATGACGAACGTAAACAGTCAATCATTAAGCAGGTAACCGATATTGCTAATTCAGTAAACGGTAAAGCTGATCTTGATGATGCTCTAGTAGAAGAAGTTACTTCAATCGTTGAAGAACCACACATCTTCAAGGCTACATTCGAAGACAGATTCTTAAAGGTACCAGCTGAAGCATTGGTTTATACCATGAAAGGCGATCAGAAGTACTTCCCAATCTATGATCAAAACAACAAGCTGTTACCAGCTTTTGCTTTTGCTTCTAACATTAATCCTAAAGATCCTACATCATTAATCTCAGGCAATGAGAGAGTCGTAAGACCACGCCTTTCTGATGCAGAATTCTTCTTCAATACTGATAGAAAACACTCATTAGAGTACTTCTTCGACAAACTAAAGAACATTGTTTACCAGAAAGATATTGGTACATTAGCATTTAGATCTGATTGTGTTGAGAAGTTAGCTATTTATATTGCTAAGTTAATAGGTGCTGATGAGTCTAAATCTGCTCGCGCAGCTCATTTAGCAAAGTGCGATCTTGCTTCTACTATGGTAACTGAATTTACCGATACTCAAGGCGTTATGGGTATGCATTACGCAGAGTTAGATGGTGAAGATAAAGATGTATCTCAGGCAATTTTCGAACAGTATCTACCAAGATTTGCAGGTGATTCAATTCCAACAAAACCTGTTGAAATGGCTGTAAGTTTAGCTGAAAAAGTTATTACTCTAGTTGGTATTTTTGGTATCAACCAGCTACCTAAAGGTGATAAAGATCCTTTCGGTTTAAGAAGGGCTGCAATCGGGTTAATCAGAATCGTATTAGAGAACAAGTTAGACTTTAACTTTGCTTCAGTAATTGATGAAGCTTGCATGATTTTAGGTGACAAGGTTAAATCTGAGTCAACCAAGGATCAGGTTATTAACTACGTTTATAACCGACTAAAAGCTTACTACCAGGATCAAAATATTGAAGCTTCGATCTTCTTAGCTGTTCTTTCAACAAAACCTGAAAACTTATTAGACTTCGATAAGAGAGTTAAAGCTGTTAAATCATTTAAAGATTTACCTGAAGCAGAAAATCTTGCATCTGCTTATAAGCGAATTAACAATATCTTAAGCAAAGCCAATTTAGGTGAAGGCTCAGTTGATAAACTTTTATTATCTGAAAAGGATGAAGTTGTTCTAGCTACAGCTTTAGACACAATCTCTCCTAAAGTTAATAAGTTATATTCAGAAGGTGATTACACCTGTGCTTTAGCTACATTATCTGAGTTAAAGGAGCCTGTTGATAACTTCTTTGAGCATGTAATGGTAAATGCTGACGATCCTAAGATTAAAGAGAATCGTTTACATTTATTAGTTTCATTACATGATTTAATTGGAAAAACAGCAGATATATCTGTTCTTTACTAATTAACTCATATCATCTACCAAAGCGATACCATAACTTTATATTCGGTATCGCTTTTTTAATTGTAAACATCCTTATTTCTACATATTTGTTCCACGTGGAACATTCTGTTTTATTTAAAAAACTTTATCTAATGATACTTCTAATTACATTTTAGAAATTAATAATAACGATATCCATGAGATATAAAATTAGAACGTCACAAAACATCATTACTGATAACTTATATGCTTGTAAGCTATGTTATCAGAAGTAATCTATGAATATTTCAATAAGGTAAAGTAACTTCACGAGAAAATTATCTAGTATAAGAATACATCCACTGACACTGGTTACCAACTTTATTACACCTATTACACCAAAAATAGGCTACTACTTTTTCCTCCTTTACGTTATTTTTCTTCTTTAACTCCTCTAAAAGTTTGCTAATACCTTCAGGATCTAAGCTAGCTCTCTTGAGCAGATTCGACATTCCTTCTAGATACTGATACTTTTCACGATCATCAGCTCTTTCTCTACTTAAAACATTGACCTGATCTCTTAGTGCGTTATTTTCAGAGAGAAACCTACTATTGTTGCTTTCAAGCTCAGATACCTTAGTTTTAAAAGTAGATATCTCGCTATTTGCTTTATCAATAGTTGCAGTTATTTCCTCTTCAGAACTTTTGCGTTCTTGATAGGCTTTTAAAAGCATAGAATTCAAAGAATCAATCTTAGAATCATCTTCTTTCAGCTTTACCTTGATGCAGACATCTGTAAGATCGTGAACGATCTGCTCAATAGTCTCATTAGGAACACGTTTCTTATCTATTTCACTTAGCTTATTTTACATAAGCTTCATTAATTTATTTACAAAGCGTTGCAGTGTAGAAAGAGAACCATGCCCAATTGTGAGGTGGAGAATGTTGGCTGTAGGATCAATACCTGAGGCTCTTAATTTTATGTAAAGAGCTTTAACTTCATCCTTATTAAGAGGTGCAGATTTATTAGGTGTAATGGATGTAATTTAATCATTACACTCATTACACATTCAGTTATTTTAGGAGAGGTCATTATTGAACCTCCTCATTATTCAAGTTAGGTTTTTCAGAGCGTTTGGATTGACCATCTAACTGTATCAGCTGGTAGTTATGGAGAATTCTGTCCATTACAGCATCAGCAGCTTCTTTAGAGCCTCCCATGCGATGAAGCCAGTTAACAGGCGAAAGCTGTGAAGCTAAAATAAGTTCACTGCGAAATTACTGGCTTTGAGGTTATGACATTCTTGTGACCAAGGATAAATTTAGAAAGAAAAAATCTAGTGAGCTGATACAAATTAAAATGAATGTCCGCGTAGCTGTCGCGTGTACTCCTTTTTTATCGACAAAGTGTGTTCATCTAACCACGGTATACAAGAAGATGTATATTTCTTAGTATTAATGTTCCACGTGGAACATTATCAATAACATCGATGTAAACGGATAAAATTTCATTAAAGAATATATGACAAATTTAAAATATGTCATACAAAAAATTGAATTATAATCATAAGAAAATAAAAAGTATCGAACTTAACACAAAAAATAAGATATATATAGACACTACAGATTTATAATGTTCTATGTGGAACATTAAACTGATTTTGAGTAACATGAAATATTAATGACAAGTTTTACAAACATCAATATTACTGCTAGTTTCCAAATCAAATTTTGAATCATTCTTTAATAGTAGAACAAATAAATTGAAAAGAGATTAAGTATTCAAAACAAAAAAATAATAAAAAGATCTGAGCACCAAATGTTCCACGTGGAACATTAAGACAAATCGAGTAGGAGGAGAGATTAACTCCCACTCCTCTCACAACACCGTACGTGCCG
>OLGM01000016.1_pt1 | contig 125257 bp, 93 predicted proteins | sample 1606001 | NCBI WGS metagenome assembly OLGM01 (sample SAMN03283294) | human gut metagenome | biome: human-associated habitat; material: feces | host: Homo sapiens | place: Peru | collected 2012
ATCCCAAGGGAAGTGGGTTTCCGCCTATGACAAACGAAAGGATTTTAATTATGAAATTAGCAGTAATCAGTGATCTTCATGGAAATTATTATGCACTCACGGAGGTGCTGGCATTTCTTCGCAGTCAGGAGATTGACGGTATCATCGGGCTTGGGGATTTTGTGACAGATGGGCCGTTTCCGCAGCGGATGATGGAATTGATTCGCGAAATGCAGGATGAATTTCCCTGCTATCTGGTGCGGGGAAACAGGGAAGAATATCTGCTGGAAAATCTCCGGCATCCGCAGAACTGGAAGGCAGGTTCTTCGACAAGCGGACTTTTGGATTATACGTTTCGGAATCTTACCGGACAGGATCTGGAATTTTTCGAACAGCTGCCGACAGACGGAGTTCTGATCGGAAAAATGCATGAGTTGGGCCGGCTGATTCCTGTTTTTGTTCCGCAGGAAGAAATCACACCGGATACCTGCCGCGAATCTCTCTTCCCGGCACTTCGTCTCTGTCACGGCGCACCCGGAGAACTCCGGGGTAATTTCGGTCTGCATCCGGAGCTTTTGCTGTCCCATCTGGAAAATCTCGATGCCGCAATCCTGCTCGGCGGGCACAGCCACAAGCAGGAGCAAAGAGAATATGCCGGAAAAACATACCTGAATCCCGGTTCCCTTGGGCTTGCGCTTGATGGAGTCGGCGGCCATGCCCATTTCGCGATTCTGACGCTGGAAAACAACACATGGAAGATCGAATGTTTTCAGATTCCCTACGATCTCGAAGGCTACCTCGCCGAATTCGACCGCGCCGGGCTGGAAACACACGGCAATGTCCTTGCCCGTTCCTTAAAACGGACGCTGACCTGCGGCGTGAATTACTTTTATCTCACCGTAAAACGAGTGCGTGAGCTCGCCGATGCACTGGCACTGACCGATCTGGACGAAGAGGTCTGGAAAAAGGCGGAACAGGAACTGAAATAACCGTCCATTCAAAAGACGGCAGGCTATGCAACTGCACACAACCTGCCGTCTTTTCTGTTTTTTCCATCAATTAAATGGGATATGTATTGACCAGTTTCTCAAATTCTGTCACGGACATTGCCATGCAATCAGCGGCATCCTGAATGCTGATTGTTCCTTTTTTTAATAAATTTGATAATGCTTCAAACTTACCTTTCTCCATGCCTTTCTCCATGCCTTCCTTCATCCCGTCTTCTCTGCTGTCTGCCATCATTTCATCAATTGCCTGACACATATCCACTACCTCCGTTTCTTCTGAAATCCTGAATTTTGTTCCCGTTACCGCCTGAATGACTCTGGCTGCATTTACTTCCATGGTCATACGTGGATTATTTTCCACAAGTTTTCTCAGCTTTTTCTTGTTCTTAGAATACTTGATATATTCTAACACTTCTCTGAGACTCGTCGAAAATTTTTCAAACTCCTCTGGTCTGATGCTGACCGGATCAATCAGATGAATTTTGTAATCCTGCACGTATTCTTTCAAGTGAATATCCGGCCATTCCAGCATTTCATGCAGTGACTTTGCTCCGTCCCATTTCGCTGCACTGAAGTGAATTACCAGCGTAATTACCGGCAGAAGTTTGTCTGTCTTCAGAAATCCGGAAAGATACTCTGCTCCTGTCATTTTCAGCTCCGCACGACGTTCCCGATGATCCGCCGCAAGCTCTGAAACCTGTTTTGCGTACTGCATGGCATCATAAAGCATATTCCGCACCGGCATAGCATAATGTACATCTGTCTGATTTTCAATTCCAAGCAGGAGATACGATGCTTTTTCATCCTGCATGATGACTGCTGTTTTCAGCACATCACGGTATTTCTGAATCACCTCACTTAACTGTTTCTCGTCTGTTCCGGGCAACTGAGCAAGTTCTGTGGTATCCAGCTCCCGTAGCAGCCCGGGCTGGATTTTTTGCACACCATCATAGAGTAAAAAATTGAATGCATCCGCAAAAATCGCATTCTCTCTCATGTACGCTTTCGTTTCCTTGTCTGCAACTCCCATATGTTCTCCTTTCCTCGCTTTTCTGTACCCTTCCGCCCGCCCAATGCTGTTCGGTAAAGGAGACCTGGTTTTCTGCAGACACGCTCTAACGTCATCGTATAATACTCTTTTGTCTTATTACTATATCACATTTGCGATTTGACTGCTACTGTTTTATTCCTATTTTTTCAATAACTGCCAGAAACAGACGGCAGGCTATGTACTCACACACAGCCTGCCGTCTTTCTCTATTTACTATTTACTATTTACTATTTACTTTTTCCCTGTTTCTGCCCTATTTCGCAGCAATCACATCCTGCATATCATACATACCGGCCGGTTTTCCAGCCAGGAATTTTGCAGCCTCTACCGCGCCTTTTCCAAAGACACCTTTGGAATATGCTCTGTGGGACAGGGTAACAACCTCATCCGGTCCTGCGAAGATGACATCGTGGTCGCCGACGATCGTACCGCCGCGTACGGCAGAAATACCGATTTCCTTCGGATCACGCTGCTCGTGACGCTGGCTTCTGTCGTATACGTAGTGGTACTGGTTATCCATTGCCTCGTTCAGGCTGTCGGCCAGGGCGATGGCAGTTCCGCTCGGGGCGTCGCATTTCAGTTTGTGGTGCTTTTCCACGATCTCCATATCAAAGCCTGCCTCGGCGAGCACTTTTGCGGCTGCCTGTACCAGTTTCATCAGGGTGTTAACACCAAGAGACATGTTTGCGGAGCGGAGAACCGGGATTTCCTTGCTGGTCTCCTGCACTTTTTTCAGCTGATCCTCGGTGAGGCCTGTGGTGCACAAAACAAGCGGCAGTTTCTTCTCTTTGCATGCATCCATCAGTGCGTCCGCTGCCTTGTAGGAAGAAAAATCAACGACAACATCTGCCGGGACATCACACTCTGTCAGACTTTTGAATACCGGGTAGGCGTTCTGCCCATTGTCGTTCATATCGATTCCGGCTACGATTTCTGCGTTTGCATCTTCTTTTACCAGGCCGGTGATGACCTGTCCCATATGGCCATTGCAGCCATGCATAATAATTTTAACCATTGTCTTTTTCCTTCTTTACTTCGTGTATTCTTAACCTAAGCCAGTTTGATTCCAAAATCTTTCATAGCCTTTGCCAGGCGCTCCTGGTTCTGCGGCTCCATCTCGGTCAGCGGCAGACGAAGCGGGCCAACCTCTTTGCCCATCAGGTTCAGCGCTGCTTTTACCGGAATCGGGTTTACTTCACAGAACAGGGCATCGATGAGCGGCAGGGCTCTCAGCTGGATTTCTCTTGCACCAGCCACATCGCCGTCGAGGAATTTCTGTACCATATCGTGGGTCTCACGCGGTGCTACATTGGAAAGAACGGAGATGACGCCGCTTCCGCCAAGGGAAAGGATCGGCACAACCTGATCGTCGTTTCCGGAGTACAGGTCGATCTTTCCGTCGGTCAGCTGCATGATTTTTGCCACCTGGGAAATGTTTCCGGAAGCCTCTTTGACAGCAACGATATTTTCAACGTTGTTGAACAGGTAAGCGATCGTTTCCGGTGCGATGTTCACGCCGGTTCTGCCCTGGATATTGTAAAGGATAACCGGCACTTTAACGCTGTCTGCGATGGCGGTAAAGTGTGCGATCAGGCCCTTCTGGGTTGCTTTATTGTAATACGGAGAAACGAGAAGAAGTCCGTCCACGCCGTATTTCTCTGCTTCCTGGGACAGATAGATGGCTGTCTCGGTGCTGTTGGAACCTGTACCTGCGATAACCGGGATTCTGTGGTTTACTTTTTCTACGGTATATTTGATGGTATCGAGATGCTCCTCGTGGGACAGGGTGGAAGCCTCACCTGTTGTTCCGCAGATGACGATCGCGTCGGTTCCGCCTGCGATCTGCTCCTCGATAATTTCTCCGAGTTTCTCGTAATTCACTTCCTGTGTTTCGGTCATCGGTGTAATAATTGCAACGGCTGCGCCTTTAAAAATAGACATTCTTTTTTTCCTCCTGTATGTCATATCAGATCACTATAGAAACAATTCATGCGCCGGAGCAGGGTCTTCGCGGAAATCTTATCTTTCCGCAAAAAAAGAGGCGTCTCATCCCCGATAAGATCGCCTCCAAATTCACACATACGCAGTATCTATGATCAGATAGCTCTCCATCTCTCGATGACAGTCGCAGATTTTTTCAACCTGCGCCCAGGAGCATTCCGGTTCAGCGCCGGATGTCCTTCGGCATTCTTCCCTTTTCCTCTTCTTCTTTTGCTGCTGAGGCATCCGAAAAGGTACTCTTGAAGTAATGCGACCTCTATCCACTTCAGTTCTGCTCTTACTATAGCATCATTAAATTTTCTTGTCAACAGCGGATCTTGGCTTCAATTCTCACTGTATTCCAGCTTGCTCACCGAAACCTCATATGCGGTCCGCTTTTCCATTTCCGTCTCGCTCAGCCGCTTCATATATTCCCGGCTCTGGATCCGTCCCCAGATGAGAACGTGGCCGCCCACGGCAAACGCAGAGGCATACCGCGCATTCCGTCCCCAGCAGATGCACGGGATATAATCTGATTTTCCATACGGACGGTTGACCGCGATCAGAAGGTCGGCGATCTCTCTTCCCAGAGGTGTTTTCCGGTAGACCGGCGGTTTACATATGTATCCATCGAGGTAAATCTGGTTGGATTTGACGGAATCGTCCTCTTCCTCCCCGAAGCTTAATTCCCGCGCAAATACGGAGAGCACCAGACGGTTCTTCTTCTCCTCGTGGCGGTTGTAGGACCGGAACTGACCGCTGATGCAGATCCACTCACCCTGGTAATCCTGTGATACGTCCACCAGCCGCTCGGAGACCATCACCGGAATGATATCCTGCGATTCACTCAACCGCTTGACCATCACATCGACGAGGTAAAAGCCCTCTCCGAATACCTGATGGCTGAATGTAAACGGGGAGACAATCTCTCCCATGATAACCACCTGATTGTTTTCAATCATCTTGTCTGCCATAATGAAAATCCCCTTCCTTTGTCTTTTCTTTCTGAATATTGATTTCTGATCGGTACTTTGCTGATCTATAATCCTAATGTATGAACCACATTTCTTTTTCAGAACCACTTTTTTCCAGATTTTTTTATTTCTATTCAAATCAGCATTCTGCCCAATTTTTTGTATATGTTTCTGTAAAAACCGCACCACATGCTTCGTATTTTCTACCATTGCAATACAAAAAATGTCACATCTTCCCTGTTTTTTTTCTCTGTTCTGTGTTATAATAGTTCAGATAGGCAGGCATCCAGCAGAGACAAAACGGCAAGGCACCTGCCTTTGTGCTGTGATAAACATTCCCGGCCGGCTTGAAATTTTGAAAAATTGAACCCGGCAGGGTCAACCCATAGGAAGAGGAATGAAGAAATGAAAACAACGAGAGAAGATGTAAGAAACGTTGCCATCATCGCCCATGTCGATCATGGTAAAACTACACTGGTAGACGAGCTTCTGAAACAGAGCGGCGTTTTCCGTGCCAATCAGGAGGTTCAGGAACGTGTCATGGACTCGAACGATATCGAGCGTGAGCGTGGAATCACCATTCTTTCCAAAAATACAGCAGTTTACTACAAAGGAACGAAAATCAACATCATCGACACCCCAGGCCATGCAGACTTCGGCGGTGAGGTTGAGCGAGTTCTGAAAATGGTAGACGGCGTTATTCTGGTTGTAGACGCATTCGAGGGCGCTATGCCGCAGACCAAATTCGTGCTGAAAAAAGCACTCGAGCTGGATCTGTCCGTTATCGTCTGCATCAACAAGATTGACCGCCCGGAAGCACGACCGGATGAAGTTATCGACGAAGTGCTCGAGCTTCTGATGGACCTCGATGCATCTGACGAACAGCTTGACTGTCCGTTTCTGTACGCATCCGCAAAGATGGGTCATGCGGTACTCGATCTGAACGATACCCCAAAGGATATGACTCCTCTGTTCGAGACCATCCTGAAATACATTCCGGCTCCGACCGGCGATCCGGAAGCTGGCACACAGCTTCTGATCAGTACCATCGACTACAACGAATACGTTGGACGTATCGGTGTCGGCAAAGTTGAAAACGGAACGATCCGCGTGAACCAGGACGTTATGCTGGTCAACCACCACGATCTGACCAAGAAGAAAAAAGTAAAGGTCAGCAAACTGTATGAATTTGACGGCCTGAAAAAAGTAGAGGTTACTGAAGCAGGCATCGGTTCGATCGTTGCGGTTTCCGGTATCCCGGATATCCACATCGGAGATACGCTCTGCGGCGACCTGGACAACCCGGTTTCCATCCCGTTCCAGAAAATCTCTGAGCCGACCATTTCCATGAACTTCATCGTAAACGACAGCCCGCTCGCCGGTAAAGAAGGCAAATACGTAACTTCCCGCCACCTGCGCGACCGTCTGATGCGTGAGCTGAACACCGACGTTTCCCTCCGTGTCGAGGAGACCGATTCCGCAGACTGCTTCAAGGTTTCCGGCCGTGGTGAGCTGCATCTGTCCGTCCTGATCGAGAATATGCGCCGCGAGGGATATGAGTTCGCAGTAAGTAAGGCAGAGGTTATCTACAAAGAAGACGAGCGCGGACGCAAACTCGAGCCAATGGAAATCGCTTACGTTGATGTTCCGGACGAGTTTTCCGGTACGGTCATCCAGCTCCTCAGCGAGCGTAAGGGCGAGCTTCACGGCATGAGCCGCGCAAGCGATGGTTCTACCCGTCTGGAGTTCGAAATCCCGGCACGAGGCCTGATCGGTTTCCGTGGAATCTTCATGACCTCCACCAAAGGAACTGGTATCCTGAATACCGAGTTTGAAGATTACGCACCGTACAAAGGCGACATCGAATACCGCAAACAGGGTTCCCTGATCGCATTCGAGGCAGGCGAGTCCGTTACCTACGGTCTGTATTCCGCACAGGAGCGCGGTACTCTGTTCATCGGACCTGGCGAGAAGGTTTACGCCGGTATGGTTATCGGACAGAACGGCAAAGCCGAGGATATCGAGCTGAACGTCTGCAAGACGAAACACCTGACCAACACCCGTACTTCTTCCTCCGACGAGGCACTGCGTCTGACTCCGCCGAGAATCCTCTCCCTGGAGCAGGCTCTGGACTTCATCGACAAGGACGAGCTTCTTGAGGTTACTCCGGTTTCCTTACGCATCCGTAAGAAAGAGCTGGATTCCAGACTTCGTAAGAGAGCGGCAATGAAATAAATTTTTATAAAACGACATAAGAACCGCCGGTTTACTCTTGATTTGAGAGTAAACCGGCGGTTCTTTGTCGTTTTTCTATTCTGTTTTCTATTCGTTTGTCGTTCCGCCATGGAAGCCGTAATACGTCTCTCCCGCTGCAAGATCCACGCCGTTTGCCGCTGCAAGAGTATGAATCGTGACAAGCTCATACCCGCGGTTGATCAGCTCCGGCACGATCGTTGCACACGATTCTACGGTCGTCTCGTGGATATCATGCATCAGGATAATGTCTCCCGGGCTTACACTGTCGAGAACGGCGCTGATGTTTGCCTGTACATTTTTCGTCTGCCAGTCCAGGGTATCGACATCCCACATGATGCTCGGGCGGCCGATGGATGCGAGCAGTTCATCGGTGCTGTTTCCATACGGGAAACGGATGACAGTTGCACCCTGTCCGTTGTTGTACTGGGCGATCAGATCATCTGTCATCTGGAACTGGGCAAGACCGTCGTCGGTGCTCAGTTCTTTCATATTCGGATGCGCATAGGAGTGGTTTCCAAGCTCACAGCCGATCGCTGCCATGCGCGGGATCACATCTGCACCGTATTTTTCCACATTGCTGCCGAGCATAAAGAACGTCGCCTGTGCCCCGTACTGCTCCAGCGTATCGAGAAGCGTACTGGTATAGACGCCTGGGCCGTCATCAAAGGTCAGGGCTACCATCATCGCGCCGTTGCGGTCTGGCTGGTAAACACCCTGGTCATCAAAGTAACAGCCTTTTCCGCCGATCGCTTTCCAGCCGGTCGCCATGTAACCATTGGAATCAAAATGGTACTGGTTTCCGTCGATATCTGCCCAGCCGTTGACGTAGTACGTTGTGGCATCCGTTGCGTACCACCAGCCCGACGAGCTGTACTGCCATCCCGGCGTCTCATTCGGCGGCGTAGTCTCCGCAAGCTTCTTAATTCCCGCATTTCCCGATCCGTCCTCCGCCTCCGGCGCCGTCTCGCTCACCGTCTTTGCGGCTGTGTCATTACTCAGTACAATTCCTTTTTTCGCAAGCTGCGCTCCCGCAAATTTCCAGATAAGCGCAAGAAAAAGAAGGCCGATTACCACACACAGGGAAATCCGTGATACCTTCTGCATCATCTGTCTGCGGCGCATCTGCTTTCTTCTCTGTTTTAATGATTTTCTATCCATTGATCTATTTATACCCCATCGTTCCGCTCATTTTTGCGGAACTTCTTTCGTCGTAACGTAAAACGTTTTTCGACATTTTTCTACTTACTATCATAACGTGATCTGACCTAAGATGCAAGGCACAAATTCTTACATTTTTCCACTTCTGGTAAATTTAAGTTCATGGTTTCTTAACATCTTCATCGCAGCAAAGAAGAGTGACTCTGTTCCCGGAAAATCGGATGCAGAATCACTCTTTTTCACGTAGTTCTTATTCAATTTCAGCCCGTCTATTTTCCCAGATCAACGCCCTTCAGGAAGTCACTTCCCATCACCCATTTTTCGTTTTCCAGCGTCACAGCGGACTCCATTTTCCAGGTAACCGTCTCTGTTTTGGTTTTCCGGAAGAAATGCAGGAAACGGTTCCGCTTTTCGATCGTGGCAGTCACTTCTGTCGCGATCTGCATCTGATTTTCTACGCTGGTTACTGTTGTGGAGATGCTACTGATGGTTACATTGGTGATTCCGGTGTTGGTATCGCTGTTCAGGTACGCATCGCAGATCTGCTGGTACTGCTCTTTTGCGTTCGCCTGTACTTCTGTGTCAGCGGAAAATTCATCTTTGATGGTGTCAAATGCTTTTCCGTTTACCGCGGCTGTGAACACCTTGTCCAGCGATTCTTCCACGCGGTCGGCGATGACTTTTCCGGTCGAGTCGTTGAGTTTTAAATCCGGCAGAAATTCCATACTGCTGTTGTCCTCCACGAGGATAATCTCGCGGTACGGGTCTTTCTTCGCTTCGGTCAACTCAATCGTGTGGCCGCCGATGAAAAGGTACGGGATTTTGTAAACGCTGACGGTGTCTGCCGTCTCTTTCAGATATTTTTTCCCGACCTGAACGCCGTCAAGATAAAGCGAGGCATTCGCCGGAACGGTGATCTCGACATCGGTCACGTAGCTGTCTTTCGGAACGACATACCATTCTTTGAAATTCCACTTTACGATATCCCCGGCTGCGATTTCCATTGTCTCTTCCTGTGAATCGCTCACGCCTTTTAACGTGTACCGCACCGTATAGATCCTGTTTCCCCCTGTCTCAAAGCTCTGTTTCCGGCGCATGAAAAAGCTCTTGATCTCCGGCGTTTCCTGCCCGTCAGAGCCGTCCTGTTTCGCTTTCCAGGTCATCGCATTGACGTAATTCTTCCGCGTCAGAAACGTACTGTCCGGGAATTGGCAGACGTCATACGCACTGTTCCAGTCGCCCGCAAGGCATGCTTCCACGTAATTCCGTCCGGCCGCCTGCGGCGCATACAGATACGCACCTGCCATAAAAAATACGGCACACAGAATCAGAAACAGACTGAGATTCACGATCAGAATCCGCAGGCTCATCGGCAGATCACGGAACTTCGCCGCCCGTATTTTCACAGAAAGCTCCGTTGTTTCTTCTTCTCCCTGTTTATCCACAGGGCGGAATCTTTTTCCTTCTTTTTTCCACTTCTGGAGCATAGTTTACCTCATCTTTTTCTTTTTATTTCGATGCTTCCTCCACCGCATACGTATGCACCCGGTCGCTTTTCTGGCTGTATGCCTCTCCTTCCGAATAATACTCCTGCGATGTCGTCGAAAAACGTGTAATCGTCTCTTTTACACGCTCTCCCGCCGTCTGCTGATGGAGAAACAGTGCTGCAATCATCAGAATCACAAACACATCCAGAATCAGTACCGCCGCATTTGCCGCGATGCCAGGTAATTTTTTTATCCACATAGGCTTCCCTCTTTTCTGTCTCCATTGTAACAAAATGCTCCCGAAAATACAAGGAAAGCAGAGCCCCCGGCGGACCGGAAATTCTCTGCTTTCCCTTTATTGTTTTTTCTTCTTTCTATCAAAAATGAAAACAGCCTGCTGCACAACGGCTCCGGAAATCAGAAGCACTGCAAACCACATCATCGGGTCTGCCGTATCTCCGGTTTTTGGGCTCTTTGTATTCGCGCTGCCGACGTTTTTCCCGCCTCCGGTCTGACTTCCGCCGCTGCCGGAATTGCTGCCATTGCCGCCGGAAGCAGGCTCCTTCTTTGGCGCACCCGATACTTCCTTCGCCTCTGTCATGCGCATCGTATCATCACTTTCCAGTGTCAGCACCAGATCAATGCCGATCGCATTCTGATTCGTATTCACTGTATAAACGCCATCCGTCAGCGACAGATCGACCTGGTTTCCTTCCAGCAGGATAAACTCCACGTAGCCGACGATCTCTCCGTTTTTCAGCGCTGTCAGCGAATGCTTTCCGCATTCCACATCCGCGAACGAAAACTTTCCATTCGCATCCGTCACATACGTTTTCAGCGTACTGCGGAGCTCCATCGTGATACCGCTCACCGGCTGCCCGTTCCGCATCACCGTTCCCTGCACCGTGTAGGTTTTCCCCTGCGCCGCAGGTGCTTCATCCGTCATCACGGTAATCGTCTGATCCTCGTAAACCGGCTCCAGTGTATAATATCCTCCCCGGATCTGCTTCGTAATATTCTCCCCATTCAGCAGAATCTCTGTGATCTCCCTGCCGCTTTCTGCGCGGATCAGCAGCTTCGGCCCGGAAAGCCGTTCTACGGTAAAGCTGCTCCCCGCCGCTCCATCACAGAATACCTCCGCGCCGTCGGCATCAACGGTAATCGTATGGCTGCCCGGCACATTCGCTGTGATGGTGATATCACCTGCAAAGGCTGTCACATGCGTGCTGCAGAGAAAGAAGAACGACAACAATACTGTCATGATCTTTTTCAATCGCATTCACCTCCGTTTCCGGTACCGCCTTGTTACAGAAACTACGGAGTCGCTGTGGTATCCACATAGGAAACGGTGAAGGTTACGGTATCGCTGTAGCTTCCCGCTGCGGCTTTGTTCCACTCATCCTTTGCGATGGCAATCGTCAGAGGCGTCTCCTGTCCGGCTGCGGTATACTTTGCGGAGGTAAACGCCGCTTTGGAATCATTCACGGAATAGGAAATCGTTTTTGATGCATCGGCCGCATTTTTCAGTTTTCCGCTGGCGGAAAGCTCGACCTGAATCGCATAGCCGGGATCCAGCTGCGCGGCATCCAGCTTCACGGCACCGAAATCTGTGGATACAGCGTTAAACGCTACTTTCGTATTCGCAGGAATCGTGACGGTATACGTCGGATCAATGGAGGTCGTCACCGTGACCTGCGATTTCTGAGGGGTACTGTTCTGCTGATTCTCCGCCGCAGACACCGGCACAGCCATTGCGCCGCAGGCGAGAAGCAGGGTCAGCAGGGCTGCTGTCCTTTTTTTCATTTTGCTCCACCTCTCTTTTTATACAACTGCAATATTGAAGGTTACGATATCTTTATAATCGCCGGCATACGTTGGATTTTCTGCCGCAAAATGCAGGGTGCTGGACCATTTGTCGGAATCGAGGGTTGTAAAGTCGGCAACGACAGCTCCGCTTGTGATTGCTGAACCGGAAGTGCCGACCTTTACGGTGTAGGGAAGCTCATACTTTGCTCCCTGCTCACCGGTCGTCAGTTTAAAATTGCTTTCCAGCGTTACCTGAACTTTTTTGCCCTCCAGCAGACGGACATCCGATGCGGAAACGGTCAGATCTTTTTCATAGGTAATCGTACCGTCAGCTCCTTTTTTCTGATCCAGGGTTACATTCGCCGGGATCGTCACGGTGTAGGCTGGATCGACCTTGAATGTTACGGTCGTGTCAGCCTTCTGCTGGGTGCTGTTCTGGTTGATGTCGGCTGCAAAGACGGATGTCGATGCGGTAAGTACCAGTGTGAGTGCCAGAGGCATGGATAATAATTTTTTCATAGAGTTTCCCTCCTGTTTAAAGTATTTTTTATGTTATGCTTTTTTGCATTCTCAAGGATTCGATGCGGTTTCCACCGAAACGTTAAACATCACGGTTCCTGTGTAAACGCCGGCATATTTCGGCTCTCCGTCCGGCGCGAAATCCAGGCTGACTGTTCCGCTGTTATTCGCGGTTCCGCCTGCTACGGTGAGTACGGCATCATCTTCCGCGACGATGCTCTCCCCGTTCTTTATCGTGTAAAGCTGCTCGGCGCCTTCCGGGGTTTTCAGTTTCCATCCGTCTGCATCGGAAAGCCTGACCACAAGCTGCGAGCCGCTGACCACATTCACATCTTCCGCCTGAATCTCCGCGGTGTTTCCCAGTTCTACGCTTGCAGGGATCGTAACGGTGTAGGATGGGTCGTTGGTATACTGAGCGGTAATTGTCAGTTTTCTGGCGGGCATTGTGAAGGCATCGTTTGCGATCGTCACAGTATCATCCGAACAGCTCCAGCCTGCCGCCTGACCGACGGGAACATTCGTCGCATTTAATGTAACGGAACCGCCTGTCTTACCATAAAGTTGATTCTTATATGTACTGACATCACCTTCGGCTGTACCTCCGGTAACCGTAAGCGCATAATGTACTTTTCCGCTTCCGCTCACAGGTTCTGCAAGTGTACCCTGGACATAAATATGACCTTCATTTATGAGCTTCGCTGTGCCCTGCAGTGAAGTGTTTTCTGGGATCAGAAGATTCCGGGTGGATTCAAGGGTAAATTCCTGTGATAATGTAGGGGTTCCGTATACGATTCCATCCGTTTCCGTATTTTCAAAGATCATACCACTCCAGGTATCCTTATTGCACTCATTGATTTTACCTCTGGTAATAACGACACTATCCTTAATACTAAGACTTCCACCGGATCCATTCATACCTGCTCCAATTGCAAAGTCTCCATTTGCAACAAAACCATCTCTTATGGAAGCATATATGTTGCCACCTTGAATCTTAATCGTCCCACCAGCACCTTGACGGCCACCACCGATTCCCGCTCCTCCATCTATACCTTTCGCTTTAATTTTTCCTCCTGTGATTGTAATCGTTCCACCGTTGCCATAACCCCCACCACCGATTCCTGCTCCTGCATTTCCACCTTCTGCTTCAATTTCTCCTCCTTTGATCGTAATCATTCCACCGTTGCCATAAGCTCCACCACCGATTCCTGCTCCCGCGGAGTATGCTGTAACAATAATATTACCACCGACTACAGTAATATTTCCGCCGGACTTCCCGTATCCGCCGCCAATTCCCGCACAATACGTTCCAACATCCTGAGCTTTTAATTCACCATTTCCTTTCTGCTGTCCCCATATCGTCAATGCATTTCCCTCATTAACCTCGATTCCGTCATTTACGGTAAAGGAACACCCATCTTTCAGGATCAGGTTTACAGTTCCTTCTACTTTGATTCGGGTATTTCCGGTCACAGTTCCTTCTACTGCATACCAGCCGGTTGTCAATGTTTCATAGCTTTCGATGTTTTCCTGCGTAATAACGTCATTGCACACTGCTGTCTGTTCTTTTCCATTTTCATCATAATAGGAAACCGAAGTTCCTGCCTGTACTGCAATTCCCGGAGATTTCAGCGTGGTCAGTGCGTAGTTTGCAGCCAACGCTGTTACACTTTTCTCCAGATTCAGACTTTCTTCTGTCGGAATGCTTTCCTGCTCCGTTTCAGCTGGGACTTCTTCGCTTGTGTTCTCTGGGTTCTCCTCAGGGATTTCCTCTTCCGGAGCTTCCTCGGCTGTCTCCTCTTCTTTTATCTCAACGATTTCCTCCGGTTCCTCTTCGCTGTCCGATTCTGAATTTGCTTCCTGCGTTTCTATCGTAGCTTCCACTGGCTTTTCCACCGGGTTTTCAGCCGGCACCTCTGTCCCGTTTTCTCCCACACTTTCCGCAACAGCGGCTTCTTCTGCCTCTATCTTTTCTTCGCCAATTTCTTCTATCCGTTCTTCCTGTTCTTCCACACCGGCGTTTGTTTCCTCTTCCACCGGCACTTCTTCACTCACGCTCTCCACCTGCACCCACGCGTCCGCTTCCGTTTCTGTCCCTTCCGCCAGTGCCGTTGTCGGCAGTGTGGTCAGAATCAGGGCGCCGCTAAGGAGCAGCGATATCCATTTTCTTCTTTTCACTGCTTCTGCACCTCCTTTTCTATTGCACCATCAGCACGGTCTCTACGTTTGCGCCGTTCATGGCGCTGCCGTCTTCCAGAGAAGCGGTGGTGATGCGCAGGGTTGCGGGGTATTCTCCGGCGGGCAGGCTTTTGGATAAGGTGATGTTGGATATTGCCTGCCCCGGGGCTACCAGTTTTGATGTGTACAGAGTTTCATCGGTATCTTTTAAAACCAGTTCGAAGGTAAAGTAACACGGATTGCCTTCCGGGTTCAGAAGGGATACTGCGACTTCCTGCTGGTCTGCCGGGATCGTGATGGACGGATAGCCCGGGATTTTGATGCCGACGGCTTCTTCTTCGCTCTTGTCCGGGATCTTCTCTCCCGTCCAGTTCTCTGCGTCCGGGTCGAGATCAGGCTGGAATGCTTCCTTTTGTTCTTCCATCTTCGGTGTTTCTTCCCCAAACCAGTGATTCCAGTTGATTCCGACTGCGACGCCGCCTGCAATCAGAAGCAGAACGACTGCAATTGCAGCTATCAGCATCTTTCTGGAGAGCGTCACGCCCTGGCTGTTGTTTTTCTCTTTTCTGTCATTCATTCGTCTGGTCTCTCCTTCCTTTATCTTCCTTACAGACATAGTTCGATCTTTCCTTCACATTCTTATGACTTTTTCTAACTTATTTTACCAAATACAGAATATTCAGAACATGCCCGTTTAACGCAAAAAAAGTGCCTGTTTTTCTTTTAAAAACAGACACCTTTTACTTATTGGTTTACAAATTCTTTTATTTTTTCTCTTTTATCTATATTGAGCTTCTCCAGAATCCCCGACACATAATGCTTCACCGTATTCACAGAAAGCCCCAGATACTCCCCAATCTCCTGGTTTGTCCAGTCGCGGCAGGCGAGCATGGCAATGGAAAATTCCATCGGGGTCAGGAGATCGGTTACGGCTTTCTGCATCTGCGGATTGTGTATTTTCATCCAGCCGCGGCTGAAGGCGAGCACGCCGTCCACCAGTTTTTTGTAGATCTCCGGCTCCTGTTTGCGGATACACGATTCCAGTACGCCCTGCAGGAGTCCGTGGTATTCGATAAATGGTTCCAGAAACTTGTCTTTTCGCGCCATCTCCCAGGCATTTAACACCGACCGCGTAGCCCCCTCCTGATCCTTCTGGTTAATCTGGCACATCGCCGCAACGCAGTTCAGATAGATCATCGGAATCGGATACGTCTTTTCCGTCATGGCCATCGCCATCTGTACCATGCCCTGCGCTCTGGCATACTCGCCTTTCAGATAGGCCGCATGCCCCAGCGTACTCACGGCAAACAGACGCTGCCCGGTCGGAAGCTGAACGAGATACTGTTCCAGCGGCGGCAGTCCGTCTTTTGGCGGAATGTGAATCAGCACGCTCGTCACATAGCACGCAAACAGACAGTATGCCGTCCGCTCCTGCGATTTTTCTGTTTCCAGTTCTTTTTCCAGACACCGGTACACATCTTCCCTCGCCTTCTGTGCCTTTTTTGCATTTCCCAGCGTAAAATTTGCAAACGTATACAGCATGTCGGCAGACAACCGCAGCGCCAGATCCTCACTTGTCAGATATTTTTCTACGGTTTTTGCACAGTTTTCCGCCTGCGCCGAGAAAAAGTACAGCTCCCCGCGTGCAATTTCCCGAAGCCCCGGATCGCGGAAGCTCTCCACTCTTTCTTCTGCTTTTCCCGGCGCGAAGGCACTTCCCATCAGCGGCAGCACGATGCGTTTCTCTTCCTCCTGCGTAAGTCCCATTCTGGTGCCGTCCGGCAGGACAAATGCCTGATCAAATGTTACGTCGAGAATCTGCGCCGCCCGCTCCCATTCTTCTACGGTAAGGGTGTCGCGCTGCAGCTTTTTGCAGAAATTCTGCCGCGACTGCCCCAGCTTTGCCGCCAGACGGGCAACACTGATCCCTTTCTCTTTGCACACCTTCTTCACCAGCTCTTCTGTCGTCATAACCGGCCCTTCCCCCTTTCTCTTCTGTCAATCATTTGGTTGCTTTTTGTCTTTTATTATAACAATTTCTTCGGCTTTGTACAGTTTTTATTTTTCTGTAATGTTTTTGTCCAGAGGCACAAAAAGGAAAGCAGAGACTCCGGCGGACCGGAAATTCTCTGCTTTCCACAAATGACATATTTATTTTTTAACCTTGAAGGGTTTACTCCTCGGTATCATCCTTTGACGGAATCATTTCCTCAAAGTCGAAGTCGATCATCGGCTCTTCCTCTTCAGCTGACGGTTCTTCAACCGGAGCTTCTGCAGTTGGAGCTGCCGGAGCATCGTCCTCAAGATCTTCGGTCAGAATCAGATCCTCGTCCTCTTCTTCCTCGATCATGCTGTCGGTATTCAGATGAATGTTGCTGTAGCACTTCATACCGGTACCAGCCGGGATCGGTTTACCGATGATAACGTTCTCTTTTAAGCCCACAAGGTGGTCAACCTTACCCTTGATAGCAGCGTCGGTCAGAACCTTGGTGGTCTCCTGGAAGGATGCTGCGGACAGGAAGGAATCGGATGCCAGGGATGCTTTTGTGATACCAAGCAGTACCTGTTTTCCTTCTGCCGGCTCTTTTCCTTCTGCGATCAGAGCTTTGTTGGTCTCGTCGTAATCCAGGAAGTCTACCATATCGCCCGGAAGGAATTCGGTATCTCCGTTTTCCTCGATGCGGATCTTCTTCAGCATCTGGCGAACGATAACCTCGATATGCTTATCGTTGATTTCTACACCCTGCAGACGGTAAACTCGCTGTACCTCACGGAGCATGTAATCCTGAACGGCACGGACGCCTTTGATCTTCAGGATATCGTGCGGGTTGACAGAACCTTCGGTCAGCTCGTCTCCGGCTTCCAGAACCGTTCCGTCCGCAATCTTGATACGGGATCCGTAAGGGATCAGGTATGTCTTGGATACGCCGTCTTCCGGATTGGTTACCACGATCTCACGTTTTTTCTTGGTATCTTTGATCTGGGCAACACCTGCGATTTCGGTGATGATGGCAAGTCCTTTCGGCTTTCTTGCCTCGAAAATCTCCTCGACACGAGGAAGACCCTGTGTGATATCTCCACCTGCAACACCTCCGGTATGGAAGGTACGCATGGTAAGCTGTGTACCAGGCTCACCGATCGACTGTGCTGCGATAATTCCGACAGACTCACCAACCTGTACTGCCTCGCCGGTTGCCATGTTGGCACCATAGCATTTTGCGCAGATTCCGTTGCCGGAACGGCAGGTAAGAATGGTACGGATTTTTACTTTTGTATAATGCTCACCGTTCTCGTTGATGCCGTCTTTGATGACACGTGCAGCACGTTTCGGGGTGATCATATGATTTGCTTTTACAATGACGTTGCCGTCCTTGTCTTTGATCGTCTCGCAGGAGAAACGGCCTGTGATACGATCCTGCAGACTCTCGATCTGCTCTTTTCCGTCTGTGAACTCGCTGACCCACATACCCGGAATTTCGTCCTTGCCCTCGGCACAGTCGATTTCACGGATGATCAGGTCCTGAGAAACGTCTACCAGACGACGGGTCAGGTAACCGGAGTCGGCGGTACGAAGCGCGGTATCGGACATACCTTTTCGTGCTCCATGCGCAGACATGAAGTATTCCAGTACCTGAAGACCTTCACGGAAGTTTGACTTGATCGGCAGCTCGATGGTGTGTCCGGTTGTATCGGCCATCAGTCCTCGCATACCGGCCAGCTGTTTGATCTGCTTATCGGAACCACGGGCTCCGGAGTCAGCCATCATGAAGATGTTGTTGTATTTGTCCAGTCCGTCGAGCAGTGCTTTTGTCAGCGCATCGTCGGTCTTCTTCCAGGTATCTACAACCTCTTTGTAACGCTCTTCGTCTGTAATCAGACCACGTTTGAAGTTTCTTGTAATCTTGTCTACCGTTGCCTGTGCTTCGGCGAGCATCTCCGGTTTCTGCGGCGGCACGGTCATATCGGAAATGGATACGGTCATGGCTGCACGGGTGGAGTATTTATATCCGGTTGCCTTGATATAGTCCAGAACCTCTGCGGTCTTGGTAGCTCCGTGTGTATTGATGACTTTTTCCAGAATCTGTTTCAGCTGTTTCTTTGCAACAAGGAAATCAACCTCAAGAGCAAGCTCGTTGCCCGGAACCGTACGGTCTACGTATCCCAGATCCTGCGGCAGAATCTCATTGAAGAGGAATCTTCCGAGTGTGGAGCTTACGTTCTGCTGCATTACAGTACCATCTTCCATCTCTTTTTCGCAGCGGATGGTAATCTTGGTCTGCAGGGTAATGTATCCGTTCTCGTATGCCAGGATGGCTTCGTTCATATCGCGGAAGAAGCTTCCTTCGCCCTTCTCGCCCGGACGCTCCTGTGTCAGATAGTAGATACCAAGAACCATATCCTGGGAAGGAACGGCTACCGGACCACCATCGGACGGTTTCAGCAGGTTGTTCGGAGAAAGAAGCATGAAACGGCACTCTGCCTGCGCTTCTACAGACAGCGGCAGATGGACAGCCATCTGGTCACCGTCGAAGTCGGCGTTGAACGCGGTACAAACCAGCGGGTGAAGTTTAATTGCTTTACCTTCTACCAGAATCGGCTCGAATGCCTGGATACCCAGACGATGCAGTGTAGGGGCACGGTTCAGCATAACCGGATGCTCTTTGATAACGTCCTCGAGAACGTCCCATACCTGCGGCTCGAGTTTCTCGACCATTTTCTTTGCATTTTTGATGTTATGTGCAGTACCGTTGGAAACCAGCTCTTTCATAACGAACGGTTTGAACAGCTCGATTGCCATTTCTTTCGGCAGACCGCACTGGTAAATCTTCAGTTCCGGTCCTACGACGATAACGGAACGGCCGGAGTAGTCAACACGTTTACCAAGAAGGTTCTGACGGAAACGGCCGGATTTACCTTTCAGCATGTCGGACAGAGATTTCAGCGGACGGTTTCCAGGACCGGTTACCGGACGGCCGCGGCGGCCGTTGTCGATCAGGGCATCAACTGCCTCCTGAAGCATACGCTTCTCGTTGCGCACGATGATATCCGGTGCACCGAGCTCCAGCAATCTCTTCAGACGGTTGTTACGGTTGATGATACGGCGGTACAGATCGTTCAGGTCGGATGTTGCAAAACGTCCGCCGTCAAGCTGTACCATAGGACGCAGATCCGGCGGAATAACCGGAACTGCATCGAGAATCATCCACTCCGGACGGTTTCCGGACTCACGGAATGCCTCAACAACCTCAAGTCTCTTGATAATGCGGGCTCTCTTCTGTCCGGTGGAATCTTTGAGTCCTTTCTTTAATTCCTCAGACTCTTTTTCCAGATCGATTGCCATCAGAAGCTCTTTGATGGATTCCGCACCCATTCCTGCACGGAAGCTGTTTCCGAACTCCTCTCTGGCATCCTGGTATTCTTTCTCGGTCAGAACCTGTTTGTACTGTAATTTGGTATCGCCTGCATCAAGAACGATGTAGTTTGCGAAATACAGAACTTTTTCCAGAGTTCTCGGAGACAGATCCAGGATCAGTCCCATACGGGACGGAATTCCTTTGAAGTACCAGATGTGGGATACCGGAGCTGCCAGCTCAATGTGTCCCATACGCTCACGGCGCACACTGGATTTTGTTACTTCTACGCCGCATCGGTCGCAGATTACGCCTTTGTAGCGAATTTTCTTATATTTACCGCAATGGCACTCCCAGTCTTTGCTTGGTCCGAAGATTCTTTCGCAGAACAGACCGTCTTTTTCCGGTTTCAGCGTTCTGTAATTGATGGTCTCCGGTTTTTTTACCTCGCCATGGGACCACTCCCGGATTTTCTCCGGGGAGGCAAGTCCTATTTTGATGGCATCAAAGCTCATCTGGTAATTTTCTTTTTTTGCTGTTTCTGGCATTTGATTACCCCTTTCCTCGCAAAGCGAAGATCTACAAGTTACATGTCATCGTCTGAACTTTCGTCCAGATCGAGATAAGAGTCTTCTTCTTCATCCTCTTCCACATCTACCATTTCTTCTCCATCAAACTCTTTCTTGGAGAATCCATAGTCACCAAATCTCTCGTCTTCTCTGTCAGAGTAACGATCTCCCTCGATGATGTGGTTCAGATTGGTATCACCGTAATCAACTGATTCCATAATTTCAACTTCGGTATTGTCATCACGCAGTACGCGGACATCGAGTGCCAGGGACTGCAGCTCTTTCAACAATACTTTGAAGGATTCCGGAATACCAGGCTCCGGAATATTGTCGCCCTTGATGATGGCTTCGTATGTCTTCACACGACCAACCACATCGTCAGACTTCACAGTCAGGATCTCCTGCAGCGTGTAGGATGCACCGTACGCCTCAAGAGCCCAAACCTCCATCTCTCCGAAACGCTGTCCACCGAACTGAGCTTTACCACCCAGCGGCTGCTGTGTAACGAGGGAGTATGGGCCGGTAGAACGGGCATGAATCTTATCGTCTACCAGGTGATGCAGTTTCAGGTAATGCATGTGTCCGATGGTCGTTCTTCCGTCAAACGGCTCGCCGGTACGTCCGTCGCGGAGCTGTACCTTACCGTCTCTTGCGATATCAACACCCTTCCACAGTTCTCTGTGATCCAGATGCTCTTCCAGATACTGATATACTTCCGGAAGCAGAATATCTTTATATTTCTCGGAGAATGCATCCCATTCCATGTTTACATAATCGTTTGCCAGTTCCAGGGTATCCTGAATATCTTTCTCGTTTGCGCCGTCGAAAATCGGGGTGGATACGTTAAATCCAAGCGCTGCTGCTGCAAGGCTCAGGTGGATCTCAAGCACCTGTCCGATATTCATACGGGACGGCACACCCAGAGGATTCAGCACGATGTCCAGCGGACGTCCGTTCGGCAGGAACGGCATATCCTCTACCGGAAGTACACGGGAAACAACACCCTTGTTTCCGTGACGACCAGCCATCTTGTCACCGACAGAGATTTTTCTCTTCTGTGCGATGTAGATGCGGACTGCCTGGTTTACTCCAGGAGAAAGTTCATCGCCGTTTTCACGGGTAAATACTTTGGCATCCACGATGATACCATACTCACCGTGCGGTACCTTCAGGGAAGTATCACGTACTTCTCTTGCTTTCTCGCCAAAGATAGCGCGGAGCAGACGCTCCTCTGCTGTCAGCTCAGTTTCTCCCTTCGGAGTTACTTTTCCGACCAGAATATCACCGGCACGTACCTCTGCACCGATGCGGATGATTCCACGCTCGTCCAGGTCTTTTAAGGCTTCATCGCCGACACCCGGAACGTCTTTTGTGATCTCTTCCGGTCCAAGCTTGGTGTCACGGGCCTCTGCCTCGTACTCCTCGATGTGGATGGAAGTGTAAACATCATCCTGTACCAGACGCTCGCTTAAGAGTACGGCGTCCTCGTAGTTATATCCTTCCCAGGTCATAAATCCGATCAGTGGGTTTTTACCAAGAGCAAGCTCGCCCTGGTAGGTAGACGGACCGTCTGCGATAACTTCGCCGGCCTCTACATGGTCACCTTTGAATACGATCGGTTTCTGGTTGTAGCAGTTGCTCTGGTTGCTTCGCATGAATTTGGTCAGATGGTAAACATCTTTTGTTCCGTCATCGTTGTTCATGCGGATCTCATTGGAGCAGGAGTAGGAAATGGTTCCTGCTTTTTTTGCAACGACGCAGACACCGGAGTCTACGGCTGCTTTTGCTTCGATACCGGTTCCTACAACAGGAGCATCGGTGATCATCAGCGGTACGGCCTGACGCTGCATGTTGGATCCCATCAGCGCACGGTTCGCATCGTCGTTCTGAAGGAACGGGATCAGCGCCGTAGCAACGGAGAATACCATCTTCGGAGACACGTCCATGTAATCAAACATGTGCGGCTCGTAGGACTGGGTCTCATCCAGATAACGTCCGGAAACGTTCTTGTTGAGGAAGTGTCCTTCTGCATCCAGCGGCTCGTTTGCCTGTGCTACATGGTAATTATCCTCTTCATCTGCGGTCATGTAGACTACTTCGTCCGTAACACGCGGATTTTTCGGATCTGATTTGTCAATTCTTCTGTATGGAGCCTCAACGAAACCATACTCGTTGATGCGCGCATACGATGCCAGAGAGTTAATAAGACCGATGTTTGGTCCCTCAGGAGTCTCGATCGGGCACATTCTTCCGTAATGGGAGTAGTGAACGTCTCGAACCTCGAATCCGGCACGGTCACGGGACAGACCGCCAGGTCCAAGGGCGGAAAGACGTCTCTTATGTGTCAGCTCTCCAAGCGGGTTATTCTGATCCATGAACTGGGACAGCTGGGAAGATCCGAAGAACTCTTTGATTGCAGCTGTAACCGGTTTGATATTGATCAGGGACTGCGGAGAAATTCCGTCGATGTCCTGTGTTGTCATACGCTCACGTACCACACGCTCCATACGGGACAGACCGATGCGGTACTGGTTCTGAAGCAGCTCGCCTACGGCACGGATTCTACGGTTGCCCAGGTGGTCGATATCATCGGCATTTCCTGCGCCGTATTCCAGATGCATGTTGTAGTTGATGGAAGCGAAGATATCTTCCTTTGTGATATGCTTCGGAATCAGGTCGTGGATGTCACGCTTGATTGCCTGTTTGATCTCTTCGATATCGGTATTCTCCTCCAGGATCTTTTCCAGAACCGGATAGTATACCTTCTCGTTGATACCAAGCTCTTCCTCGTCAACATCTACCCATGCTTTCAGATCTACCATCAGGTTGGAAAGAACCTTTACGTTTCTCTCCTCTGTCTGAATCCACACATACGGTACTGCTGCGTTCTGAATCTTGTCTGCCAGGTCCAGTGTAACGGTGGTACCTTTCTCTGCAAGGATTTCACCGGTTGACGGATCCACTACATCCTCAGCGAGGATCTGGTTGCGGATACGGCTGCGCAGCGCAAGTTTCTTGTTGAATTTATAACGGCCTACCTTTGCCAGGTCATAGCGACGCGGATCAAAGAACATGCTCATGATGAGGCTCTCTGCGTTTTCTACTGCAAGAGGCTCGCCCGGACGAATCTTCTTGTACAGCTCCAGAAGACCTTCCTGATAGTTGGTGGAAGTATCTTTTGTGAAGCTTGCAAGGATCTTCGGTTCCTCACCGAACAGCTCTACGATCTCTGCGTTGGAGCTTACTCCAAGAGCACGGATCAGGACAGTGATCGGAACTTTTCTGGTACGGTCTACACGGACATAGAAGACATCGTTGGAATCGGTCTCATACTCCAGCCATGCTCCACGGTTCGGGATTACGGTACAGGAGAACAGTCTCTTTCCGAGCTTATCATGTGTGATTCCGTAATAAATACCAGGGGAACGTACCAGCTGGCTGACGATAACTCGCTCTGCGCCATTGATCACGAATGTTCCTGTTGCTGTCATCAGCGGCAGATCACCCATGAAGATTTCATGCTCTGTGATCTCGTCTTTTTCCTTATTATATAATCTTACTTTTACCTTTAACGGTGCCGCATAGGTCGCGTCACGCTGTTTACACTCTTCGATTGAGTATTTTACGTCATCTTCACACAGTGTAAAGTCTACGAATTCAAGGCTCAGCCGTCCGCCGTAGTCGGAGATTGGTGAAATGTCATCAAAGACTTCTTTGAGGCCGCTTCTCAGGAACCAGTCATAGGAATCCTTCTGGACTTCAATCAAGTTGGGCATTTCCAATACTTCTTTTTGTCTCTGGTAACTCATTCGCATACTTTTTCCGGTAGGTATCGGACGTATTCTGTTTTTCTCCATTGACGTTGTCACCCCTTGTGTTATAATATATTTATTACCGCTCATGCCTGAAAAAGGTTTTAGGCATATCTTGCCATAATAGTGCATTTTCTAGATTATCATGTTTTTTCAAGCGTGTCAACAAAACAGATTGTATTTTTTTCAGTACAATCCGTTTTTTACTGGTTTTTCCGCCAGGACCCTGTTAAAATAATACTTTAGATGTGATTGAAAGCACCGAATTTTCAGAAAAAACCGCCTGTTTGATTTTTTTATTTTTCAAATCAAACAGGCGGTTTTTTTATTCTAATTTTTTAATATTTCAGAGTTCCATCCCGATTCCGCTTATGCCGCGTCGAATCGTTCCTTTTAGTGCTGAATATTATCCGTCATCATGTCCATAAAGCTCCACGGCTTCAGAACTTTGTTGATCTCTGCAAACACTTTATCATCGTAGTTGTGTTTTACTTCCGTTTTGCGGTCAAACACCATGGTATCCGCATCCTCTGCTTCTACTTCCGGCCAGTGCGGGAGTCCGGCATGATCCGGGGTGCCGTTCTTTGCGAAGGCGAGAAGTGCTCCGAAGATTTCGCTTTCCAGTTTATCGCTGACATCCGGGATTCCACAGATTTCTACGAGATCTGCGTTTCCGAAGAAATATGGGATATCGGAGCAGTGCCATGCCGGCTTGCCGTGCTGGAACGGGAATTCCAGGGCGAAGTTGTAGAGGTATGCTTTACCGCCGCCTTTTGCGAACAGTTTGGCAAGTTTTACGGTCGGCTCACGCATTGCACGGTCGATCGCAAGAACATCTACGCCGTTCTTCTCCGGATATGCTTCTTTGAAAGCGTCCAGAACCTTTTCGGCATTGTCTCCATAAACCTTTTTGAGGATTTCCAGAATCTCTTCCGCTGTCAGTTTGTTCTTATCATAAGCTGCCGGTGCAAACGTTGCGAACTCGCCGTATACGGTTCCGATCATCATCGGAATCTGATGTGCATGCTCACGGAAGCCTGCGTCGAATGGATTTCCATAGAAGTAATCGCCCTTTTTCGGGCCGCCGCCGATGTAGCCGCCACTCTGTGCAATCGCCGGAGCCACTTTTGCATATGCAGCAGCAAGCTGCGGATACGGTACAGTTTCCAGCTGAGCCACATCGTCAAAGCCGAGCTCTTTCATCATTGCCGTAATAATCTCCGTGCCGTCTTTCTCTCCTGCGCCGAGCGGATCGTCCTCCATAACACCGCTCATGACAAGACCTTTCTGGAACAGACCGTCTGCTGATGGAATCTGCATCAGGTCAGTCACCTTCATTCCGCCGCCGGACTGGCCGAAAATGGTTACATTCTCCGGATCGCCGCCGAACAGGGCGATATTGTCATGTACCCACTGCAGGGCTGCCACCATATCGGCGTGGCCTGCGTTTGCGGAGTTTTTGTATTTTTCCCCAAACGGAGACAGATCCAGATATCCTAAAATGTTCAGTCTGTGATTGACGGAAACAAGAATCGAATCACCTTTCTTTGCGATGCTGACGCCGTCATACGCAACCTGCTCGATCGAAGATCCTGCTGCATATCCGCCGCCGTGGAACCATACGAGTACCGGCTTTTTTGCTTCCGGATCGAGTTTGTTTGTCCAGATATTTAAGGACTGGCAGTGCTCATCCTGCGGCCAGTAACGGTGCGGAACCATCAGCTCGCCGTTCGGTGTATCCTGATTCTGAAGCGGGCATACAAAGCCGTAGTTTGTCGCATCCTTCACGCCATCCCATTTGGACGGAACCGGCATCTGGAAACGGTCTGCGTATGCATACGGAATTCCTTTGTAAATGTAAACACCGTCATAAAAATAACCTTTCAAATCGCCGGATGTGGTATGCAGTACCGGCACGCCATCGTAATCAAATACTTTTCCCATTTTGAAATACCTCTTTTCTGTAGAATTTAGCATTTATGTTGTTTTCAGTATAAACAATATTTTCGTCCTTTTCTACTCGAATTGCCGCAAGATCTTCTTATATTGTTGCTTTTTTTCCACTGTTTCTCTGTATTCTCCCACCGCAAGTGCAATTTTTTAAGATTTTACAGAATCTGCTCCACCTCAATCAGCGCCGTCTCGTGCGGCTCCAGGCGTTCCTGCACCGTGAGGCTGCCTTCCGGGTCGGTTTCCTGCTCCCAGACACGGTATTCCGGGTCCGCACTGTGGCACAGCATCGCGCGCTCCATCCGGTTCATCCGCGCCGGAGCTCCCATCCGCACCCACGCATCGTAGCTGCTGCCGTGTTCTTTCGTCACTTTATACAGCCGCAGGCAGTATTTTCCCGGTTCCAGTCCGGTCAGCTTCACCGAAAAGGTCCGGATTTCCCCCATATTGAATACGCGGTAACGGTCCGTGCGGGAAATATTCACGGCATGGCGGTAGCGGTACAGCATATCGTAGTGAACATAGTTGTACAGGTAAATCTGGCTGCGGTTTTTCTCCGGCTCCGTGCTGATAAAATAGCCGTCCCCCCGCTTCACAAGACGTGATCCCATTCTGCCGAGCAGCCGCAGCGCAGTGCAGACCGCCTTTGGAATGCCGTTCATTGTGAACAGCCCAAAACCTCCATGGTATGTTTCCCGCGCCGGAAATATTTCATCCAGACGGTCATTGACCGAAAAATACGCAATTCCCTGCAGCGCTTCTTCATTTTCCAGAAAATTTTTAAACAGCCATGCCGCTTTATAACAGGTATCGTTGCACAGATCCCTCTGCCAGATGTTGCTGCTGCACTCATCCACCAGAACCGGCAGTGCACCAAGCCCGGCCTTCTGCAGCAGACCTTTTACCTTCTCCCTGCGGTTCCGCAGAAAATCCGGGTCGCGGCTCACAATCATATTGGCGCTCTCGTTGTTCTGGATCAGATTCATTTTCTCCTCTTCCTCTCCATAGAGCACCGTGCCAAACGAGCGGAATGCAAAAATTTCCGGCACGCATTCCTTTTCCTTCATAGTTTCGATAAAGGCTTTGAGATGTTCCTCCGGTCCAAGGCCAAAAGAAAGACATGTTACAAGATCCGGGCTCACACGTTTCATCTCATCATACGATGCTTTCCACGTTTCAAAGAACGCATCTCCTTCATCACTCATGATCGCGTCTCCGCTGATCCACGGGTTGAAAATCCAGCGCCGCATCTGGTTGATTCCATACCGCTCCTTTAGATGTTCCATCAGGTTTTTAATCAGCATGCGCCACTCAGCCAGATCCCGCGGAAGGCTGCTTGGTGCTGGACGCAACGTTATTCCGGGTCTGTTTTTGCCAGCAGCAACGGCATATGACCGAATTCCAGCAGCGGCTTCGCTCCCGTGGAAAGGATGAAATCGATCACCTCATCAATATAGTTCCAGCAGGACTGAATCTCGCCCCATATATTCCGTCGAAGTACGCACATATCATCATCGAGAATTCCTTTTACACGAATCATCTCATAGCCAAGCTCCTGCACCAGCTGTTCCAGCTCATCCTGCACCTCGCGGTTCAGCACACTTGCCGCATAGCCGGCATTGATCACGCGCTTCCAGTGGCCTGCCACTCTTGGTTTCCGTCCGTTTACTGCCGCTGTCACGGAAACGGCACTCTCATTTGTCGTCTCAATTTCCTGCTCCGTGACCGCTGCATACTGCAGGAGATTCTGGAAAATATCATGGTCTTCCGCCGTTTCTTCCCGCTCTTTTCCTTTCTTTTCACTCTGCTCTGCCGTATGTTTCATCTGCTTCCGGTATTCGCTCGGTGTCATACCGCGGTATTTGCGGAATGCGCGGATCATCGCCGTCTCGTTGACAAATCCATTGCGATAGGAAATCTCCGTCAGCGTTGCGCCGCTGTGCATTTCCTGTACGGCATGCGCCAGGCGCACCTGAGTCACGTACTCCAGAAATGATACACCGAAATACCGCGGAAAGCTCCGTGAAATATAGGCACGGCTCAGATAAAGATGATCCGCCAGATCCTCCAGCGTAATCTCTTCCCGGTAATGCTGCAGAATGTAGTCCGATGCCCGCTGAAGGCGTTCCCGTCCGCTCCGGCCCTGTTCCACCTTTTTCTCGGATGTAAAGTAAGAAAGCAGATCCTCCAGAAGCGCCGTCGCACGGCTTTTCATATAGACTGGTTGTTCCTCATTATTTTTGTACATTTCAAGAAAGATCCGTGCCATATCCCGCCGGATCAGGTCAAATTTTTCCTGCTGATTTTCCATATAAAAAAACGACTGACATTTGACCTCACATTTCAACAGCTTAATGTGAAATGCAGCAATTGTCTCCGCTGAAATGCAGAGCGACAGGGCCAGTCCGTCTTCGTCCAGATCCAGATCACAGATCTGAAACCGGTTGATCGCAAAGACAGATCTCACCGGGAGACTGTGAACTTCTCCGTCCTCGTAGCTGACTCTTCCCGTCCCACGAAGCAGAAATAAGAGTTCAAAATCCGGATTCCACAGTTCCCGTTTCTCCTCCGACCGGAGTAGCCGAAAATAGAATCCCGGCATTTCCTGTTTTGTTCCTTTCAGCATCATGTCTTCGTCTCTGTTGTCTCTTTCCATTCCACACCTCATGATAGATTTTTTTTGTTGTATTGTACCACAAAAAAGGTCCCGCAAAAAGATCTTCTCCTTTTGCGGGACCGCTTTTTCGGTTTTTGTTTTAGTTTTTGCAACTATTCCTTCACCTTCAGCACCAGACACTGATACGGCTGCAGACGGATCGTTCCCTCGCCCGCCTCGCAGGTGTCATAGTTATTCAGAAGCACTTCTTCGATTGTATCTGCAAATGGCAGTGCCATGCCATCCGCAAGAGAGGTAGTAAGGATCAGAATGTGATTCTTCTCATCCTTTCTACGGTACGCCAGAACGCCGCTTACCGTCTCGTATTCCGGAATCAGCGTTCCGTAGAGGAAGGTTTCTTCCAGATCTTCACGTCGTCTTACTGCCACCATTTTGCGGTAGAACCACAGCAGGGAATCAGGATCTTTTTCCTCGGCCTCATAGTTCAGTTCCGTATAGTTTTTATTCACCGGGAACCACGGCGTACCTGTTGTGAATCCCGCCTCGGCAGATGCATCCCACTGCATCGGGGTTCTGCTGTGCTCGCGGCTCTCACGGTTGATCTGCTCGAGCGCTTCCGCATCCGTTTTTCCTTCGGCAATCAGACGGTCGTAAATAGCAAACGTCGGTTTGTCGACAAATCCCTGAATGGACTGTTTCGGGTCGTCGCGCATGCCGATCTCCTGTCCCTGATACAGAAATACAATACCCGGCAGGAAAAAATTGGTGACCGGAAGCATCTTTTCACTGTAGCGGTTCTGGTCCTCCGGCATCAGGAACCGGTCAATACTGCGCGGTTTGTCATGATTTTCGAGGAAGTTGCAGAGCATGCCGCGGCCATCCACGATTTTCTGCGCCGCAAAAAGCTGATCACGATAATCGTCAAACAACGCCACGGTATTGCCCCATTTCGGGTTACGCACATTGTCGAAGGTGTGGCAGAAATCGAAAACAGACGAAAAACTGCCATTTTCCCCAATCACATCCTCCACATCCTCCGGTCCCATGTGATCGTACTCTCCGATCGTCAGCGCATCGGTCGGCGCAAAGGTGCGCTCCTTCATTTCACGCAGAATGTCGGCAAGACCGTCTACATTGTTGAAATACTCGAACGCCATATTGTACTCGTCCGGTCCATCCGGCGGAAGGTTGGTGTACTGATAATTCTTTTTCAGATGGCTGATCGCATCAAGACGGAATCCGCCAAGTCCCAGATCCATCCATTTTAAAATCATCTCATAAATTTCTTCCCGCAGCTCCTGGTTTTCCCAATTGAGATCCGGCTGCTCTTTCGTGAAGATGTGGAGGTAATACAGGTTATCATATCCCGGTACCTTCTCCCATGCGCTGCCGCCGAAAATCGACCGCCAGTTGTTCGGCTCTTTGCCGTCTTTTCCTTCCCGGAACACATAATATTTTCCGTATTTTCCAAACGGATCTTTCAGCGCCGCCTGGAACCATGCGTGCTGATCCGAGGAATGATTCACGACAAGATCCATCAGGATGCGGATGCCGTGTTTTTTTGCCTCCGCAATCAGCTCCTTCATGTCCTCCATCGTTCCAAACGACGGGTCAATGTCCATGTAATCGGAAATGTCGTATCCGTTGTCCACCATCGGGGATGCAAACACCGGACAGAGCCAGATGACATTGGCTCCCAGTTTTTCTATTTTGTCAAGATGACGGATCACACCTTTCAGATCTCCGATTCCATCTCCGTTGGTATCCTGAAAACTCTTCGGATAAATCTGATATCCGACTGTTTTATGCCACCACTTTTTCTCCATAGCTTTTCTCCTTTTGATTTCATGACGCGGTCCGCTGGTTAGGTTTACCGCAAAACCTATAGTATTTTCACTATACCACAAAAGAATGGATTGTGCTACTTTTTTCTTTTTGATTTTCCCCTATGTCCGTCTTACCGTTACAGTTCACTGTTTTTTCATCAGCGGCAGAATCACACAGGATGCGTGCACTCCGCCCGTGTGGATCGTCTGATGTGCAATTTTATTCTCTGTTTTTTCCGACCACAGCCCTTTCTGATTGCTGTGAACATGATACTGTGGAAAATCGGAAGAAGAAACATCTACACGAATGCGGGAACCCTTTAGAATCGTGTATACAATATTCCACATAGTAATCTGTACCTCTGCCACGCTGCCCGGTTCATAGGTTCCGGCCTCTGTTTTTCCCTGCTCCAGCGTTGCAATCGAGGAACGAATGTTGTAAGCTTTTCCCTCCGGCGTTACTTCCATGATTTTCGCTGTGAATGCAGTATCCTCGCAGTCACTTTCCACGAACAGGCGGACGGAGGCTTTTCCGTTCAGCGTGAAAGTTTCTTCCAGCGGTTCTGATACAAAACTCAGGACATCCTCGCGATAGTCCGATTCCGGCTGGAGATGGCTGCCGATCTGCGGCATCGTATGCAGAAGGGCTTCTCCCCCGATGCTCTCTACCGGAATGGCCGGGTCAAACGTGTAGTTCCTCGTTTTTTCCTGTTCCGGCGTGTCTGTCCGCAGTGTTTTCTCATCCAGATACAGCGTCATGCTTCCCGCAGTTCCTTTTTCTCCCAGTCCGTCGGACACGGTATCAATCCACCGGTCTGCGCCGATCTCATAGGCACGGATGCGCTGCGTCGGGATTTCTTTTTGTTTCAGCGTCAGCTCAAACCATTCCAGCATCTTTGGAATTTCTTCATTCTGCGGGTGCATCACCTCTTTATCTTCAAGGCAAATCTGGAAAAAGTGGTTCCAGGCGCCGATTTCGAGCCAGCTGTGCTGTTTTGTCTCCTCGTTCAGCCGCTCCCATGTTTTCATGCTGCTGCCGTGGTGATGATCGTACCAGCCGCTTAAGAGATAGATTGGAACTTTCGTTTTCGATGGAATTTCCCTCAGTTCCTTCCACCAGCCTGTCTGCCACAGTGCGTCGTCCGGGTTCGGGCTTGTGATGTATTCGCGGTAGGACGGAACCTTTTGTCCCCACAGTGCCTCGTCCACCTCGATCTGCGGCAGATAACGGCAGCTTTCGTGGTAATCAGCAGACACTGGTTTTTCCGCATTTTCCATCGACCAGGCGGTCAGAATGTCGTGGCGGAAGCAGCCTTTTTCATAGGCTGAGGTAAAGCGGTCGGTTCCGTAATCTTCGAGGAACATCGCAGCCACTTTGCCCTCCGCAGCATCGGCGAAAGCCCAGCCGGTCATGCTTGTGTAGGAATGGCCCCAGTAGCCCAAAATCTCGCACCATGGCTGTTCCACAAGGTAGTTCATGGTGTCAATGCCATCCTTCCGCTCATTGATGTTCGGTTCCCATTTTCCTTCTGAATTCTCCCGGCCGCGGCAGTACTGGTACACATATACGTAGCCTCTGCGTGCCAGACCCTCGCCGTAGGCACGATGAATGCGGTCGTTGCCCGGATAGCAGGTGCGGGTCAGAATGACGGGATATGTTTTTTCTTCTGCAGTTCCGTCTTCCTTCGGGAAATAATAGATCGTGTGAAGCTTCACGCCGTCACGCATCTCGATCTGGTTTTCTTTTCTTTCGAAGGCTGCACAGCTTTCGGAAACGCCGCTTTTCGCAAACTGTTCTTCCACGCGTTTTACCGCAGCCTTCAAAAAATCTTCTGCCATTGCCTACACCTCCATTTCCAGCAGCGCCATGCCGAGTGTCTTTCCATGTTTGTCCAGTGCCAGCGATCTTGTGACACCGCCACCTAACGTTTTGTCAAGCACAAAATTCAGCGCATGGATGCCGTCCAGTTCGTATCGGGTTACCTTACCGTGACAGATTTCATGAAAATATTCTGCCACGCGCGCTTCTGTTACTTTTTCTTTCAGCATTTCATAATCATTTTCATCATACGGGATCACCGAAATATTGGAGATCTCTCCTTTGTCACCTGTTCTTGCATGTGCAATCTCTTTTAATTTCATACCGTTTCCTTTCCTGTCCTTCATTACTCTCTGCCGATTGCGGAAAATGGTTTTCCAGACACGTTCCGGCAATCTCTTCGTTTTATAACAATCCCAGCTCTTCTGCTGCTGACCGTAATATCAGAGGCATCGATCAAACTTCAAAATACCGAATCTTCTGTGTTACGTCATCACGCGGTACAAAAATCGAGCAGACCGAGACAACCTCGGACACCCGTTTCACCGCTCCGCCGCCTCCTGCGGGGCCGTTGGTGTAGAGAGCCTCCACCTCATTTGCCAGCAGAACAGCATTTTTCCGGTCTTTCGTTCTGCCTGCGGCGCGGAGACGTACCTCGCACGGTGTTCCGCTGCCGATCTCCCTGGAAATTGCATCGCGGTACAGGGAATTGCAGCCAATGAAATCGGTGCGGTACTCCTCCAACTCGATGCCGGTCAGCGCAATCCGTTTTTCCAGAATCTCCGCCGCCAGCTCGGCCCGTGCCATACAGTTGCTTCCGCCGTAGGAAATCTCGCCCTCACCGATGAAGCAGTCCTTGTAGCCGACGCTCACTTTCAGTGTTTCCGGTCTTCCATGCGTTGTCGCATGCTCGGCGCGCACCTGATTTTCCCCGATCTGACGGAATGTAACCTGTGAAAAATCTGCCGTCGCATCCGGGGTCAGATAGGCTTTCGGGTTATGGATTTCGTAGATCATCTGCTCCTTGCACGTATCGACACTCACGAGTCCGCCGCTGCCCTCAACCTTCGTCACGGTAAATGCGCCTGTCTCGTCGATCTCAATGAGCGGGAATCCGAGTTTCCACAGCTCCGGCACATCCTTGTAACCGGGGTCAGCGAAATATCCACCCGTCACCTGTCCCGCGCACTCCAGCAGATGGCCTGCCAGAACCGCCTGTCCCATCTGATCCGGGTTATCGGTGATGTTCCAGCCGAATTCATGCACCAGCGGTCCGATCGTCAGCGCCGGGTCGGAAACACGGCCGGTGATGACAAGCTCAGCGCCTTCCTCCAGCGCTTTCGTGATGCCCTCCGCACCCATGTAGACATTCGCGGAAATCAGAACATCTTTTTTCTCTTTTAACAGCGTGCCGTCCTCCAGCACTGTTTCATTTTCATACTTATCCAGTTCGTCTGTAATATCATCGCCAGTCACACAGGCAATTTTCAATCCACCGACACCCAGTTTTCTGGCAATTTCACACGTCCGTTCTGCAGCAGATACCGGGTTTGCAGCTCCCATATTGGTAATGACTTTTACTTTGTTTTTCGCCATCAGCGGAAGAATTTTTTCCATTCGGTAGTCGAGCAGCTGATTGTATCCCTTCGACGGATCTTTCTCTTTGTCCTGCTGCCCGATCGCAACGGTGCGTTCCGCCAGACATTCGAAAATAATGTAGTCCAGATTTCCTTTTTCCATCAGCTCCACTGCCGGCTCAATGCGGTCTCCCGCATAGCCTGCGCCGCTTCCGATTCTGATTTTTTTCATGTTCTATGGCCTCGCTTTCTTTGATCTGAGATCATTGTAATGCGATATTCGGGCAGATACTACAAAAGGGATCGTAATTTCTAAAATTTTAGAAATCATGATCCCTCTTTTATGTGAGTTCTGTTACAGCAAAGGCAGAAAATACCACAAAGCCCCAAAGCTGCAGAAATTCTGGCATTTCATTCTCCTTCTGTCTTATTCTTTGATTTTATTGTATAACGTCGCCAGCGAAATTCCGAGTTCCTTTGCCGCTTTTCGCTTCCCCTCCATATCCCGTCCGTACAGCAACAGCGTATTTTGGATCTCCTGCCGTTCGAAGCGGCGCACCCGCTCTTCCAGCGTCATGTGAGCCTCTGATTCCCGTTTTTCAAACTGTACGAGACTCGTCACAATTGAGATGCTTCCGCGGATATGATGCTCTTCCCAGATCGGATAAACACTTGCAAAGTATTCCTGCGTTCCCTCTCTCCGCACCATTCCCTCTACCGGGATGCCGCTCCAAATGACTTCCGGAGCGATGGCGGATTTGCGGTACTCCGTAATTTTATGACCTTTCGCGGTTTCGAGCGGAACACCGATGAAATCGCCGTAGACCTGATTGAAAAACACAATCCGGCTATGCTGGTCGCAGATCAGGATGCCCTGCTGTAAGGATTCCAGAACGGAATGTACCTGCATTTTTCATCTCTCCCATTTTCATCATTTACGCAAAAGAAAACGCACGGCAGGAAATCCCGCCGTGCGTCCATAGATTCTGATTTACGCTTAAATTATTTAAGAGTAACTTTAGCGCCTTCAGCCTCAAGTTTAGTTTTGAGCTCTTCAGCTTCTGCTTTGGAAGCAGCCTCTTTGAGGACTTTCGGAGCACCGTCAACTACTTCTTTAGCTTCTTTCAGGCCAAGTCCTGTAGCTTCACGTACAACTTTGATAACTTTAACTTTGTTCGGGCCAACCTCTGTCAGCTCTACGTCGAACTCGTCTTTCTCCTCAGCTGCTGCTGCGTCAGCACCTGCTGCTGCAACTACAACGCCTGCTGCTGCAGATACGCCGAACTCTTCCTCACAAGCTTTTACAAGATCGTTTAACTCTAATACAGATAACTCTTTGATAGCATCAATAAACTCTGCGGTTGTTAACTTTGCCATTTTATTTTCCTCCTTGGATATTTTCTAAATAATGTTCTCAGGCTGCGTATTTTACGCTGCCTGCTTGAGGCTTAGGCCTCTGCTGCGCCGCCTTTGGACTCTGCGATCTGGTTGAGGACGCGAGCCAGGTTTGCGATCGGGGACTGGATGCTTCCAAGCAGTTTGCCAAGAAGTTCTTCTCTTGACGGAACGTTTGCCAGTGCTTCCATTCCAGCTTTGTCGTAGTAGTTTCCTTCTACAACACCAGAAACCATCTCCAGCTTCGGAGCGGTTTTTGCAAATTTAGCGATGATTCTTGCCGGAGCTGTTGCATCGTCTTTGCTGATTGCGATAGCGTTTGTGCCATCCAGGTCTTTGGTAAGAGACTCAAGAGCAGTACCAGCGAATGCACGTTTCATCATTGTATTTTTGTATACTTTGTAATGAACGCCTGCTTCTCTTAACTCTTTACGCAGCTGAGTATCCTGAGCAACGGTTAATCCGCTGTAGTTTACCAGCAACACGCACTGTGCGCCTTCTACCTGTGCGCTGATCTCTTCCAGGACCGGCTTCTTCAGATCGATTTTTGCATTGATTGCCATGATTGCACCTCCTTGTAGTATTTCGTACCTACGCTTTGGAAGTATAAAAAAAGCTCTTCGCGAAGATTGGCGAAGAGATCTCAAAATTCCATAACATGAACCTTGTGTAACTTCTCCTCGGCAGGCGTTTGAAACTTACGCCTTGCGGCACCTGCTGTCTTCGGCGTGATACAGGTGGTATGATATCATATGTGAGGCGGGTTGTCAAGATCAAAATAGACTTTTTTCATATTTGTGCAACTTCATCAAAATATACGTTCTGTTTTTTCAAACCGTTTCTACACATATCATGTTATACTTATTTTGTTGTCGCCTCCCAAACTGGCAACAGGAAGGGGGTGAGCGCATGTCTATACTTATTTCTCTTATCGTTTCCGTTGTAGCAGGTGTAATCAGCTACTATATCTGCAAGTGGCTAGACGGAAAACATGGCGACAATTAGCCCAGGCGGATGCCCTTCCGTAAAAAGGGAAGAACCCCCAGCAGTTGCCGCTGCTGGGGGTTCGCTTTGTGAACACATGTCACTTATTTCTCTTATCAGCTACACATACTATATCATATGCAGAATCGAATTTCAAGATTCCTCTCCCACATTTTTATTTCACCTTCACCAGTCTCACCGCCATATACGGTCTTGACGGCATGTCGATCATGAATTCTCCGCTGTGGCGGCCTGCCGGGGTGATGGTCATGTTCCAGGTGTCGATGACTTCCACATCGAACTCCTGGCCTTCCGGCATATGGAACGGGCGGCGGCATGGGCGGTTGGCACCGTAATAGTACATCACGCAGTCTTTTCTCGGATGGCTTGCGCTGTTTGTGCAGCAGGTCTCATCAAAGAATGCCGGAAGCGGCTCCATATAGCCCCCGTTTTCTTCCATGATATCCAGCAGGAACTGGATTCGCGCCGGGCTGCCGCCCTTCAGCTCTCCGCCGTGTGACCACCAGATCACACCGTTTTCATTTTCATACGTCTCTCCATGCTGGCCATATCCACCTCTGGTGTATGCCTCCCAGAACCGGCGTGTCATCTCCTCGCCGCTGATATTGCCCCAGCCGAACGGAAGATTTCCTTCATATGCAATCTCATCGAGCACGCACGGTTTTCCATACTGCGGGCGCCAGATTTCCACATTCTCTGCGGTGCGGTACAGATCGATTCTCTGCAGACTGCAGTGCGTGATCCATCCCCTGGAATGATCGTACATGGTCATACAGTTGTGAATGGAGCGCAGATGGCGGTACGGATCCTGACGGCAAACGGTCTCGGCATTGGACTCCCACTCGGATACCGGTTTCCAGCGGAACAGGTCAAATTCATTTGCCATAGCCCACCATACATTGTGGTATGCGCTGAAACGGTTGACAACGTATCTCAAATAAAAGTTCTGCTGTTCCAGATTCATGCGGGAATAGCCCCAGCGGTCGTACGGATGGAACAAAATCAGATCTGCCTGGATTCCCATGGTGCCAAGGCGTGCGATCGTGTTTTCAATATGCTCAAAATAAGAAGGATTCGGACGGGTATAATCCCATACTTCATCCGGGTTTTCAATCATGGCATCAATGCCGCCGAACATATTGCGCGGTGCTTTTTCCAGCTTTTCTGTCTCAAAGTCGGACGGAGACCATGGAGAATTTTCACGAATTTCAAACGGATACTGTGCCGGCTCTTTTAAATTGTAGACATAGTGCTTCGGAAAAACGCAGAAACGGATCTTGTTAAACGGAGAGGACGCAAGACTCTCATACGTTTTCTCCTGTGTCTCCCTACTCTGCAGCTCCCACACATAGCAGGTCGTACCGCACGGGTAGTATTCCTTTCCGTCATCGTAAGCAAAATGATAGGTGTTTGCCACACGGACCGGACCGTGGCAGCCTTCATCAGCTGCACCGACCTCCACTGTCACTTTCGCCTCATCGCCCCAGCTTGTTGCTGCGGTGATCTCATACGTTCCTTCGCCGGATGGCATAAAGCGAAGCTTGTATACGCCGTTTCCGTCATAAAAGCCCTCGGCATGCTTTTCCTCTGCCTGACCTGCCATCGTTCCTTTCACCCACTGCTCCGCAAACGGATTTCCCTCGGACGGTCCCTGGAAAACCAGTTCTGCAATTCCATATCGTTTTACATGTTCGGTATAAGACTGTAACATACGTTCCACCTCTCTGAAAATAAGTATCGTTTCGTAGTTTGATGATTTAATTTTACTAAATATATTTTGAATAGTCAATCTTTTTAAATTTAATTTTTAAACAATAATTCAGTTGTTTTTTTATTACTTTTGCCGGTATCCGTTTCTTTTTTCCTTGTATTTATTGACGTTTTTTCACTTTTATTGTAAACTTTCCCATAGAGTCTGCCGGATCTTTTGCTGAACAGTTCCGGCCTTTTCTTCTTATCTGGCTCAAAATTCAGCATGTATCTAACATGTATCGGAGAGGAGATGTTTCTTTGAAAAAACGGTTTTCCAAAATTTCCATACACTCACTTGGTTTTCGTATTTTTGTTCTGCTTGCAGTCATGATCGTCTTTTTTTTCGCGCTTGTCGTGTACAACAACACAGCCGCTTTCGGTCTGATGCTGGAGCGGATCCATGAGAACTCGGAAAATACACTGGTTCTGTACCAGAAAAGCCTGGATGAAAACCTTTCCCGCCCCGAAACCTATCTCTATGTTTTTGCTTTGAATGATACCGATCTCCTTTCGCTCCGCGCAGCGGAACCACAGACAACCAGCTGGTATACCACATTAAACCGAATCAAAAAAAGCTTTGAAAACGCAGCACCGAACTATACCGTAGACGGCTTTTTCTGTTATCAGGAAGCCACAGATGCCCTCGTTCTCTACGACCAGACCAGCAACCCGCCACCGCTCCTCTGGAACTATATCCGCGGAATCGCCAATACAGAGGCTCCGTCCTCTGTATGGAATCTCAACGAAATCAACGGGAAATATTACCTTGTCCGTATCCTGAACCTAAACGGATATCTGCTCGGCGCGTACATTTCCACGGATACACTCCTCGGCACTCTGGTCGATACAAAAACGCAGGACAGCCTTCTGTATTTTTCCGATGGTTCTCTTCTTCTGCGCACCCCGTCAAACGATGTCCGCCTGGAGGCTCCCCGCTTGAAATGGCGACGGTATCCTTCCTACGAAATCGACGGAACCTCCTGGATGGCGGTTTCACATGAACTGAAGGAAACACCGCTGTCGCTGACCCTGCTTCTGAAGGATTCGGAATATACCAAATATCAGACAAACTTTTATATCATTGCCTTTATTGTTTCGCTCGGTCTGTTCGTAGTCTGGCTGCTTCTGTCTGCCTCCCTGTACCGCTGGGTTCTTCACCCGGTTCACATGCTGACGCATGCGCTGGAGCAGCTCCGCGGCGGAGATCTCAAGGTGCGTATCCCCGACGACGCTATGCTCGATGAATTCCGGGAAATGACGACCGCTTTCAACGATATGGTCGAGGAGATCGATGATCTGAAAATTGAGAATTACGAAAAACAGCTCTCCCGTCAGAAGCTGGAGGCGCTTTACCTGAAGCAGCAGATCACACCGCATTTTATGATCAACTGCCTGAACACCATTTATCAGCTGACTGAAAATAACCACGCGGACCTGGCACGGCAGATGCTTCAGAACCTGAGTGTGCATCTGCGCTATACGCTTTCCTCCGGTCAGACCGTTTCGCTTTTAGAAGAGCTGAAGCTTGTAAAAAACTACGTGGAGCTTTCCTCCATCCGCTATCCCGGCGCGCTGCGCCTGCTCCCTTCCTGCGAGGAATCGCTGCACAATGCAACGGTTGTGCCGCTGATGCTTCTGAACTTTGTGGAAAACACGGTCAAATATGAGGTCGTTATGGGGAAAGTTCTGGACATCCATATCGACGTCACCGCCAGAGAAAAAAATCAGTGCACCCGCCTTCATATCTGTATCTGGGATACCGGACACGGTTTTTCGGAGGATATGCTTGCCGTGCTGCAAAATCTTGATACCTATGTAAATTCCGAGCAGGAACACATCGGCATCACAAACGTTGTACTCCGCCTTCGCCAGATTTTTCCCGATGCGGCTTTTACTTTTGGCAACCGTTCCGGCGCAGGCGCTCAGATTACCATTGATTTTCCTTACGTTCCCTTTTTCCGCATCGACGGATAACCGGAACGGTAAAAAAATATATTTTGGGAGGTTATCATGAACCTGTTAATCGTAGACGATGAATATTATACCGTCGAAAGCATTTCCAACAAAATCCGCACACTGCGGCCGGACTTTTTTGAGATTTTCTGTGCCTACAATCTGACGCAGGCATTGGAAATCTTTTCCACACATCCGATTGACCTGATGATTTGTGATATCGAGATGCCCGGCGGTTCCGGCCTCGAACTGCTGGACCAGATCCGTCAGGCACACTACGAAACGGTCTGTATTTTTCTGACCGCCTATGCAAAATTTGAATATATTTCCCGCGCCATGAAGCTTTCCAGCAGTGACTATCTGTTGAAGCCGCTGGATGATCATGCTCTTCTGGAAGCCCTTGACAAAGCCTGTGCGCAATGTGAAAAGCAGCAGAAGGACCGCGTCAACACCCTTCATGCCAATTACTGGAAGGAAAGTGAGCTCCCGCTTGCAGAGCAGTTCTTCCTCGACCTGCTAAATGGCAGTATTTCCTCTGCTCCTTCCGAAGTGATGGATGAAATCCGCTATCGCCGTCTGAATGTCGAACTGATTCATCAGCCCTTCTGTCCGCTTCTGATCCAGACCGGGCAAAAGAGTGTTTTTGCAGCATCTGACAACCGCACACTGTATGAATTTGCTTTAAAAAATATTGCCCGGGAATATTTTTTTGAACCCGGCGAGCTGCCGCTGACGATCCGCGCACTTGATGGTTTTTATCTTCTGCTTCTCCCGGCCTCCACACACACACGCGATTCTGTCGCGGGACGATGCCGCCAGGCGCTGACAGATTTTGTGACACATTTTCCGTTTTCCATCAATTTTTTTGTTTTCCAGAAGATCTGTCTGCCGGAAAGTCTGCGGGATGCTTTTCTTGCACTGAAACAGTTTGCTGCCAAAAATGTCACGTATGAAAACCATGTTTTTGATCTTGCCCAGGAGACCCGGGCGGCGGTTCCGGCTTCTTCACAGCCAATCCCATCCGACCGCTGGTCCGATCTTCTTCTTTCCGGAAAAACAGAACAGCTTCAGATCGAAGTATTTGCTTTTCTGAATCAGTTAAAAAGCTCCGGAACGGCCACACGGGAATTTCTGACCGGCTTTTACTATCAGTTCCTGCAGCTGCTGTTCCGCCAGATGGATCATCCGGGCAGCGAAGATGAAACCTTCCGCCGCCAGATTACCGTTGCTTCCCCGGAGCAGACCTTCTCCTCGTTTGGTGCTTTAAGAGAATGGATTTCCAACAGTCTTCTGCTGTTCACACAAAGCCGCCAGGCAGCCGCTTCCCAGGACACGGCTGTTGCCACCGTGAAAGCATATATCGAATCACACCTCTCCGATGAGCTGGATCGCGATACGCTTGCAGCCATGGTGTACCTGAACGCCGATTATCTGTCCCATCTTTTTAAGAAGGATACCGGCAGTTCTCTGATCAACTACATCATCGACCGCCGGATTGCGCACTCCAAAGAGCTTCTCGCCAAAGGTGAAATGAGCATCCGTGACATTGCCATCACCTGCGGCTTCCAGAATATTTCGTACTTCTCCCGCCAGTTCAAAAAATCGACGGGCATGACACCACGGCAGTTTAAAAATTAAAAAAATCCGGTTTTCCTTTTGCATATCGGAAAGCCGGATTTTTTGGAGTCACTCACATTTTTTTATCAGCCCTTAACACCGCCAAGGGTAATACCTTTTACAAAGTTTTTCTGAATGAACGGATAAATGATCATGATCGGCAGAATACCAAGTGCTGCCATCGCCATACGAACCGTTCCGGATGGAATCTGGGAGAGACCTTCGCCTGCCTGCGCCATGTTGTTGGCGTTCTGCGTCAGCGCCTGAATGTTCTGCATCAGACGGTTCAGCAGGTTCTGGATACTGTAGAGATCCGTTCTCTTTGTCAGATAGATATAACCATTGTTCCAGTCGTTCCAGTAAGCAATACCGGAGAACATGGCAACCGTTGTGATAATCGGTTTGGACAGCGGAATCGCGATTTTCCACATGGTCTGAAATTCGTTTGCACCGTCAATGTAGGCAGCCTCGAGAATTTCATCCGGCACACCGGTGACAAAGTAGCTCTTCATCAGGAGAACGTTAAATGCGCTCATCATCAGAGACGGAACCAGCAGTCCAAAGAACGTATCTTTCACATGAAATACGGTCGTGTAATTGATATAAGTCGGTACAAGGCCTCCATTGAACAACATGGTAAAGAATACCAGGAAAGTCAGGACATTTCGTCCCGGCAGCCCCTTTTTCGAAAGGCCGTAGGCCAGACAGGTTGTCAATGCAAGGCTGCATACAACGCCGGTTGCGGTCAGGATAAAGGACATTCCATAGGCTTTGATTACCATGGAGCTGCTGGATGTGAATACCCACTCATAAGCGTAGGTACTCCACTTTTCCGGCAGAAAAGAGTAGCCATTCTGTAACAGGGTTGCATTGTCAGTCAATGAGGAAATGAACATCAGCAGAATCGGAATGATCGCGAGCAGTGTCAGGATTGTCATGACCAGATGACCGAAAAAGCTATAAATTTTATCTTCTCTTGTTTTCATACCGTTCCTCCTAGATCAGCGCGCTGTCGCGGTCAATTTTACGTACCAGCAGGTTTGCGCCAAGCACCAGAATAAATCCTACGATAGACTGGTAAACACCGGCTGCGGCAGACATCGAAACGTTGCCCATCTGAAGCAGTCCGCGGTATACGTAGGTATCAATTGTGTTTGTTGTGGAATACAGGGCTCCCTGGTTCATCGGCACCTGATAAAAGAGTCCGAAGTCAGAGTAGAAAATTCTTCCGATTGCCATCATGGTAAGCATGATAATGGTCGGACGCAGAAGCGGCAGGGTGATATATTTGATCTGCTGCCATCTCGTCGCACCATCGATTTTGGCTGACTCATAGAAGGATTTATCAAATCCCATCAGTGTTGCCAGATATACAATACAGTTGTAACCAACCGACTTCCATGCACTGACAAAAACCAGGATAAACGGCCAGTATTTCGGTTCCGAATACCAGGAAACCGGATCTTTTCCCAGCGCCTTTAAAATCGTGTTGTTAATGAATCCGTTTTCTACGCTGAAGAATGCGAAAACAAGATATCCAATGATAACGGTGGAAAGAAGGTTGGGAAGAAGGATGGCACTCTGATAAACTTTTTTCCGTTTTCCTTCCAGCTCACTTAAGATAATAGCTACTGCAATTGCCAATGTTGTGTTGATTACGATAAATGCCACGTTATAGAGAATCGTATTTCGTGTAATAACAAAGGCATCGCTTGTCGTAAACAGATATTCAAAGTTTTTCAGTCCTACCCATGGACTTCCGTAGATGCCCTTTCCGGCATTGTACTGTTTGAATGCAATTACGAGGCCCGGCAGAGGCATGTAATTGTTGATAAACAGATAAATGAGACCCGGCAGCATCAGAATATAGATCGGCAGAAAGCGTACAAATGTTTTTCGTCTTTTCTGGCTCTTCTGACTTTTCACTCTTGCCATGTTTTTCATTCTCCTTTTTTCTTATCCGCAGCCGGTCCTGAAGCGTTCCGGTTTTGACAGATTTTTCTCTTCTTACAACCTGCGCCGTCCTGTTTTTGGGACGGCGCAGTCATTTTTTGATCTAAATTCTTAAACTTTATTTGTTTGCTTCCTGCCATGCTGCAAGCTGTGCCTTTTTCTCGTCGATAATCTTCTGGAGGCCTGCAGTCATCATCTTATCATTCATCTCAGCAATTCCGGTCTCCGGGTCTACAAAGCCGTACTCTACGCTGGTCTGATACTCGTTGTATACGTTCTGTACTGCTGTGAGCTCGTTTGCCACATTTGTGCTGTCAAAGGAGAAACCGCTTGCCTTAGAAACCTTTGCATTGGTGTTAAACTCTTTCATCTTTGTCCACAGATCCGGGTCATTTCCTTCCCATACGTGGGTCAGGAACTGGTTCGGCATCATCCATCCCATGGAATGGTTCCATCCGGAGTTGGATGCGTCTACACCGTCTGCGTAAGTAGCAAGTCCGTCATCGCTAATTTTATAATGTGTTCCCTCAATGCCCCATGCCAGAAGATTTGCAACATCAGCATTCGTGTAGCACTCGTTCAGGAATTTCATAGCTGCTTCTTTGTGCTGTGCAGAAATCGGAATAGTCCAAGGCATACCAGCCACTGAAGTAGAACTGATATAGTCATCCAAGGTCTGGAAAATCGTCATATCGCGTCCGGTCAGGGTGGTCTCCTGCGCTTTGATGCCAGGCTTTCCACCTGTGGTATAGCTCATCAGAGTTCCGGCTTTTACCAGCTCACCAACTGCTGTTGTATCGGTCGATGCATCGGCACTGATATAGCCTTTCTGATTGTAATCATACAGTCTTGCGCAATAATTCTTGTAGAAATCGCTCTCGAAGAGATTGACAACATCAAGGTTCTGGCCATAGTCAAGCAAAACACCAAACACATTTCCACCAAGGGAGTCTACGTTGGAGAACTGAGACATAGAACCTGTTGTCGGACGATAAACCTCTTTGTCCGGATATTTTTCATGCAGCTGCGCATAAATATCATTTAATTCATCCAGACTGATTTTTACAATCTCATCATCACTTTTTACTTCGTAGCCAATTCCATCAAGATACTCTGTTGCGATCGCAGCACATCCACGTCCCTGTGCAATGTCCCGGTTGCTTGGAAGGCCATAGAGAACTCCGTTTACACGGCAGGCATCAATGTTATCCTGTCCAACTGCTTCTGCGATGTCCGGTCCGTAGGTTGCAAGAAGATCGTTCTCATCCAGATCGGAAAGGTATCCCTGCTGAATTCCGGTCTGATACGAGAATCCTACGCATGCAAGCACATCGATTTCCTCGTTTGCGGAAAGCGCCAGCGTCGTATTCTGATTAAAAGATCCAAAATCGGTAATAGAAAGCTCAACTTCAACGCCAATCTTATCTCTTGTAATATCATTGATTGCTTCCTGTACTTTCTCGGTGTCTGCCGGAGCACCCGTCCAGGTCGGGAAGCTTACTATGATTTTCTCTACTTCTCCGCTTCCGTTCTCTGCTGTGCTGGATGCGGTACTCTTATCCTTGGAATCTGTCTTACTGGAATCCGAGCTTCCGCCGCTGCTTCCGCATGCAGCCATGGAGCATGCCATGATCGATGCCATGAAGATCGCTGCTACTTTCTTTTTCATTCTTTCATCCTCACTTTTATCTTTTTGTTTTGTTTCGTTTCTGAGTTTCGGCCGTGACTCATTTGATGATCTTATTATATCTGCTTTCCCACCTCCAAAAAAGAACAATTCTGCGATGAATTTGCACTTTTCTGCGGTTTCTTTCCACATTTTGTATGGTTTTTTATCACTTTCCGGTTTTTTCTATGCATTCTGCTATCAGCATCCAGTCTCCATCCGCCGGTTTCTTAGGCATAATGCATGACTCTTCACGCACTTCCACCTGGGTTTCTGCTTTTTCTGTCTGTCCCGTTCTCGGATCAAACCAGGAAATTGCATAACTTCCGTCGCAAAGGCCTGCGAGCGGTGTACTCATGCCATCCATCTCTCCGTAATAAATCAGTGCTCTCGTTTTATCCCGGCTGATCGTGGCAGCCGCAAGTTTATTGGCAAACGGACTGATACTCTCTTCCATTTCTGCCGGATCGTACGGCACCATCTCCTCAAAATGATGTTCCTCATAGAAACGTTTCAGATATCCCATCTGTGCGCCTCCGGGGCCGTCAATGGCTTTTGCCCAGGTGATACCAAACTTGTTGAATGCATTAAAATCCGGGTTGATGTCGCTTACCTCCCAGATATTATCCCAGATTCCCTGCGCACCGTACGTATAGCCGCAGCCGCCGGTCTGGACTGCCATGTATGCCACGCGGCGCAGCATTGCATCGGTGCAGAGCCGGGTTCCGTTTTCTTCCAGTGTGGAACAGTATTCATACAGCGACTCGCCTTCAATGAACGGTTTTGTTCCGTGTTTCTTCCGATAGGTCCGGTACCAGGACGGATTGATCGGAAAATCGCCGTGTCCGGCCTGATTCAGTACAAAATCAAACCACGATTCGTCATAATAGTAATCTGCAAACGGGCGTTCATTCGTGTAATGTGCGGTCTGCAGTGTTCCATAGCCGTCCATTTCCTCCACATACTTTGCGACCTCACGCCAGCCTTTGATGGCACGCTCCCGCGGTTTTCCCGGAAAGTAGCCTGCCACTTCGCCTGCCAGCGTCCACACAACCGGAAGGGCGCCATAACGGGCAATGATGTAGCGTGCCAGATGTTTCTGGTGCTCTACGCCCTGTTCGATCGATCCGGACCAGGCAAAGCCGAGTGCATTGATAAAGCCGAGATCGGCGAGATACTGCATGCGGCGGTCAAGTTCCTTCTGATAAAAGGCCACATTTGGCACATCATCCGTGGCATCTGTTTCCCAGTAACGACTCTTCTGTTCCTTCCAGCTGTCGCTTCGAAGGTTCGTCTGATAAACGTTATAGCCCTGTTCCTTCCTGCGATCCGCCATGCCACGGAACATGCTTGTCATCTGCGGATGGTTCGACTCATCCCACCGCTCACCAAAAGCAAATTCCCAGTGCGTATCGCCGAGCCAGAAAAACGGTGTTCCGTCTGCATACGTCAGATATTTTCCTGATGGATGCACTTTCAGAAATCCGTGCTGATAGATAGCAAGATTTCCTTCGTATGGAATACATTCGATTGTTCCCTGCACTCCGGAAAGTCCCGTCTCCTCCGGCGCTTCCAGCCTATAGCTCCACATTCCGGTTTCGGTCGGCGCAAAGGCAATCCGATAGGTATTTCCGCCGTCCCAGTACGCTTCTCTTCTGATCTTTCGGCCGGAAGGCCCTGTAAAAATTCCCAGGACCGAAACATCGAGGAATGGATTGTCGTATGTTTTCTCACTTTGAAACGATAAAATAATTTGTCTCCACTGTTCTGCTTTCATCCCCATTTTGTTTTCTCCTTTATCTGCACAGAGCGCGCCCGGCTTTTCTTTCGGGTACGCTCCTCGAATCTGATTTTATGGTTGTCGTTCACTTCCGGTGAACGGCAACCTTTATTCTGTTCAAAAGCCGGCTGTATCTGTTTGTTATTTTTTTATTCCAGCCCGCGTTTTTTGGCAAGCTCCACGGCAATCTCAACCAGCTCCGCCGCATCCTCGCGGCAGACAAAGCCTTTCGTTACCTGCTCTTTCGTGTTTTTCTCCGCCATTTCCCGGTAATGTGCCAATGTTCCATACAGCTCTTTTATCATTTCTTTCGAAAACGCCTGCTGATAACCGAACAATCCTTCTTTTTCCGATTCCGGATCCAGGAAATTCTGGCCTTTTTCAATATCGCTGGTATTGCTGTATCTTCCGGTCGGATAGTCAAGGAGGCAGGTACGCAGTCCACCGATTGTATTTCCGAAAGCATCCTTTTTGTTCTCTCCGTCGCTGTCAATCGCAATCCGGTCACAGTGCGCCGGAGCTGCGCCTGTCCGTACCCACGTAAAGAGATTCCGAAATGCTGCCGCAAAAAGAATCTGGGACGGATAGTCGTTTCCTTCCTCATTTTTTCCCATATAGAATGGCAGATGGTTGATCCGCACCAGATCCGGATCGTTCTGATAGTAGTCCACATAGCTATAGGAAGTGTCATGGCTTGCACCCGTCACATCATACTGGCGGAACAGGAACTCCGGATCATCGCTGTCCGGCTGAGCAATGCGCCATGCTTCCATTCTTCCGTTTTCACTCTCCGTCTGCACAGCGATAAACGGCTCGCGCGCCTTTTCCACACGTGTCAGACTGTAATGGTACGGAGCCATGGTTTCATACTGGTTGACCGGAATACCAAGGGAATGGACTCCGCCACCGGAAAGGTAGCCATCAAACACACGCGCGCCGCGTGCTGCATCCGGGCGGTAGGCAAAGCTGTTCAGATAGCGGAACAGATAGGATCCCGACTGTGACCAGCCCGTCAGATACACGTATTCTCTTTTATATTCCCGAATCGGATTCTGCTCCTCTTCACCTCGCAGCAGCCACGCAAGATCTGTCAGCATATCCCAGAAGAGCCCGGTTTCATAGTCGTGATTCAGATCGCCAAGGCCGCCTGTGGCCTGCAGTCGCTCCGAGAACGGCACATCCGGCGTCGGGTTGGCCCAGGAAAGACGGCCGTAACGCTTTTCATCAAACTCTACCATTTTGACGATCGTATTCGGTTTGCTTGTGATTCCCACATAGATATCTCCGTCCCGCACAAATTTCTTCCAGCCGAGAATCCACATGCGGTCAATCTCCATAAAACTCGTTGGGTTGATGATCTCCACTACAACGTTTCCGCTGCATTTTGCAGTGTCCTGCGGTGCACGGACGATGATGCGGTTTGTATACGGCGCATCCGCAGTGCGCACACGGACGCCGCCGCGCTCGTCTGCAGTCTCATAGACATTGGCCGTTCCATACATATAATATTCCTTCTCCACATAACCGCGCTCCGACAGCTTCAGGTAACGCTCCGCACTGGCAAACGGATAGCTTTCTTTCGTTACCGGAATCTCCTCAAGTCTTGTAATCATCTCGTAAAACCTCCCTTTTACCTTGTATAATTTTATTATTCCATATCGCTTCAACGCGGAAAACAACGATTCTGCGGTTTTTTGACACTTTTCTGCGGTTTCTGTTTCGGTCAGTTTTTTTCCGTTTCAGAAATAAAGCCACAGAAAAAGCGTTATAGTTCAACTGGTATCCAGTAAACAGCAATGAAAAAGCATCTCCGTGCAAATTTATCTCTGATTTGTACTTTTTCTTTTGAAATGCCTGTAGTAAACTGATATTGTCGGGCAGAAAAAAATTCTACCATTCCCAATACCGTCTTTTCTGCCCATGCAAACAACTGTACTCTCAAGCTTTTTCTGTACCTGATTTTGTGAGATGATTTCTTGTCAGCCGCAAAAGCAAGTGCAGAAAGACGCTGAGCGTACATTTCGTACACAAGGAGGGTTTTTACAAATGAACGGAACTTATTATACCATTACCGAAGTTTTTGATTTCGGCCCGCATATTTCGAAAGTAATTCTGGATTATGGCAAAAGCATGAAGGGTGCGGCCCCATCTCCGGAGCAGTTTACGGTACACGTTACCCGTACATCCACCGAGGGCGAGGATTTTGTATGGCCGAATTTTATGGGCGACAAACCGGATGACTCGATGGACGGAACCCGCCGCGTTTCGAACGTTTACGTTTCTGATAAAACCGGTGCACCGTGCGAGGACGGCACCTGCCTGACGCTGGAGCTGCCGTGTTTTATCATGGAAGGAATCGGCTCTATCATCAAATTCAATGGTAATTTTAATGTATTTGTCAAAGTCGCTTACGATGTGACACAGACCTCTGAAATTGTAACAGACGATGGCACCATTTCTCCGCAGACGTTCGATGTGGACGGCGGAAACCGCGTCATCTACGGTGAATGGCTCAAAGAAGACCGCTACGAGGATCCGCAGATTCCGCTCTCCTACGTTTACTACGAGCCGGAAATGGATGCGGATGAAAAAATCCCGCTGATCATCTGGCTGCACGGCGCAGGTGAGGGCGGACAGGAGCCGCCGATTGCAGCAATCGGAAATAAAGTTGTAAACCTGATTTCCCCAAAGGTTCAGAAAATTTTCGGCGGCAAGACCTACCTGCTCGCTCCACAGGCTCCAACCATGTGGATGGATGACGGAACTGGCGAATATACCAAAGACGGTTCTTCCAAATATACCGAAGTTCTCGATGCCCTGATCGGTGCTTTCGTGGATGCCCATCCGCAGATCGACCGCTCCCGCATCTACATCGGCGGCTGCTCTAACGGTGGCTTTATGACCATGAAACAGATCATTTTCAACCCGTCCCGCTACGCTGCCGCATATCCGGTCTGCGAGGCTCTGGCGGATGCATTTATCTCCGATGAAGACATCCTGAAGCTCAAAGATCTGCCGATCTGGTTTACACACGCAAAAACCGACCCCGTTGTCGTTCCGGATGACTTTGTCGTTCCGACCTATGAGCGTCTGGCAAAGGTCAACCCGAATGCACACTTCACCTACTGGGACAAGGTACTCGATCACACCGGAACACAGAAAAATGCAGATGGCACCCCATTCGAATACATCGGCCACTGGTCCTGGATCCCGATGCTGAACGATGAATGTGTTCTTGATTATGACGGCAAACCGGTTATGACAGACGGAAAAGAGACTCCGATTCTGGAGTGGATGGCTGCACAGAAAAAAGCGTAATTTTATAAAACTGTATAGCACACTTCAATGAAGTTTCCTGTAAAGTCAAAAAAATGGTGCGGAGACGCCTCCAAAGAGGTTGTCTCCACACCATTTTTCTGTTTTCATCGGCCTTATCAGATCTGCCGCTTTCCACCAGCGGCATAGCCGTCGGTTCTCGGAATCCATTTCAGAAACTCCTCGACTGCCAGATTCCAGAATCTCCACTCATGGGTGTATCCCGGTACGGATACCCAGGTGACATCCACTCCATTTTCCTTCAGATAATCCTTAAACTCTGTATTAATCTCATACAGCATATCCTCTTCGCCGCAGGTCACATACAGTGGCGGAATCTTTTTTCCGTCCGCAATAGCTTTTTTCACCAGCCATTTCACATCGAGAGGACCGTCAATCAGACCTTCCACTTTTTCCGGATCGCCCACCGGCATGACTGCGCCGGAGAAGGAACCAATCGCTGCAAACCGTTCCGGATTAGAAAGGCCGTGCAGCAATGCGCCGTAACCACCCATCGATAATCCTGCGATATAGCTGTGCTCCGGCTCCGCGGAAATCGGGAAGTAATTGGTCACAAATTCCGGAACCTCTTTAGCTACAAAATCGAAAAACGGTTCGCCGTCCAGAGAATCATGATAGAATTTGTTTTCCCCCGAAATCATTACAACTGCCATGTTTCTCTCTTCTGCAAACAGTTCCACATTCGTATAACCGGTCCACTGTGCGTGGTTGTTTCCCATACCATGCAGTAAGTACAGCACCGGATATTTTTCTTTCACCTCATGTGTCGGCGGCACCGGGTTCTCCTTTCCCGGCATTGGAAGCTGCATTGCTTCCGGAATCGTCACACTCGGAAGAACGACCGTGATATCCACGGTTCTCTTTAACGCATAAGAAATAAAGTTACATACAAGTTTTGCCATTTCTCCATTTTTCTCCTGTCTTTAGAATTTTTATTGACCTTTTGCGGCCCCATGCATTCAGTATAAACCTTTTGTTCTGATATTCCAATAGACACGGATTAAAAAGGAACCGGTTATCTTTCTCCTGCTTCTTTCTGCTCTTCCGCCGCCATCTGCCGCTTCCGCCGTGTCACAAGGCCGCCTATCCGCCCCGTCTCTTTTGCAGTGAGCGACCGCCAGCCATCGTTCAGCACGCGGTCTAAAAGTCCAAGCTCGCCTGCGATTTCGTATTTCATCTTTTCTTCCTCCGTCATATGTTCCAGATCAATTTTCTTCTGCTTTGCCATTTTGTTCTGCACTCCTTTTCTCTGCATTTTTTTTCTTTATTCAGAGTGTGAACATTTTTTCCGGCCTTATACCTCCTGTTTAGGAAACTTTTCTGACGATGTGTCTGCGAAACCGACCACCGCAGCTTTCCCGAAAGCGTATTTGAAAAAACCTCGCTTTTTGAAACACGGTCCGGTTTCCCATTCCGTTTTTCAAAAAGCGAGATCCTTTTCTTTATTTCTATTCTATGTTCCTATCTTCTCACTCCGGCGTCTCTCCGAGCCCGCTTTTAATTGCGGCAACGGCCACCTGAAGTGCTTCCTCTTCATCCTCTCCGCTGCTGCAGATCTCAATGATGTCTCCCTGCCTGATTCCTGCGGCGACGATACTCAAAATACTCTTCAAATTCACTGTTCCCTGCATCCCGTTGTTTTCATAGGTAAACGACATGGAAGATTTGTACCGGCTTACACTGTTTGACAAATTTACCGCGTTTAAAAGATGCAGTCCTGACGGATTGACAATCGTTACTTTTTCACTTACCATCTTACGTTCCACCTGTCTTTCCTTTGTAATCCGCTCATTTTTCTTTGAAAAATGGCTACTTACTCATTTTTTGACCTTTTGACCCTAGTATCATCATAGTATAACACAGTTTTGTTAATACAGTTTGAACATTCTGTTAGATACTCCTCAATTCTTTCCGCTTACTCAGCTGACTAAAGAACAGGTAATAAATAAAGTATGCAATCGTTGTGATTACCCATGACAACGGATAGCAGAAGGCCGCTCCTTTTAAGGAGTGGAAATGCGGCAGAACCGCCGTCATCCACACGATACGTACTCCGCAGATTCCTATTCCGGTGATAAACATCGGAATCCATGCATCTCCGACACCGCGGAGTGCACCGGAAAGGATTTCAATGGAAATGTAGGTGAAGAAGGTCGGCACCAGGAAATGGATCAGTCCGTGACAGATTTCACGCACTGCCGTATCTGTGGTAAACAGAGAAATCAGGATATCGCCGATAAACCACATAAACATGACCATCAGACCCGTCATCAGAAATGCCATGATCATACTGGTGCGCACACCGCGGTGTACACGATCCATCTTTTTCGCACCGTAGTTCTGGCCGACAAACGTCGTAGCCGCAATACCGAGCGCATTGATCATCATCCAGAAAAGACCGTCCACCTTACCGTAAGCCGCCCACGCAGCCACATTGTTGGTTCCAAGCGAATTGACGGCAGACTGAATGATTACATTCGATACCGAGTACAGAATCGACTGTACGCCTGCCGGAAAACCAATGCGGATAATCCGTTTCAGCATAATCCAGTCAATGCTGATTTTCCGCAGATGAAGCCGGTAAATATCTCTGGTCCGCATCAGGGAACCCATAACAAGAACCGCACTGATGATCTGCGACAGAATGGTTGCAAGCGCCGCACCCATAACACCCATCTGCAAACCGACAACAAATAAAAAGTCAAGCGCGATATTGGTCATACAGCAGATGATCAGATACAGCAACGGACGTTTCGAGTCGCCGACCGCACGCAGGATACCGGAACCCATATTGTAAATCAGGTTTCCGATGGTTCCAAGGAAATAAACACGCATATAAATCAACGCATAGTTTACAACGTCATCCGGCGTGTTCATCAGATCGAGCATCCATCTCGAGCATCCAATGCCGACTACCGTCAGCACAATACCTCCGAGAATGGAAAAGGCAATGGACGTGTGCACTGCCCACTGAACCTTGTCCTCTTTATTGGCTCCGTAATGCTGTGAAATAACAACTGTCGCACCACTGGAAAGTCCGACGAAAAATCCGACCAGCAGATTGATCAGCGTACCTGTCGTTCCGCCGACCGCCGCAAGTGCCTGTTTTCCAAGAAAGTGTCCGACAATCATGGCATCCGCCGTGTTGTAAAGCTGTTGGAAAAACGTTCCGAACAGAATCGGCAGGAAAAAGATCAGAATCTGCTGCCAGATAACACCTTCCGTAATCTGATTTACCTTTACTACTTCTTTCTTCTCTTTGTTCATACCCAAATACCTTCTAAAACTGCCGCCGGATCTCATGGCTGAGTCCGACGGCAGTCCCCCTTTAAAATTTTCTTCTGTTCCTTTGCAGATACTCTTCTTCTGTTTTATATTTCAGCTGCTTTATTCCTCTTGCCAAGCGGATATTCGCAATCCGCTTCGCTACTTGCTTGATTCAGTTAAGTAATCTTTCAAAAAATCAAACAGCGTCTGCATTTCTTCCCGCGTGCCAATCGTAATCCGCAGATAATTGTCAATGCGGGGTTTCTCAAAGTAACGCACATAGATGTGGCGTTCCCGGAGTGCCTGGAAAATCTTCCTAGCCGGTACGCTTTTGTGCGTTGCGAAAATAAAGTTCGATTTCGAATCTTCGAAAGAAAATCCCAGCTTTTTCAGCTCCTCCTTCGACCACTCTCTCGTTTCCACCACTTTTTTCACCGTCTTGCGGAAATATTCCACATCGCGGATCGCTGCGGCTCCGGCGGCGATCGTGGTCTGATTCATGGTATACGAATTGAAGGAATATTTCACATCGTTCAGATACGAAATCATCTTCTCATTTCCGATTGCATAGCCGATGCGCATGCCGGCAAGCGAACGGGATTTTGATGTTGTCTGCACAACCAGCAGATTTTCATATTTTTCCAGCAGCGGCTGCGCAGTGGCTGCTCCGAAATCCACATATGCCTCATCCACAATCACAACCACATCCGGGTTGTGCTGTAATATTGATTCGATCGCAGAAAGTGAAAGCTCCACACCCGTCGGTGCATTCGGGTTCGGGAACACGATTCCGCCATTTGGATGGTTCTCTGCAAAATACTGCTCCGGCACAATGCAGAAATTTTCATCGAGCGGAATCTGCTCGTACGGAATGCGGAATTCCTCCGCCCAGACATCGTAGAAGGAATACGTAATGTCCGGGAAAAGAATCGGTTTTTCAGAGTTAAAATACGTCATAAACGCCATCGCTAGAACATCATCCGAACCAACGCCGACAAAAACCTGCTTTGTGCTTACGTGGTAGACATCCGCGATCGCCTGCACCAGTTCTGCCGCGATCGGATCCGGATAAAGACGGAGGGTATCCTCTTCTGCTACCCGTCTGATCGCCTCTGCGGCTTTTGGTGACGGTGGATACGGATTCTCATTCGTATTGAGCTTAATCATATCAGCCTCATGCGGCTGCTCGCCCGGTACATACGGCACAACTTTTCTTACATTCTTTTCCCAGTTACTCATAAGTTCCTTCCTTTCTGCCTGTGGTCAGGGAATGCGCCCTGACTTTATTCCGTCTTTCTGTTTTTTGGAAAACCCTGTGAATCGTAACCATTTTTTCTTTCCCTGCTGCTCCCAGCAGCTCCCTGCTGATACGAAGTCTCTTTCCTTCCCGGTAAAATGCTTTATCCTCTCTTCTTCCAGGTAGACGGATAGAAAAGGATCAGCATCGGGAACAGTTCCAGACGGCCTGCCAGCATATCGAAAATCAGAATCAGCTTGGAAACCGGACTGTATCCGAAGAAATTGCTGGTCGGTCCTACCTGGTCAAGACCAGGTCCGATATTGTTCAGCGTTGCGGCAACTGCCGTGAAGTTTGTCTCGAAGGAAAATCCATCAATACTGATGATCAGCATGGAAAAGCTGTAGATCACCAGATAGACAATCAAAAATACGTTGATCGCCCGCAGAACCTCATGCTCTACCGGGTGATCGTCGAAACGGATGCGCTTGATACTGCGCGGATGTACAATCGAACCGAGCTCTTTTTTCACGGTTTTTAAGAGGATCAGGATTCGCGAAACCTTGATTCCGCCTCCCGTTGAACCGGCGCAGGCTCCGATGAACATCAGCATCACCAGAATACATTTTGACAGCTCCGGCCAGAGGTTAAAATCCGTTGTGGAATAACCCGTTGTCGTAATAATCGATCCGACCTGGAAAAAGGCAGTTCGTACCGTTTCACCGACGGAATGGTACATCGGGTAGGTATTCCAGGAAATCACGCCTCCTGCCAGAAGGATAATCAGAAAATAGGCTCTTACCTCCTGAGATGAAATGGCGGCTTTTCCTTTTTTGCACAGCATCAGATAATAAAAGTTAAAGTTCACACCGAAAGCAATCATGGCGATTGTCAGAATCCACTGCTGCAGTGGTGTGTACGCTGCACAACCGCTGTTTAATACGGCAAAGCCTCCGGTTCCGGCAGCACCCATGGCGAGTGTGACAGAATCAAATGCCTTCATGCCGGAAAGCAGCAGGGCAGCAATGGTAAAAAGCGTCATGCCAAGATAAATCTGATACAGAATTTTTGCAGTTCCCCGCACGCGCGGAACAAATTTGGAAACGGTCGGTCCCGGGCTTTCTGCTTTCATCAGGTTCATGACAGAACCGCCCTTCATCGGAAGCAGCGCAAGGATGAAGACAAGAACACCCATACCGCCAATCCAGTGGGAAAAGCTTCGCCAGAACAGGCTTGCGTGTGAAAGTGCTTCCACATCGCTTAAGATGCTGGCTCCTGTCGTTGTAAAACCGGAAACGATCTCAAACAGGGCATTGATATAAAACGGAATTTCCCCCGTAATCACAAAAGGAACCGCTCCGAAAACACCAAGGACAACCCAGCTTAACGAAACACAGACAAATCCGTCGCGGGAATAGATTTCCATATTGGACGGTTTTCTGAAGCAGAGGATCAGACCGGCAGCAATACAGATCAGTCCCCAGACAAGATACGCAAAACCTGCCTTTTCCTGGTACATGGCCCCGATCAGCGCCGGCAGCAGCATCAGCATGCCTTCCACTTTCAGCACCCAGCTGATGACAAAACGAATCATTTTATAGTTCATAATCCGCTTCCTCCGTTACTCTGCCAGAATCTCATGGATATCCTGAAGACCGGTTTCCGTTGTTACAATGATAACGGAATCCCCTGCTTCAAAGGAATCCTGTCCACCCGGGATAATGACCTTTCCCTGTCTGGTAATTGCTGCTACCAGAAGATTCGGCCGTGTTTTCATATCCTGCAGACGGATGCCGATCATGCGGCAGTTCTGGTTCACGATAAATTCAAGAGCCTCCACGCGGTCTTCCATCAGCTTGTACAGTGTCTCGACGTTGCTTCCGATGGAGTTCTTCATTGCCCGGACATACTGCAGAATGTACTCTGCGGTGATATGTTTCGGGTAGATCAGACTGTCCAGGTTCAGGCTGTGGATGACATCATTAAATTCCAGATGGTTAATTTTCGTTACAACCTTTGAGGATACCTTCTCTTTCGCATACAGCGACAGAATGATGTTTTCTTCATCCATATCGGTGCAGGCTACAAACGAGTCCATATCCTGGATACGCTCCTCTTTTAAGAGCTCCTGATCACTTCCGTCGCCGTAAATAACGGTTGCATCCGGCAGTACCTCGCTTAAAACCTCACAGCGGTCCTTGTTTTTCTCGATAATTTTAACATCGACGTTCATATCTGCCAGTGATTTTGCGAGATAATACGTAATTTCACCGCCGCCGACGATCATCGTGTTATGTACTTTGTTTGTATGAACGCCGATTTTCTTGAACAGGCTCTCTGCGTTCTGCGGTGTGGTAATGATAGAAAGGCTGTCTTTCGCCTGGATCACAAAATTTCCGTCCGGTATATAAACCTCGCCGTTCCGTTCAACGGCACAGACCAGCAGGCTGTACTGGAGTGCTCCGGCCAGCTCGCGCAGCGACATATGGACAATTTTTGATGTTTCCGGCACTTTGAAGCGCAGCATTTCGATTCTTCCGCGGGAAAAACTGTCGATCTCGATCGCAGACGGAAACCGCAGCAGTCTTGCCATTTCCATGGCGGCCGCGTGCTCCGGGTTGATGATCATGGACAGACCCAGCTTTTTGCGGATAAACTCTCTTTCTTCCCGATACATCGGATTTCGGACTCTTGCGATGGTGTGGCAGTCTGCCGCCTGTTTGGCGATGACACAGCAAAGCAGGTTCATTTCATCACTTTTGGTTACGGCAATCATCAGATCCGCGCGCTCAATATCCGCCTCCTGAAGCACCTGATAGCTTGCTCCGTTTCCTACAATTCCCATAACGTCGTAGGTGTTGGAGACGTTGCGGACGACAATACTGTCTGTGTCGATGACCGTCACATTGTTGTCCTCACGGCTCAACTGGGCGGTCAGTGCGGTTCCGACTTTTCCGCAGCCCACAATGATAATTTTCATGTTCTCTCCCTTCAATGCAAAAGCATTTCGCGTAAAATAGTAAAGACCCGCCATGCGGCATCGTGAAACCATTTTTCGATGCACTCCAAAAAGCAGATCTGTACCCCTATTGTACGATGGCGATTATATCATATTTCCCGGAAAAGCGGAATAGATTTTAACAACATTTTGGGCGGAGTTTTTATAATGATTGACCAAAAAAGAGAAAACCTGTTAAACCTTGCGCTTGCCGCGACAGAATTTGAACGGCGGCGTGTGCCGGAGCTTTCGGCAGGTTATAACGCTTCCGGCAAAACCTGGGAAGTGATTGTACAGTATCAGGGGGATCTGGCCTTTCTGGAGGGGCAGGGGGTGCGTGTGACGCTGCTGCTGTTTTCGTATGCCATTCTTCTGGTACCGGAGTCTCTGATGGATTACGTAACGGAACTGCCGCAGATTACGTATCTGGAGAAGCCGAAGCCTTTGTTTTTCGCGGATGCGTTTGCCCGGAGCGTGTCCTGTATTTCACCGGTACAGGAGGGGATTTCCGGGCTGTATGGGGACGGGGTGCTGCTCGCGTGCATTGACTCGGGCGTGGACTATGCGCACCCGGATTTCTGTGCATCAGACGGGACAAGCCGGATTGCACTTTTATGGGATCAGACGATTCCGGGAAATCCTCCTATGGGGTATGCACTCGGATCGGTGTATACACGGCGGCAGATCAATGAGGCTCTTGCGGCTTCTTCGCCCACGGAGCGGTTTGCCCTCGTACCGTCCCGCGATGTGACGGGACATGGGACGGCGGTTCTCGGAATTGCCGCCGGAAACGGGCGATCCTCTGCGGATGGCGCCATGCGGGGCGTGGCGCCGGAGGCGACGCTCGTTGTCGTAAAGCTTGGAAATCCTGATCCGGCAGATCTGCCGCGGACATCGCAATTGCTGCAGGCAGTGGATTTCTGTGTGCGGTATGCGCTGCTGGTGGAACGGCCGCTTGTGATTAATTTGAGCTTCGGGAATAATTACGGTTCGCACAGCGGGGAATCGCTGCTTGAAACGTATCTCAATGCAGTGTCAAATTTAGGGCAACATGTGATCTGTATCGGGACCGGAAATGAAGGGGATACCGGACGCCATTATGCCGGGAACCTGAAGTCGGATCGAAAGTCGGCCGACCAAACGCAAACCGTCCGCGCGACGTCCGCACTTTCCAATCCTCCTGCGGTTTCGGCAACGGCTGACCGGTCTGTCTCCGTCGAATTTCAGGTCGGCGCTTATGAATCCTCGTTCAGTCTCCAGATCTGGAAGGTTTATGGGGATGAAATTTCGATCGAACTGATTTCCCCCGGCGGCATCCGCTCCGGCACGCTTTCTCCCGTCCTCGGCACGGCGCGTCTGACGCTTGGTCCGACAGAGCTTCTCCTGTTTTATGGCATGCCATCCCCCTACAGCCAGGCGCAGGAAATTTACCTGTCCTTTCAGGGCGCAGGAAACCATCTGTCCGTTGAGAACGGTATCTGGACCTTGCGCCTCATCCCCGGCCGCCTCATTTCCGGTTCCTTTGACCTCTGGCTTCCCGGCGGAAATGCCATCGGTTCACAGACCCGCTTCTTCTCTCCCACTACCGACACCACGCTCACCATCCCTTCCACCGCCCGCTCCTCCATCACGGTCGGTGCCTACGATCCCCGCCTTTCCTCCTATGCCAGCTTCTCCGGCCGCGGCTACACCCGTATTCTCCACGAAGTCAAACCTGATCTCGCCGCCCCCGGTGTCAACATCCCCGCTCCCCGTTCCGGCGGCGGCTATGCTTCCTTCACCGGCACCTCGTTTGCCACGCCCTTTGTATCGGGAAGCGCCGCTCTTATGATGGAATGGGGCATTCTGCGCGGAAATGATCCTTTTTTATATGGCGAAAAACTGAAAGCCTATCTCATCGCAGGCGCAAAAACCATCGCATCCGAGAGCGAATACCCGAACCGGCGGGTGGGATGGGGGGCATTGTGCCTCAGTGAAAGTCTGCCCGGTTACAGCAAAACCGGAACGTAACGCAAAAAGCCTCTGCCAGGCAAAAAATTTGCTCCCCGGCAGAGGCTTTCCTGTTAATACTGTCTTCCATTTCGCATGGCTTGGAATCGTTACAAGTACTGGCTGAATTCTACTTTTTCTTTATTCGGTCCTTCGATCGTGAAAAAACGGACGCCATTTTCCCAGAACGGAAGGAAATGTACTTCATCCTGCGTCGTATTCAAACCGGCCCCGGTAATCATTTCGTGAACCTTTTCGATATCCTTTACGTCAATCGCCACATGGTCGATTGCGCCGGATCTCAGCGCTGCAGCTTTGTTTTCGTACGTTTCGATCACAAGTGTTCCAAGCTTTAAAAATGCCACTTTCTCATCCGCCGCCTCATTTACGGTACGGAATGCCATTTCAAATCCAAGTTTTTCATAAAACGCAATCGTCATCTCAATATCGTTGGTTGGAATACCAACATGCTGGATTCCATTTAACTGCTCTCTTAATTCCATTTCTTATCCCCCAGTCTTTTTTCCACCTGCGCCAGATTTGGCATGGCCGGAATAGCACCTTTTTTCTCTACACAAAGGCTTGCAACGGCGTTTCCAAAACGGGCAAATACTGCCAGTTCTTCCTGCGTCAGCTCCTCCGGACGTTTTCCCGACTGACTGATCTGATATAAAAATCCGCCCCAGAAAGAATCACCCGCACCGTTGGTGTCTGCCACCTTTTCCACCGGAAATCCCGAAACGGTGCATCCACCGTCTTTGCTGTAAAGATATGCTCCATTTCCGCCAAGTGTCACTACAACGATTTTTACACCCTGATGATATAATATTTCCGCCGCTTTTGCAACATTTTGCTCCCCGGTCAGAAGTGCTGTCTCTTCATCTGAAATTTTCATCAGATCCACATACGGAATCAGGCTTCTCATCTGTTCTTTTGCGGTGTCTTCATCCGGCCACAGAGAAGCGCGGTAATTCGGATCATAGGAAATGATGCTTCCCTTGTTTTTGGCTCTTTTCACCGCATAAAATGTCGTATCGCGCGCCGGCTGGTCTGTCAGGGACAGAGAACCCACATGGAAAATACCGGTCTGATCCAGCACGTCGATATCCAGTTCCTCTTTCCGGATCTGAGTGTCTGCTCCCGGCTTCCGTGCAAAAGAAAACGACCGCTCGCCATCCTCACTGACCGCTACAAATGCCAGTGTTGTAAAATAATTCTCATCCAGGAGCATTCCTTTTGTTTCTACCTGCTCTTTTTTCAACACATCACGCAGAAATTCTCCATGCATATCTTTTCCTGCTTTGCCAAGAAATGCCGTGCGCGCACCAAGTTTTGCCGCTGTAACGGTTACATTTGCCGGAGCTCCTCCGGGATTTCTCGCATACAGCGTCTGACCGTCCGCATTTTCCCCCTGTGGGGTAAAATCGATCAGGATTTCCCCGAATGCAGTAATATCATAAATGGAACGGCAAACGGAATCATTGGTGTCCATCAAAAGAGATGCTTCCAGAAGACGCTCCAGAATTTTATCACATTCCGTCTCATTGTCCGTATGAACGTGCAGTTCTCCTGTTTCAAATTCCGGCAGACTCAGCACGCCAAGCATAGATTTCGCATCGACCGTATACCGTCCGCAGCAAAGCTCCGCATCATACGGAATGCTCTCCGCGATGCTGACCAGCTTTCTCGCATTCTGCATCGTACCTAATACTACTTTTGCAATCATTTTTCTCTCTCCTACGCAAACAGGCTAATCACAACGGCACAGACCAGACCGGTCAGGCCAACGATGGTTTCCATGATCGTCCACGATTTTAATGTCGTTTTCTCATCCATTTCGACCAGCGAGCTGACCAGCCAGAAACCGGAATCATTTACATGGCTGAACGCAGTCGCACCACCGTTGATGGCACAGACCATCGCCGCCAGATAAACCGGGGACAGCTGTGCGACACCCGGCATAGCTGCCATAATTCCGGCTGCCATCGTCATGGCAACCACCGCCGCTCCAACGGACGCACGGATCAGCGCCGCAATCAGAAATGCAACGAGTACCAGAGGCAGTCCGCTCTTTTCCAGCGCCGGTCCGATAATCTCACCCATTCCGCAGTCCTGCAGTACCCAGCGGATAATTCCACCTCCGGTGATAACCAGCAGAATCTGCCCTGTCGGACGTAAGGCGCGGTCCAGAATTTTCTTCAGCTGCTCTCCATCATACCCCTGTTTCTTTCCCAGAAAATACATCGCACACAAAACCGCGATAATCAGCGCAACAAACGGAGTTCCAAGAAATTCCAGTGCCGGACGAACCGCATCGATTCCCGGAATATATTCAGAAATCGTATTGCAGAGGATCAGTACCAGCGGAACCAGAATAATACAAAGTACCGTTGAAAATTTCGGGAGCTTTGCCTCCTCTGCCTCGCGCACTTCCTGAATACTCAAAGGAAGTCCCGTGTCAATCCGGCTGCCGATAAATTTCGACCACAGAATTCCGGCGAACAGCAAGGATAAAATTCCAACCGGCACACCGACTGCGATCATAACGCCAAGGTCAACATGGAGCATATTGGCAACCAGCACAGAACCGGCAGACGGTGGGATAAACGCAAATCCGGTCGCCAGTCCGGCCAGCAGCGGAATTACATAATATAATGTAGATTTTTTCGTCTTCTTCGCCAGACCGAACGCCAATGGGATCAGAATGACAACACCCGCTTCAAAGAATACGGTTGTTCCGACAACCAGTCCGGTGATGCCAAGTGCAATTCCTGCTTTTTTTTCACCAAACTTATTGATCAGCGTCTGTGCAACGCACTGTGCGCCGCCGGATACCTCAAGGATTCCGCCGAACAGCGAACCAAGTCCGATCAGCAGGACAATTCCCTGCAGTGTCTCGCCCGCTCCCTTTTCCACGGTGCTGACCAGAGTCGGAACCGGCATTCCGGCACCGAGCCCGATCACCAACGCAGAAATCAACAGGGATAATACCGGGTGAATTTTGAATTTGATAATCAACAGCAACAGTAACACAATTCCCGCCGCTGCCGCAATAAGAAGCCTTGCCGGCTCTGCCGCAAATACCACTTCCGTCATCTTACTCTTACCTCCTGCCCGCTCGCTGCCGATTTTCAGGCAGCAGACGTGGATTCTTTTTCTTATTTCTGTACGTATTTATGAATTGTTGCTTTTACAGCTCCAGGTCCTGCGATCATTTCGCGGAACATATCCTCAATCTTTTCTCCTACGCCGTCTTTGTAAAGATCGGTAAAGAACAGACGCTCATTGGAAAGGATCGGACGAAGCTGATTCGTAAAGGTTTCCGGTTTTCCTACCACGATATCTTTGAACTGCTCCTGAATCTCCTCATTCATCGGATCCGGAGCAAGCTCGAATTTCTCTCCGTTGTCATCCACACCGAGCATATAGCGCAGCCAGCCGGCAATACCGAGCGGGATAGCCGTCAGGCGGGATGCATCGCCGAATTTCTTCACATATGCTTTAATCGTTTCACCGAAGCGAATGCCGACCATCTGGGAAACATCAACCGCAAGACGGAGGTTGGTGTCGCCTAAATACTCATTCGGGAAACGGTCGTTGAACAGCTCATCCACAAAGGCCTGCGGGGAAAGGATTCCCGGGTCTGCCACAACCGGAAGTCCCTCATTGTAAGCGATCATACGCGCCATTTTCATCATATCCTCGTTGGTGTTCAGCATGTGTGCGAACAGGTCATAGCCAAGTACGACACCGAGCGGGCCGGTTGCGGAGTGTACCGGATTCAGGCATACCGTTACCTTCATTCGCTCGGACAGATTTACCGTATTGCGGTCTGCCATGTAAACGCCGAAGCCTTTTTCCAGGGCCGGTCTTCCATTTGGGAAGCTGTCCTCGATGACAAGGTACTGCGGTTTCTCTGCATTGACAAACGGTGCAATGTATGTTTTCTTTCCGGTGATGACCGGCTGCATCTCTTCTACACCAAGCGCTTCCAGATCTGCTGCGATCTGCTCGCTTGGGCGCGGGGTGATTTTATCAATCATGGTCCATGGGAATGCAACGGTTTTCTCATCACTTACATATGCCATGAAATCGTCATCCACAAAGCCGGCTTTCTTCCACTCTTCTGCCATAGTCAGAACAGATTCGCGCAATTTTGCACCATTCTGGGAGCAGTTATCCATGGAAACGAGTGCAATCGGATATTTTCCTGCTTTGTAACGGGTCAGCAGCATCGCAACGAGAACTGCCATTGCGCCGGTCGCTTTCTCCGGTCCGTTCTGGATATCTGCCTCAACGAACGGGAACCAGGTTCCGTCTGCTTTCTGCAGCGCGTAGCCTTTTTCAGTAATGGTGAACGAAACCATCTGCAGAGACTTGCTCGCAAAGATTTCTTTCAGACGGTTCCACTGCGCCGGATCGGAGGACTGTGCCTTTACTGCCTCTGCGAGTGCGCCGAGTACCTTGTACTCGCGGGTTCCATCGCCGTGAAGAATGACGTTCAGTCCCAGATTGTCATATGGTTTGTAGATTTTGTCCACAACATCATAATCAAACGTTTCCACGCAGGTAATGCCTCGGTCCAGAACGCCTTCCTCCAGCAGTCCGTCTGCGATTCCGCCGATAAAAACGCGGAAAATATTGCCGATTCCAAAATGCACCCAGCCCGGCTCTTCCTTTGCCTTTTCGGACACTGCCTCCACATCATATCCCGGAAGCGCAATTCCTGCCTGCTCCCATGCTGCACGGTCTTTGATTCCATCTCTTGTTAATTTCATGTTGATTCCTCCTTGTTTTTCTTTTCGTTCTACTTTCGTCTTTGACTTATGTTTATATCTAAGTTGTAAGTGAATTATATATCTATGTGATATAAAATTCCATTGACAAAAAACACAATTTTACAATTTCGTTTTTAGCTATTTTTACCAGATTTCAAAATTCTGTCTTTCATGATCCTTCTTGTTAGCCCGCGCCAAATCAAGTATAATAAGCTTTGTTATGCATATATTTTGAAAGGTACGAGGGAGGATCTTCTCATGGGAAAACAATCCACCAGGGAAAATAAGACAATTTACCAGATCTGCCGCGAAGAAGCCGGTCTGACCAGAGCGGAAGCCAGCGAACGAATGACAGCTGTTTCTGATTCTAAAATCGAAAAGTTTGAATATGAAATGCAGGAGCCTGCACCTTACGATATTATCCAGATGGCGGACGCCTATCACCGCCCGGATCTCTGCAATTATTACTGCTCGCACAAATGCGAAATCGGCCAGCGTTACGTTCCGGAAGTGGATGTATCGGATCTCCCCGACATCATTCTCGAAACCATCGCCAGCCTGAACGAAATCAATCCGCTCACCTCACGCCTGATCCAGATCGCACGCGACGGGAAAATCAGTGATGACGAAATCAAAGATTTTGCCTTTATCAGCAACAAACTGGACGAAATTTCCCTGGCCATCGATTCCTTAAATCTCTGGGTCGAGAAAACCGCCGGGGAGCAGGGGCTGAATATGGAAATGCTGCGTGAAGAGAAAGAAAAGCAAAAATAGGCACAAAAAAGGCAGTGAACTTTTTCTTCGTTCACTGCCTCATTTTTACATCTGCTGTAACTGATCTACGATGTTTCCAATTCTCCGGATCGCCTCTTCGACCTGGCGTTTTGCGGTGCTGATTCGGTCCTGGACCATCCAGTCTACGAAGAAGCCGTCGAAGAAATAATCTGCAAAGGTGAGAAAATCTCCGATGTCAAAATTCAAGTCGCAGGCCATATTCACATCCCGCAGTTCTCTGCTGAAATTCCGCAGATCGTATTTGGCCTGCTCCATATTTTCTTTTGCCTGGTCGATTTTAGAATGTTTGATCATGGTGGTAAAGAATCCGCCGCCGAACATATCGACCAGGCCCCAGTTTTTTGCGCTGTTCAGATTATCTCTTGCTGTCTCCAGGCTTGAGATTGCTTTTCTTCCTGCGTCAATGGCTTCTCTTTTTTCTTTCTGGATATCGTATGTCATATGTTTGTCCTCCTTATCTTGCGGAATGTGATGCTGCAAGTGCAATCACGCCGCCGATCAGTAATAATGGAAATGCGATGTGGATCAGTCCGCCGAGCACCATTCCGATTAAGATAATTGGTAAGAAAACAACTGTGCAAAGCAGTTTCAGGATTCCCCAGGATGCTCTTAAACCAAATATAAAAAATTTTCCAACGAAACCAATCATACAAATAATAAATAATAATGATAACATAATGTTCTCCTTCTGGCTTTATTCTATCATAAGCCGTTCACTTTTTCTGTTGTTTTTTTACAAATCCGGATGTATTTTTCACGCCAATCTTATTACTGAAATTGGGATACTTTTCTATTTTTTCAATCATCCGGATCCGCTTGATTCTCTGTGCTGGATCCATCTGCTCACCTCGTGTTTCATGTAATATCCTGTCGTTGAGATGTAGTATAACTGAATGGATCTGTGAAATATAGACCGAATGTAAGGAATTTTGACTGTTTATTTCTCAGATTTCGAGAAATAAAAAAAGAAAGCCCAGAAGGGAACCCTCCCCTCTGAGCCTGTACTCCTTTTTGTCTCGCTGTCTATCGAATATAATGCACCCGTGCCTCTTCGAAGCGGTCCTACTGCACACGTTCCTGCGCCGGGCAGCCGCATGGGACGATGGCGAAGGCGTCCAGTTCTTCCGGGAGCTGCAGAACGTCGCGCACGGCGTCCATCCGCTCGGTAAGCGGTGCGATGCCGAGCCATACAGCACCAAGTCCCAGGCCGTCGGCTTCAAGCAGAAGATTTTCAATGGCTGCGCTCACATCGATTTGTGCGTATTCCGGCATCCGGCATTCTTTTTTCGTGCAGACAACGAAAGCCAGCGGTGCGGTTGCTGTACATCCTGCATACGGACTGGTTTTCGCGAGGCGCTGCAGGGTCTCGCTGTTTGTCACAACGTAAAATTCCCACGGCTGCTGATTTCCGGCAGACGGAGCTGCCATGGCTGCGCGCAGCAGTTTCTCGATTTTCTCATCCTCAACTATAGCAAGACCCGAAAATAATGCAAAAAAGGCAGTGCTGCTGAGCGTGAATTGCAAGGAACAGATTTGAAGGCGTACCGGGGTACGACAAAAATCTGTGACGCAGTAATTCACGCTCTGCGGTGCTGAATTTTTTGCATTATTTTCGGGGATTGCTATAGTTTCGTCTCATATTTTCGGATACTGGTTCTGTGAAAAATTTCTTTCATGTTCTGTGTTCTCCCTTCTGTTCCGCCGTCGCTTTTCTCTCGTCTCCTCATAATTGAAAAAAGCGCAAAACCTCGAGGAAACAGCACTTCCCTCAAAATTTCACGCTTCTGATAAGCCGGCTTTTCTTATTCTTTCCTTCTGTTGTTCCGTATCGATTTCATGCCGGAACAGCCTTATTATAACGGATTCGATGGCCTTTTTGCAAGCTTTTTTTCACAGATCACAACCGCCAGCGTCAGGAAAAATCCCATCAAGCTGCACCACATTCCTGCCGCCCGTCCCGGCGCATGGTATTCGAGAACGATCTGGTGCTCACCCGCCGGAATTCTGGCACCGAGGAAGGATGTGTTGGCGCGGAACAGGTTTGTTTTCCGTCCGTCCACTTTCAGTACAAAATTTTCATCGTATGGAATGCTGGTGATGAGATATCCGTCTTTTTCCACGGAAACTACACCCGAGATGCCGTCACCGCCGTATGTCTTTGTTGTTCCTCCAATTAACGTAAGTTTCTGCTGATACAACCGTTCCACCTTTTCCAGCGGCTGCGCTGTGCCGGTCCAGGCCCCCAGATTTTTCAATATATAATGGCCTTTTCCCAGCCGAAGGGATGCTGTTCCGTCCTTCTTCATTGTGACGAGATAGTTGAACTCTGTATTCCCATTAGCATACGTATGGTTGATGCCGGTCAGGCGGTTGGTCTGGCCGTTGATGCGGATGAACATGTCATGTCCGGCTTTTTGATTATCGACAGTGAAAGAAACGGCAAGAAGCGTTGCTTCTTCTGCCGTGTCGGTTATCTGTGCTGAAACAGTTACGGATTTCTTCGCCTCAATCTCATAGCCATCTGCTGTTTTCTGAATGCACAGACCTTCCTGATCGGTCTCCGGGATTTCAAGTTCTGTCTTCTGGAAGCGGCTGTGAAACAGGGATTTTATGGAATCACGGTTCGTATCTGAATCGGCAGTTTCTCTGGAGCCGTCCGCGGATTCTGCCCGCCTTTCCCGATCCGGGATCACCGCGGTTGTTTCCAGCAGTTCCTGATTCTGCGGATAGACAAGAGACTCGTATTCCGACTCCGAAACCACCTGATCTGTCACATAGGCAATCGGCGCGGCGGATTCTGCCCGGTAAACCCGGAATTCGCCGTAATCGCGATACAGTTCGTACCCTTCCGGCTGTGTCTGCGCCAGAATGTATTTCACACCCATGAGCTGCCAGAACAGCGGATCATCGGAAACGGTCTGCATCATACGGTTGCGGAAGGCTTCGTTGATGCCGTATGTCTCGTCCCGGAACTTCTTGTATTCTGTATTGTATGCCGAGGAATAGATCGTTGAAATGTTCTGCCCGATATCCCAGATCCGGTTGACGTTTGCAAGGTTCTGCGCACCGTCGCCGTACTGCTCGATGCGGTACCAGCCGGGATCTTCCGCGCGGATTGCGCGGATTGCAGATGCAATTTTTTCGTCTGTCAGGGATGCATACGTTTCGTATGGGATCATCACGTTTCTTTCCTGGTTAATTGCTTTTCCGGCAAGGATGAGAATGACAGCACTGAAGACGAGCGGCAGGAACGGAAGGTTCCGGCCACGAAACAGTTTCTTTGCCGGGCACCAGCGCCATACCAGATAACACGCCGTCACGCAGATTATATCCAGCATGCCGAGATGCCAGTACTGTTCAAAATACGTTTCCTTTTTGGCGTTCCACATCAGGAACAGCACGATGAGATACGGCAGGAATTCCCGCAGTTCTGCCATGGCTTTCCGCGCAAATCTGCCATCAACCCGGTTTTTTCCACACCCCCGTTTCCGGACAAGCTGGTTTTCCACATAAAGTGCGGCTTCTGCACAGAGAACCGGGAGGAATGGAATGAATACTTTATCTTTGCTGTACAGACCTCCGTTCAGAAGATAGCCAAACAGCGGGATGCAGAAAAACACCAGAAGAAACAAAGACAGCAGTTTCTCACGAAACCGGCTTTTTCCAAGTACCCGTCCAAAAAGGGCTGATACAGCAAATGCTGAGAGACCGATGCCGTACGGTGTATAGCAGAGACGCAGAATCAGAAACTGCGGTTTCCACATCGCCTGGTCGGTAAAGAGTCCTGCGATTCCGCCCTCTGCGCTGCCGCGTCCGCCGCCGCTGCTGCCGAACAGTGCCGCGGCCGCTGGAATCAGCAGAATGCCGGAAAGCAGGATTGCTGCCAAAACCGGAAATGCAAAACGGATTGCTGCGCGGAAAAAATCCAGAACTGCCATTGCAGTATCACTGCGTCCGGCAGCTTTTTCACATGCCTTCTGATTTTTCCCTGCTGCACCATTTTTCTCCCGCGGCTCATTTCGCTTTTCTTCTTTTGCTGCATCTGAAGCATTTCCCACATAGTATTTAAAATATTCCGTCACTGCATACGCCGTAAGCGCAATCAGTCCGCCGACAGAAAAATAAAAGCTGGTCAGGATCATGCCGAGAATGGCAAGGATCAGCAGGCCGCTTTTTTTCTTCTGAAAATGGCGGTCTACGCCCATCAGTGCCAGAAGGAGAAACGGCATGTAGTTGACAAACATGAGCTGATTATAGGAATGATACAGAAGTGCGGTAGAACCCGTAAAGAAAAGTGAGGCAAAAAGACAGGTGCCGTAATGCAGTCCCTTTTTGCGGAGCCACAGATAAAAGAGCGCCGCGTCCGCCGCATACAGCACGGCGGAAGAACCCATCACCCAGAGATCCATTGGGATGAAGGGGAAACAGCAGGATAACAGTACGACGGGACTGAACAGTCCGTAATATGCAAAATTGTAAATATTCTGTCCTCCACCCAGGTTCCAGGCGAATTCCGGGAAGAGGTTTCCAGTGGCATAAAACCGTTTTCGGAAGTAATCGGCAAGTGTGCTGTGCTGGCTGATCCAGTCGATGGAGGAACCGAATACGCCGATCTGCAGAACGAACAGCCAGCACAGGAACAGCGCGAAGAGAAACAGACCTGCGGCAGTCCAATCCTTTCGAAAGAGGCTTTTCACGAAAAATTTTGTCCGTTTTTCTGACTGCCGCTCCTTTTTCTGTACTTTCTTCGGACCTTTCGTTTCTTTTAATTTCACATTTTTCATGCCCGGATTTCTCCTCTTTCAGAAGCATGGTGTCTGCCCGCATACTCTGGAAAATACACGTTTTTCTTTTCTGGCGTATGTGTATCTCTTCTTCTCTTTGCAGCACTCTCCTGCTTTTTCACCGGCTGTACACTGTGCGCTTTGGCCAGTTCTTCGCTTGTCTCTTTTAAGAGATAGATCGGGCGGTGCTTTGTCTCAAGATACGTTTTGGAAAGATAAACGCCCACAATACCGGTACAGAAAAGCTGTACGCCGCTCACCAGGAAAATGATGCATGCCATCGACGGCCAGCCCGCAACGGGATCGCCGAACAGCAGCGTCCGTACCACAATGAATGCGATCAGAATCATGGAAATCATACAGAACAGCACGCCCATCACCGAAGCGAGGGACAGCGGGGCCACGGAAAAACCGGTGATACCGTCGATCGAGTACGCGAGGAGTTTTCGAAGCGGCCACTTTGATGTTCCGGCGCAGCGGTCCTCGTGCTCGAATTCCAGCCATTCTGTGTGAAAGCCGACCCAGCCGAAAATACCCTTCGAGAAACGATTGTATTCGCTCATTTCCAGCACGGCATCGACCATTTTTCGACTCATCAGGCGGTAGTCCCGCGCGCCGCTGACGATCTCTGTTTTGGAAAGGCGGTTGATCACACCGTAAAAGGCGTTCGAGAGAAAAGATTTTATTTTTCCCTCGCCCTCCCGCGAGCTGCGGCGGGCTGCCACGCAGTCGCAGGTGCCGCTCTGAAGCATCTCGTACATCTTTGGAAGAAGGGACGGCGGATCCTGGAGATCGACATCCATCACGGTCACGTAATCCCCTTTTGCGGCCTGCAGTCCGGCGTACATGGCGGCCTCTTTTCCGAAGTTTCTGGAAAAGGAAAGGTAACGGCAGCGTGCGTCTTTTCTTGCAAGCTGGCGCATCTCGAGCAGGCTGTGATCCTTTGATCCATCATCGACAAAGATCAGCTCGAACTGGACTTTCTGCAGTTCCTGCATTTCGTCCATCTGGCGTGCCATCGTCTCGTAGTAAACCGGAATTGCTTCCTCTTCGTTGTAGCATGGTATGATAATACTGATTGTCTCCATATTTTTTCCTCCCGGGGATTACATGCTCTCTCAGAATCCTTCCGCAGATCCTTCCCACTGTAATCCCACTTCTGTCTCATTCTTATGCAAGTCAGATTTTTGTGGCTATTGAATCCTCGCCTGTCTCCGGGAAATGCAGGATGACTTTAAACAGATCACCGTCTGCCGAAAGCTCCATGCGGCCGCCCATGTTGGCAGTGTAGCTTGATGCAATCGCAAGGCCAAGACCGTGCCCCTCGCTCGTCCGTGACTCGTCGCCGCGCACAAATCGTTCCATCATTTCTTCCGGTGCAAAATTCATCTCATAGGCGGAAATGTTTTTCATCGTCACGAAAATCTCCCCGTTTTCCTTCCCTGCATCAATGTAAACTCTCGTTCCGCCCAGGCTGTATTTCAGGATATTTTCCACCAGGTTCTGTATCACGCGGTACATTTTCCCATTATCCCCAAGGAACGGCAGCGGCTCTTCTCCGAGCGCCGTGCGGAACGACAGACTGCTCTGCGCAATCGCATCATCCATATCGGCGAGGGTCTGCTCGATCAACCGTTTCATATCCATTTTTTCCATCTGAAATTTTTCGGTTCCGCTTGTCGATTTGGAGAGCTCGAAAAGGCTTTGAATCATCTCCTTTAACTGCTCCTGTTTCATAGAAATCACTTCGACGTAATCCTGTGCCACCGGTGTCAGATCCTCTTTTTTCAGAAGATCCGTATAGCCGACCATCGAGGTGAGCGGTGTTTTCAGATCGTGCGATACATTGGTAATCAAGTCTATTTTCAGACGTTCTGCCTGCATCTGTTTTTCTACGCTCTTCTGCATGGCGCTCTCAATATTTTCCAGCTCTGCAAAAGCCGGATACAGCAGGGATTTTTCGGATATTTCATGGATCCGGCTTTCCATGCTGCCTTCTGCCATCGTATGGATCTGTTCCATCAAAATGCCCATCTCCCGGTTCAGACGACTACGGTATGTTTTCCAGGCAAACAGAATCAGAATCAGCGTGGTCAGTCCGAGAAGGATGACAAACAGAACTTCACCGTCCATTCCGTTTACCAGTCCGGTGATCATGGTAATCACGATCAGAAGTTCCGCAATCAGTGCCACACGAAACGGCCACTTGCTCTGGCCGGCGAGCTGCCGTTCCAGGCTGGTCCGATCTTTGTAACGCTTCCTTTCCCTGCAGAAAAAGGACATTTCTCTCAATTGTTTCTTTTCATAGCGACAGACAAGAATGCCGGCACTGAGAAGGAAAACGCCACAGATTCCAAAAAACAGAAGACCTGTCTGTACACACTCTATTACAGTGCCCCATTCGGCAACAATGCGGTATCTGGCATAGCTGTGCCGGAGCGGCTGAATCCACCCGAAAAGAGCAAATCCTCCGACAAGAACCAGAAGTTCATTTGGCACCTTTTCGGATTTTTTCAGAAACAGCTGCTCTTTCTCTGCTTCTGCGGCAGATCTTGCCTCGAACTGCATCTGCCGGGATTTTTCTATTTCATCTGCCTCAGGCTTATCTGCGGCTGTCCCTTCACTGCTTTTTGCTGTTTTTCCCGCTTTTTCCGGTTCACTGCCGGCAAAAGCAGTCATTTTGGGATTCCAGATATTCTTACGGAATTTCCATACCAGATACAAGGTTGCTGCTATGCCCAAAATGCCGACTACCGTCACTCCGAGGCCGATTCCCCATTCGATGTTGCGCCACATGCCCCATTCGAATTCACTCGCCCATTTCCGCAGGAGCTTTCCGCACAAAATCAGTACCATAGAAAGATCGAGAAGCATCCACAGCAGGATGCGTTTTTCAGTCTCCGTTAATTTTTTCAATTTTGTATCCAATTCCCCACACCACCTTTAAATATTTCGGATTTTTCGGCGTAATTTCAATTTTCTCGCGGATACGCCGGATATGAACCATGACGGTATTTTCTACGCTGTAAGCATCCTCCTGCCAGACCTGGCTGTAGATTTCTTCGGCTGAGAATACGTAGCCGGGATGCTCCATCAGAAGCTCCATGATTTTGTACTCGGTTGCGGTCAGGCGGACGGGTTCGCCGTCCACCAGGAGTTCTTTGGTGTTTCGATTCAGCAGCAGGCCGCCGTTTTTCAGGACGTCCTGGTTCTGGGCTGTTCCGCCTGCGGCTCCTAAGGAGAAGTAGCGGCGGAGCTGGGATTTGACGCGGGCCATAAGTTCGGCGGTATTATACGGCTTTGTCACGTAATCATCGGCACCCATCGAAAGTCCGATGACTTTGTCGCTCTCTTCAGTTTTCGCGGAAAGCATGATAATCGGGATGTTGTTTTTTTCTCTTATTTTCATCAGGGCGGAAAGGCCGTTCATTTTGGGCATCATGACATCGAGCAGGATCAGATGGATCTGTTCGGTCATGAGGATATCGAGCGCCTCCATGCCGTTGTAGACTTTTTTTACCCTGTAGCCTTCCAGTTCTAATAGTTTGCCGAGAGATCTTACGATTTCCCGGTCGTCATCTACGACTAATATGTTGTATTGGCTCATCTTGTTTTTCCCCTCTTGGTTCTATGGTGTTTATCATAGCAGAGAAAACGGAGATTCTTTGGATAAAAAACTGACATTTTTCTTAAGAAATGACGGACGGGCAAACGGGCAAACGGACGGGCGCAGCGAGGCAGGCGTCATGATGTTGAGGACGGTTAAATATAAAAAACTCTACCTCTTTAATAAAGGCAGAGTTTTCTATAGAATATGCACAAATAACCGCCCCGAGTCTCCTAAACTTAAGCGGTTATTTGTAAAAAGTTTATTGGGCTGGCCGTCTATCGGTAGCACGCTTTTCTATTAGTAGCAAATCATACATTTCCATACATGTCAATTTTTTTATGCGCTTTCCAGATGTTCCATCACTTGAACTCCCCATTTAAAAAGGGCGGTTCGCATGACGAAGGTCAGGACTGCGGTAAGCAGAATCATCACGCTCGTGGTGATGTGGATGTTGAGGTGAAGTTTTCCGTACAGCAGGTAACCGGCTCCGATCAGGATTGCGCCGACGGTAAGGTCGATGAGGACGGAGATCATGGAGCGGCTGTTGGATTTTATGGCAGCGGTTTCGTTTTCCCAGTTTAGTTTCGGAAATGCAAGGTCAAAAAGGAGCTGTTCATAGTTGACGAACAGGGTAAATAAAACCGTGATCGCCGTGGTGTAAAGAAGGGTCGCCGGGTGCAGACCGAAGACGACCGCGATGATGTTGAAGGCCAGGGCGTACGGCAAAGTGCCAAGGAGACTGATCAGGATGCCGCTTACCAGCATGGCACGGATCTGATCATGATAGCTCATCGGAATGCATTTCATGTAAATGTATTCGCTGCCTTTTCGGGACATCGCTGTGGCGGAGATTATGCAGAACATGGACATCATGACGGCAATTCCGGCAGCGGTAAGAACAGCAATTGCAACGGGCAGTTCCCCTTTCAGGAGGCGGAATATGGTGCCATCGGCGACAAGCCGGGTCCAAAGGCCGGTGGTTTTGGCCATGCCAAGGCTGGAAATGACGGAAACGAGTGCGATACCAAGCATGAAGATCGGCCAGATGAGCGGCATCAGAACACAATTCATGAACCAGGCCGGGGTTCGGTACAGTTTTTTCCATTCAATCATCGCGTAGGTGCGGACCGGATTTTTGCTTTTGACGGTTCTGGTCACTTCTTCTTTGGATAAAATGCGTTTTTCGCTGGTGGTCTCGCTCATGCCGAGAACGGCCGGAAGGTAGATTTTCCAGGCGAGGGCGAAAAAGACAGCAAGGATAACGGCGGTTGTAGCGATGTAGAGTATCATTTTGAGAAACGATGCATCTGCAAGACTTCCGGTCATCAGAGGCAGATTCGGAAAGATGGTCCGAAAGGCGCGCAGAGTGCCTTTCTGGCTTTCCATCAGGTTCATGATATCCTGCATATCAAAGTTTCCGATACTGCGTGAAAATACGTTGATGCCGATCGCAAAAATCAGAGATGCGGCGAATCCAAGGTAGCTTAAAAAGTCTTTGTTTCGAATATTTTTGAACAGGCGCATCACAAGCATCGTCAGGACTGCGGCGTAAACGAGCGGCACAACCGGAAAAATAAGGCAGGCGAGGATCATATTGATCCAGTAAAGAATGCTCATTTTTGCGCTGATGCCATAGCCTAAAAGAAACGGAAGGAACAGCAGCACAATAAGGTAGTATTCGTTCAGCAGGCAGCAGAAGCCTTTCGCACCGACAATCTGCACCGGGGTAAACGGCAGCGGCAAAAGCTTTACAAGATCAGAATCCATGTAATACTCGCTCAGAAACAGCGGCAGGCCATAGAAGAAAATGACCATCATGCCGATGGCGCAGACGAATTCGATCAGCAGGGTTTCCAGACCGAGCGGCTGCAGGAAGGTATAGCCGGAATATCCCAAAAGAAACAGTAAGACCGATACGGGAAGGAGGCAGACGCCAAGCAGAAGGTAGACAACGATACGTCCTCCGTCCGAAAATGCTTTCTTTTTTCCGCTCTTCTGATTGCTTTTTCCTGGTCCGCTTTTCAGAAGGAAACGGGTGAGAATCCATAAATTACGCATGTTCGGTGATCTCCAGAAAGATATTTTCGAGTGTCTGATCCGGATAAGCCGCTTTTAATTCTTCCAGGGTACCCAGGTATACCTGGCGGCCGTGATGGATGATGGCGATGCGGTCGCAGAGTTTTTCTGCCACTTCCAGCACATGGGTGGAAAACAGCACAGCGTTTCCGGCATCGGCGTGTTCACGCATCATCTGTTTGAGCTCGTGCGCGGAGCGCGGGTCAAGGCCGGTCAGCGGCTCGTCGAGAATCCAGACCGGCGGCTTGTGGATCAGTGCGCCCATCACCATAATTTTCTGGCGCATGCCATGCGAGTAGCTCATGATGCGGCTCGAAAGGTTCTCTTCCATCTCGAAACGTTTTGCGGTTTCTTCGATGAATTTCTGACGCTCCTCGGTGCCGACGCCGTAGATGTCGGCCATGAAATTCAGATATTCAATTCCTTTGACGCGCAGAAATGCATCCGGGTCATCGGGCACGAAGCCGAACTGGCGCTTGGCTTCAAGCGGATCCTTCTGGATATCTTTTCCATTGATTTCAATCGTTCCTTCGGACGGCGCCAGGATGCCGGTGATCATTTTTAACGTTGTCGTTTTTCCGGCTCCGTTCGGACCGATAAAACCCGTAATCTTTCCATCTTCGATATCCCAGGAAAGATCGTCGACGGCTTTTTTGCTTCCGTCTCCGTAAATCTTACTGACGTGGTTCAGACGAATCATGTTTTATTCCCCCTCTTTTTTCTTTGTAAAGCAAAGCTAACATTCTCTTGCTTCGGTTAATTCGAAGTAAGGGCTGTGATCTTGCGTTTTTTTCAGTATGCATTCTTCTGTCAGAACTGTCAATCAGCAGAGCGAAAAATACAGAATTTTGTAAGAACTTGTAAGACTTTTAGAGTGTGTCTGAAAAAGACTTTTCGCAAGCTGCGAGTCCCAGTTTGTGGGAGATTTTATCCGAATGAGGGCGGCTTAAGCCCGCTGCGGCAACCGAATGAGGGCAAAATATACCGCAAAGCGGGACTCGCAGCTTGCGGAAATGATTTTCCAGACACGCTCCAGGATCAAATCCGATTTTACGCGGCAGGAAACTTCAGCGAAAATTCCTGCCGCGCAAAAAAACAGCCACAGAAATCCCTTCGGAAAACTGTGGCTGATATTTTACCCTCTATTTTTTCAGAATCACATCGATGACCGTATCGACTCCATCCGGCAGTACCGGATCTTCGCCGAGATCAGCGAATGCCATGGTCGGATAATCACTGTGTACCCAGCTTGTGGAGACCGGGATTTCCGCGCCGGTTGCGACGTAGCGGATTGCCTGGATTTCTTCTTTTTTCACACCAGGCAGAGGCAGCGGCCCAACGGTATTTTCATAAACATGGAAATACAGATGGTTTCCGCGGCGCGTCACACGGCCGAAGTCCGGTTTTTCAATACCGGCTTTTCCGCAGCCGTAAATGCTCTCGCCGTTTTTCTTCATCCATGTTCCAATCTCCGCCAGCCGTTCGATTGACTCCTCCGGGATATTTCCTTTTGCGTCCGGGCCGACGTTCAAAAGCAGGTTTCCACCCTTTGATACACACTCGACCAGCTTTTTGATCAGCATCGGTGCCGGTTTGAAGAAGTGGTCGTTGGCACAATAGCCCCAGTGATTGTTCATCGTGACGCAGGATTCCCAGGCGATATCGTTTCCATTCACATCCTGGATGCCGTTCGGCGGAATCATCTGCTCCGGGCTCACAAAGTCGCCGTGGTACGGGGTCGGATTTCCGGCCGCCAGAGAACCGTAGCCCTCTCCGCTCACCTCGAGACGGTTGTCGATGATGACATCCGGCTGGAGATTTCGCACCATGTTGATCAGCTCCGTCGCTTTCCATGCTTCGCCGCGCAGCGTATCGTAAGAGAAGTCAAACCACAGCACATCGAGCTTTCCGTAGTTTGTACAGATCTCGCGTACCTGATTGTGCATGTAGGTCAGATAGCGGTCGAAATCGCGGTCATCGTTTTTGTATGCCGGGTTGTTCCGCATCGGATGATTCCGGTCGCCATAGTGTGGAAAATCGTCGTGGAACCAGTCGAGCAGCGAGAAATATAAGCCGACCTTCAGCCCCTCTGCGCGGACGGCCTCAACGTATTCTGCCACGAGGTCGCGGCCGCATTTCGTATTGGTGGATTTGAAATCGGTATACTGGCTGTCAAACAGGCAGAAACCGTCGTGATGCTTGGCAGTCAGAACCATATATTTCATGCCGGCCTCTTTCGCCGCTTTTGCCCATTTCCGCGGCTCAAAATCAACGGGGTTGAACTCCTCGAAATATTTCATGTAATCTTCTTTTGGAATCTGTTCGGTACTCCGCACCCACTCTCCGCGCGCCGGGATGGCATAAAGTCCCCAGTGGATAAACATGCCGAAACGCGCATCACGGTACCACTCCATCCGCCTTTCATAGGCTTCTCTGTCAAATTTGTACATCGTTTTGCTTCCTCCTGTTTTATTTTACTTGCTTACTTCGGTTAAATCTTGATTTTCACCCATTTTCCCTGTTTGAAACGGATCGTCGCAAAGATAAACCGGGACATCTGATCCGCCAGCACACCGAACCAGATTCCGACGATGCCAAGACCCAGCGTGTAACCGCCAAGATACGAAACGATCGTACGAATAAACGTAACGCTGATCATGGATGCAACTGCCGTATAAAGCGTATCTCCCGCACCGCGCAGGCATCCCATGTAAATAACCTGACAGATCTGGAAAATGACGACGAAGATAATGACATGAATGATGCTGACACCGATTTCAATGATATGCTGTTCTTCGAAAAACAGGCTGTACAGCCATCTTCCGCCGAAAAGATAAATGGCAACGAGGCATACTGCGATGCCCGCGCCGATCAGACGGCACGTTCTGCCGTACTCTTTCGCGAGATCCGGCTTTTTTGCGCCGAGGCTCCGGCCGATCAGTGCAACCGCTGCGGACTGGAGGCCGTCACCGAACGCAAACGAAAGCGACATAATATTCATGCCGACCTGATGTGCCGCCATCGCATCGGTGCCCTGTTTGGCCGCCATGATCGCCGTCATCATAAAACCGATGCGCATGAAAACCTGCTCGAAAAACACACTGTAGCCGACCTTAATCAGGCTGCTGAATGCTGTAAACGTCGGTTTGATTTTATGCTTCAGAATATAGCTGATATTCAGGAATCCGTCTTTCTTCGTGATGGAAAGGATACTCATCACACATCCGACAACCGTTCCTGTAACGGTTGCCAGCGCCGCACCCTGAATACCAAGCGCCGGGAACCCGAAATGACCGTTGATCAGAAGATAATTCAGAATAATATTGATCGTATTCGATGTTACATTTGTGCGCATCGTGATTTTTGTATTGCCCGCACCGCGCTGCGCCGAGTTAATACCCATCTGGATACAGTTAAAAATCATACCGCCCATGATGATACGGAAATATGTTACTGCGCCGTTATGCGTCTCCGCCGTTGAGCCGCACAGGCGGATGATCGGACTTGCAAACGCCACAAATCCAATGCTGAATGCAGCTGCCGCAAGGATAATAAATACAAGCGCAGTCACCAGGGTCTCATTCGCCGCACCCTGTCTTTGTTCCCCTCGCCGCCGCGCAACGAGAGCGGAAATCGATACATTCAGAGCAAAGAAAAACGCCAGACCCAGCAGCTTCGGCTGCGTCGTCAGACCGACCGCCGCAACTGCGTAAGAGCCAAGCGAGCTTACCATCAGCGAATCCACAAGACCCGCAAATGCAATAAAAAATGACTCCACGATCGCCGGCCACGCCATGTTGACGGCGGTCTGGAATGTGTCTTTGTGGTATTTACCCTGTAATTTGTTTCCTAAGTACCCCATTTCTTTTCCTCTCTTTCGTCCCAATACCAATTTCTATTTTACTTTGTTTTAACAAAAGGGTCAATACGGTACCGACAGAAAAAACAACCATTACCGTTCACCATTGCCCCATCAGCTGCAACAAAAGCAGCCTTCATGGATAAGTTTCGCTTCACAAAAGTAGGGCTGTTCAGGTGCATAAAAAAATGGGCGGATGGATTTTTCTCCTTGATAAAATAGCTAATATTTTATATAATAGTATTAGCTAAAAGGAGGTGTTTTTATGATTACTGCAACTGCTACTGAAATGCAAAATAACTTCGGCCGCTATCTGACTCTTATCATGAACGGCCAGGAAATCATTATCACCAAAAACGGCCGGGAAGTAGGACGTTTTATCCCAAAGGATTCCGCCGCCTCTTATCTGACAGACTCTCTCACCGGCATTTTAAAAGAGGACTACGATCTGGATGATGCAAAACTGGAAAGGTTAAGGGAAAAGTATGATTCTGCTGATTGATGCAAATATTCTTCTGGATGTGCTGATGAACCGCCAGGATTTTGTGAAAGACTCTTCTATGATCTGGAAGCTTTGTGAGACGAATCAGACAAAGGGATATATTTCCGCACTGACCATTGCTAACCTGATGTATATTATGCGAAAGCAGCTGGATCCCGAAACCATTGAAAAGCTCCTGGTTCAATTAAAGTTTATCTTTGACTTTACAGATTTTGGTGTATCGGATCTGCAGCGGGCTGCCGAGATGAAGTGGACTGATTTTGAAGATGCCGTCCAAAGTGCTACGGCTGAACGGCTTCATGCGGATTTTATTATAACACGGAATGTAAAAGATTTTCGGAGCAGTAAAATCATGGCACTCACACCAACGGAATTTCTTGCAAGAATTTAACTGAATCAAGCAAGTCCCCTGCTTCTATTACGTGAAGCAATAAGCAGTGGGTTGGGACTTGCTTGTATCAGGAGTGGTACAAGCCACTCCTGATAAGCTGCGAAGCAGCTATTCGGTTATGAGCACGTAGCGAAGCGGATTGCGAATATCCGCCTGACACAACAGAAAAAAGCCAGCCGCAAAAGCAAATTTCTTTTCGATTTTCGCTTTTTGTGGCTGGTTTTTCTTTTATCTTTCCGTAGCGATTCAGACCCCCATCTTAATTCCGCTTGCGCTACATCCCAGTACTGCTTCTTATGATATTGGTATCAAAAGTTTTTTTGACCCCTTTGATACCAGATTGCTACGTGCTTTGCACTCCCGCAATCTTCTCATTTCTTCAGCACAAACTCTGCCTTATTCTCCGTCGTGCTGTCGCTTCCGATGAAGACTTCGAAAGCACCGTTTTCGCTTTCTACACGCTCATTTTCCGTCAGGAAGCGAAGCTCTGCTTCTGTAATTTTAAAGATGACTTCGGTTTCTTCTCCCGGCTGAAGGGTTACCTTGCGGAAATCTTTCAGCTCTTTTACCGGGCGTACCACGGATGCGGCTACGTCGTGGATGTAAAGCTGTACGGTCTCGGTTCCCGCTGTATCGCCGGTGTTTTTCACGGTTACAGAGGCTTTGATCTCATCTTCCATGCCAAGCTCTGCCTTGTCCAGTTTCACATCTGAAATTGCAAAGCTGGTGTAGCCAAGGCCATATCCGAACGGGAACAGTGGTGCGTTCGGGATATCGAGGTATTTGGAACGGAAACGGTCTTTGTCCTTGCCCGGCACATGCGGTCTTCCGGTGGAATACTCGTTGTAGTGAACCGGTACCTGGCCTACAGAATACGGGAAGCTCATGGTCAGCTTGCCGCTTGGAGCATATGCACCGAAAACAACGTCTGCAATTGCATTGGCACCTTCGGTACCCGGCATCCATACTTCCAGAACGGCTTTCGCTTTCGATACGACATCGCGCAGGTCGAGCGGACGGCCATTGAAGAGAACAACAACAACGTTTTCATTGACTTCTGAAACGCGCTCAAGCAGTCTCTGCTGGATTTCCGGGATGCGGATGTTCGCGTTGCTGGTTGCCTCGCCGGACTGCAGACGGTCCTCGCCGATCGCAAGGACGACAACGTCGGCCTCTTTTGCTGCGTTTACAGCCTCAAGAAGCATTGCTTCCTCTTCCTCCGGTGTATGGGACTGCTCCATCGCTTCACCAAAGCCCTCCAGACGGATGTCGGAGCCGAGCATCGGGGAACCTGCATGGAAGCTCATGTTTGCCGTATCTGCCTGCGCTTTTACGGCCTCTTCCAGATTTGTCACATCCTTTGCATCTCCGATGAAGGACCAGGAGCCCATCAGGTTTCTGCTGTGGACATACGGTCCGACCCAGGCAATCTTCTTCTCCTTGCCAAGCGGCAGAATTTTCTCTTCGTTTTTCAGCAGAACAAACGATTTTCTTGCGGCTTCTCTTGCCAGATCACGGTGCTCTTTGCAGAGAATGACCTCTTTTTCTTTCGTCTCGTCTGCGTCTTTATATGGATTTTCAAACAGTCCCAGTTTGTTTTTCAGTTCCAGGATACGCATGCAGGACTCATTGATCAGATCTTCTGAAATCTTGCCCTCTCTTACCAGGCGGCAGAGGTTCTCGCAGTAAATACCGGTCATCATATCAATGTCAACACCTGCCTCGGCGGAGCGGACAGCTGCCTCCTCGCGGTCTGCGCAGTAACCGTGGTAAATAATCTCCTCGATCGCTGCCCAGTCGGAAATCAGAACGCCGTCAAATCCCATCTCTTCACGCAGAATGCCGCGCATCAGCTTCTTATTTCCGGTTGCCGGAACACCATTTACCGTGTTGAAGGAAGTCATTACCATCGCTGCGCCTGCATCGATACCGGCTTTGTAGGATGGCAGATAGAAGTCACGGAAGGTATGCTCGGAAAGCTCTACGGTGTTGTAGTCTCTTCCTGCGGTCGGAGCGCCATAGCCTGCGAAATGTTTCACGCAGGAAGCAATTTTGTACGGCTCCTTCAGATCATCTCCCTGAAATCCGCGCACCATTCCGGCACAGAACAGACCGTTCAGATACGGATCCTCACCGGTAGACTCCATGACACGGCCCCATCTTGCATCGCGAACCAGGTCGGTCATCGGCGCGAAGGTTACGTGAAGACCGGAAACGGCTGCCTCTTTTGCAGCAACTGCCGCACACTTTTCGGAGAGCTCCGGTTCAAACGTTGCGCCCTGTCCCAGCGGAATCGGGAAAATAGTCTTGAAGCCGTTGATAACATCCAGCATGAACAGCATCGGGATGTGATGCGGGTGCTGCTCCACAAAATCCTTCTGGATTTTCTTTAACGTTTCTGCGCCCATGCTGCCCAGGATGGAACCGGAAAGCGCTACATTTTCCGGCGTAAATCCTTTATCCGCCATCGGTCCCATGGCTGTGATGTCCATATCTTTATTGAAGAAGGCACCCACCACCTGGCTCATCTGGTTCACTTTTTCTTCCAGCGTCATGTCAGCCAGAAGCTCTTTTAATTTCTGCTCGGTCATTTTTTCTCCTCCATACCTCGTTTTTGCTGTATCTGCTTCTTCAGAAACCCCTAAAATGTCAGAAAAATATCGCTTTTCCGTTTTTTCTGAATCTTATACTGAAATTCTACCACATCTGATCTGAAAAAAATATCCCCTGATCCGACCTTTTTCTTTCACTATTCTGACCTGTTTGCTGCTGTTCCGGTGCGTAAGAAAGTGATAAAATCCTCTGTTATTTCCCGGACATGTGAAGGGTGGCTTTCCGCTATTTTTCACTAAAACTTCTTCGGTATTCCAGCGGTGCGTATCCCGTATTATCCTTAAACATCTTCGTAAAGTACGAGAAATTGCTGTACCCCACATACAGCGACACCGTATTGATCGGCAGCGTGCTCTGTGTCAGAAGCTTTTTTGCCTCCTCCACCCGCTTTTGGATGATATAATTACTGATCGAAATACCCTTTTCTTTTTTAAAAATCCGGGACAGATAATCCGTATTCAAAAAGACAAGCTCCCCAAGCTCCTCCCGGTGAATCTCCTCCCGGTAATGTGCATCGATATAAGCGCATACCTGACTCGTGACCGAATCTGATTTGTTGATGTACTGTCTGTACTGAACTGCTTTCCGAACCAGTACCCCGGCATATTCCATCATCTCTTCTCTGCCATAAAGGGAATTCCGATGCAGGTTTTCCATATCCGCATCTGCAAACAGTGCATACGCCTTGATCTCCCGTTCCGAAAGCCATGCATACACCACCTGCGTCAGATCGGTACGGAGTGCTACCAGAAGCTCCCTGGTAATCATTCCTTCCCGCTCCGTCCGGTCAAGGTATTTCTGCAGCCGCTCCAGCAGCTCCTCCGGTTTTTCCTCCGAAAGCAGAGCTTTCCACACATCCAGCTCCTTATTTTCGTAGCTGGTCTGCGGAGCCTGAAATTCGTTCAGAAACAGCACCTCGTTCCGCACGGAAAGGCTTCCCTCCCGCATTTTCTGAAGATTCCGGCTCTGCTTTTGCATCCCCAGTACAGATTCCCACTGTCCGGCACCGCACCACAGCTCCAGATAGATTTTTTCATTCATCCACGCAACAAACTGCCGCAGAATTTCACAGTCCCGCCCACCGTCCTGCGGGAATGCTTTTTCCTTTGACTGTGTAACAATCCAGTAGATGCCCGGTTCCTGGTAAAAAACAGTATCTACCGCAATATCCGTTTCCTCATACAGTTCCGACAGCACATTTTCGATCACAAATTCCATGGTCGCGGTATCCCATATCTCCCGCTTATTGCTCTTTATTTCCGGCATCAGACAAATCAGCCGGAAATAGTGTCCCGGTCCGTATGGCAGCTGACGCTGTGCTGCCGTTTCGCAGAATTTTTTCTCGGAGAAGCCGTCTTTCAGCACATTTTTCCAGATATCCTGCTGCAGAATTTTTCTGTTCTGGTTCCACTTGATGCTTTCCTGCCTGAGATCCTGTATTTTCTTTTCTTTCGCAACGGATTCCACCGCACGCTGTACGGCCTCCTTCAGCTTGTCAAAATCGATGGGCTTCAGCAGATAATCGACACTGTTCAGCTGAATCGCTCTTCTGGCATAGTCAAACTCCGCATAGCTTGTCAGGAATATGACCTGGACCTTCAGCTCCTCTTTTCTGACCCACTCCACAAAGTCGAATCCCGTTCCGCCCGGCATCACGATATCGCTGATCACAATATCAATGTCCACCATTCCCATGATGTTTTTCGCCTGCTGTACGGAAAACGCAGTGTACACCTCGCTCACCCCGGTCTCTGTAAGATCGAGGTTTCTTTTGATACTTTCAATCACGTACTCTTCATCATCCACGAGCAATAGTTTCATGTTCTTCTCCCCCTGTCCTGTATGGAATATGGATATCTACAATCGCTCCGCCGAGCGGACTGTTATCGAAATGAATCTCTCCGGAATCGCCATAATAATAGCGGAATCGTTTCAGGCAGTTTTCAATCCCGATATGCTTTCCATGCTCGGAAATATCTTCCCCTGCTTTCAGCCTTTGCAGCGTCTCCTCCGGAAAGCCGTTTCCGGTGTCCGAAATATAAATGTTGACATACTTTTCGTCTCCGCGATCCTCCGGGTAAACCGTCACGGAAATCAGCGGAACCGTCTCCAGCGTCAGGGCATGTTTTGCCGCATTCTCTACAAACACCTGAATCAGGAACGGGAAGATTACTGCGTTTTCCACCTCTTCATGAACCTCAAAATAATAGGTGAATTTTTCCGGATAGCGCAGCAGCAGAATTTTGAGGTAATTTTCACAGTGGTTCGTCTCCGCCGTTACCGGCACCATCTCGCTTGTATTCCGGAAAATATACGCAAGATAATCGGACGTAATACGGCTCATCGACTTTGCATGGTCGTACTGACCGAAGTCGATCATGCTGTAGATAAAGTTCAGACAGTTCATATAAAAATGCGGACGGATCTGGATTTTCAGGTAGTCCATCTCGATTTTCTGTTTTTGCAGCTCCTGCTCATACAGCGTGATCTTCAACCGGCGGATCTGGTGAATCATGTTCCGGAATTTATCGTCAATCCGCTCCAGCTCTACCAGGTTTCCTTCCGACATCTGATAGGTGAGGTCCCCATTGTCATATTTCTGAAGATTTTCCGTAAACATACCGACCGGCTTCAGGATTTTTGTTTCCAGGTGGAACAACAGCACGGAACCGGCAATCACCATCAGAAAAGCAACGCCAAGAAGGGCAAACACACTTCCCGTCATCAGATTTAAGACTCCCGTCCAGGAGATTTTAATCCGGATTTCAAACGGCGCCTGCGAAAGCTCCTGCCGGAAGGTGTAATTGTCAGTATCAATTTTCGAATCGTCCGTTACAATTCCTTTTTCCGTCAGTATTCCGATGCTTTTTCCGTTCTGGTCAACGAGGCTGACATAGCCGCTCTTCCCAAGAGACAGTTCAGAGAACGGTTCCAGAATTGTCTTCAGATTGACGTAGCAGCCGAGTCCAACGCCCTGACTCTGCGCTACCTTGAGCATATAAATATCGTCTCCCTGGCACATCACGGTCCATTTTTTCTTGACTGCATACGCCTGCTGCGACAGGCTTTTGATCCGGCGCTTCAGTGCCTCCTGCAGATACGGGTCAACGGCGTAAAGCCCGTCGGAGGAAATGCTCAGCTGATATAAGCTGTCATCCTTCTGCGTATAGAGAAAAACATTGTAATCCGTTCCAAAATCCCACGCTGCAGATACATAATTCCTTCGCAGCTGCGTAATGACATATTCCTCATACTGATCCTTCTCCATCAGATCCATATATTTCCAGAACGCAGAATCCGGGTTGGAGCCGTCCATTACAGTCGAGAACAGGTTTCGGCTGATTCGAAAAAAACGGTTATCCAGCTCATCCGTATACAGCTTTGAAATCTCTTCCAGCTGCTCATATACCTGCCGCTGCGTCCGGTTCAGAATAAGCACGCTCCCAGCCAGAAAAAGCAGCAGCATACTCAGCAGGCAGATCAAAAGATAACGCCCCTGCTGCGCCAGTGTTGTTTTTTTCGTCTGTTTTGAAATACGCATGAAGTTTCCTCCTTTTTTCTGTTCCGGTACGCTCGAAATTTTTCCGTGTTTGATTTTACGAACTGATCTTTTTTTCTGAATATAATACAGCAGAAAAACAGTACACCTCATGTTTCCATGAGTCTGTACTGTTTTTCTGATTTATGTCGGAAACACCGAAATGTTTCTCTTTTTTATTCCTGCATGGAAAATCATCCCTTTACCGCGCCAAGTGTGATACCTTCTGCGAAGTATTTCTGAAGGAACGGATAGATGATAAACAGCGGCAGCATGGCGATAAATGCGATTGCCATACGGATCGAGGTTGTCGGCAGCTTTGCCACCTCGGCACCGATATTTCCAGTTACTTTTCCACTTGCCAGGTACTGAATATCGGTGATCATCTGGTTCAGCAGGTTCTGGATACTGTAAAGCTTCTGGCCTTCATTTCCTGATAAATAGTATAAACCATTTGTCCAGTCATTCCAATAGCCAAGTGCGGAAAACAGTCCCATGGTTACCAGAATCGGTTTTCCAAGCGGCAGTGTGATGCTGGTGAAAATCTTCATGTGTCCTGCGCCATCGATTTTGGCCGCCTCGAACAGCGCGTCCGGGATACTGGTGTTAAAGTAGCTTCGGATCATCAGCACGTTGTTTGCACTTAACAGGAAGCCCGGAACAATCAACGCCCAGATCGTGTTTTTGATGTGAAGATAATTTACATACATCAAGTAGGTCGGCACCAGTCCGCCGTTGAACAGCATCGTAAAGAATACGAAAAAGGTAATTGCTCTGCGGTACGGCAGTTTTTTAACAGAAAGCGGATATGCCAACAGAGCGGACATCGCAATATTTGCAGCGGTACCAACAATCGTTACAAAAACGGTGATTCCGTACGCTCTCAGGATTTTCTCACCCTGACGGATGATATAGGAGTAAGCATAAAAGCTGAATTTCTCCGGGAAGAACGAATATCCGTTGCGGATCAGTGTGTTTTCATCGGTCAGCGAGGAAATACATACGAGTACAAACGGCAGTACAATGGATAACGTAATCAGAATGAGTACTACATTAATCCAGAACTGGAAACGTTTTGCTTTTTTTGAATTTGTCATACTTCCATCCTCCTAGAATAATGCCTGGTCTTTGTCTACTCTGCGGACAATCCAGTTACTCAACATTACGACACAGAAGCCTACCAGAGACTGGTATACACCGGCTGCAGATGACATACTGATATTTCCCTGCTCAATCAGGGCGCGGTATACATAGGTATCGATAACGTTTGTGGTCGGGAACAGAACACCGGAGTTCATTGGTACCTGATAGAACAGACCGAAATCGGAATAGAAAATTCTTCCGATGCTGAGAAGCAGCAGGGTGATGATGGTCGGAACGAGGCTCGGCAGTGTGATTTTCGTAATCTCCTGCCATTTGCTTGCGCCGTCCAGTCTGGCAGCCTCATAGAAGGAAGGATCGATACCGATCAGCGATGCAATGTAGATCAGGCATCCGTATCCTACTCCCTTCCAGCAGTTCGCGATGATCAGGACCGCCGGCCAGTATTTCGGTTTCTGGTACCACTGAATCGGGTCAATGTGGAACAACGGAAGGATCGAGTTGTTGACAAGACCATTTTCTGCACTCAGAAGCGCATATACGATGTAGCTTAAGATAACCATGGACATCAGGAACGGAAGAAGAATCGCACTCTGATATATCTTTTTGAGCTTTGTGTTTCTTACCTCCGTAATCAGAATCGCAATGGCAATTCCGACTACCATGTTTACAAGAATAAATGCAACGTTATACAGCAACGTGTTTCTTGTAATAATCCATGCATCCTTGGAAGCAAACAGGAACTTGAAGTTTTTAAGTCCTGCCCACGGGCTTGCCCAGATACCTTTCGCAAAATTCAGTTTTTTAAACGCAATCACCATACCTGCCATCGGGATATAGTTGTTGATCAGCAGATACAGAAGTGCCGGAAGCATCATCAGATAAAGCGGCCAGTATTCCTTCAGCACGTTTTTCTTTTTTCCTTTTTTAACCTCTGCTTTTTTCATAAAGCGTGTCTCCTTTTATGAGGGCTGTTTTTTCAGGTTCTTTCACAGAGAAGGCTCCACATCTTTTCTAGTAAGAGTGGAGCCTTCGGTTACTGTATCACACCGGATTTTCTTCCGCCCCGGTCGTGTTCTTTTTACAAATTAGCCTATTTCTTTGCAAGAAATGCATCCAGCTGCTCCTGCTTTGCAGCAATGACATCATCGATTCCCGCATCGTCCAGTGCCTCCAGGAACTGTGGAAGCAGTTCTTCCGGATCTCCGGAGCCGCTGCTAAGTGCGCCGTTGTACTGGCTGATTACGTTGTTCAGGGCTGATACCTGATCCGCATATTCGCTGTTATCAAAGACAAATCCCAGTGCTTTCGACTCGATACCGGAAGCGTTGAACTCCTGCATTTTGTCCCAGAGCTGCGGGTCAGATCCATCCCATTTGTATGCGATGAACTGGTTCGGAAGCTCCCATCCACAGTTAAAGCTGTAGCCTGCATTGTCTGCTGTTACACCGTCCGGGTAGTTGATGATTCCGTTTTCTTCATCTTCTACTACGTAGTCGGTTCCCTCTTCGCCCCAGTTCAGAAGGTTCATGACCTCCGGGCTGCCATAGATATAATCGAGAACCTGCATTGCTTTTTCCGGATTTTCGGAGTTCTGTGCTACAGAGAAGATAATTCCGCCGTAAGAGGATGAGTTGATGATCGGCTGATCATAGAACGGTACGATTTCAAACTCATATCCTGTGGAGCTCTGGAACTCAACCGGGGTACCTGGATGATAAGCAAAGAACAAGGAGAAGAGATTTCCTGCTTTGCATACGGTTCTCCAGTTTTCTGTGTTTGTTCCGGCATCCTTGCTGATATAGCCTTTCTGATACCAGTCATGCAGCATAGTTGCAGTCTCCTTGTACCAGTCGCTTGCAAAGTAGTTTTCTACGGTTGTGCTGTTGGTCTGATCCATCAGAGCGCCCGTGTTGGCATCGCCAAGTCCATCAGCGCGGGACAGACGGCTCAGAGGCGTATCACTGTTGTTGCTGGAGAACAGCATTGTCATATCAGGCTCGCCTGCCTGTACGGTCTCAAATACTTTCTCCATATCCTTCGGCTCTTTGATTTCATCGGTATTGATATTATACTTTTCTACCAGGTCTTTTCTCATGAAGATGGCTGGAATGCTGCCTCGTTCGATCTGGTTCGGAACGCCATAGACAAACCCATCAATCTGATTTGTTTTTGCAATATCCTCGCCATAGATATCTTTCAGGTTTGTGCCGTATTTGTCAATCAGTTCAGACATATCCATGATCTGGCCGGAATGCATATACTGTACAGCTGTTGTTGCATTTGTGTACAGAAGATCGATTTTCTCATCGCCGGAAAGCATCAGCTGTAACTGCTGAGATGCGCTTGCCCACGGAAGAACAACGATATCGAGCTTTGCATTCAGCTCCGGCTCCAGAATCTCGTTGATTTTTTCTTCGATTCTCTCTTCATCCTGCTGCTGGCTGCCCTGCAGTACCATAGTTACAGTGTACGGCTCGCCTTTTTCCTCTGTCTTTGCTGTGCTTCCGGAAGCTGCGGAGGAACCGGAATCAGAACTGGATCCTGTGCTTCCGCATGCTGCCATGGAAAATGCCATAGTTGCTGCAAGAATGCCTGCTAACACTTTTTTCTTCATACTTTTTCTCCTTTTCACGTAGCGTGTTGTGTGACTTTTGATGGTTGTATTATAGCAGGATTTTGATTTACAACTCTATAACTGATTTGACTTTGAAGTATCACTCTTCCGACCTTTGTGTCTTTTTTGTGTCTTTTTTCTGTCAAAAATCTTCCACCATCTTTGCCCCTTCTGCCCCATCGAGTTCGGTCACGGTTCCATTCATGACACGGTAGACTCTCTGGCAGAGGCCGAGGACGCTCGGACGGTGGGTCGTAACGATACAGGTTTTGTTGGGACGCTGGCGGATGATGTTTCGAAGAACGTTTCGTTCCGTCGTAACGTCCAGTGCCGAGGTGGCTTCATCGAGAAGCAGCACCGGTGCATCGCGGAGTACGGCACGGGCGATGGCAAGCCGCTGGGACTGGCCTTCGGAGAAACCGCGGCCACGTTCCCCGACGCGGCTGTTGATGGTATCCGGCAGATGCTGGACGAAATCCCAGGCGCAGGAGATTTTGAGCGCTTCGATAATCTCCTCGTCGGTCGCATCCTCTTTTACCATGCGCATATTTTCGGCGATTGTGCCGGAAAGGATCGTATTCCCCTGCGGAACATACGCGAACAGATGACGTGTTTCGGCGTTCATGGGAACCGTCTTTCCGTTTGAGGCAATGATCACGGTTTCCCCCTCCTGCGGGCGGATAAGGCCGAGAATCAGGCGGATCATCGTTGTTTTTCCCTCTCCGGATGGGCCGACCAGCGCTACGATCTCTCCTGGAGCGGCCTGAAACTCCGATTTGGTGATTACTTTGTTTTCTTCTATATAAGAAAATTCTACCCCGCGCATCTGTACCCGGAAACCATCCTTAGCCAGCGGATCAAGCTCTGCACTCTCCGGGATATGGACTTCTTTTGGCAGCTCTACGAGCTCACGGATCCGGTGCGCCGAGACGGAGCTGTTGAGAAAGGACGGAATAATCGAAATCACGTTTCCAAACGCGCCGGAAAGGTTACTCCGCTGCTGCAGGAACAGTGTCATGGTTCCATAGGTAATGTCGTGCGTCCACAGACGGAACAGACAGTATCCAAATGCGGTAAACTCCACCGCGCTCCCGAGAATGGACATCACAATATTGGTTTTAATCGTAAACAGATTATATTTCAGACTGATGTCCTTGAAAAGTCCCTGCCACCAGCGCATCTTTTGACTGTAATACGGTGCGATGCCAAACGACTTGATCGTGTCAAAATTGTAGAACGCTTCTACCTCAAAGCTCATCAGATTACTGCTCATCTCGCGCACTTTTTTGCTGTATTCCCGCTGACGGCGGATCATGAACCGCGACATCAGAAGCAGAAACGGTGCACTTAAAAAAGCAATCAGCGCCATGACCCAGTCATAATGAAGGATCACGAAAAAGGTGGCAATAAACCGATACACGGCAATGATAATCGTCGGGAGCCAGCTGATTGCGTTGCCGCTGACCGTTCCAATGTCGCCGTTGAAGCGGTTGAGTACGTCACCGTTTGCGTATTTGCTGATTTCCAGCCAGTCCGCATCGACGATTTTGTCAAAAATATCCGCCTGGATGTCGTTATTGATGGCGATACTAAGCTTCGTTGAAATGCGGTTGATGACACTCTCAAATCCAAGGCTGAACACGGTGCTTCCGATCATGATGCAAAGCAGCAGCGGGAGCTTCTGTATCTGATATCCTGTAATGATATCGATCAGGTATTTTCCTGCCACACTGCCGACAAGTCCAAGCGAAGTGCTTAAGATACCGAGAATCGTGTAAAAAACGATCGCACCCTTATAGCGCGCGCTGTAGCCAAAAATCCATTTCCAGTCATCGATAATTTCCGAGAACATTCCGTTTTTCCATCGCTCCGACAGGATGCGGAGGGATTCAAAGGAAGCGTCTTTACTTTTCTCTTTGGATTCTTCCTGCATGCGCGTCTCCTCTCTTTTTCCCGTCTGCGGTACGGATCATATCGTATTTTTTCAGCAGCTCGACACGTCCCGCACCCACTTCAATGCTCGATTTCTGTTCTTTTTCTCCCCGCGCCAGCCATTTCAGGATCCGCTGCACATATGCAGCCGGAAGCAGAAACGGATACCTCGCCGCATAGGGATACTTGTTTTTCATATAGGAAGCTTCCGGAACCAACGATTTCCAGATTCCCCCCGCCGTGTGCTTTTCCGCACCGGTCTCTGCCGCATACAGAGTAATGTTTGCGCTGTGAATCCGTCCCGCGCTCGATTTTCCAAACGAACCGGCATCGAGAATATCAATCAGAAGCGCTTCGGAATCCGGGCGAAGCTTTTTTGCGGCACGGACTGCCCCACTTGCTTCATAGGAAAAGCCCAGATACCGCTCGCCGATATCCAGCAGATTGATGCAGAAGCACGTCATGTGATACTCTTCGCACATCTGCCAGAACATTTCCCAGTCTATTTTTCTTCCATATACACGAATCATCTGTACCATATCACAGATCTGACGAATGCCGACGCCGCCGTGAAGAAAATGCTTGAAGCTGTGGCAGAGAAGATAGAAAAGATGATGCGTTTCTTCTAAGGTAAAAATGCTCTGTCCCTGTACTTCCACCTGGGATGGATGTGCAAAAACATCGGAAAATGCACGATTCAGATAACCATAGGCGGAGGATTCCGTGCTGAACAGTCTGGTATGTATTTCATAGAAGGCTCCTGTTTTCGGATGAATGTAGCCCATCTCTTCCGGGATGGCACCACCTTTGGTTCCATCCGGCATTGCGGCTTCTTTGTCCCGCACAAAGCCCTTTCGCATAAAATAATCGTCCACTGCCGCAAAATCCTTTTCCGGAATCAGCAGATCCTCATCCCCGGACGGGCGCAGATCCGGCTTCGGATAGAGATTTCTGCACACAATTCCTTTCATCACCAACGGCTGCACGCCCAGCTGCGCCAGCTCCTTTTCATCGGAAAGAAACAGCGCGGTACGCGAAACCTGCTGCAAAATACTCTGCATCGCCTGCGTTTTTACCTGTCTGCGAAGCTCGTCCGGAAGCTCTGCAAATTCCGGTGTTTTTCCCACAACATCGTAGACCGCTGACAGCAGCGAATGCTGTGCCGCGAGGACAAACAGATGATTCCATTGTTTTTCTGTCAGCCCCTGCATTTCCGCCGGCGATGCTTTCTCTTCTGTCAAAAACGCACGAACCACCGCAAGGAATGCGGTTTCTGTTTCTGTAATCATCTTCTTTTCCTTTCGTTTTCTCTGCACGCATCATTTTTCTTTTCATCCACACCGAATAACCGGGCATATCCATGCATCAGAATCGGGCGAAGCGGGATGATGCGAATCCAGACCTTGGAAAAAAACTCCCACCAGAACATTCCCGGTACAAGTATTTTTCCTTTTCGTTCCACTTTTGTCACCCGTGCAAAGACCTGCTTCCGTTGCACATGATGCTCGATTTCCGTCTGTGCATCCCCGATTATGTCATAACCGTCTGCATGAACGCGGCAGATCCGATGCACCACAAACTGTCCGCCCGGCCGCTCATAAAATACGATATCTCCCTTTCGCAGCTCCCGCTTCGGGGCACAAAAAAAAATGCTGTCCCGTCCGTGGATCAGAAACGGTGCCATGCTGCTCCCGGAAATCACCATCCGCACTTCTTTTCCCTGCTCTACCAGTTCTCTTAGCATTCCGACATAGGCGCGGGTGTCTACCAGCCTCATGCTTTTTTCTCCATTCTTTGCATCACGCTTTTTTGCAGCAAAGCCGCAGCTGCTGCTTCTTCGGACGAATCTCTCACAAGCTCCTGCTCCAGCGTTTTCACCGCATCCTCCGAAATGTCACATGCCAGATGATAGATTGGCACCTTTCCCACCAGACGCTCGAGAAGATCCAGGTTTTTCACCAGCCCCTCCCGATCCCAGCGGTTCATGGTAATCTGTCCATACAGGCTTGTAAATGCCTCTGCCGGGCGAAGCCGCCATGCCTGGTTCAGCTTCGCCTGGCTCAGCATCACAATGCATCCGATTGGCAGTTTTTTGTTCTCGCAGACCTCCGACGTTCCGCAGACCGGCCAGCCGTTTGCTGTCCACGCTTTTCCGTCATATTCGAGCAATGCCTTATCACCGTTTACGGTACGGCTTCCCCGGTACTGCTCCCAGAGGCCCGCCTGCGTGGTTTTGCCCGTTTCCGATGGTGCAGAAAAGAGCATGGCCTTCCCCTGATACTCCGTGTATGCACAGTGCAGAATCAGGCACGGCTGCTCTGCCAGACGGCGCTCCAGGGCTAGGAGGGAAAGAAAAACAACTTCATACTTTTCAACTTCTGCCAGATACCATCTGCCGACGAAAATCTCCGCACGATTTCGCGCAGTCTCACGGTAGAGCGCATAAGAACGCTCTTCTCCTTTCACACCGATCCGGCGGCTCTCCAATCCTTCTTTTGTATGAAACACCTGCAGATCGACCCGATCCACAATCAGCTCTCCCTCCGCTTCCGGCAATATATCGACAGCCGTAATGATATATGTATAATCCGCAGAATCCGTTTCCACCGAAAATTTTTCCATATCTGCCGGAAGTATCAGCTCTTCCGGAAACTTCAGCCGGAAGGAAAAACTCCCTGTCTGAAATGTTTTTTCCATCAAAAACTCCTCTTTCTCCCCATGATCTTCCCGTCTCTCCGCAGCGTATCACGATTCCTTTTTCCGCATTTATGATAACAAAAAAAAGAGACTCCGTCAATCTTTAGAGTCTCTTCCGTAATTAAATACGTAATTTTATTTTGACTGATCTGCAGCGTTTTATAGCCATGCCGGAAATACAGAATCTCCGCCGCACCGGTAATCGTCCACGAAAAGATATACAGCAGGTACAGTGACGTAATGGTATGGAAATTGCTTTTGTGACCCTTTTCTTATCTTAAGCTTACTCATAATTCCATTTTTTCAATCATGCATTGATGCACCTTAGTGTTTTTATCATAATTAATTCCAACCAGAAGCAGATTTCCATGATACTCTTTCAGTGCATCCACATACTGCTTTTCCTTGATCTGGTGAATTGCGCCCTCCGCACTCTTATTCCATTTCAATTCAATAATCGCAGCGGGTTTATCCATATGAATTCTTCTTGGAATAAAACAGATATCCGCAAACCCTTTTCCACCCGGAAGTTCCCGAACCATAGTGTAATATTCTCTTGCAAAATAAAAAGCCAAATTGATCGTACAGCTCAGCGAATTTTCATCGTTGTATTGCAGAATAGAAATCTCTTCATGCGCCAGTGCAATCCCTTCTGCCACTTTTTCACTGTCCATTTTCCACATGGCCTCCAGCAGTTCCCGCGACGCTTCGACAGAGCGAATCACTTCCGTCCAGTCCATTGTGCTGATTGCGTTGATGTATTCCTGGGATACTTCGCGATTTGGGATGGCTACGGTTTCTTTTTCGTTATCGTATGTCAGATACCCTAAGTGTACCAGCAGGGTCAGGACATCATCTCTGGTGGCAAATGTTGTCATGTCGTTGCTGAAGGTTCCTGTATTAATTCGAATACTTCCTCCCGCCAGCATTTCTACCACAGCATCTTTCAGGCCGTCCATGTTCATCTGGATGTAGACTTTCAGCGCTTCATACGTTTCTGTCTGGTTCCAGTATGTTCCAAACTTGCGTCTCTGCATTGCCTCGACAACGGATTTCGGGCTGTACATGGAATAGACTTTTCGGTTTCCATTTTCATGTGAGATCAGATGATATCCGTTATACCAGGCTCTCGCTTCTTCGAAACTCATGGTATACCTCTCACACAGTTCCTGCACTTCCGTCTCAGTAAAACCGAAGTATTCTGCCAGATCTCCGGCGTCTGTCATGGAATACTCGGTAAACATATTCAGCGCCGAATGGGAACCATATTTCTTGACCGGCAGAATTCCTGTCATGTATGCCAGTGCAATGTATTCCTTATCTTTCAACCAGAACCGCAGGAAGTCCAGATATTTTTTCTGCGCGTCCTGATCCTGCTGATACTCCCGGAACAGGCAGTCCCATTCATCAATCAGAATCACAAAGGAATAACGCGTGCTGGCGTACACATCTTTCATTACCTGTACCAGATTCTTTTCATCACGGAAGCGCACCTGACTGTACTGCTCTCTGAGATCAAAAATCAGATAGTCGTTCAGCATGCGCAGCATTTCGTCAATGCCGCTTGTTGCGCTTAAAAATTCCTGCATATTGATTTTTATTACATCATACTGATTCCGATGTTTTTTATATGTTTCACTTCTACCGATTTTCAAATTCCGAAATAGTGCATCGGTGTCTGTGCTTCTGTCATAATAAGCCGCCAGCATATCCGCCGCCATAGATTTTCCAAATCGTCTCGGACGGCTCACGCACAGATACCGCTGGAGTGTCCGCACACAGCGATTTGTTTTTTCTATCAGACCACTTTTATCCACAAAAATCTGCGACTGAAGCGCCATCTCAAAAAGATCACTTCCAGGGTTCAAATAGCTTCCCATACTGTCCGTACCTCCGTTTCAAATTCTTTCTCTATCTTATCACGAAACCTTCTTTTCATCTATACTAAAAGTAAACATCGCAAAATTCGTTTTTGAGCAGATTACATTCCCATCTTTTTCCAGTTTTTACTTGACTTTTCCTAAGTCTTCTTATATAATTCTTTTGTAATGATAAATGTAATTTATTTCTACGAACATTCTACATATTTTTCTTGCTGACTGCAGAAATACTTTCTGCCTGAAAAGGCACAGCATTTTGCAAGAGGGGAGTTTGTGATGGAACCGATTGCTTCTCCGACCCGGTCGGATTTGTTACAAAAGATAAATAAAAAAAAATATCGTGTCAATTCCGATTATCTGCTGCGTGAAATTGCAGGGGAATATGCGATTATTCCCATTGGGACTGCCTGTCAGATTTCGAATGCAGTGATGGTTCCAAACGATACCGCCGCATTTCTCTGGAATGCTTTTCAGCAGCCACGTACCATTTCGGAAGTCGTTGCACAGGCGTTAGAGGAATATGAGGCTGCGGAAGATACGATTCAAAATTCTGCTTTAAATTTTGTGCATGATACTTTAAGGTATGCATTATTAGAGGAGGTTGTATCGTTATGAAGAAAGAGTGGATGGAACCTGTTGTTGAGGTTCAGGAATTTGCTGCAAATGAATATGTGGCGGCCTGCGGGGATAGCGGGAAAGTTTATAAATTTGTCTGCGATGCCGGACAATACGGTCATAATTATAATGTTTATTATTATGATGGATCTGGGCAAAAAAAATATATCGCAAAAGAAGGCTCATGGGGAGGCTGGGGCTCTCAAGCTCAATTTTCTGGATATCATCCTTGTAACAAGACTCATGAAGCGGAATCTGATAGTGGATTTATCAGTGGTTTTATAGATGACCAGTCTACCCGCGAGGAGGAAGCAACCCCCGTTGTCATCTGGACCGAAAATGGTACAAACGTTCATTGTACTACCAGATTAGACATCAATACTTGGGAAACCGCCAAATCCTGATTTTTCCACTAAATAATAATTTTTCAAACCACAGCAAAAGGATCGAACCCACTCGTTTCGATCCTTTACTATACCTATTAATAATTGGTTCATCAAACCACTTTTTTCGGAGGAACCTTTATGAACTACATGGACGACGCTTCCACCTTCGAGCGTTCTTTTCTCCAGAAAGCGCACCAGCAGCACATTCCTATTACCGGCGCGCTTGAACTCCTGCCACTCTGCAATATGAACTGCGACATGTGTTATGTCCGTCTGTCCCGTTCAGAAATGGAATGTCAGGGACAACTTCGCACAGTTGATGAATGGATTCTGCTTGCACAGCAGATGCAAAAAGCCGGTACACTTTTTCTTCTTCTGACCGGCGGTGAACCACTTCTCTTTCCTGATTTCAAAACACTATATCTTGAGCTTCGAAACATGGGCATGATTCTTACCATCAACACCAATGGAACCCTGCTGGACGAATCCTGGGCTGATTTTTTTGCTGAGTACAGGCCGCGCCGCATTAACATCACGCTCTACGGTGCCGATGCCGCTTCCTATAACCGTCTCTGCCATTACCCCCAGGGCTTTGATCAGACCGTCCGCGCCATCCGTCTGCTCCGCGAACGAAACGTTGATGTCAAAATCAGCTGTAGCGTCACTAAAAAGAATGCGCATGATTTTCCAAAAATCTTTGTTCTCGGAGAAAAGCTTGGAGTCCCCGTTCATGCCGATCACTATATGATGCCCGCCGTCCGGGAACGCTCCTTTCCTTTTGATGCTCAGGTCCGCCTGAACCCGGAAGACGCCGCTGCGCTTGCCCTTCAGACACTGAAACTGCAGCTGACCAGCGATATTTTCCGGCAGTACGTTCATGAATCCATCCACCGCGTCAACAATCCGTCTTTTCCACGGGGCAATGGTCATATCTCCTGTCTTGCCGGAAACTGCTCCTTCTTCATCAACTGGCAGGGCTTTCTTTTCCCCTGTGTGATGTTATCCGAAATCTCCGCACCTGTTTTTGATCTTGGATTTATTTTCGCCTGGGAAAAAGTTTCCGCCGCTGCACAGAAGATTTCCCTAAGTTCCCAATGCTGTCAATGCCGTTTGCAGCCGATATGCCGCACCTGCGTCGCAGCCGCGTTTTTAGAAACCAGTTCTTATCGGGGAATGCCTGGTTATCTCTGCCGCTATTCCGAGCATTATTATCACCTGCTGCTGGCAGAAGAAGCTTCTTTTTCCTCCATCGCCTTATAATCTTTACATATGCTGAAAACGCCGGACAGATTTTTCTCTGCCCGGCATTTTCTATCTTCATGTTTATGATTCAAGCAGCTGCAATACCGCATCCAGCATAACTGTCTCACCCTTTTCCAGTTTTACCGCTTGACGCATCTCTCCATACACAACTTCCCCTTCATACGCCTGATCCGCCGTAACCGCACACCGTGTCAGTTTTCCATTCTCCCACGCAAGTGCAATCGATGCATTTCCAACCAGACGCAGACCATTCACTTCACCGTGATCCCACGCCTTCGGCAGCGCCGGAAGGAGAATGATTTTGTGTTCTCTGCTCTGCACCAGCATCTGTGCGATGGCCGCAGTCACGCCGAAGTTTCCGTCGATCTGGAACGGCGGGTGGCGGTCAAACAGGTTGGCGTAGGTGGATTTTGCCAGCATCTGACAGATATTCTCCCACGCTTTCCCGCCATCCCACAGCTTCGCATAAAAGTTGATGATCCATGCCCTGCTCCAGCCCGTATGGCCGCCGCCATTGGCAAGGCGCACACGCAGTGTCTCTGCAGCCGCTGCGGCAAACTCCGGTGTTCCATCCATCGTAATCTGATCGGACGGATACAGGCCATACAGCTGTGACACATGGCGGTGTCCCGGCTCTGCTTCTTTGTACTCTTCCATCCACTCCATAACTCTTCCTGTTGAATCAATGCGGATCGGCGGCAGTTTTTCAAGTGCCGCGTTGATCTCGTTCTGTAATTCCCGCACATCCGAAACATTTGGAATTTCTACAGCATCCACAGCGTCCCCGAGAAGTTCCGCCGCCTTTTTGCAGCCAGTGAACAGCTCGCGCAGAATCTCCATATCCATCGTCGCGCCCATACAGCAGCAGCCCTGCTCGCCGCTCGGCAGAATGTAGACGTTTTCCGGGGACAGCGACGGATTCGTCACAAGATAGCCGTCCTTCTCCTCCAGAAAATCCACGAAAAACAACGCCGCTTCCGCCATCACCGGGTAAGCCTGTTTCAAAAATTCCAGATCCTGCGTATAAGAATAATGCATCCACAGATGTGTGCAGAGCCATGCGGCTCCCATAACCCAGATCGTCGCCGGAATCCAGTTGTCCTGCGGTGCACAGTCTCCGTAAATGTCCGTGTTGTGGTGCGCCATAAAGCCGCGACAGCCGTACATCCGCCGTGCGATGCTCCGGCCATGTTCCCGCATCCGTTCAATCAGGTCGAAAAGCGCCGTGTGGCACTCCGGCAGCGCGCAGACCTCTGCCGGCCAGTAGTTCATTTCTGTATTGATGTTGATCGTATATTTGCTGTCCCACGGTGCCATGAAATCCTTGTTCCAGATCCCCTGCAGCGTCGCCGGAAGATCGCCCGGGCGGCTGCACTCGATCAGCAGATACCGTCCGTAATCAAACAGCAGCTTCGCAAGTCCCTCATCCGTACCGCCGTGAATCATCTTCTGCAGACGCTCATCCGTCGGAAGTGCGGCATTTTTCTCTTTCTCCGGCAGGGATAATGCCACACGGCCGTAAAAACTGCGGTAGTCCTTTTCATGTTCCGCCAGCAGGTCCCCGTACTCCTGCGCCATCGCGCGCTCCAGCTTTTCGGTAATCTTCTCTGCCAGCACATCCTGCACACGCGGCTCCCATGCGGCAACCTCTTCCTTCGCATAACGGAACGTACTGTCCGCGCCGAAGTACAGCACGGCCTCATCTGCCTCTTCGATCACCAGAGTATGACCCATGGTATACACACGGCCGCCCGTTGCTTTTGCCGACAGGCACATGGCAAATTCCAGGGCATTTTTTCCGAGGTTTCCGCTCAGATAAATCGTGTGATCATTGACCTTTCCTGTACGGTCAAAATATTTTGCACGGTTCAGCATCACCTCAACCGACACTTTTCCCTTCGGTGCACGAAGATGCAGCACCATACAGTCCGCCGGTCTGGAAATAAAGCAGGTTCGTTCAAATGCTTCTTTTTTTGCATTCTCATACTGCACACGGCAGACCGCGCGGTCCAGATCGAGTTCGCGGCGGTACGCGGTGCATTCCTCCTGTGATGGATCGTTTAAATATTTCATCTCGATATCGCCAAGTGTCTGATAGCCTCTTTGTCCATCCGGTCCTGAGATGAACGCCAGACGGATCAGATGCTCTGCCTCCGAAATCCGTCCCTGCCGGACCAGTTCGCGCAGTTTCGGCAGATTTTCCCGCGCATCCGGGTTCAGGCGGTCTTCCCATCCGCCGTACCAGATCGTCTCCTCATTAACCTGGATCCGTTCCTCGCGCAGATTTCCAGCGATCATCGCACCAAGCCGTCCATTGCCGAGCGGCAGTGCTTCCTCCCACTCTGCGGCTGGTTTTGTATACCATAATGTACTCATATCCTGTCTCTCCATTCTGTCACCAAAAGAGGGAGGCAGACGATTCCACTTCCCTCTTCGTTTTTCAATTTCTATCTAATACTTAATACTCGACGTTCTCTTCATTTCCTTCTTTTCTGACCGTCAGAATCTCTGTCTCACGTCCTGTCAGCGTGCGGCTTCTTTCGCCCGGCTGCTGTCCGCCGATGGAGATTTCATACTCGCCCGGCCGTACGACACATCCGCCGTCCTCTGTGATAACAGCAAAATCTCTTGCATGCAGTGTCACGGAAACCTCTTTTTCTTCTCCTGCCTGCAGTTCCACGCACGCGATACCTTTTAACTGGAAGCCTGGCTCACCCGGCTGTGCGTTTTTGTATTTCACATAAACCTCTGCGCTCTCATGCAGCGGATATGCACTCTCATTCTTCACCTTCGTGCACACGGTCACATCGTCGAGCACCGCGCTCGTCTCCTGCTCCGTTTTTGCGCCGCTGTAGGAAATTGTTCCATACGTCAGTCCATATCCAAATGGATACAGAATATTTTTATCAGTATAGCGGTAGGTTCGTCCTGCCATGCTGTAATCGGTGAACTCCGGCAGATTTTCTGTTCCCTGATAGAAAGTCACCGGCAGTTTTCCGTTCGGTGCATAATCGCCGAACAGCGCCTCTGCCACGGCTTTTCCGCCGCGCGCACCCGGATACCAGCTGTCAAGAATAGCCGGTACATGCTCCTCGGCCCAGGACAGGTCGATGGCACTTCCTGCCGAGAGAACGAGGACAACCGGTTTACCAACCGCTGTGATTGTCTCCAGCAGTTCCTCCTGTAAGCCCGGCAGATTGAGGCCCAGCTTATCGCCGCTCGCGTATTCGTTTCCGGCATCGCCTTCCTCGCCTTCAACAGTTGCATCAAGTCCAAGGCACAGAACGACAACGTCTGCGTGCTCAGCGGCAATGACAGCCTCTTTGAAACGGTCTTTGTCCTCGCCGAGTCCTTCGACTTTATTTTTATACAGATGGCAGCCCTCTGCGTATGTCACTCTCACATCATCACCGATATACTGCTGAATTCCTTCCAGCGGTGTGATGTATCTGGACGATGTTCCCTGATAGTTTCCAACCAGCGCTGCTCTCGAGTTCGCGTTCGGTCCGATCACGGCGATACTGCGGATCTTCTTCACATCGAGCGGCAGCATGTTGTTTTCATTTTTCAGCAGAACCATACTTCTTCTCGCTGCCTCGACGGACAGATCAACATGCTCCTTGCACTCGACCAGATCGTAGGACAGATCTTCGTACGGTGACGGATAGTCTTTCATCATACCGAGGCGGATGCGGATTTCCATCAGGCGCTCAACTGCCGCGGTGATTGCCTCTTCGGATACCAGGCCATCCTCGTATGCTTTCGGCAGATGCAGGAAAGCAACGCCGCAGTTCAGGTCACAGCCGTTGTTGACGGCGCGCGCTGCGGACTCCTCTACATTTTTGGTCACTCTGTGGTGCTCATGGAAATCCATGATTGCCCAGCAGTCGGAGACAACATGGCCTTCAAAGCCGAACTCATCGCGCAGGATGTCCTTTAACAATGTCTTGCTTCCGCATGCCGGTTCGCCGTTGACACGGTTATACGCGCCCATGACTGCCTCGACTTTTGCATCCTTGACACAGCGTTTGAAGGCATACAGATAGGTGTCATACAGATCATGTCTGCTGACTCTTGCGTCAAACTCATGGCGGATCGCCTCCGGGCCGCTGTGGACGGCGAAATGCTTGGCACACGCCGCTGCCTTCGGGTGATCCGGATCCGGTCCCTGTAATCCGCGGATGTAGGCGCATCCGAGCTCACCGGTCAGATACGGGTCCTCACCATATGTCTCATGGCCGCGGCCCCATCTCGGATCACGGAAAATGTTGACGTTCGGTGCCCAGAAGGTCAGGCCTTTGTAAATGCCGCGGTCGCCTTTTCTCGAAAACTCGTTGAATTTTGCACGTCCCTCGGTAGAAACAACATCACCGATCTCCTGCAGCAGCTCTTTATCAAACGTTGCTGCAAGACCGATAGCCTGCGGAAATACCGTTGCCACACCAGCTCTTGCCACGCCGTGCAGCGCTTCATTCCACCAGTTGTATGCCGGAATGCCAAGACGCTCGATCGCCGGTGACTGATAGACCATCTGGCTCATTTTTTCTTCCAGCGTCATCTGGGAAACCAGCTGTTTTGCATACTCTCTCGTCTCTTTACTCATAGGTAAAATCCTCCCGAAATTTGTTGCCTCTATTGTATCGCCGCGTTTCCCGTTCGGCTAGTCAAGTATTGCTCTTTGCTTCTCATTTTATGCGATTTTTGCGAATGACACGGGGAACATACGGGGAAATCGTGTATGCGTAACCATCCGATATACACGCAGAAACTCCCGGCAGAATTTCTCGTATAAGATCTTCCGTCGGGAGTTTCCCTTATCTATTCCTGTGAAATTTTATTTCTGATACTCTTCCTCGATATTTTTTACCGCACGGAGCTTGTTCGCGTATTCCAGAATCTCTTCTTTGGAATATTTCTGTTTCCGGCACCAGGTGAGGATTTCTTCTTTTACTTCCTCCGGCATCTTGTTGTTCATGCGCAGACAGTCACAGAAGGTTCTCTTCGGAGAATAATATTTGTAGGAACCAAACTCTGTCTTTTTCTCACAGATTTCGCCCGGGACATCGGCATTCTGGAAATAAAAACGTCTGATTTCAAAATTTTCCAGATCCATTTTTTTCCGGTCTGTCCGTGCTGTTGCAACTGCAATCGTAGCCGGCTCTTCTTTCAGCATTCCGGCAAGCCATGCGGCACTGTCCATGCAGATGACTGCGCGTGGGTTTACTTTCGCAATTTCGATATATTGATAGTCTTCCGGTTTTTCATAACCACAGTCCTTGCACCAGTACCAGCCGCGTGCAAATCGTTCCAGACTTCCTTCCTCTTCCATTTCTGCCAGCTGCAGTACGGTCACCTGATGATCTCTGAGGTCTGCGAAGCTCATATATCCATGATGTTCTTTAAATAACGTCGTGATCTTCTGGTATGTTTTAAAAAGCATATTTTCTTTCCCCTTTCAGGATATGATACATCTTTTTTCATCTATAGGCGTTTGCACATATAATATTCCAATTTTCATGGAATGGCAAGCACTAATTTGCAAAAACCATGTTTTTCCTCTGTTTTTTTCTTATTAGCTGCTGCTAACATATTTCTCTTTTCATCACTTATAAGTATACCTTTTTTACCTGAAATATGCAACCTGCTGATCCGCTTTTTCTGTTCTCATACCAGCAGAAAAAGACCGGATTTTTTACTTCTCATCCGGTCTTTTTCTCTTTCATTCTATCTTTTAACGTTTACCGTAAAACCTTTTCACTCTGCCGCTTCCAGAATTTCTTTTAATGCTTTGATATAAAGTTTACACTCCTCCATCGTTCCCACGCTGACACGGCTCATCTCGAAGGCGCCGATGCGGATGCCCTTGTCCATCAGCTGCTCCTGGATCCATGCCGGATCTTTTCCGGTGTCAAAGTAGATGAAATTCGACTGGGACGGATAAACCTTACAGCCAAGCGCTGCCATCTCTTTTTCCAGATATTCTCTTCCCTCCACGATTTTGGCTTTCTGCGCCTGGTAATACTCCTGGTCTGCCAGGCCTGCCACTGCCGCTTTCTGTGCACAGACATTCAGGTTCCAGGAAGCGGAACATTTCCGCATGATTCCAATCAGCTCTTCGGAGCCCAGCGCATAGCCGACACGAAGGCCTGCCATCGCATAATATTTGGAAAAGGTGCGGAGAACCAGAATCGGTTTTTCCGGATGCGCTTTCATATAATCGACCATACTGCAGCAGTCCGGCTCGGTGGCAAATTCCATGTATGCCTCATCCATCACCAGCAGAACGTCCTCCGGAAGGGTATCTGCAAATGCTTCCAGCTCCCCGATCGGCACATACGTTCCGGTCGGGTTATTCGGATTGCAGATCACCACGATTTTTGTTTTTTCACCGATTTTTTCTTTCATGGCAGGGAGATTAAATTTCTGCTCTTCGGTAACCGGTACGGAAACCGGCACACCGCCGTTTAAGTATGCCATATCGGCAAATGCCCCATAGGTCGGAGCGGAAAACAGCACCTCATCTCCCTCGTCCAGAAAGGTCAGTCCGATCATATCGATCATCGCACTCGATCCGGCGCCGGTCAGTACATTTTCTGCTTTTAATCCGTACTGCTCCGCTACCTTCTGTTTCAGCAGTACTGCTGCAAAATCAGGATAAAAATGGCTTCCCGCCATAGAGTCCTCCAGCGCCGCCACTGCCTTCGGTGACATTCCGTAATTATTTTCGTTTAATCCCATATGGATCAGTTTTGAGGTGTCCTTCGCAAATGCTTTCTGACGTTTGCTCGGCGGCATGCTCTGTAATGCGTGGCTGATGATTTTATTTACTTCCATATCCATTTCCTCCTGTTTTCGCGGCTTCTACTGTTTTTTTCGGAAAATTACCGTTTCACGGCTCCCCTTTCAACAGCAATCTTCGTTTTTTGTTTTTTCCTGTATTCCTTAACAGTTGCTCAGGAAACCTTTTTCTCTGCTTTTTCTTTCATAAAGGCTTCCACGATTGAGATAAATTTCTCATTGTCCTCCGGACGGCCGACGCTGACACGGTTCAGATCAAAGTTTCGGATCATGATGCCGTTCTGCATCAGCAGGTCGTAGAGTTCTGTCACGCTGTAGCCTGTTTTGAAATAAACAAAGTTGGTATCGGAATCGTACACCTCGCATCCGATTCTGCGAAGCTCTGTCATCAGGTAAGCTCTTCCGGCGGAATTGAATTCGTACGATTTTCTCGTATGCTCTTCATCTTCCAATGCCGCAATCGCTGCCACAATCGCCAGACGGCAGGCTCCCGGCACGGTGCCTCCTCTTCCAAGCGCTGCCAGAAGCTCCGGGCACGCTGCTGCAAAGCCGAGACGCATACCGGCCATGGCGTAGATTTTGGAGAAGGTCTTTGTCACAATCAGATTGTCTTTTTCCGGGATCAGCTTCATCATGGATTCGGTGCATCCCGGTGTTGCCGCAAAATCGAGATACGCTTCATCAATGACAACAAGCACGTTCTCCGGCACTTTTCGGATGAACGCTTCCATATCCGCCGATTTTTCCGCCACACCGGTCGGATTTCCCGGATTGCATACGATGACGATTTTTGTCTTTTCGGTGATGGCATCCAGCATACCGGTAAGATCCTGGTGCAATCCCTCTTTGACCGGAACCATCACGCTTTTTGCTCCGTTCCGAAGCGCCATCATCGGGTATTGCATGTAGGGAATCGAGCTCATGACGATCTCATCGCCCACACCCAGAAACGTATCGGCAATGCCGTTTAATACGCCGGTGGCACCTACATTGATCTGTACACAGTCTGACGGGATGCCGTATTTCTTTCCAATCTGTTCAAACAGCTCCTGGTTCCGGTCTCCGGGATAACGGCAGATATTCTGCATTTCTTCGGCAACGACTTCTTTCACATGATCGGAGACACCAAACACGTTTTCATTTGCCGCCATTTTTTCGATGTGGTCAACACCGTATTGTTTCATCATATCACTGATCTGCGGCGGAAGCCGGTATGCTGGCATGTGTAACAGTTGTTTCTTCATCAGGGCTTCATAATTCATGGTTGGTACTCCTTTCTGTGGCGGCTCCGCAGAGCAGCTGCTAAACTATCTGCGGAGCCTGTTGTAAATATGCTGCGAAAAGCTGTGAGTCTGTCATTTGGGATACGGAATCCGCGGGTGATTCAAAATCAGTCTCAGGATTCAGAAGCGCTGTCTCCTAATACCAGATATTTGGTACGGATCATGTTTCTGGACGGGTCAATCTCAAAGTTTGTGATGTCGGTGCTTACCAGATAAATATTGGAAGAGTTCAGTACCGGTACGCCGAAGCAGTAATCGTTTACCAGTACGCTCTCAGCCTGGTGCATCAGCTCAAATCTGGCGGTCGGATCGCTTTCCTCATTCGACTGTGCCATCAGTTCGTCATACTCCGGGCAATTGGTCTTGTTATCGTTGTAGCTGTCGTTGGAACGGTACATGGAAAGGAAGGTGAACGGATCAGTAAAGTCTGCAGTCCATCTCATGCGGGCAAGCTGGAAATCACCGGATCTTCTCTCTGCTACCTGTACCTGCTGCTCCTCTGCCTGAAGCTCTACTTCCACTCCAAGGTTTGTTTTCCACTGTGCCTGCAGGGCCTGTGCCATATCGCTGTCAAGCTGGAGGCTCGGGTATTTGTAGGTGATGGTCGGGAAGCCTTCTCCATCCGGGTAACCGGCCTCTGCCAGAAGCTCTTTTGCCTTGTCCGGATCAAAGCCGATCGGATCTTCTTCTACTTCTTCTGCCCAGTCCTTGCCGCTTGCGGAAGATTTCAGATGCTTTGCTACGAAGAAATCACTTGCCTCATAAGAGGAACCGCACGCAGAAGCTACCTCATCGCGGTTGACTGCCATGGAGAATGCCTGGCGGACGCGGACATCATCAAACGGAGCTTCATTTACATTAAATAATACATAATAGCTTGTCATGGCCGGAGAAGTAATCAGCTCATCGCTGTCTTTATACTCATCCATAACAGTATAATCTGCTGAGATAAAGTTCAGCTCACCGGATTTATACGCATTGATGATGGACTGTGTATCGTCCATAACCATTTTTTTGATCGTATCGGTCTTGATCCGGTCTGCCTGAACGTAATTTTCATTTTTCTTATAAACGCTGTACTGGTTCGGTACATACTCTGCGAGGTAGTACGGTCCGCAGCTTACCAGCGCATCCATGTCATTTCCCATTGCCCAGTCGCCGTTGGTCTCGGTCTGAAGCTCACGATGCGTCGGCATGTAAACCGGAAGTACAAAGAGCTGTTCGAAGTAAGCGCATGGCTCCTTTAAGTTGAAGACGATGGTCTTATCATCGCTGGTGTCTACGCCAAGACCGCTCTCATCGCCGGTTCCGTTGTACATCTCCTCAGCTCCCACAATCGGGTAAAGCATGGAGGAATAACCACTCTTGCAGTTCGGATCCAGTGCGCGGACAATGGTGTTTTTGAAATCGGCGCTTGTTACATCGTCTCCGTTGCTCCACTTTGCGTCGCTGCGGAGGTGTACGGTGTACTGTGTCATATCATCATTGACATCAACGCTTTCTGCCAGAATGTAATCCCAGGAACCGTCTTCTTTCATTTCCATGATCGGGGCCATACACACCTCATCGTAGGACCACCACCACAGAGAGCTTTCTCCTGCACTGTCCAGAGATCCGGATTCTGTATTCATGGTTGTTACAATCATATCGGAAGTACTGCTGCTTTTTCCTCCTCCGGAAGAGCTGCTGCTTCCTCCGCTGCTTCCGCATCCGGCAAGGGATCCTGCCAGAAGAACAGCCGCTGCCACTGTCGCTGTTGCTTTCCATAATTTTTTCATAATGTTCTCCTCCTTTTGCTGCTGATGCTTGTCTGAAACACAGCTCCGGTCTTTGGAACCTCTGTTCCAGAACCTGCCGCACCGGAATGGTTCTATTTTGCTCCGGCCAGCAACGGTTCGATTGCCAGACCCTCCCTCTGTCTCAAATACCGCGGGGAATATAAGAAGCAAGCCACTTTCCTGCCCTCAACATCATACGTTGCCGGGCGGGCCTGGCTGCATTCTTCCATAGCGTAGGGGCACCTCGTGTGGAACGGGCATCCTTTCGGCGGATGGATCGGACTCGGGATTTCGCCTTCCAGCAGGATTCGTTTTCTGCTTCTGGCGGTCTTCGGATCCGGGATCGGCTCTGCGGAAAGCAGTGCCTTCGAATATGGGTGAAGCGGACGGCGGTAAACATCATTGGATTCTCCGATCTCTACCATGTGTCCCAGATACATGACACCGATCCGGTGGCTGATATGCTTTACCATGCCAAGATCGTGTGCGATAAAAAGATAACTGATACCCTCTTTTTTCTGAATATCCTCCAAAAGGTTGATGACCTGTGCCTGGATGGAAACGTCGAGCGCCGAAATCGGTTCGTCACAGACGATAAAGTCGGGTTCGAGTGCCAGCGTTCTCGCAATTCCGATTCGCTGTCTCTGGCCGCCGGAAAATTCATGCGGATATCTCCGGATGTGGTCCGGTTTCAATCCAACCGTTTCCAGCAGCTCCTGCACACGTTCTTTTCGCTTTTTTTCATCGTACATGTGATGGATTACCATCGGCTCCTCAATAATCTCACCGACGGTAAAACGGGGATTTAAGGATGCATACGGATCCTGGAAAATCATCTGCAGCTTCTGCCGGTAGGGAAGCATTTTTTTCCGGGAAAGCTTGGAGATATCTTCTCCCTCGAAAACGATTTCGCCCTTTGTCGGCTCATAGATCCGTAAAATCGTGCGGCCAAGTGTACTTTTTCCACAGCCGGATTCTCCGACCAGTCCGAAGGTTTCCCCCTTTTTTACCTCGAAGGAAATACCATCTACGGCGATGACCTTCTGTGCTCCCTTCATTCCTCTGTTCACATCAAAGTATTTACACAGATTTTTTACTTCCAGTACATTTTCACTCATTGGCAGCCGCCTCCTCCCCGGAAACTGTGATCTTTGTTTCATCCATACATTCCAGCCAGCATCTGCAGCAGTGCGTCTCGCTGTAGGTTGTCACCGGAGAAGCCTGTACCTCACAGATCTTCATGGTGTAAGGACAGCGGCTCATAAATGCGCAGCCCTTCGGGAGTTTTAAGAGATCCGGCGGTGTTCCCGGAATCGGAACGAGCGGTTCGTCGTTATCCTTTGCCGAATTGTTGATACTGTTCAGAAGACCTTTCGTGTACGGATGATGCGGTTCGTAGAAAATCTCATCGACGGTTCCCTCTTCTACGATCTGGCCGGCGTACATAATGGCAATCCGGTCACACATAGAAGCGACAACGCCGAGGTCATGGGTAATCATGATAACGGAGGTTCCTTTTTCCTTCGTCAGCTTTTTCAAAAGCTCCAGGATCTGTGCCTGTACGGTTACATCCAGTGCGGTTGTCGGCTCATCTGCGATAATCAGCTTCGGATCACACGCCAGCGCCGTCGCAATGATGATTCTCTGCCGCATACCACCGGAAAATTCAAATGGATACTGATCGAGTCGTTTTTCCGGACTTGGAATTCCGACCTGCCGCATCAGCTCAATGGCTTTCGCTTCCGCCTCTTTTTTGGAGCAATTCTGATGCTTTCGAATTCCTTCTGTCATCTGAATTCCGATTTTCAGGATCGGATTCAGAAATGTCATCGGATCCTGGAAAATCATGCCGATGCGGTTTCCGCGGATCTGCTGCATTTTCTTTTCATAAGCCCGTTTTTCTTTCCGGTCCTTCGTGTGCGGCGGAGAAATGTTTTCTCCGTCGAAGAGGATTTCTCCTTCCTCTACTCTGCCGTTCGATGCCAGAAGACCCATCAGGGTCAGCATGCCGACACTTTTTCCGGAACCGGACTCGCCGACAATACCGAGTACCTCGCCCTCTTCCAGATGGTAGGAAACGTCGCGTACTGCACTGACGGTTCCCTGCTGCGTTTCAAATTTTGTTGTGAGATGGCTGATTTCGAGTAAACTCATACGCTTCACCCCCTGGTTTTCTTTGGATTAAAGGCATCGCCGATTCCCTCACCGAGGAAGTTCAGGGAGAAAATGGTGATACAGATGCAGATGGTCGGCAGAAAAAGCTGTCCCGGGTGCATCGTGAGCACCTGTCGGGCATCCTGTGCCATGGAGCCCCAGCTTGCCATCGGAGCGGAAATACCGATTCCGATGAAGCTTAAGAAGGCTTCGGTGAAAATGGCGTTCGGAACAAGGAAGGTAATCTGTACAATGATCGGTCCGATGGCATTGATCAGCAGGTGACGGAACAAAATCCGCGCATCGCTTGCTCCGATGACGAGTGCTGCCATGGAAAACTCCTGCTCCTTCAAGGCGATCAGCTGGCCTCTTACCTGACGCGCCATACCGATCCAGCCCGGAATGCAGATACCGATCAGAATGCTTCGTACATTCGATCCAAGAACCATCATGATCAGGATAACGTAGATCATAGAAGGCATCGCGTAGATGATATCCACAATACGCATGACAAAGTTGTCAAATTTTCCACCAATGTAGCCGCACAATCCACCGATCACCACACCGAGAACGGTGTTGATGACGGCTGCTCCAAAACCAATCGCCAGGCTGATGCGGCCTCCGTAACAGAGTCTTGTAAATACATCACGTCCGAATTTATCGGTTCCGAAAATATGCTGTGCCGAAAAGCCCGCATACTGATTGGCTGCGTCCTGTGCATCGTATGCATAGGGGCTGATCATCGGTCCGAAAATGGAAATCACTGCCATAAGGAGGATGACGACCAGTCCGAGGACTGCCATTGGATTTTTCTTAAATCTTCCCCATGCCGCTTTCCAGAAGCTTTTGCTCTCCACGGCAATAAACTCGCTGTTCTTTTTGGATGGATCAATCGGTGAAAACCAGTCCATAACAGTCACCTCCTAGTTTGTCAGTTTGATTCTCGGGTCAATGAGGGAACAAATGATATCCACCGCCAGGTTGGCAACGGTGATAATCACACCGATGAAAACACTAAAGCCAAGGACTACGGTGTAATCACGGTTTGTGATGGCATTCGTAAATTCACGTCCGATTCCCGGAATAGAAAAAATAGATTCTACAACAAAGCTTCCTGTGATCAGAAATGCGATGGCCGGTCCGAAATAAGTGACAACCGGGATCAGTGCATTTTTGAGGACTTGACGTACGGTGATGTACAGATTGCTAAGTCCCTTCGCTCTTGCCATCGTTACGTAATCCATCTGGATCGCCTCGGAATAGGTACTCTTGGTCAGTCTGGCAATCGAAGCGATCTGTCCGAATGACTGTGCCGCCACCGGAAGAATGTAGTTGGCCGGAGAACCAAGACCGACGATCGGGAGTACCGGCCACCAGACACCGAAAACCATCATCAGCAGGATCGCTGTGACGAATCCCGGGATACTGACCCCCAGCGTCGCAATTCCAAGCAGCGTGTTTTTGACTGCCAGCCGCTTGCTCGTCGCCATCCAGATGCCCATCAGAATACCGATGAAAGCAGATACCGCGATAGAGAGAAGTCCGATGCTTAACGTGTACGGAAATCCTCTTGCGATCAGTGTATTAACAGAAACGTTCTTTTTGTAGGAAATGCCGAGATCTCCGTGCATCAGATTTTCCATGTAAAGAATATACTGTTTCCACATGGGTTCATCCAGTCCGTAGGTCGATTCGAGCTGTTCAATCGCGCTCTGGGAAAGATTGTCTGCCTCGAACGGGCTGCCCGGCATAATCCGAATCAGGAAAAAGGTAATGGTGATCAGTGCCCAGATCGTCACCACTCCTATAAATAAACGTTTTATGATGTATCTTACCATGCAGCATTCCTCCCGTTCCGGCTTTTTTCGCTCAGAAGAGGCAGCCGAACGATCTGTTCTGGCTGCCTCTTTGCACCTTTTTTTCTGTCTTTTGTTTTTATAATGCTTCCTCGCCACGCTGGCCGGTACGAACCCGGATGACATCTGCCACTTTTTCGACAAAAATCTTTCCGTCTCCGATATTTCCGGTACACAGCTTCTTTTCCAGGAAGCCTTTTAATACTTCAATTGTCTTATCATCACCCACGGTCTCGAATTTGCATTTCATCAGCACATTCGGTCCGCTCATGGTTCCGCGGTACATCACCCGGTAACCCTTCTGGTTTCCATATCCGGTGATATCCGTTTCCATCACGCCGTAAACGGCACACGATTCCATGATGTCGATGACATCCTCCCGGTTCGCGGGTTTGACAATAACTGTCAGCTTTTTCATATCCGCACCACCTTTTTATTTGTCATTGTGGAAGTGGAAGTTTGCATAAGCGCTGCATCCGTGCTCGTGCATATCCAGTCCGTCGATCTCTTCTTTCTCGGTTACGCGAAGTCCGATGGTCTTTTTCAGGACGAAGAACAGGATGAACGCCAGGATCAGGGTATATGCCGCAACTGCTACAAAACCGATCAGCTGGGTGATAAAGCTGCATCCCTCACCGAAAATACCGGTAAATAAAGTTCCGAGTGCTCCGCAGACACCGTGTACACTGATTGCACCAACCGGGTCATCGATTTTTACGACTTTATCAAAGAATTCAACAGCGAATACAACGACAACACCTGCAACTGCTCCAATGAACAGTGCCTCGTAATCATTGACTACATCACAGCTTGCTGTGATAGCTACCAGTCCGGCCAGTGCGCCGTTCATTGTCATACTGATATCCGGTTTTCCATAACGTACCCAGGTAACAATCAGGGTAACCAGTGTTGCTGCTGCTGCTGCGAGGTTTGTGGTCATGGCAATGTCGCCAAGATTGTAGGTTGCTGCTGTGGTAGATCCACAGTTAAATCCGAACCAGCAGAACCAGAGGATAAAGACACCAAGTGCTCCAAGCGGAAGGTTATGACCAGGAATAGCAACCGGCTTTCCCTCTTTTGTGTATTTTCCGATACGAGGTCCGACCATTTTTGCACCGGCAAGGGCGCACAGACCGCCGACCATATGAACTGCAGTAGATCCTGCAAAATCATGGAATCCGATCTGGCTTAACCAGCCGCCGCCCCAGATCCAGTGTCCGGTGATCGGATAAATGAAAATGCTGATGGCTGCGGAGTAAATCAGGTAAGAGATGAATTTGGTTCTCTCTGCCATAGCACCTGATACAATCGTGGCCGATGTTGCACAGAACACGGTCTGGAAAATCATGAATACGCCGATCGGCAGTCCGTTGAACATGCCATCTGCATCTGCCAGCGCTTTCGGATGAAAGAAACCTGATGTTCCGATAAAGGCATTGCTTCCTCCGAACATCAGCGCAAATCCGATGATAAAGAAGAAAATAGAGCCGAGCACGAAATCCATCATATTCTTCATCAGAATGTTTCCGGAGTTTTTCGCTCTTGTAAATCCTGTTTCCACCATGGCAAATCCGGCCTGCATAAAATACACCAGAAAGGCTCCGACCATGGTCCATACGATATTGAGTAATACCTGTGTGTTTTCCATAATAAGTTCCTCCTCATTCCCATCTTACCTGTTCCCGTCTGCAGATCTTCTGAAACGGTAGCTTTCAGATTTTTTAAAGTGCCTGTTCGCCGTGCTCGCCCGTTCGGATTCGCACTGCATCTTCGACATCGTAAACGAAAATTTTTCCATCGCCGTAGTTTCCGGTTGACAGGTTTTTTACAACAAAATCAACGATTTTCGAAACCTTGTCGTCCTCCACAACGGTCTCCACTTTAACCTTCGGAAGCATTTTGGCCACGATTTCCGCTCCACGGTACATCTGACGATATCCCTTCTGATTTCCATATCCAAGGATATTTGTGATCATCATACCGTTTGCCTTCTGCTCCTCGAGGAGTAGCTCCAGGTTTTCGAGGCTCTCCGGACGAATTACAATTTCCAGCTTTTTCATGATTTTCCCTCCCTTTCCGAACCGGCTCCTGTACAGGTTTCATCTTTCCATTTACCGGCCCTGTTGCTTCTATATAGAAATCTGTTTTCTGACAGATTTTCTAACCTCTTTCATCATGCCTGTACTGTTCCGCTGCTTCTTTTAATTAATCACACTCGTCGGCATTCCCTCCAGGTAAGACCGGAAGTTTTTCACCGCCAGATCTACTGCACGGAGTCTTGCTGCCTTCGGCTGCCAGGCGATATGGGAAGTAATAAAGGTGTACGGCGACTGCATCAGCGGAATCTGATACTGCGGCGGCTCGTTTGCGACAACATCGAGTCCTGCCATATAAACCTTTCTCGATTCCAGCGCCTCAAGAAGCGCCTCCTCATCAATGATGATTCCCCGCGCGGTGTTGATAATGATGACACCGTCCTTCATTTTGGCAAATGCTTCACGGTTCAGCAGGTTTTCTGTTTCCTTCGTATGCGGACAGTGAATGGAGATCACATCCGACCGTTCGAAAATTTCTTCCATGCTGACCTGCTCGATACCGTCATACTGCGGGCCCGTCTTTTTGTGACGGCTGTTTGCGATGACCTTCATGCCAAAGCCCTTTGCCATTCTTGCTGTCCAGAGGCCGATTGCGCCAAGTCCGATGATTCCCATCGTCTTCTGGTAGAGCTCAATCTGCGGCACGAACAGTTGATTGTAGCTTGCCTGCGGATTCGTTTCTTTTTCTTTCCAGTACCCTGTTTTTGTGTAATCGCTCTGTACCGTCACGTTATGACAGATGTTCATGAGCAGTGCCATCGCATACTGGGCAATGGTAACATCGCCGTAAATCGTATTCGTTATGGTCACGCCCCGGCGTCTTGTCATTTCCACATCGAAGTCTTCAAATCCATGTCCCAGCGTTGCGATATATTTCAGATTCGGATGCGCTTCAAAGAGCTTTTCGTTGATCACTCCTTTGTGGACCCAGATACCAAGTGCTGCGTCGGCGTTCCCGATCTGACTGCTGTAATCTTCGAAGGTGTACCTCTTTTTCTCCTGATGGATGATACGGAACTTTCCGATCTGTGGTACGGTCTGCAGCATTTTGTTCCACTCTGCTTCTATTTCTTCGTACGTCAGATCGATGGTTCCCGGGTCTCCCTGAAAAACGACTACCTCATAGTTTTCTTCTTTCATACGCCTCGCCTCCTGTTGTACTTCTGTCTTTTTATGTTCCGATTTCAAGATGGATTTCCAGTATACCGACAAGTTGATTCTTCTGTTTTTATTCTGTAAGAATTTCCTTTTCCTGTTGCCTTACAACGGATTTATTTTCCCATTTATGACCGAGATACCGGACAATGTAAAATCCTGCACGGACTACCCAGTCGAGGGTCTGTGCAATCCAGACACCAAGGAGTCCCACATGGAGGGAAACACCGATCAGATAAGCCAGTGCAATTCGGACGAACCACATGGACAGGATACTGACCGTCATCGTAAACTTGGCATCGCCGGCAGAACGCATCGTGTTCGGAAGGGTAAAGGCCAGCGGCCAGATCATCATACAGCAGATGCTGTGGTATCGGATCACGATCACTGCCATCCGGTAAGCACTGTCGGAAAGGTTATACGCTCCGGCGAACAGTGGTGCTGCTGCCAGAAGCAGGATATTCAGAATCCAAAGGAATGCGTAGGCTCCTGTAATCAGCTTCTTTGTATAGCTTCTCGCCTGCTTATAATCTCCTGCTCCGACACACTGGCCAACCACGGTTGTCATGGCAAGTCCCATCGCCGATCCCGGCATAAAAGCAAGCTGTTCTACAGTCATTGCACAGGCATTTGCTGCAATCGATGCTGTTCCAAATCCGGCAATCATGCTCTGGGTCAATAGCTTTCCGATCTGGAACATACTGTTTTCCAACGCCTGCGGAACACCGATGGAAAAGATCTTTTTCAGCATCTCCTTGTCCCATCCGACCAGGAACCATTTCGTACAGTGAATATCGTATTTTTCCTGATGCAGCAGCACAAGAATCACAACACTGGTAAAAGCTCTGGAAATCAAAGTGGAAAGTGCCACGCCTGCAACTCCCATGCCAAAACTGAAAACAAAAACGGCATTTCCGATGATGTTCAGCGCATTCATCACAATAGAGGTAACCATTGAAATGTTTGAGTTTCCCATAACCCGGAAAAGCGCTGCCCCCGCATTGTAGATTCCAAGGAACGGGAACGAAAGCGATGTAATGAAGAAGTATTCCACCGCGTAGGCCATAACCTGCTCTTCCACCGATCCGTAGACCACACGGAGAATCCAGCGGTTTCCGAAAAAGGAAATGCCGCAGATGACAAGTGCAATCAGTCCGCAGATCATCACAAGCTGTTCGGCTGCGTGACACGCTGTTTTCTTATCCCCGCATCCCAGGAACTGGGCTCCGACAACGGAACCGCCGCTTGCCATCGATGTGAAAATCACGATCAGCAGTACACAGATCGTATTGACAAGTGAGATTCCGGAAACAGCCGTTTCACCGGCTCCGGATACCATCACCATGTCCGCCATTCCGACGGTAACGGCCAGCACCTGTTCCACAATCAAGGGAACGATCAGCCGAATCAGACGCTTTCGGTCGAATAAAACATTTGTGTTTTCCATCGGACTTTCTCCTTTCCGGTTCTGCATTTTTTCTGTCCTGTTTCTGACAAAATCAAATCTGGTTTTCAGAAGCAGTCCCTGATACCTTTGATAACAAAAAACGACCTGGAAGTCTTCCTTCCAGATCGCCCCGTTGCGAACTCTTTACTGACGTTTCTCCTTTGGATGGAAAAACGCGGCACAAAGCTTTCCCTTCGTACCGCGCCTTCGCGAATCCATTACTTATATGGAGTTTATCTTGAAAAACAGACAGAGCGTTTTCTGGTTTTCTGAAAATGTTTTTTGGGAGAAATAAAACCTTGGAGAAAAGGGAAAAAATCAGAAACGGAGCGATTCTATTTCCAGAACCGCTCCGTTGCGTTATCTTTACTCTGTTCTTTTTCTCTGCTGTTTTTCAACATAGGCACATTCTAACGGAATTCCCGCTTTTTGTCAATCCTTAAATTTTTCGATGATTTCCGGTCTTTTGCGTCAGTTCTGTCAATTTTATACAATTTCGCCGATATTTTTTCAGTCATTTCTGAACATTTTTCTCATGAACCTTTGAAATTTCTTTGTTTTCTTTTAAAATCGCGGAAAAACTCCGGCAAAATTCTGTGAAAATTCAGAGCGAACGCCAGACTTTGCTTTCATCAAATATCCGCCACCTGTCCGGCGCCTGTTTGAAAAAGACTCCGGTATATCAGATCCAGTCAAAATCTCCGCCGGTAATCGCAAGACTTAAGAGTGCATCCATCTTTTCCACTTCCTCTTCGCCCTCAATTCTTTGCAGCAGCACTGCAGTATCCAGCACATCCTCCAAAGATTCGCCAGGCCCGATCTCATAATCCACCTCCGACTCGCAGTCCGGGCATGGGATTTTTTCCATCGTCTGAAGGGATAAAAAGCGGTTGCCGCATTTCTTGCATTCATAATAACCACATGTTTTGGTTCCGTCTGGTACGTAATACATAGATTCTTATCCTCCTATCCATTTTCCGTTTCTTATTCTACCATACTTACCTTGCCAAAACCAGACATCTGAAAAAGAATCGTTTTTGTAAAAAACAACTCGTAAACACATGCGTACAAGTATTACACTGATTTTTGAAAGAAAAAGGCCTTTTCAAAATACAATTTATTTTCAACAACGTTGTTGTACCAATTTATTTTCAGGAGGATATGACGATGCTTTTAAATAAGGATTACAAATTCTGGTTCTGCACGGGTTCGCAGGATTTATATGGGGATGCGTGTCTCGCAAAGGTTGCACAGCACTCGAAACAGATTGTGGATGAGCTGAACAAGACCGGACTGCTGCCATATGAGATTGTCTGGAAACCAACCCTGATCACAAATGCGCTGATCCGCCAGACCTTCAACGAGGCAAACAACGATGAAAACTGTGCAGGTGTGATCACCTGGATGCATACGTTTTCCCCGGCAAAATCCTGGATTCTGGGATTGCAGGAATATCGGAAACCGCTGATGCATCTGCATACGCAGTTTAATGAAGAGATTCCATACGATTCCATCGACATGGATTTCATGAATGAAAACCAGTCCGCACACGGCGACCGTGAATACGGCCATATCGTAAGCCGTATGCGGATCGAGCGCAAGGTCGTTGTCGGTCACTGGACGGATCCGGTTGTCGTAAAGAAGATCGCAAGCTGGATGCGCACCGCTGTCGGTATCGTAGAGAGCAGCCATATCCGCGTAATGCGTGTTGCCGACAATATGCGAAACGTTGCCGTTACCGAAGGTGATAAAGTCGAAGCTCAGATCAAATTCGGCTGGGAGGTTGATGCTTATCCGGTGAATGAGATCGCAGACGCCGTTTCTGCTGTTTCTCAGTCCGACACGAATGCACTCGTTGACGAATATTACGACAAATACAATATTCTTCTCGAGGGACGTGATCCGGAAGAATTCAAGAGACACGTTGCTGTTCAGGCGCAGATCGAGCTTGGATTTGAGCGTTTCCTTCAGGAGAAGAACTATCAGGCCATCGTTACCCACTTTGGTGATCTCGGCTCCTTAAAACAGCTCCCGGGACTTGCCATCCAGCGTCTGATGGAAAAGGGCTACGGCTTCGGCGCAGAGGGAGACTGGAAGGTTGCTGCGATGGTTCGCCTGATGAAAGTTATGACTGCCGGAATGGAACATGCAAAGGGAACCTCGATGCTCGAGGATTATACCTACAATCTGGTTCACGGCAAAGAAGGTATTCTGGAAGCACACATGCTGGAAATCTGCCCGTCCATCGCAGAGGGTCCGATCAGCATCAAATGCCAGCCGCTCTCTATGGGCGACCGCGAGGATCCTGCCCGCCTTGTTTTCACTTCCAAAGAAGGACACGGCATTGCCACTTCGCTGATTGACCTGGGCAACCGTTTCCGTCTGATCATCAACGATGTCGAGTGCAAGAAGAACGAAAAACCAATGCCGAAGCTCCCGACTGCCACAAACTTCTGGACTCCGGAACCGGATCTCTATACCGGCGCAGAGGCATGGATCCTGGCAGGCGGCGCACATCACACTGCCTTCACCTACGACCTGACCGCCGAGCAGATGGGCGACTGGGCTGCTGCAATGGGCATCGAGGCTGTCTATATTGATAAAGATACAAAGATCCGCGATTTTAAACGCGATCTGATGCTGGGCGAGGTTTTTTATCGCTAATATTTACTGCCATGTAAAATAAAAAGGACGCTGTATGCTCTCGTTTCTTTCGGGGCTGCAGCGTCTTTTCTGCTTTCACGGCTCGCGCAGACCGCAGGGCAGTCAAACAGATTTTTCAGCAGACATAGTTTAAGCCCGATCGATTCTTTTTTCTCTCGACCGGGCTTTTAATGAATTTCCTGTAATTTCATTTTATACACCTGCTGCTTTCATTGATTTCGGGGTATTTCGTTATGTTCCTTTTGGACCGTACCTCCTGAATTTTTATTTTTTATTTTTTATTTTTTCCCTATGGGCCTCTGCCTTTCATTGGAATCATCTCCTTTAGGTTCTATATATAAACTCTTCAGAGATTTTTTTGATGTTCAGATTAACTATGCCATTGGACTGTACCTCTTACTTTCTTAGATTTCGTCTTGATGTTTCTTTCTTGTTTTTATTTTTGTTCTCTTTTCTTTTGTTGATCTTATATTAACTCATCTTCTCTGTTTTGTCAATACTTTCTTTTAATTTATTTTGTATTTTATTATTTTCAGAATATTGTGACATCAAAATCGAAAGATCAGAAACCTGATGCAGTCTCACTTACAAAGAGGCGGCCGCAGGCTTTCGCAAAATTCAACCCCCGGCTTTTTTTGACCCACCGCAGGGCGATCCTGCTCCCTCCGGAACTCCACAGAATCTTCTTTCCAAAAGAGGAGAACGAAAGACTCCGCTGTCTTTGCCTTTCGCAAAGTCCAGCGGAGCATTTTTCCCATATTCTTTCTTCTCTTCTTAATTTCTTATTTGCAGAGTTCTTCGGCCAGTGCCTCGATCTCTTTTACGTTCTCTTCCTTCACAGCGGACATTACTTTTACATTATTCTCTGTCCAGGTGATATTTTTGCTCTTCTCAAACATACCTTTCATCACTTTCGCTGCGGTCGGTGCCCAGCTTCCGTTTTCGATCAGACCGATGGTGCGGTTCTGGAAGCTGCGCTCTGTCAGACGGTTGATGAAATCCTGCATGAACGGGTAAATGCCTGCATTGTAGGTCAGGGTTGCGAGAACCAGCTTACTGTAACGGAAAGCATCCGCTACGGCAGCAGACATATCGTCTCTTGCCAGATCGTAAACAACGACCTTCGGACAGCCTTTTTCTTTCAGCTTATCTGCAAGCAATTCGGCAGCTTTTTTTGTATTGCCGTAAACAGAAGTATAGGCAACCACAACGCCCTCTTCTTCCGGACGATAAGAAGACCAGATATCGTATTTTTCAATGTAGTGGCCAAGATTTTCCGTCAGAACCGGACCGTGCAGGGAACAGATTTTCTGGATATCCAGCGTACCTGCTACCTTCAGGAGCTTCTGTACCTGCAAACCGTATTTTCCGACGATGCCGATGAAATAACGGCGTGCTTCATCATCCCACGGTTCCTCGCGGTCGAGTGCGCCGAATTTTCCGAAGCCGTCTGCTGCGAACAGAACCTTGTCGGTGCTGTCGTATGTAACCATAACCTCCGGCCAGTGTACCATCGGAGCGAATACGAAGGTCAGAACGTGTTTTCCAAGCGTAAGGGACTCGCCATCCTTTACTTCCAGTTTCTTTCCGGCGAGATCCATCTTTGGGAAAAAGTTTTTCATCATGGCAAAAGTTTTTGTATTTGCAACAACGGTTGCTTCCGGATATGCTTTTACGAAGTTTTCAATATTCGCAGAGTGATCCGGCTCCATGTGCTGTACGATCAGGTAATCCGGTTTTCTGCCATCCAGTGCTTTCGCAACATTTGCCAGCCATTCATCCGCAAAGTTTGCATCTACGGTATCCATAACTGCCGTTTTCTCATCGAGAATTACGTAAGAATTGTATGCCATGCCGTTCGGCACTTTGTACTGACCTTCAAACAGGTCTACCTGATGATCGTTAACTCCCGCGTAGATAATATCCTCTGTAATCTTCATAAAAATCCATATCCTTTCCATCTTGTTTTTTCCTGCCCGGAATCTGCTCCGAACCGTATATTTTTATATTATCCTATGATGGAGGAAAAAGCAAGTAAAAATAGTAAAGATTACTATTTTTACTTACTCTCCTCCGTTTACAAACACGATATCCCTTTTCCACAGCTTGCAAATCATCACAATACTTCTATTTTACAGGCATGTTCTTTTGTTTCTTTATCATAACTGATTCCAACCGCCAGTCGCAAAAGCAAGTGCAGAAAGATTCCGAGCGTACATGCTGATACTATGAGTATAGTCTTTTTCTGTGGGAGGCGCAAGAATGGAATCCCGTTTCTCACTTCTTATTTATTTTCCGGGAAAACAATCTCTTTCTCTGGTACGCCTTCTGATTTGATGACGTAGCCGTCAACATCATCAAAATGAATCTTGTACTGATATTCGCTTTCACGTCCCTCTTTTGCGTCATCGGCATCAGCGTAATAGGTAAGGCGAATTTCGAAAGTATTTTTGTTTCCTTCGCGCCAGGACTCATCGCCGATCAGCCAGTCGTTTTCGAGGTTTTTGTTTCTTTTCAGCAGCACCTCGGCGTACTGCTGTGCGCCCCTCCAGATTCCTGTGTTTTTGTACCGGTTCTGCATGGTGTTCTGATACTGCCACAGTGTTACAAACATGATCGTCGCCATAATTGCCGTGAAAAGAACGGTTTTGTATTTCTTTTCTTTTTTCTGTCTCTGCCGGCGGATACATCGAATGGTTCCGATCATCATCATTACCAGAACAAACAGATACCACAGGGTCCAGAAGATCTGCTCTTTTCGTTCCAGACCGCCGGGAATGAATTCTGCCAGCTGATCGCCCCAGACGAAATTTACCAGGGATGCCAGAATGCCGATAGACAGAATGGATGCTGCCCCATAGACTTTCCGGCTTTCTTCATCATCGAGGTTCTGGAAGAAATACCACAGCGATACAAACGCTGCTGCCACCAGACCGCCTAGAATCAGGCCGCCGCCCACGTTTACGATCTTTGCCGCCCACGCTGCCGCTGCCACACCGATCACCAGAAATCCCGCGATCACGTTTGCGTTCCGGTCCTGTTTTTTCTGCTGCCTTGAAATGTCACCTGCGTTCTGCAGCATTTCGGCCACCTCCTTCTGAGTATACTGAATTTCCGGCGTCGCCTTTTCCTTCGCCTTCTCCTGCCGTTCGGAGCGCATCAGTTCCAGCACAGAAATCCCAAGTGCCTGAGCCAGCGGCTCAATCGTCTGGATATCGGGAAAGCCAAGTCCCCGCTCCCATCGGCTGACGGCTTTATCCGTCACATGAATCTTTTCCGCAAGCTCTGCCTGCGTCATCTTTTTCTCTTTTCGCATTCCGGCAATAAACCGCCCGAACTCTTTCGCTTCCACGTCGTGTCCCTTCCTCCTGCTGTTCCCGCACCGCCTCATGTTGCCCAGCGGAGCGTTTTTACAGTCTCAGAATAGGCGAAAATAGGCTGTTTTGTCAATCTACGAATCCTTTACCTGCGTTTTTACGCCAAAAAATCCCCGATTCAGCACAAAAGTGCCAAATCGGGGATCTTGTATTTTCCTGTATTTACAGCCCGATCATATTTGCAAACAATACGATCAGCGGAATGGCAATGATGGTTCTCTCCAGAAAGATCACCAGCAGTTTCCAGAAAGTGAACCTCACATGACTAAAGTCACGTGCTTCAGACCGCTTTAGGCGGCAGACAAAATATCGGCGGATACGCCTGTTTCTTAGATCTTGCGCGGATACGCGCTTCTTCCATGCCGGATACGGCAGGTCTCCACATAACAGGTAGTCCACGGTATATCTGCCTGTGTTTATGCTGCTTTTCGCAGTTCCATTTCTGAAATTAAGTCTCTCAAATCCGCATAAACACATGAGGTTCTACGCTTTACTGCAGGAACTTTTGCCTCCAGCAAAGACCTTTCCGTTGCCGGTAAGGGTTTTAAAATTTCACGGATAAAATATCTTGCTCCAATATTGTACGATGCAGATAAATCACAATTATATCTCTTTCCATTCTGAAAGGTACACAGACGGTGATCCTGTATATCACGGTCAATTTTTCCAGATCCGTCAAACGCAAGCCTGCTCGTATTCCAGGCACAGATTCGGGAAATCCGTATTCCTTTTCTATGTGCCTGCTGTCCGCATCGTTTCTGGATATCCCGTTTTCTCCACATCTGCAGTTTCTGCTTTTTCTTCCCGGAAAGTTTTCCTTTCATCTCCAGATATTCGAAAACAATCACATCTGCCCTATTTTCTGATGCATAGAAAACGATTTCCCTGGCAATCTTTTTACCAAGTTCTGTATTTAGACGTTTTGCATATGCCCATCTTCCCTGCACCTGGCGGGATCCATGCTCTCTCTGAAATCTTCGGATCCGTCCCAGCACACGGTACATCCGGTCTTTGTCACTGGGAAAATTGATAAACTTTCTTCCCAGGATAGTTCCGTCTGGACGCATGATGGTACAGACCGCATCCGTGTTGATTCCGAGATCCACACTGCAGATCGTCTGTTCTTTGACAGGTGTTTTGTTTAAAGATACCTCTTCCGCATACGTAAAACGCAGAAAATATTTGTCGTGCTTTTTCTCCAACATTGGTGCCGAAGCTTTTTTGCCCGACCAGTGTTTTCTTAAATATTCCATATCCGTATGTTTCAGCCGCACAGCAAACCATTTCCAGTCATGGCCATCGTACAGTTTTAAAAAGGCCGCATCTTTCTCTTCTGTGTTTTCACGGTACA